>Ga0189284_100168_pt1 | contig 83628 bp, 84 predicted proteins | sample N32C7minimetaG_FD_130314 | JGI IMG/M metagenome (GOLD analysis project Ga0189284, IMG submission 130314) | Marine microbial communities from the Costa Rica Dome - N32 C7 mini metaG | ecosystem: Environmental > Aquatic > Marine > Oceanic > Photic zone | place: Costa Rica: the Eastern Pacific...
GGTGCATCATGGCAACGATGAGTTTGCAGATGGAACTCGACATATTAATGGTATTGAGTCATTTTGGAGTTATGCAAAACGAAGACTTGCACAGTTCAATGGAATCTCGAAAAAGAAATTTATGCTGTACTTGAAAGAAACTGAATTTAGATTTAATCATCGTAATCATAACTTATATCACATACTGCTTAAACGACTCAGAGATGATCCGCTTTGACTCGTTTGCTTCATAAGACCCTTGTTTTTTACATGTAGTTCAAGCGTCCGCTTGGATCTTCTTATTTCCAATCCTCTCTCTCACAACGGGAGCCACTTCTTTCGCAAACAGCTCGATGGATCGTAGTAATTTATTGTGTGAAACACTGCCCACACTCATCTGAAGCAGAAAACGGTCATGTCCAAAGATCTCATGCTGATACATGATCTTGTCTATAATGTCTTGCGGACTGCCCACCACATTTGCGCCTTTTAAAGTGATGGAAGCATCAAACTGCCGTCTAGTCATCGGCGGCCATCCCCGCTCTTTTCCAATCTTATCCATCGTTGTTTTGAAAGCCGGAAAAGCAATGCTGGCAGCTTCCTCGGTAGTCTCTGCTATGAATCCGTGTGAGTTAATGCTTACTCTTTGCTCAGGCTGATCGTAGTCTGCCGCTCCTTGTTTGTGGATATCCACCATTTGTTTGAACTGCGCCGGCTCACCTCCAATGATCGCAATAGCCATAGGCATTCCCATCGCTCCTGCTTCATAGGCAGATTTTGGTGTTCCTCCAACGGCTCTCCATACCGGTAATTTTTCCTGATAGGGTCTTGGATATACTCCTCTGTGATCAATGGATGATCGATGTTTCCCCTCCCAGCTTACCATTTCCTTCTCACGTAATTTCATTAGCAATTGAAGCTTTTCAAGGAATAATTCTTCATAGTCCTGAAGATCATAACCAAACAGCGGAAACGACTCTACAAAAGAACCACGGCCCACCATAATTTCAGCCCTGCCTTTGGAAAGCAGATCAATGGTAGAAAACTGCTGATATACCCGAACCGGGTCTTCCGAACCCAGAACCGTTACCGCTGAACTCAACTTGATATTTTTTGTACGAGCTGCCGCAGCCGCTAATAAAGTTGATGGCGATGATGATACGTACTCTTCTCTGTGATGCTCCCCGATCGCAAAAATATCGAGCCCCAGTTCATCAGACAGCTCAATCTCTTCCATAAGTTGATCAAGTCGTTCGGACGGATGCTGAAGCTCACTTTCTCCCTCAATAGGCGTATTTTCTACAAAGGTATAAATGCCTAATTCCATAAATCTATGTTCTTTGAATGTTTTATTTGTTTAATGTTAAACTAAACATTTTTAGTGAGAGTTTAACATGGGCTTTGATAGATTCATCTTATTGAGTACATATTTTATTCCTTCTATTTCATTACGAACGTATGATTCATTATAACATACGTGCATAAATTAATCTTATGATCATGAAATCAAAACTTACACTTTCAATCGAAGAAGACGTTATACAGAAAGCCAAAGAGAACGGCTATCGGATCCTTACCGAGCGGCTCTGGCCTCTAGGCGTTTCCAGGGAACGGGTAGCATTGGATAAATGGATGAAGTCGATCTCCCCCAGTCATGATTTGCGGAAATGGTTTGATCATGACCATGAGAAATGGGATGAATTCAAGGAGCGTTATCGAAAGGAATTATTTGGCTCAGATGCTGTGAATGAAATGCTGGATATCATTAAAGAGCACGATACGGTAACGATGGTTTATGCCTCAAAAGACGAGGAACTTAATAGCACGGTTCTATTAAAGGGATTTTTGGAAGATTTACTTAGTAAATAAATTCGAAGTTCAGTTATTCTGATTAAAATCGTCCCGGCTTATAAGAGCAGATTCTTTTCCTATTTCTTCAAAAGTTGTATTAAAAGCCCACTCGTTAAAAGAATCCTTCAACCTCTTCCAAATAGGGTGTAAAGGGCACGGATTTTTATCTTCACACTTTTCATATCCAAATACACAAGGCTGACTTCCGGCCTCAAAACCAGCAGCTGTTAATACATCCATAATATTTATTTTACTTGGTTCCACACTTAAAAGAAATCCCCCACCATGCCCCTTTTGAGACTTCACGTAACCGGCCTCAACCATTTTCCGCATAATCTTCGATAAATAATGAGACGGAACCCCTGAGTATTGGGCAAGCTCATTTGAACTTATGGGCTTAGTGTTATCTGCATGCACTAAACCTGTCATTGCTCTAAGTGCATACTGGGATGTTTGGTTTAAAAACATATTTAATTATAGCTGACTTTTAGGGTTCTCTTAAAACCATTCATTATTGATAGCCTACAAAATTTCAGAAGTACCAGCGCTAGCACATTAACCAATCTTGTAAATCTGCACCCACAAGATCATAATTATTTTTAATCATCAAAAATATCCCCATTGATAAAACGTAAAAATTAATTTCAATAGATTTGTCTATCTATTAAGATAATCATATAATAGACATCAACATCTATTGAAATTATCTATAGCTCTAATCAATGTTAGCTATCATTAAAAAGGCGTTTCGGTTACCTGTTGAAATTTGGTCTATCGAAAGCGTGCTCTCAGAAACTGACTTTTCCAAGCGTTGGTTAAAACTTGCGCTGTTCAGCCTAATCTTAGCCGGGCTTTTTTCAGCTGTTATTGTATTGGCTCGCACACCCGGGCTAACCGAACTCATCAATGATCCCCTCTTTGCCAGAAAGTCACTAGTGCTACATGTTGATTTTGCCTTGGTAGTTTGGTTTTACTCCTTCCTCGCTGTTCTGTTTATGTCACTAACAGGCACCTACTTTAACTTACGATTAGCCATAGCCATGAAAGTGGCAATGATTGGTGTATTCCTGATGGTGATCAGTTTATTTTTTAAAAGTGCTGAACCAATTTTGGCCAACTATATCCCCGTTCTTGATCACCCTTTATTTATAAGTGGGATTCTTTTATTCGGAATTGGCCTCATTATCACCTTTACATCCAAGTCTTCGCCTGACTACGCAAAAAGGGAAAAACCCTCTTTCTATACCCTCAATGCTCGCCAATCCATCCGATATGCCGGTTTACTTGTATTAATTGCTATTTGCACATTTATCGTATCCTGGATTATTACTCCCGAATTTGGAAACCGAACTACATTTTTTGAAGTCGTTATCTGGGGTGGTGGCCACATTCTTCAATTCTCCAATGTATTGGGGATGATCACCGTATGGCTAATCCTTCTATATAAATTGACCGGAAGTGATGGGATTTCCGAAAGTATAAATAAAGTGTTGATCCTTACTTTAGCAGTACCGGCTGCATTATCCCCCCTATTGCTAATAGATGGAACAACAAGTCAGCTTTATTATGGTGGTTTTACTCAATTAATGAAATGGTTCATCTTCCCGGTAGTGCTTCTTTATGTAGCAATAGTGTTCAAAACAATCTGGAAAGCTCGACAAACTAATACCATTTCCGGATCGCTATTCAAGAATCTATACTTTAATGGCCTATTCGTAAGCATTCTGCTTGCTGTCACCGGTTTTCTAATTGGTGCAATGATACGAAGCTCTAACACCCTGATACCCGCTCACTATCACGCTTCACTTGGTAGTGTAACAGTAGCATATATGGTAATGGTTTTCATATTTATGAAAGAATACGGTTACAGTCTTGAAGGATTTAAAAGTGCAAAACTTGTGAGCTGGCAACCCCTCTTGTTCGGGGTAGGTCAAACAATTTTTGTAATCGGTTTTGCCTATGCCGGCATGCATGGTATGGGACGCAAGCTATTTGGGAGTGATCAAAGCATTCATTCACTAGAGGCGATGATTGGGCTCGGCCTTATGAGTATAGGAGGTTTACTAGCCATGGCAGGTGGCCTTCTGTTTATCTACATCGTTATTAAATCATATATCAACAGTAAAAAAGAATAAACATATGGAAGAAGAGAAAATTCATCCGATTCAAAAATTTATGGACAACATTTGGTTGTTATTAGCTCTCGGTATCGCCGTACCGAGTTTATCCTACACATTCTGGGGATTAGCAGAGATCTATTCCCTTGCAAAAGGAATTTTACCCTAACAAAGAATTAAAAACATAAATAAATGAGCATATTTCATCCAAAAGGAAACTGGTTTCGATATCCAACCGGTGCAGAACGACTGTGGGTTGGGCTGGCATTAGCCTGGTGCCTTGTCATGTCAATAACGATGCCCTGGTGGCATTTTCAGGGAAAGCAAAATGCACCTCAAAACTCCTACACAGTTGAAGTCTCTGATTTTGTTGGGAAAGTATTCGAATTTGCTGAAACCAATAAAGTAGGCGAAATAAATGGTGTACCTGTAGCTGAAGTAGAACCCGGTGGTGACGGCTACCTGTTAGGTTCCATGTGGCGATGGTATCCTATTTTAAAACTTAAGAAGGACCAAACCTATCGTATTCATGTGTCCTCATCCGATCTGCAACATGGCCTTTCAATACTCCCAATAAACATGAATATACATGTTTTGCCAGGCTACGATCATGTGATGACTATAACCCCAACCACATCTGGTGAATTTAGCATCGTCTGCAACGAATTTTGCGGAATCGGTCACCATACAATGACCGGAAGAATAATCGTCGAAGAATAAAACCACAGGAATTAAACTTATGAGTACTGAAACTATAAAAAAGTCAGCGTATCGGGTTTGCGAGACAACCGGTTTAAACATTTTTAAAAAAGCTGAGTTTTTCACAAAAGCTAATGCCGTACTGGCTGTTATATTTCTTTTAATAGGTGGCATTGCCGCTTTAACCCTCGCTCTTACGCGCTGGTCAAATGTTATGCTATTAGATGATGTTTGGTATTACCGAATGATCACTCTCCACGGCACTAACATGCTTGTTTTTTGGATCATCTTTTTCGAGATGGCCATCCTTTATTTTGCCAGTACCACACTTTTAAATACAGAAGTATTTTCAAAAGCTTTGGGATACATTTCTCTTGTACTGATGTCTGTGGGAGCAATTATGACCAACTACATCATCCTTGACGGACAAGCAGATGTAATGTTGACTTCCTATCCTCCCCTTCAGGCACACCCGTTATTCTATCTTGGGATAATATTATTTGCAGTTGGAGCATTGGTTGTCTGTTTTAACTTTTTTGCCACTCTATATAAGGCGAAAAAGAATAAAACTTATGAAGGATCAATGCCACTTGTTACGTTTGGTGCCACCACGGCTGCCATTATTGCTGTAGTTGCATTATTGCACGGTGCTGCTGCACTTATACCCACTTATTTCTGGTCTATGGGATGGGCAGAAATGATGGATCCCGGAGCCTACCGGTTATTATGGTGGGGACTGGGTCACCACTCTCAACAAATAAATGTGGCTGCAATGGTTTCAGTCTGGTACTTCATAGCAACCTTAAGTACCGGTGCCAAGCCTCTGAATGAAACTGTGTGTCGTGGAGCCTTTATTCTATACATACTGTTTATCAATTTAGCCGCAGCCCACCACCTTTTGGTTGATCCCGGCCTTAGCTCTGAATGGAAGATTTGGAATACTTCGTATGCCATGTACCTTGCAGTGTTAGCCTCCATGATTCACGGCTATACAGTTCCTGCCTCTATGGAAGTTGCCATGCGCCGAAAGGGATATAACAAAGGTATTTTTGGCTGGTTTGCAAAACTACCTTGGAAAGATCCTGGTTTTTCTGCCGTTGCTTTATCGGCTATAATCTTTGGATTTATAGGAGGTATTACCGGTGTAACCTTAGGAACTGAGCAAATCAATATTATGGCTCACAATACCCTTCGAATTCCGGGACACTTTCATGCAACCGTTGTAGGCGGTACCTCTTTGGCTTTTATGGGGCTTTGTTACTATCTGGTTCCCCTCATTTTCCAGAAAGATTTCTACCTGAAGAAACTTGCAAGAATACAACCTTGGCTGTTTGGCGGAGGAATTGTGATTATGTCGTTTGGAATGTCTTTCGCAGGAACATATGGCGTGCCGAGAAGACTCTATGATAGTGATTTCAGTGGTGCAAACCTTGAAACCGGATTCGACTCAATTGCTCATATTTTCTTGGGTGTGCTTGGCGTTGGCGGAGTAATAGCGTTTACCGGCCTGCTACTCTTTATAGGACTTATAGTGGCGGCTGTTTTCTTTGGCCCCTCACTGAAAGGTAAGAGAATGCCAACCTGGCAAAGTGAACGAGAACAGAAAATGACTGATGAGCTAATTAGCAAAGGCTATGAAGTAGAAGGGGAAGATTATCATGCAAAAACTCCCGGTACTATTGGGCTGGTAATTATATTCCTTCTCAGTTTTGCTATCTACTATTTTGCCAATTGGGCAGCTTTGACTGATCTCTGGCACATCGGATAACAGTAAAACAGTTTACAGTGATCAATTTTAATTATCAAAACTTGGTCACTGTTTTACTGATTCCTGTTTTCGTTACAATACTTTAAAATTAAAAAATGTTCGAATACCTCGAAAAATATTTTACCACTTGGCGCTTTCCGGTCTTCATGCTGGTTACCCTGTTCTTGTCTTGGCTACTCATCATGAGTATGGCTTTTGTCCCCGTCAGCGATACTGCTTGGGGAGCTTTTGCTGAAGACTTCAAAGTGTGGTGCTTTGGTTATGATCCTGAAACCGGAAGTTTTCAGTGGATCTATATGTTTATGTTTACCATCAATCCGATGATGCTGGCTTTGGTAATATTCTTCGTCTGGCATGAGTCCCTCAAAAAGGTTTTTGCATCCCCTCTAATTATTAAGAAACATACAGCTATGGCCGTTTTGCTGGTCATCTCCGTTTCAGCCTCATTTCTAATGATGTATGAAACTCCGTCGGAAGATAATTTTGAGTTTCGCCCGGCAGCACTCAGGGTTTCATTAACCGCACCTGAATTTAGTTTAATTAATCACAGAGAAGAGCCCGTTAGTTTGCAAGATTATAAGGGCAAAGTTGTGATACTTACATCTATTTATGCTACCTGCACCCATACATGTCCAATGATACTTAATCAGGCAAAGAAAACCCTTAACAACCTTAATGAAAAAGAACGGGAAGAAGTGGTATTAATGGCTATTACGATGCAGCCGGAAATTGATACTCCGGATGTGCTAAATCGTGTAGCCAAACAATACGGTTTTGAAGATTATAACGCACATTTATTAACTGGAGATGTTGACGATGTAAATACTTTATTGGACAGACTTAATGTCTCCCGTTTCAAAATGGAAGATTCTCCTGACATCAGCCATGCTAATCTCTTTATAGTCCTCGATCGTAAAGGAACTCTTGCCTACCGATTTGCCCTTGGGGAATTACAGCAGGATTGGATGACCCAAGCCCTAAAACTACTCGTAAGTGAAGAAATACCAAGTCGATTTACAAAAGTAGATTAAATTTCTTAAAGAAAAAATAATGAGAGTGCAATGAATTTAACTCTCATCCCGTAAATCAATATTTATACATGTCATCAGAAAGAGATAACAATCTTGAAGCCGAAGAAAGTCAGTGGAATTGGCAGAAGTTTAATACCAACGTAGTAAAAGCTTCAGACGCTAATCCGGATTCCAATATTCGCGGCCGCATTGTTTTAGATATCGTTTACAAATGGTTTCGAAAACTGGATACCGTAACACAGCGATTTATTCCTGACGAGTTTCATCCTTTCACACAATCCGGTGCTATTGCAAATTTTATGTTTGTAGTAGCTACATTTACCGGGTTTTTACTCCTTATTTGGTATAATCCAAGCGTACACGAAGCATACGATACGGTGGCCGCTATGGCTGATAAACCATTCACTGCCGAGTTAGTTAGAAGTCTGCACCGCTACAGTTCAGATGCTTTTATTTTATTTGTGGTATTCCACGCATTTAAAGTTTTTTTTGGAGTTCGTTTTACCGGCTCCCGATGGCTTGCCTGGGTAACAGGCATCATTGCACTATTATTGATTTGGTTTGATGGCTGGCTTGGATATTGGCTGGTTTGGGACGAGCGCGGCGCTATGATTGCTACCGCAACTGCAAAACTTGTGGATGTACTGCCTATATTTGCTGAACCTCTGAAGGCTTCATTCCTTACCGGAGACAGCTTTAATTCTGTCCTTTTCTTGATTGTCTTTTTCATGCACATGCTTATACCAATAGGATTTGGCATTGCGGTTTGGTTACATATTTCGCGGCTTAATAAACCCGTTTTTATTACCAACACCCGTTTTTCTCTACTATTGTTGGTCTCACTGGTTGTGGCTTCCCTTATCTTCCCGGCCGACATAGAAGGAAGAGCCGATCTTATGGCAGCAACCGATAGCATAACGGTTGACTATTTCTACTTACTCCCACTCATCCTAACTGAACGGTTGCAAGGGGGAGCCCTTTGGCTCATTTTTCTGGTTGGCTTTATCGGGGTATCTGGTGTACCGTGGTTTTTAAAAAGGCGTAAGAAAGACACGCAACCTGTAGTGGATGAAATTAAGTGCACCGGATGTATTCAATGTTTTTATGACTGTCCTTACAACGCTATTTCAATGGTGCCCCGCGAAAAAGGAAATATGAAAAAGAGTGAATTTGTTGCCAATATAGATCACTCCATCTGTGTTTCTTGTGGAATATGCGTAGGCTCTTGTGACCCCATTGCCATAGACTATCCCAATTTATCTTCATGGGAAATTCGTCGCAAATTGGATGACTGGCTGGATAAAGATCAGACTCTTGAGGGACAAAATGTAGCTTTCATATGTGGCAACAGTGCCGGAAGTTCTCTCACTATTGATCCCGATACCGGACTTTGTAAAGAAATGCCCGGCTATTTAGTATGTACGTTGCCTTGCGCCGGATGGATCCATCCAACCCTCATTGAGCGATCTCTCAAAAAAGGCGCTGATGGGGTTTTAGTTATGGGATGCGAATCGGACCCGAATTTTCGATTGGGCGCCGATTGGATGGGTGAACGTATTGAAGGAGAAAGACACCCGGAATTTCGGAAAGACCGCTACGAGGTAGATAGAATCCTATACCTTAAACTCGACAAACCTGACCTTCAAAAATTTCTTAAGGAAGCTCAATCATTTAGAAAAAAGAAAGAGACTGATCATAAAAAATCTCGCCGTGTATCTGTCTGGAAACAAACCACTATTGGAGTATTGATTGCAGCGGTAATAGCCGCATTTACTATTTGGCCGAGCTCTTCTGGAATTCCACTGCCCGAAAAAAGCTCAGAATTCATCATCTCCTTCAAAAAGCAGGGAGCTCCGGTATACAGTAATGAACAGGAAAATGAACAGGCACTAGAACACATGCGCCGGAAAGATGATAATAAAAAGGTTGAAAGCAGGTCCAATGTTGCATTAAAAGTAACAAACCAAAATGGTGAAATTCTATTTGAGCAATCATACAAGCCCAAAGGAATATTTAGCAGAGGTTATAGCAGCGGACTGATCAACATTCCATTAGAAGCCGGAAAGCATACCTTTACTGTGCAGATTGGTGACGTTGTGGAAGACGCAATAGATTGGAAAAATACCGCTGAAATAGAAATAGATGTTCAACAAGGTGAAAGAGTTGTTCTGAGATTCAGTGAACAAGCTGGCTTTCAATGGTATACCAGAGATGGAGAATAAAATTTTAACCATACAATCTGAAACTGTGCTTATGCCAATACACTTTTAAAACCAAATAGTATAAAGCAAAAAAGTTTTACCCGATATGTTCACCCTGTATTTTAAGCTTAGGAGAAATTCAATATTTTAGAAAATCTACCCTAAGCTTTATCGGGATACAATACTTCAAATCTTAAACCTAATCTCAACGCCATGAGAAAATTAACCCTCCTTCTCCTCCCTCTTCTGCTATTCTTTAGTAGTACCATATTAGGCCAAAATGCTGATGTATATGAAGAGCTCAAGAAAATAGCTGTTATAGATCAAAAAGTTATGATGCCCATGAGTGACGGGGTGCGGCTTGCCACGGATATCTATCGTCCCAAAACGGATGATCCTGTTCCCATTATTTTTTCCCGTACCCCCTACAATTTCAATTCCTATCGAAATGGAGAACTTTCGACCCGAACTATGAGCAGGGCCTTGGAAGCTGTAAAGAATGGATATGCCTATGTTGTTCAAAATGAGCGAGGCCGGTTTTTCTCGGAGGGTGACTGGAATATTTTGGGCACTCCTCTTACGGATGGATATGAAGCTTTTACCTGGATGAGTGAACAGGACTGGAGTAACGGTAAAGTAGGAACGCTTGGTTGTTCCTCAACGGCGGAATGGCAAATGGCCGTTGCCGCTATGGATCATCCCGCACATGCCGCTATGGTTCCACAAGGTTATGGAGCAGGTGTAGGCACAGTGGGAGAATTTCATGAGCAAGGTAACTGGTATCGGGGCGGAGCCGGACAAATGCTTTTTACTTCCTGGCTTTATAGCACCCAACACGACCCAATGTCCCCAAAACTTCCCAAAGGTATTTCACAGGAAGATTTACAGCGGCTGCAAAAATTTTATGATATGGCTCCCCAATATCCGCGTGTTGATTGGGCTGAGGCATTTCAACATCTCCCTGTTGAGGATATTATAGAAAATGTAAATGGCCCCAAAGGCATTTATGAAGAAATGATTACTCGCAAGCCCAACGACCCCAAATGGTATCAAGGCGGACTGTATCATGACGACATGGATTTTGGAGTTCCAAGTTTCTGGTTTGTTTCCTGGTACGATGTATCAACCGGGCCAAATTTAGCCTTGTTTAATCATGTGAGGGAAAATGCATCTGATCCCGAAATCAGGGATAATCAATACTTGGTCATAGCTCCAACCTTGCACTGTGGATTTACACGAGCTACCGAGGAAACTATTGTCGGAGAAAGAAATGTGGGCGATGCCACCTATCCCTATTCTGAAGTTATTTATGACTGGTTTGATTATTGGTTGAAAGGCGAAGATAATAATATTACAGAAGAACAATCCCGAGTTACCTATTACACTATGGGCTCTAATGAATGGCAAACAGCCAACCAATGGCCTCCTGCGGATGCTGTCAATACGGTCTTTTATCTTGATAGCGAGGGAAGTGCAAATTCAAGAAACGGAGATGGTAAACTGGTAAATGAGGCACCTTCCTCAGATTACAAAGACACCTTTACCTATGACCCTGCGGACCCTGTCCCTTCTTATGGCGGAAACGTTTGTTGTACCGGAAATGCCGTTCAGGGCGGTGCTTTTGACCAACGAGAAATGGAATTGAGAGATGATATTTTAGTCTACACTTCCCAACCACTTGAAGAAGGAATTGAAGTGAGTGGATTTATAAAATCCCGGCTTTATTTATCCTCCGACGTAAAAGATACGGACGTAACCATTAAACTAATTGACATGTATCCGGATGGTAGCGCATATAATCTTGACGAAACCATTCAACGTGTTAGATACCGTGAAGGATACGATAAAGAAGAGTTTATGGAGAGCGGAACAGTTTATGAAGTAAACATGACGCCCATGTCTACCAGTAATTATTTCAAAAAAGGACACCGAATTCGAATTGAAATTTCAAGTTCAAATTTTCCAAGATTTGATCGAAACCTCAATACCGGTGGAAATAATTACGATGAAACCGAAGGTGTAACTGCAACAAACTCCATCCATCATTCTGAAGAGTATCCTAGCAGTATTACTTTACCGATTGTGAAAGAATAACAATTCATCAGACGAAACCAACCTGAGTCGAGATAAAAACCATAGCCCATAGATTTATCCGTGGCTATGGCAAGATTTTTAATCTGTAATCCAAAATCAGTGATTATCCGCAACATCCGTGTTATCCGCGTTCCATTTCGATGATTATTAAAGACTCTTCAACATGATTTTAAGACAACTTCTGCTGCTTCATCCAATAACCTAAACAAGAACTACCAACCTCAAGCTGGTTCAAGCGTCACGCTTGAACCAAAGTGCCAGATGTTGGCGTGATTACAATATTTTAGGACTGATAACTAACATAGCCCACGCCCATTGTTGCAAACCATTTGCTTCTCTATTCTGAATACGTTCCAGGCTCTCATTACTAAAAAGCAGCGAATAGCCTACTTGAAATCTGATATCATCTGTAAACTTATGAGTCACAAAAAAATCTAACTCCGATGCAAGGGGTTTGTTTAACGATTCGGCTAAGTTACCTGGATCTGCAATTTCATTAGCTAATGAAAAATGATGATAGGTGGCATTCAGACTTATTTTTTCGGATGCAGTATAATGTGCTCCCAAATAAATATCTTGAAGTCCCCCATTTTGTGTTTCAGCCGGAATATTCAAAAAATAATCCATATGCCCATAGAACTTATGATTGGTGGGATAAAGAGTATTAAAAGAACTATTGGCAGGGTTGCCGTCACCAGCTTCGCCACCCGACAAATAATCAACCCCACCCGTAAACGTAACCGGTTTTAGCGAATAAGATACTTTCAACGCAGCCATATAAGCTGATATATCCTTACGGGTTGCATCATCTCCAGTTTGGAAATACAAAGTGCCAGATATACCGAGATCTTCTGATGGTTTATAATTGATATGGGTTCCGTAAGTATAGCGAAAATTCACATCGCCGGAAGGAATCTCAAAGCCATCTGTTAGCAACAATCCTGAAATATCCACTGCCTCAAACTTTTTGTTCATCCATAGATAGGAAAGTACTTTGTAGTTGTTGAGCGTGTAACTATTTCCCTGCAAATTTTCTCTTTCCTGATTGTACGCCGCTCCCAGGTCTACCCTAAATGTAGATGAAGGATCACTGAATTTTACCAATAACGCATCGTGACTTCTCCCCTGCTGCGCCCAATTCACGCTCCCGAGTAATCGCTGGTCGTCATAGACCAATTCCTGCCGACCTAATTTTAACCCAATGTTATCAGACAGGTAAAGTTGAGCCCATGCTTCATGAATATTCACATTTGGGGTATCATCTAACTGTGCAACCTCACCCCAGGTTCGAATGTCTTGAGCAGAGATCTTAAAATCATATAAATCTCCCTTGAATAGTAAATTCAGACGCGTCCGCTGCGAAGTAAAAAAAGCCGGATCACTTTGATCAGTATTCAAAATTCGATACCCATCACGCAACTCTGTTCTCGGGCGGAATTCTCCCGTTAAACTAATTTGAGCAAAACTCATAACTGGCGAAAAAGCTATGCAAAGCATGACTACGATTGCATAATTCAGCTGTTTAATTGAATCCATCATTTTTTCTGATTTTGATTTAAGAAGCTTTTTTGGGCTTCATTGATTGTTTTTAAAACCAGCTCTGGAATGAGCGTATCATCGTAGGTTGGTATGGTGGTTTCTGATCCAGATATAATTCGTCCGGCATGCCCCATGCGTTCGTGGGGGAGACAGAAGTAATCATATACACCGATCTTATCTAATGTCAAAAACCATGTTTGCCCGGCGGTAAGCATTCCGGAATTAAAAGATTGAGTCTTATCAGGAATACGCATTGGCCGACGGTTATCGGGATGGTAAGCAGTAACCGTGTGCAAGCCTTCTACCACTTTAAACCGGATCACATCTCCGGGCTGAACCTGCAAAACTGCCGGTTCAAATCGGGCATCTTCGGCTATACCTAAAACTTTTACGGTGAGGGTGTCTGTTGATAGCGCATAGGTTGAACAGGAAATTCCTAATACAATAATCAGAAATACGACATTGCAGGGTTTCATGGTCTCATCAAATCTGTAATTACCCGCGTTCTATTTTTTTAATTCACAAAGGGCTGCTATACGATTCGCCCCAACGGTACTATAAATTCTTCAGCATGGCTTCGATAACAGTCGCGGCTTCGTTCATGGGTTGGTTCAGGCCTTCCACCCGCTTGGCAATTTTACCTTCGGTATCCAGAACCGTGACCAGGTTGGAGTGAGCAAAATGTCCGTCGCCGGTTTGCTGGTATTTCACCCCAAGCATAGTGGCCAGCATCTTAATATCCGTGTGTTTTCCTGTGATAAAATACCACTCGGGAAGATCAAGCTGTTCATATTCGGCATATTCTTTTAGGGTTTCTGGGGTGTCGTTCTCGGTATCAAAGGAAACAGCAAGCACCTTGGTTTTGGTCTGTGTTGATTCATCCAGAGAACTAAACAGTCGCCAGGTGTCTTGAATGAGAATTGGACAAACCTGAGTGCAATTCCCATAGAACAGTACAACAATCACCGGTTCCCCTTTAAAATTACTTAATTTTAAAGGCTCATTTCGGTGATCGATAAACTCAGAATCCAGATGATACAGTGAATGATCAGCATGAATTTCTTCAGATTTCAAGGCTTTTTTTTCATGCCCGTGGTGACCATGTTGTGCAACTGCTTCAAGAGATAAGATCCCCAGAAAAGCCAGCATATATGCAATTACTGATCTCATAGTATTTCTCCACTGATATTGTTTTGGGAAGATGGTGCCGGTACGTCATAGGCGCATCGGAATCCGACCATGCCGGTCGTTATTTTTGGGTTGAAGCTCATCCGGGTGATATACCGGATGGAAGCCGCATAGCTGTACACGCTGCCGAGGGTATTCATTCTTCCCACGGTACCGCAATCCAGCGAAAGCTCGTCGGCAGTGATGGGCTTAAAATCCTCCACCCACTCCATCACCAAACCAAACTGGTCTTTAATGCCTTCAGTATTCTCAATTCCTGTTGAACCGACTTCAGCGAGATTCTTCACATCTATTCCGGAGTACCAGTTGATAAGTCCGCTGCTGAATGTGTTCATCTCCGCAGCGGAATCGAATTCCATCAGTTGGGCTGAGTATTCCCATTCATTCAGGGTTGGAAGTCTTCCTCCCTGAGCGGCACAGTATGCATTGGCTGCATACCACGAAACCCGGGTTAGCGGTCGGTTTACTCCTACATTTTCATATCCCGGATCAAGATCGGATTTCCATTCCCGCAGGTAACCATTATTGGTAAAAACTGGTAGTATTTTTGAGCGTTTCCACTCAGGATTATCTTTCAGAAATTCCAAATACTCTTCGTTCGTAACAGCTGTCTCATCCATATAAAAAGAATCGACGTCAACCGGTTTGCCTTCCACTTCCGGTAAAACAGAATGAAAAGATCCCGCCGGAACAACTACTCTCGCCGTTTGTGAAAACGCAATCTCAGGCATGAAGGCCATCATCACAATCATTGTGATAATGACAAAAATGAATATGTTCGTTTGGGATCTCATCGTTTTTTTTCTTATAAACCATTGGGGCGAATACGATTCGCCCCTACGGTATCTTGTGTATTTAAAACTGGTTCAATTACCTAATTCTTACGAGGGCCTGCTTTCAGCGTACCGGTGGCACCTTTTTCGGCATCAACGAACTCATGGTCGATGAGGATGTATTTACCTTCTTCAGGCACGATCATATCAATAGTTGCTGAACCGGAGGCACCCAGAAGTACGGTCTGCATTCCGCGCATTTCATTGAATGGATGTCCCTCCAACCAAACACGGTCAAAAATTCCGCCAATTACGTGGAAACTGGATGTCCCGCTCGGGCCATTATTGCTAACGTGGAAACGAACTCGTTCACCGGCATTGGCTTTCAGCGGCTGATCGTGAAGGATCGTTTGGTGTCCGTTGAATACAACATGAGAAGGATTGTTATTTGAAGCCGCTTCAAAATCGTAGGTATAAAGATCTCCGGATCCTTTAGTTAGATAGTACTCACTCTGTACGATCACATACTCACGATCTACTTCATAATCGGTTGGATATCCTTCTTTGGGAGATACTACAACCACTCCGTGCTGACCCATGGCTGTGTGCATAAGTACACTTGGGGTTCCGCAGTGATAGATGTAGGTTCCGGCATAGTTTGCGATCCAGTCAAATTTAATGGTTTCGCCCGGACCAATAGTTCTCCACTTATCGTCTTTTGCCACAGTTCCGGCATGGAAATCCATGGAGTGAGGCATCGGCATGATGGCAGATGAGTTTTTCTGATAAGAATTGTTTGCCACCTGATTCATAAATGGAGATCCGCCTTTAGCAGGTTCAGTAATGGTAACTTCCTCATCCGAACGGTTTTTCATGACAAAGGTAATTCGGTCACCTTCTCTAACGTGAAGCACCGGACCGGGAACGGTTCCGCCGAATGTCCATGCCTGATAGCGAACGCCTTCAGCTACTTCAATTTCCTGCACCATAATATCGATTCGAACTTCGTGGTGCTTATTGCCTTCATAATCGAGCGGGGCTAAATTCGGGAGCTGGGTGATGTACTCTCCTACAACAGGAGGGCCATTATAATCTTCGGTATAAACTTCAGCTTCAGGCATGCCGAAGGTCATTCCATCTAATTTATACTCTTCAGTTTGAGCCGACAACATTGAGCTCATGCCAAAGAAAATCATTCCGACTAAGAGGGTGATTTTTGAGATTGCGCGTTTCATAATTGTGTATTTAGTTTATTATTAGTTTTCAGACTATTTTATCTTAAATAAGATCAAACAATTTATTATTGCTTTTGAGATTAAAATAAACTCACATTATGAATTTAAGATGAAGATGTCTGAAATTATTTCGAAAAAAAAGGCTACCAGTTGGCAGCCTTTTATAAATCGGGCATAAGTGATCTCTGAAATTCGGATCTAATTAATGAAAAAGTATCAAGATCATCCGCATTCAGGCTACAGCTATAGAAAATATGTGTTCTAATCGGGTTTTTAGCTCAGCAACGGTGGTCTTTATGGACTCCAGATTCTCTCCTTCATAGCCATTGGAGCCGGCGATTTCCAGACAGTAGTTCATCCCTTCTTCCAGGTTATTCCGGAATTTGGTGAGCTTGCGGTTTTCGCCCGGATCCGAATCAGATTCGTCGATCAGATCCTGCAAATAATCTACATACATGCGCATTTCCTTGGCAAACATGTGCGGGCGTTCGCCTTCCACCAAGGATGTTCGTCTGCCATATATATGATTCACCATTTCTTCCAGCGAATATTCACCGCTAAAATAGGCAATATTCGGACCGGGGCAAATGGCCTGGGGCGCACGACTTTCTTTCTGAATACCCAGCTGAATGAGCGCTCCATTGCCAAGATGATCACACAAACAAGCCTTGTCCAACACCTTGGTTTTCAGCCGCTCTTTCTTGCCCTCATCATAATCGCTGTGGTTGATCTGATCGATCTTCAGCAATTGATATTGCGTTGAAGCCGTGCAAATTGGATTTTCGGTAAATTCGGTATTCGATTCCAGAAATCCTTTGGGACATGGTGAACCGGGCTTTCCTTTCTCAATACGCTCTTCATGCCATATACGGGAACCGGTTTGCCGAACATTATTGAACGGTACACCCAGCGGAGAAACTCCGCTTAAATACAGATCTTCTTCTTTGGCATTTTCCAATAAAGTTCTTGTAGTTTGATCCACAGTGGTTGCTTCCGGAACCAGTAAAAAAGGACTGCCCCAACCGGTTGAATCCATGTCATATTCTTTCAACAAACGCTGCATTTCGCCGTGCGTTCCTATACCACCCTGTACGGTAATTCGAGGTTCCTGCACCTCCCATTTTGCTGAAAATCCTTCCCGTTCATCTTCATAAAATTTTTCCACAAGTGGACGAATAGCCGAGCTCAGCATCTCCTTTTTCTCTTTGAATTCCTTCAGCAAAACCGGCAGCAGCAAACCATCGGTTGCAAAGGCATGGCCCCCGCAATTCAAGCCGGATTCGATACGATATTCGAATACTTCCAATCCTTTTTTAGCAAGATATTTACCCTGGATTAATGCCGACCGGAAATCACTCACTTTCAAGATGATCTTCTTCTTGATGGAACCGCAAGCATCCCGATAGAAATCCTGGAAATCAGACAGGTAGTTGTACAGACGAGGATTGAATCCCGCAGAAAGCACCAGACTGGATGACAATTTACTGTTAGCATAGCCACGCAGAGCTGCACTTCCATCACTATACTCCGCACTCATCGGTTCGCCGGATTTGGTAAGATTGAGCTTATCCACTTTGGCCATAATATTCACATCTATAGAGCCGGGCTGCATTAGATCATTCAATTTTTCTGCAAGTGATGTTTGTTCATTTTCAGCAGCAGCCATCAGTTTCTGATAAGCAGTTTTAAGGGGACTTTCATTCGGCAGCATCCGGAAATATTTGGCTCTCTCATTTTCCTCAAAAAATGGCTGCGACCTGATTTCTTCAAACTTATGGCTTACCAGGTCGTGAACCAGATCCAGATAAGCAGTGATACGTTTTGCACGTCCGTCTTCTGCTGAACGCGGAATGTTTTTATAGGGAAGATCAAATTTCTCTGAATAATACTTCCGAATCTTCTCAACCAACAGGTCATCCACAATAGAGATAACCGAATTGATGCCGTATGGTGCAACACGTATGGGTGAATCGATAGAGTGTCCGGTTCCCATTACGGGAATGGAAAAAGTGTGTAGAGATGGGTTCATAAAAGTGAGACCTCACAAATTAGGTGTCTTAAGCGGATTATTCCTATTTAAGATAATATCATCTTTAATTGTGAAGGTCGTATGAAGAAACCAATTATTTACAAAAATACTTTGCCTGCCAGACCTTTTTAGCCTTCTGTAGATTTTATCTCAGCGATCAGCGCATCAAAGCCGGACTCGTGCATTTTCTTTTGAATCTTTTTCTGAATGTTCTCAGAATCACAAAGTGCGATCATAGCTCCACCGCCTCCACCGCCGGTCAGCTTAGCGCCAAGCGCTCCGTTACGGCGGGCAATTTCAACCAGTTCTTCCACCTCTGGTGAGGAAACTCCAAGCGTATTCAGGAATCCGTGATTCATATTCATGATCATTCCAAGTTCATCCAGGTTCCGCTCCTCAATGGCCTTTTTGGAGGCCAGTGCAAGTTCATCCATCTGATCAAAAATTTGCCGATACCATTTTGGATATTTCCCGGCCTGCTCGCGAACCTGTTTCACCATTTTAGAAGTCATACTTTCCACCCCGCTAAGTCCAATCACAATAGGGATGGATTCTTCCAGATGAAGCATATCCATCTTGGGCGGAGTTCCTTTTTGGAACATGATCAAATTCCCGTAAGTAGAAACGGTGTTATCAATTCCCGAGGCTCCGCCATGCACAATGTTTTCTGATTCAAAGGAAAGCCGGCGGACGTCATCATCTCCAAGCCCGAGTTCAAAATGCTTATTCAGCGCCCGGATAATAGCTACTGCCAACGCTGCCGATCCCCCCATGCCCATCGCCCGAGGGACTTCAGGAAATACTTCGATATTCATGGGTTTGCCTCGCAGATCCAGGTGATCCAGAATCATCTCCAGAGATTTATAAATAGAGTATTTGTGATCAGCGCCAAATTCCAGTGTTTGCTCCACGCCCCATCTCGGAATCATCAACCGGACATCTTTATCGTGATCCCAAACCTTGGCTTTCATTTTCAGGGTGATGGGAGCCGCAACGGCGTGTGTTCCGTGAACCACAGAATGTTCCCCGGTCAGAATGATCTTTCCATATCCAAACGACATGTCATCGGCTTTTTCTTCTGATGGCGTTGAGACCTGACCAATCTGATTTTCTTTTTGAAGCTCCTGAATGATCTCCTTTGCCTTCCACACTTTGACCTCTCCGCTTTCCACCAATCGCTCCAACACCTGTTCAAATAACTCAGCGGGTGCTCCGGCCGTACTTGCCACGCTTCTGGCGTGAAGGGTCATGTGCCCCCGCTGAATACCTTCGGTTCCGAGAGATCGTAATGCAGAGAAGTTTTGAGCCAATCCAACAGCACCCATAATTTCAGCCAGTTCTGTAGCTGATTCAATTCCCAAGATCCGGTGCGCAATTCCCACGGCTTTATTTGATTTTAGCGATCCGCCCACGGTTCCTACTTTCAGGGGAATGTCGATTGTCCCAACAAGATCTCCTTTTTCATTTTTGAACCAGTTGGTAAGTGAGGTGTAGCGTCCCGTTCGAGCCGCATAAGCATGAGCCGCTGCTTCAATAGCCCGCCAGTCGTTACCCGTGGCAATAGCCAGCGGATCAATCCCATTCATAATTCCCTTGTTGTGGGTAGATGCCCGGTATAGATCAACCGCAGCAAATTCAGCGGCCCGGATAATTCCGTCACGGACTTCTTTTCCGGAGGATTCATTGAAATCGAGATACTTAGTGGGAATCTCACACTTCGCCCGAACCATTGCCCGATCGGTCAAATTCGATAAAATTCTGAGGTACACTTTAGAACCCGAGATTTTCTCAACCAGCGAAGCCACGCCTTCACACATGCTGTTTACCAGATTTGCCCCCATAGCATCCCGCGTATCAACAAGAAGATGCACCACCACCATGCTGCCTGGGTGCCGGTCTTGCTGATGGACCATCGCTTCCAGGTCAATAGCGCCTCCGCCGCGTTTCACCATATTGGGATGAAGGCTGTTAGCCAGATTCAGGATCTGCTGTTTTTCCTGCAAAATGGCGTGGCGAACTTTTATTGGGTGGCGAACATCCACAAGCTGAATTTGCCCGATCAGAATCGGATCATCGGATTCTACCTGGAAACCTCCGGCATTTCGTACCACTTTGGCTGCCGAACTTACGGCGGCCAAAATTGAAGGTTCCTCCACAACCATCGGAACAATGTAAGGCTTGTTGTTGATCAGAAAATTGAGTCCCAGTCCCATAGGTAACCCAAAAATGCCAATCACATTCTCGATCATTTTGTCGGCATCATCCTGCGAAAGAAGATGCAATTGTTCGCGAAGGGAAATGTAATCTTCTTGGGTCAGGATACCTTTATCCCGTAAAATATCGAGACGGTTTTCTACACTGTATTTGTAAAATTTGGGTATGCGGGATTTATCGTTGTTGCTCATGGATATGAAATTTCAAAAAGTAAGATAAGCGAGGTTATAAGAAAATCAGGCTTTAGCTAACTTCTTCAGTTTTGGAAATCTGTACACCTGCGGGTTGCACATCGAGATTCATCAGGTCGAAGACGCTATAGTCAATAGCTCCCTTAATCTTTGCCATTGTTTCCTCGCTGCTGCAAAAAGCTATTCCAATGTCGCCACCACCGGCTCCGGATGGCTTGTAGGTTCCACCCTGATTCTTTACAATGGAAAAAATCTCCTCATGCACATCCGACATGATTTCCGTTCCGCTTTTGTTACCAAGTTCTCGTTCACAATCCGCGTAATCGGAAATCACCTCAAGAAAAGCTTGCGTATCACCTGCCTCAAAAGTTCTGACTCCTTCTTTCGAAAGATCTGTCATTTTAGTGGTAATGGAATCGTAAGCAACAGGATGTTCTTTTTTAAAAACATTCACGCTGCGCACAAAATTTCGGGTTGATGCAGCATACCCTGCCCAAATACTCATCATAAATAAATTACCAGGACGAGTTATTCGATCAATTTTTCCGTTAGACTTTTCGGGATTATCCGGCATGGTGTAGCTCAAAATCCCTCCGGTTGTGCTCGCGGCGATATCCACGCCACTTCCCATTTTTCCCTGCGCAAAACGATGTGCCTGAAAAGCTTTACGGTACAAATCATTGGAAGATATCTCCACGCCCATGTATTCCATTAATCCCGATACTAATGAAACTGTAAGCGCCGCACTGGAACCGAGTCCGAACTTATACCCAGTTACGTGATGGTAAAACGCCGAAGTATCAATTTCAATTCGGGCGCCGGGAATTTTTCCCGCTTTTTGGGTTACATATTTTAGGATACATAACACAAAACGAAGCTGTTTTTGCGTATCGGCATCAACATTTGTTCGGAAATAAGCATCGCCATCCGAGTCGAGAGTAAACTGTATTTCGGGGATATTCAAATTCGGCGTTCGCACCTGGAACGTGCTGTTGTAAAGCGAATATATGCTAACATTACATTGTCGGTTTACAGCGGCAACAAGTGCCGGAGCGCCCTCAAGCACGGCATATTCGCCCAACAAAATTTGTTTTCCGGGTGATGAAACGTTTATGGCAATATCGTCCATTATCTGATGATTTCTTTTTCCGGATGCACAATGCGTGCAGCAGGCCCCGGTTTTGCTTCAATTATGTATTCCACTCCATTCACATCCAAAACAGCTTCTTTAATTTCATCAACTGAGTCCGACAGGCATAAAATTTTCACCTGTGGACCGGCATCGATCGTCACAAAAGCCGGAATTCCGGATTGCCGGAGTTTCCACACTCTATGAATCGTTTCTGTGGTCGCAGCATTCCAATATAAGATCGGTGGCCGGGCAGCCATGGCAAGTCCATGCATTTTAAAGCAGCTGTGCTCCGTAAGTTCCCCAAGTTTTTCAAAATCTTTGGCTGAAATTGCTTTTTTCATCTCCTCAATATCTTTCGGTTGTGATGAGATCCAGACATCATAGAAAGGGGCCGTTTCAGCTGTTCGGTTCATGCCTTCGGTTGATCCGAGATCCTTTTTTTGGGTTGATGTGACTGCTGCTAACAGCCGAAGATCCCAGTGCGATTCATCTTTTAGCTGAACCGCAACATCTTCACTGCCGTCATCTTTGGAGCCTAATTTCATTTCTACAAATCCGCCATACAAAGACCTTGCGGCAGATCCTGAACCCATTCTTGCTAATGCTGAAAGGTTTTCCCGATTTAAATTCAGCCCAAGCCTATCATCCAAAACCAGTGCCAAGGCAGCAAATCCAGAAGCAGAAGAAGCCAAACCCGCCCCTGTTGGAAAATTATTCTTGCTTATGATCCGCGCCTTCGGCCGTTCACTATAACCAACAGCTAAATTCAAAAAATCAGAAATGCGTTTTAGCTGTTTTCCTTCAACTTTTTCTTCATTCAGAAGAAAAACATCCTGCTTTAAAGCTTCATCAAACTGTAGCGTGGTTTTGGTATGAAGGGCATCGAGAGTAAGAGAAATTGATCCGACTGCGGGTAAATTTTTTTGAATAGCACGTTTTCCCCAATATTTAATCAATGCAATATTGGAATGCGCCACCGCCGTAACGGAACCATATCTGTAACCTTTGATTTTAGAGTGATTTAGGTTTTCCACAAATACAATTTGGTGTGCAAAAACGGTTTCAAAGTTAAGCTTTTGCATTCAGTTAAAACAGGATTTTTTGCAACTCAAATTTTTAAATTCTTTCAACTGTCAACAGCTTATGCCATCCACTTCAACCGCATCCCATTCAAGATTACCAGCAGTACCGAAAGCTCATGGATGAGCATGCCGCCAGCCATGTGCACTTCTCCGGCAAAAACGCCGGTGAGTAGCGCGCCCACAGTAATCAATGCAATAACCACATTTTGATGGATGTTTCTTAAGGTGAGTTTGGAGAGGCGTAACGCTTCCGGAATTTTGGTAAGATCGTCCGCCATCAGGGCAATATCGGCCGATTCTATGGCCACATCAGTTCCGGCGGCTCCCATCGCAATGCCGATATCAGCCTTGGTAAGTGCCAGTGCATCGTTGATACCATCGCCCACCATGGCCACGCGGTGCCCAACTTTCTGCAGCTGTTCGATCACCTTGTGCTTATCTTCCGGTAACAAGCGTGAATACACGTTTTTGATGCCCAATTCACCGGCAATACTTTGGGCAGTAGAATCGGTGTCTCCGGTCAGTATAATCAACTCCTCAATACCAATTTCCCGGAGACTTTTTATGGCTGAAGGCGCATCTGCACGAATGATATCAAACAGGCCTAGTCCGCCGATCAGTTCCCCGTTTTTAGCAACCAATACCACAGTCCGCCCTTTTTCAGAAAGTGCCTCTACTTGCTGGAGTGCTTCTTTATCCACTCGAATATTCCATTCTTCCATGAACGATCGATTGCCAACCAAAACCTTATTCTCCATGTAACCAGCTGATACTCCAAAACCGGTATGTGATTCGAAGGTATCAGCATCCGGGATTTCTTGTCTGTTTCGGGCTTCCTCCAAAATAGCCTTTGCCAGCGGGTGTTCAGATCCTGATTCAGCAATCCCGGCCCAATATAATACTTCATGTTCTGTGGTCCTTTCCGGTTCTGCTTCCTCATGTCCGGCCACTACTTTTTCGGGTTGAAGGCTGAATACTTCGGTTACTCTTGGTTTGCCTTGCGTCAGGGTTCCGGTTTTATCAAAAGCCAATGCAGAGATCTTTCCGGCGTTTTCCAAATATTCCCCGCCTTTGATGAGGATGCCTTCTTTGGCGGCCCGCCCAATTCCGGTGATCACGGAAATGGGCGTGGAAATAACCAGCGCTCCCGGGCAGCCAATTACCAGTAAGGTAATCGCTAATTCAATGTTTTGAGTGAAGATGAAAGAGATCACGCTCAAGCCCGCAATACCCGGGGTGTACCACCGTGCAAAACGTTCGATGAATCGCTGCGTAGGCGCTTTGGCATCCTGAGCTTCCTCTACTCTTTCGATGATTTTGGCCAGCGTGGTATCCGCTCCCGCTCTGCCTGCTCGCACAAAAATTCGCCCGTTTTGATTAATGGTTCCTGCGTACACCTGCGAGCCCTGCTTTTTATCGGCGGGAATGGATTCTCCGGTGATTGCACTTTCATCTACTGAACTCTCCCCGGATTCCACCTCACCATCTACCGGAATTCGACCTCCGGGTTTTACCTGAACCAGCATGTCTTTTTCTACCTGTCGCGCCGGAATGGTTTCCGTTTTTTCTCCGCGGACCACCGTTGCTGTTTTAGGAACCAGTTCAACCAGGCTTTTCAGCGTTCTTCGAGTGTTCTGAAGCGTTCGAGTCTCCAACCATCCGCCCAGCAAAAACAGGAAGGTTACGGCAGCCGATTCCCAGTAAATCCCGATCGAAAGTCCCCCAATTGCCGCAATACTTACCAGCAGCTCGATATTGGTTTGACGACTTTTCAGTCCTAGCCAGGCTTTTTGGATGATCTCATAACCGGCAACCACAGTGGCGAGAATCATGAGCATATCTCCGGCAAAGGTATCTCCCATCACGCCAATAAAAAACCAGCCGACGATAATGGACATTCCACTGACAGCCAGCAATATTTTTTTGCGGGATGTTGGATTTTTAAACAGGGAGATAAATTGGTTGAATGAAATCATAATTCTAAAATCTTTAGTTAGTAAAAGACCTCTAAGTTTTTTGAAACCTTAGAGGTCTGCATTAGTTTTGATCTAAAACGGAGAAACCGTAGCTGAATAACCTGACTCCTGAACGGCAGCCAACAAGTCATCTTCGGTTACCAACTCCGGGTCGTGTTCCACTTCGATCTTGCCGGAATTAAATTTCACAGTTGCATTTTCGATGCCCTCCATGCTGTTTAAGCTGGATTCTATGTTGTTCACGCAAGATGGGCAATTCAGTTCGTCGCTTCTTAAAATGGTTTTCATGGGATTGTTGTTTTATGAATTCGTGATATTATTTTTGCCATTTGCTAAACCTCCAAGAGTTTTAAACCCTTGGAGGGGTTTCTCTTAATTAGTGCTCGTGACCGCCTACGCTGTGTTCCACTTCAGAAGTAGCAACCTGGTACAGTGGTTCCACATAATGCATGTATTTCACATAGGCATTTACGTATTCGCGGGCGGCTTTTACATCTTTGGGATCGTAATTCTTTAAGGCCTGAACCTTTTCGTAATAATGATGAAGGCCGGCTTCGATCTCTTTCATCAATAGCTGATGAACTTCAGCCAATGAGCCCTTTTCTAACGCTTTTTCTGCGGCGTTTATGGCCGGACCAAAATCGGTGCCAGCGGGTTTGAGTCCGGTGTAAGGAGCGCCTTCCGCTTCGCGGTGCAGGCGCACCAGGGTTTCAAAGAAATGACGATCGGCGACTTTTCGCACTTTCTCATTTATATCCCTGATTTCCAGGGTTTCATTGAATGTGGATCGAATTTCCGCTTCCTGTTTCTCAGTGATCCATTTGAGAACCGGGGTGATATCGCCCGAGTTAAGGGCTTGCTTTGCATCTTGTACCACCGGGCCATCCATACTATCACAATGAGCCTGTGCAAGCATGGGCATTAGTGAAAAAAGTGTTACAACTAAAAATGTGAGTAAAGTTGATATATGAGTTTTCATAACAGTTAGGTTTAGGGGTTCTTGATTTTCATCCCTAATCTAACAGCCTTCATCCGGCACTAAAATGATGTAGATCAAATTGCTTTCTTCTTTTTTAAGAGTCTTTACTCTTAAAACCTTTTGCTCTATTTTAGGAACCATCAATTTCATTGATCAATCACCCACCGAGCCGCAAACTTTAGATGATACCCATTCAATTTTGACCGACAAGCAGCTAAACAATCAAACCGGCTCACTTTTAAGAATGGTCCCGATGCAACTCTCAAAGGCATGGATCCTTTTCAGTATTTTTGCCCTGATCTTAGCCGGATTTCTTTCCTTATTTATCATGCTGGGCCGCACGCCGTACATTAACGAGTGGATGTTTGGCACCGAATGGATGCGCCGCATTTTGGTGGTGCACGTCAATCTCGCACTTACAGTTAGCTTTTATGCTTTCATTACCGGGCTTTTCCTGGTCATACCATCCTCACAAACACATGTAAATAAAAGACAACAGATATCCTTTGGCCTGGCATTGGCGGGCACTCTTGTAATTACCATCAGCGGCTTCATCCCGATTGGTGAGCCTATTTTGTCGAACTATGTACCCGTTATCAACCAACCCTTTTTTATAGGCGGACTTTGCTTATTCGCCATATCCCTTATTTTTACTTTCTTTGATGAACGCCTGCTTCCGGGCATTAACAAATATCAACAAACAAGCTTCAGCCATTACCCAATTTCGATCATCCCGATCCTGCAATCTGCCGGTATTATCCTGATTATTGGCTTACTTAACTTCCTCCATGCTTTTGTGGTTACCCCTCTGGAACTATCCCAGAATGTCTATTTTGAATTAATGCTTTGGGGCGGTGGACACGTGCTTCAGTTTACCAATATGGCTGCCGCAGCAGCTATTTGGGGACTGCTTTTTTATACCATAACTCAAAAACATTTTGTGCGGTATCGCACAAGTTTTCTGCTCTTTGTCCTGTACACCTTGCCCCTGTGTTTTACCCCTTTCTTATTTATTGAGGGGACTACTGCCCCTTTATACATCACGGGGTTTACCTATTACATGCAATGGGGAATTTTTCCGGTTATTACGGTGGTGATTGTAATTGTCATTACTAAGATGATTAAAAACAGAAACTATTTTAAACTTAGCACCTTACTATCTAACCCAGCCTATGCGGGACTTGCATGGAGCATTTTCCTGACAATCTCCGGCTTCATGCTCGGAGCTATGATACGCGGGTCCAATACCATGATTCCTGCTCACTACCATGCCACACTCGGGGCTGCCACCATTGCCTTTATGGCCGGTGCGTACGAATTAATGATGCTTTATGGATATCCAAGCCCTTCACGGAAAAGAAAAAGACAAGAAGCTGTTCAAATATTTTTGTTCGGTATTGGGCAGACTATTTTTGTATCCGGTCTTGCAGTGGCCGGAACTTATGGTTTGGCTCGCAAGGTATTTGGGGAAGAGCAGCTCATCCTTTCTGCAGAAATTTACTTTGGGCTTGGACTCTTATTGATCGGGGGATTGACAGCCATTATCGGAGGTATTTTATTTTTACGGAATATCCTTCACTATCTGATGGGAAGTGAGTAATAAAAAGCCTGGCTGCCTATACAAAAAAGCAAATTCAGGCTTCCATGCTCCATCGGGCTCATCCATCAGACGGGTTATCCGTCAGATGGATCTCCTAAAGCACCTATTATATCGAACTCACATTAAGTTTAAAGGCCCGTCTCCTTTGCCAAGGCCCGGAGCAGATAACAGAGCCTTACTCACTAATTTTTTGGCTTGCTGAACGGCTTCAAGAAGAGGAAGCTTGCGGGCTGTATAAGCTGTTATAGCGGCAGAAAGCACATCTCCGGCTCCATGACTTTCGGTCGTTTGTACCCTTTCTGCTTTAATCCAGGTAAAATTTTTTCCATCAAAATACAGGTCGTTACTGAGGGGCCAGTCATCGAAATAACCTGCTTTAATAAGCACAACTCTGCTCCCCATCTCATAGATCTTTCGGGCAGCTGCTTTCATATCTGATTCCCTCTTAGGGAAAATACCTGTTTCTTATCCATAATTCCCATCTCCAATTTTTTATATCAACTCATTTAAAAATTCTTTAAGCACAATGGCGTGGTTATGCGTTTCATCTTTGGCTGCATACAGCAACGTAAGTTTTTGATCATCTGCATTCTCGAACAGTTCATCAATCACATCTTCGCGGTCGGCCAGTTCAGTTTTATACCTTTTTTTGAATTCCTCAAACTTTTCCGGATCGTGATCAAACCATTTTCGAAGCTCCGGTGAAGGAGAAATCTTTTTATTCCACTCGTCTAACTGAGCTGCTTCCTTCGAAACACCACGCGGCCACAGGCGATCTACCAATACCCGGTAACCATCCTTCTCGGAAGCATCTTCATAAATCCGTTTGATCTGTATCGATTTAACAGCCATAAAGTTTATCTATTGATTAAAATTAGTTCTCATAACACATTCATTAAGCTACCTTGCCATTTCCGGCTTATAGGAGCCGGGTTTATTGCCAAATCCTACAGCAATTCGGTTCCAACCGTTAATAGCTACAATCGCGGTGGTTAAAACCATCATTTCTTCCTCAGTAAAATGTTCGCGGATCTCTTTAAAAAATTCGTCCGTTATTTCTTCTTCTGCAATTCTTGTAAGGGCTTCGGTCCAGGCCAGGGCTGCTTGTTCCCGCCCTGAATAGAATGGCGTCTCGCTCCAGGCACTTAAACCATAGATACGCTGTTCGGTTTCCCCTATTTCCCGAGCATCTTTGGTGTGCATGTCAATACAATAGGCGCATCCGTTTATTTGAGAGGCTCTGATCTTCACTAATTCTATCAGGGATGATTCTACGTCGGACTCTTTTACAAACCGTTCCAGCTCTTCCATCCCTTTAAAGGCATTAGTGGCTATTTTTCGGTAGTTAAATCTTTCTTTTCGCATTATAATTTTTTTTAGTTTCTGTTAGCTGTCTATTTCATTCATCTCATCAATGGCAATAGCCGCATGTGCATAAGCTGCACCCGCTCGCATTTCGGAAGCTACCCAAATAGCTTCCATAATTTCCTCATTAGAAGCTCCTTTCTGCTTAGCCTGCTTGGTATGGCTTTTTATACAATACGGGCACTGCGTGATGTGGGCCGATGCTACAGCTATAAGCTGTTTGGTCTTTTCGTCCAGCGCCCCTTCCTTAAAAACTTCCTTACTGAAATTCCGGAACGCTTTTACCTGATCCGGAGCCAGGTCGGCACGTTTTTTTGACATTTGTGGTGTGGCGGGTGGAAAAATAGGTTGGTCTTTACTATTCATAATGCTGTTCTATCTTATTTGTTAATACGATTTTTCCAGACTGTTTTAGCAGTTGAAAAAACTTGTTTGTTACTTTGATCTCGTAAAGTATGATGAAAGGTATTTTCCGCAGCATCAGGATCTGTCAGAGACTCTACGGTTTGGCCATATTGCGCTTCTCCTACGAAATTACCGTCTATGGTATGCAGGTAGCAATTATCCACTATTTTATCAGGAATAGATTCCATAGCCCACTGCAAATACCTCAAATTGTTTACATGTTCGTTCGAATCCATATCAAAGTGATGAACTAAAAACTGCTTGCTGTAGATAGCCTCATCAATTGCTTTGATCTTTATATTTTCCATTTGGATAGATTCTTCCGGATTAATCTTCCACTGCTTTGTCATCCCCTCAAAAATCCGTGCAGGCCTTCTTTTTTTAATATCAAAAAACAACCAAAAGCCTTTGGCCCTCCCGATTATGTTGTCAGCCTCATCTAATATGAGATTTTCTCTTGTTCCCCTGCATGTCGTCAATTCAGACAGCCAGGTTTTGATGGTGATTTTTTCTTTATATGCGGGATAACGATCTATTACCATGCGGCCCGACAGTAACACCCATCCGATTCCCTTTGCAAGTAAGTCATATAAACTGTGCCCGATAGACAGGCAGTGATCTGCCGCTGTTTCTTCCAGCAGTGTCAAAATGGTAACAGGAGTTGCTTCTCCATGCAATCCCATTTCGAAGTATCTTAAATGAAAGGTATTTTCAAACATTATTTGTATGATTATTAGTAGTTGGGATCACTCTATTTTTTAGTAACATAAACATGGGCTAATTAGCAAATGCAACAGTTCCGGGATGATCGCCAAGTGGCGAAATAAGATCACAGCGCATTACTCCTTAATCCTAAAGCGATAAAACCTGCCGGATTTTTACACCCGGCAAGCCTTGTGGATCACTCTAATTTAACCTTTATAGGTCAATACACGGCCCCAAAGGCTTTTGGTGCCCCAGATGCCGCGGCGCAGGGTTTCAAGCTGTACAATCTGACTGTGGTCAACAAATACATTTACTTCCGGACCGTAGTTTTTAACATACCAGGCAAACACCTCGGGATCGGCAGCTTCAAACATCAGTTTTTCCAGTCCGATCTCATTGATAAATTGTGCAGGTACATCGGTTCTCCACGGATCGGCATTTTCGGTGATGCCCTCTGATTCAATCATAATCATATAGGCTCCAGCGTCCACAAACCGCTTGGCTTGTTTTACTGCGTAGCCGGTATCCAGAGTCCCTTCGCTTTCCAGCTCGCCTTTTGCAGTATCTCCACCGGCTCCAAACTGAATACCAATTTCCGGTTTTGCCTTCAGGCCAGCTTCCTGCACTTTCTCAATCAGCCGCAGCCAGTCGTCGGTAGGCAAGGTGATGAAGCCAGCCGAAAGCTCAATGATATCAAAACCGTAATCTTTACAAGTTTCGATATATTGATCTACCGCTGCTTTGCCCTGCGTAAGCACATATTCCATGAATCCACCGGTTGAAACCAGTACATTGTTGTCATGGGCAATGTTAATCAACTCTTGCACCGCTTTTTTAGGCATCAGTGAAAAGGAACCTCCTGAAAATTTAAGAGCATCGACATGCTCTCCCATGGTTTCCATAATATCTTGCAGGTAGCGTTTGCCCATTACGGCGTAATAGGGTCCGCGGATTTCAGTAATACCTGTTTTACGTGGTTTGGATTCTCTTTCATTCTTGTTCAGGAAATCGAATGTTTTCTCTTTAGGCATATTACACCTCTTTTGTTTTTAAATTAACATTATTTGCAAGCTGTACGTCATTTAACAGCTGCATTAGCTCTCTCACAGTATGTCGTTCAAAATTCTGTACCGTTTCTATAATCTTATTTCTTAATTCCTTTGAGGTGTAAGGATTAGCCAGTCCCTCAAATTTTTGAATGATGGTATTCCAATCGGCCGGGCGGGTATGAAAGCCCTCATAGTCCGTTTTGTTGATAGAAAACTTATTGCCGTTTCTCAGATAAACGCTCAGTGTGGCCGGCATTTCATCCGGAAAACGATCGCTGTATTCCTGCTTGGGCGATACCTCAATTTTATTGAGTAAATTCTGTATATCCTTAGCCTCAATACGCTCTTGTTTGTACTGGTTCGGAAGCACTTGACCATCTAATAAAGCGGCAGCAATCATATATTGCAGGCTGTGGTCAGCTTCTTCTTTAGTTCGCACAATGGTTTTATCTCCCTCTTCACCACCGCCAATGATGTGATAGGCTACATCAAATATATCGATGGTAATCTTTTCTACTTCATCTGCTGTAAATCCGGATTGCTCTTTCAATTCCAGCATTCCTTCAATTGAAGACTGAGAATGAATTTCCGCATTATATTTCTTGATGATGGTATTTGTGACCCGTTCCAGATCTTCCTTTTCCCAGTCGATGTGGAACTCGCCGGCAATGGCATCCATAAATCCTTTATTGCCTTCAAAAACGGCAGGCGGGCCGGTTATTCCATAATTCGCCAGATAGGCCGCATGGGTTCCGCCAAAAGCCGTGTGCGGGTAAGCTAATCCTTTCCAGTTTGAAAGTGCCCCGGTGCGGGTAACGCGTAATGCATTCAGTGCGGTTCCGGCTATAGCCAAAGCATTGGCTGTTTTGTCTTCATCCAGCCCCAGAGCTTTTGCCACGCCGGCCGCTACAGCGTAAGAACCTTGCGTAGTATGATCGAAGCCTTTATCCCGGACGGGAGCTTCATCACTTAAACGGCACTGAACTTGGTAAGCTAAAGCAAGCGCCGTTAAAAATGTTTTGCCGTCGATATTATTATGTTCACCTGCAGCTAAAATAGAGCCTATGTTATCGCTGGGGTGGCAGGTTTCTCCCTTGGCTAAGTAGCTATCATTATAATCCAGATAGCGTACCAGCGCGCTGTTATAAAGTGCGGCACGATCGGGGCTGGTTTTCCCACCCCCTATTAACGAACTGAGGCCGTTTCCGCCAAAGTCATTAATCATGTTTCGAAGGGCTTCTACCGGTGGACCTTCTATCGCTCCGATAGCCGTGCCCATAGAATCGAGCAACCGAATTTTAAGTTGTTTTATGGCTTCTTTAGAAAGGTCTTCAAACTTTGTGTTTGTGATAAAAGACGCCATTTCTTGTGCTATCATAATGAGCCTCCTTAATATTTTATGAGGTCAAAACTCAATGTTTTGATTTTCATTTCAACTGAACTAATGATACCTACACATTATCCGCACCAAAATGATGTAGATCAATTTAGTGCGACTTTTTTGAATTTTAATGCCCTACGATACTTCTCAGCATCTCAATATTCTTTATAGCAACCCATTGGCGCCCTGTTTCTATAATCCCTTCTTTTTGAAAGGTACTCATCACCCGACTGGCAGATTCGGTAGTGGTACCCGCCATGTCTGCTAAATCTTTACGGGAAAATGGCAGCTGAATTAAAGTTTTATCTTCCTTCACTTCCCCAAATTTGTCGGTAAGGATGAGCAAAATATTGGCGATACGAGTTTCTACCGGTTCGGTGGTGAGTTGTTTGATTTGTTCCTGAGAAGATCGCAATTTTTCAGCGCTCATTTCGAGGATGGCTATGCCAACGGAGGGATATTCCTGTAAGATTTCCCGAAAGTCCTTCAACCCAATAGAAAGAATACAGCACCCACTTTGAGCCTCGGCTGATTCAGTATAAACATCGCTGCCCAACAGTTTAAGTGAGCCGAAATAGCTGCCGGGATTTAGAATATCGAGAACCACATCTTTACCTTCATCGGTATATCGAAGCAATTTGACGGCACCATCCACAACCACACGCAGGTAATGAGCCGGATCTCCCTGGTAATAAATCTCATCCCCTTCCCGATAATGGGTGGCCGAAAACCGCTTTACGATCTCATCGAGTTCTTTTTGATCTAAATCCTGAAAAAACGAGACCATTCCCAATTTTTTGGTTTTCAAATCCAGCGAACAATGATGCCCATCAGGGGCATAATCTTTAAGTGGAGTGGTTTTTCGTTTTACCATGATTAACTCACTAAATGTTATTCAGGTTTCAGTTTCATTACCTTCACCTTCCATTCTTCAGGCATTACCTCCAGGTATTCCCAGTTGAATGGAACATCGTTTTCGGCTTCCATTTGATAATATAAGGGTTTGGGATCGTGGTCGTTAATAAATACAAAAGCCTCGCCGGGTTTTAGCTCATCAAAAGCTTCAAAAACCATATCATGCCGTTTGGCTGGGGGAAATGGGCGAACGTCAAATTTGTTTACTACGCTGATATCGGTGGTATCCACATCATTCTCAGCTTTTTTTGTAACGTGAACTACGTACTCATCCTCTTCTTTCTTTTTGTAATCCCAGCTATGTTCACCTTCAAATTTCTTTTGGAAGATCTGGTAGATTTCCTTTGGATCTTCCGAAGCTCGGATTTCCATTACATCGTTTGGCAGCATCATTCCGTATCGGTGGAAGATGGTGTATTTCCAGTCTTTTTTATCGGCTTTTCGAAGATCAATCAGCGTGGAAACGCCGGAGCTTTTACTGCCTTCAGAGGCTTCGGTGCGGGTAACACACACTTTCCATTCTTCAGGTTCGCGTTTCAAATATTTCCAACCCACAACATCCCCAAAAATAGATCGAAACTCATAGTACAGTGGCTTGGGATCATGATCATTAATAAAGACGAAACTCTCTCCTGCCGGCAGGTCTTTAAATAGTTTAAGCAGTTTTTCGTGCCGTTTGATTGGAATGAGGGTTCGTACGTCAAGTTCCTTTTTAGTTAATGCAGACATTTTACTCTTATTTATAGTTAAAATTTTTAGTTCCTGATTACAATCGAATAGAAAGCGGATTTTGCGGATCGAAGCTGATCTATATTCATCATGATCTCATTAAAATTCTTTTAGCGACCATCCGCTTCATCCATGTCATTTGTGTTCCATTCCATAGTTTTACATAGAAAAACAGACGGCTCAATAGAACCTTCACTCCAAATTGATCCTATTCTAAAATCATCCACCGATACAGTACGTACACGCAAAATCTCCCTCAGCAATATAGCTCGTCCGTTCCACCTGTTTTCCGAATATCTTATGGTAGAATTCTTTCTCAAGTTTACAAGGCAGTTTTGTCACTTTGATGATTTCCCGAAACGGACAATTACACTCTTTCATTATCAGGTCTCCTGAATCAGGATCAAGCTCAAATTCAACCATAAAACCTTCCTCATCCAACATTCGGCGAGTAATTCGAGCCTTTTCTTCTTCTGTAGCCGCCTGCTCCTCTTCCAGCATCAATTCCAATTTTTCATACCGGCGATCCCAAAACTTTTGAAAAAAATCTTCCAGTATTTGATGCTCACCCTCTGTCTGCAGATAGCGAATAAATTCCCGCATCATCTCCGGCTCGTATGATGGATATAATCCATTTCCTTTTTTGGTAAGCTGAAAACGAAGGCTTGGACGCCCTCGCCCCGACCGTTCATAGCTGCGCTCAATATAGTCGTCTCTCTCTAATTGCGTAAAATGCTCACGAACGGTGGTTTTGGCCAGGTTCATTTTCTCCACAGAGTCATCAATCGCTAACTGTCCGTGATGTTTGACGAGATCCAGTAATTCTTTTTTTGGTCCATTTAACATGATCGATCAGCCTAAAAGATTTTCCAGTTTCGTTTTCAGCTTCGAAAGTACATATTGCTCTTCCAAAAAATGATGCTTTTCAAGGTCTTCATCTAACTTTTGGAGCGTAAAATACAATAGTCTAAAGGTTGTACACGCTTCCTTGGGCGGGGTGAAATTATTGGTCAGGTCACGAATCCGTCCCACTAAATATTCTATTTCCTCCTGATCTTTAACAATAATCTCTGCCTGCTTTTTTAGTGACTGAACCGTTCCGTCTTTAGTTTCTCCGTTCATTTCAAAAAGCCTGAGCACCGTTGGGAAGAACTTCTGCTCTTCAAACTTCAGGTGCATTTCCAGCTTATTCTTCAGTTTTTGTACATACCATTTTACCTGATTCAGTTCCGGATATTGGGTTCCATGTACATCCCAGGCTCTTTCCCCATAATCTTCCGCATCACGAATGAGCGAAGAGGTATAGTTGTGATGTTCTTCTTCCAGGTACCGGATTACCAGTTCCGGCGACCAGCTGAAAATTCCTTCAGGATTATCAAATTCGGTACCTTTTTTCAGGCGTTCAATTTCTTTGAGAACCTCGTATTCATTCCGCTTCCGGGCCGTACAAACCTCCATCAGCGTTTTTTGCTCATTTCCCCTGGCAGGGATACCGAGTACCTGCAATAGTCTGGAGGCACCCTTTTCTTTCTGTAAGAAATCAGCAATGGTCATGTTTAAAGTGTTTGGCGGCTCTTTTTCTTTAATGTTCAACATGACTTCCTCTGTTTCTAATATATGATAGTTCAATAATAAGCAAAGAAATTTCTATTATCAATAGAATCGGTTTTAATAGTTTTTATTATTGTAACTATTATTAAAGTCTCATAAATTTGAACGCTATTTTTCATCAATTTATGTCTATGAACACCCCTTCAACCCAACCCGTTTTTTATTGGCTTTGGACCGGGATCGTACTCATCAGTCTAATGATTATAGTAGGCGGAATCACGCGGCTTACCGATTCAGGACTTTCCATGAGCGACTGGAACCTGATCATGGGCTCCATCCCACCGCTAAATGAAACCGACTGGCAACAAACTTTTGAACGCTACCAAGAATTTCCCCAGTACCAACAGCTCAATGCCGGTATGAACTTAGAGGAGTTTAAGAGCATCTATTTTTGGGAATATCTGCACCGGCTTCTTGGTCGTGTGATCGGCATCGTCTTCCTGATCCCTTTTGGATACTTTTGGTCTAAGGACTATTTCAATCACAGGTTATTGAAGCGTATGTTTATTCTTCTTGGATTGGGAGTTTTGCAAGGTGCCATGGGGTGGATTATGGTTAAAAGTGGGCTTGTTGATATTCCTTATGTCAGTCATTACCGGCTTGCTGTGCATTTTTTACTGGCTTTTGCATTGATCGGTTTCTGCATTTGGTATGCGCTGGATCTTCGGAAGAGATCCGTTGAGGTACTTCAAAGATCTACTCTCTTAAAGTGGCTTTTGGTCATTGGATTCTTATTTATTCTCCAGCTCATCTATGGCGCTTTCACTGCCGGTCTCGATGCCGGATATATCTACAACACGTTCCCAAAAATGTCCGGTCAATGGATTCCTCCAACCTTCGCAGCCTTAGATCCTTTTCTGTTAAACTTGGTAGAAAATCCGGGAGCCGTGCAATGGATCCACCGGGTTAATGGAACGCTTTTATTGATCTCTGTGATCATATTCTGGTGGAAGGCCGCCGTTCAGCAATCCAATAATAAATGGCTGCAAGCAATGAGCGGACTTTTGCTTACCGTCATTCTTCTACAATACCTCGTTGGCGTTCTAACGCTTATTTATCACATTCCCGTTTCACTGGGTGTTCTACATCAAGGTATTGCTATCCTCTTCTGGATTATTTTCCTGGCGATTTTGCATAGGTTAAAATATTAAAATCTATTTTTACCGTTTTTATTATTGATAATCAGGTCAAGTGTGTCTAACTTTAAGTCAGTTATATTAACATCAAAATTTAACCGCTCAACTCAATGGCATACGTAGTCACCGAAAACTGTATAAACTGTAAGCACACCAACTGTGCTGCCGTTTGCCCGGTTGATGCTTTCCGGGAAGGCCCGAATTTCCTGACCATCGATCCTTTTGAATGCATCGACTGTGATGCCTGTGTTTCCGAATGCCCGGTTGAAGCCATTTATCCCGATGATGAAGTTCCCATGAAGTGGGAGCATTACATTGAACTCAATGAACAACTTGCTGATGAATGGTCAGACAGGATCATAAACGAGGCAAAAGAACCACTTCCCGAAGCTGAAAAATGGGCAGATAAATTTCCAAAGCTGGATGAGTTGACCAAAAACTGGAGTTAGTGTCGCTATTAGCTATTGTGCAAAAAAAATTAAAGGAATAGAACGCGGATGACACGGATTGGGAGGATAATCACGGAATAAAGTTTGAATAATTTAATAACAAATATAAACCAGCGACTATCCGCAAGATCAGCGTTATCCGCGTTCCATTCGATTGAAATCAAAGGATAACCAAAAAATTTTAACCTTAAATAAGATAAAAATGTCTGATATAGAACGAGAACTGGATGTGAGGGTAATTCCTCCTCCACAAAAGCACCCAACCATATTTAACACATTTAACGCTCTGGACGAAAACCACGCTTTCATTCTGGTTAATGATCACGACCCAAAACCGCTGCGTTATCAAATGGCAGCGATGCTGGGTGAAGAAGCCTTCCATTGGGAATATCTTGAAGAAGGCCCTGATGTATGGAAAGTACGAATTGGTAAAAATGCGGAGTGAGTTAGCTTGAGTTTCCCAATAAACCAACGGCGCCGGGTAGCCCGGAAATTAAAAGAGGTGATAGATCCCGAGTTAGGAGTAAATATCGTGGATCTTGGATTGGTATATGACATCCTCATCGAGGATAGACACGTCATCATAGTATATACCACCACCACTCCGGGTTGCCCCATGCGTCGTTATCTGCAACAGCAGATCGATCAGGCGCTTACCGAAATTGACGGTATCGAATCAGCCGAAAGTAAGCTGGTGATGGAACCCGAATGGTCGGTAGATATGATCGTACCAAATGTCGAATTCTTCGCCGTCCCTCCTCCCCAACTCAATCAATAACCGGATGCAAGCTTTTCGATTTTCGAATAAATTGTTAGCCGGTTTTATGGCCTTTGCAGCCTTGGGATTGTTCACCGGTTTATATGCCGGTCTTGTAAAACTGGGTTTTCTGGGAGATTTAAATGTAAACATCCCCGGCGGACTCCACGGCCCTCTTATGATCAACGCATTCCTGGGAACACTCATTAGTTTGGAACGCGCTGCAGCCCTGGATAAACGATGGACACTTACCGGTCCTTTTTTGATGGCTGTTTCTGTAGTCGTTATTCTATTCGTGGATCTGCAGTACGGAAGCTGGTTGTTTACAGCCGGTAGTTTTTTCGTTGCCCTCACTCTTTTACATATTTGTTTTATTCAGCCAAAGATCTATCACTACATCATGGCAATAGGCGGGGCTTCTCTATTCATCGGAAATCTGTTATTTGCTACGGGAGCACCGGTTTTTGAGATCGTGATCTGGTGGATGGGCTTTCCTGTATTAACCATTTTTGGAGAGCGGCTGGAGCTGAACCGAATTATGCGCCCGCCTAAAAAGGCGCAATGGGCTTTTGTAGCTTTCATTTTCGTCTGGATTCTGGGATCCGCCTTACTTCATGTAAATCGCGTACACGGCTGGCATTTGGTGATGGTTTCCACGCTTGCTGCAGCTAACTGGCTCATTAAATACGATATTGCGCGAAAGACCATCAAATCTGTGCAATGGACGAAGTACAGCGCCTGGTGTCTGCTCAGTGGATATGGCTGGCTGATTCTTACCGGAATTTTTGGGCTGATACACGGCCTTCCCACGGCCGGGCCCATTTATGATGCTTTACTCCACATGGTATTCGTCGGTTTTGTATTTAGCATGATATTCGCCCACGCCTCGGTCATCATTCCATCCCTTTCGGGAAAAATAATTCCCTGGAGCAGCTATTTTTACCTTCCGCTTTTTTTGCTTCATGGCTCACTAATCATCCGCATTGCCGGAGACTTTTTGGGCTTTTATTATATTCGCTCCCTCGGCTCATGGATCAATGTATTGGCTATTTTGATGTTTTTGGGCGGGGTTTTGATCCAAATTTTAAGAAATCGAAATAGATAATTATTAAAGAAATCTCCTAAAAACACTGATGTAGAACCTTTGAGCGTCCAATAGGTCCTCGAAGCGTTCGGTCAAAACGCTCACAGGATCTATCGAACGCTCTGAGGATCCTTTTATATAAACTTTGGTCTTTAAATCATGTACTACGTTTCTATTTTTGTCCATATTCTATCCGCAATTTTTTGGATCGGCGGAATGCTGTTTACGGTGACAGTTTTGGTTCCGGCTTCGCGCCATAAGATCATAGCGCCGAACCGGGGCACGTTTTTTAAGATCATCGGAGAGAAGTTCAGCCGTATTTCGTGGATACTTTTTCTGGTTTTGATCATCACCGGAATTACCAATTTAACCACTCGTGGTTTCGACTGGCGATTATTTTTCTCTCTTAATTTCTGGCAAGCCGGATTTGGCTATTATCTCGGAATCAAGCTTATCATTTTCAGTATCGTTCTCATCATCAGTGGGCTCCATGATTTTTACTTCGGCCCGAAAGCCGCGCAGTTAATGGAATCGAACCCTGGTTCAAATCACACACAAATCTTCCAAAAGATATCAAGCTGGCTGGGGCGACTTAACTTAGCCTTAGGGTTGCTGATCTTATACTATGCCATCAGAGTAGTTCGGGGATAGCTTTGCACATTAAGAGTTCAATTATCTCTTTTGGGATGCTTACCTTTTCAGTATGAATTACAAGCCGATTGCCATTTCTCTGAAAGCCACCATGTTGATCTTGCCCTTAGGCATCATTGCATGGTATTCGGGCAATGCGTTCATCTTTCCAAGTTTGGGTCCCACAGCCTATTTGATGGCCGATGACTGGAATTCAAGATTATCCCTTCGAGAAGTCTTGGGCGGACATATTTGCGGAGTTATTGGCGGATCGATCAGCTATTTTTGGATTGTGAGTCCAGCCACAATGATCGATCTCCCCGGCCTCCAATCAGAAGCCGGACTTCAAATTGCACCCGGAGCTGGCCTCGCTATCTTTTTGACTTCAGTACTAATGATTTTAACGAAAACAAGTCATCCGCCCGCTTGTGCCACTACTTTGATCATCTCGCTCGGATTTCTCCCAAAAATGCATGAGGGACTGATCATTATCTTTGCCGTTGCTGTATTATATGTATTATATCATTTTTTGTTTATGATGATTGACAAAGCAAATAAGAACCCGAACTTTAAAAAGGAAGGCTGACTGTATGGAAAGTAACTCTGAACAACTTAAAATTGCAGAACAAATCCGCAATGCCTGCATAAAGGCAGCTAAGGAAGGATTTTTAGATGCATCCATGAGTGGACTTTGCACGGAAGGCGCTATGGAAGCTGCCATCAGTGCCATAGAATCACTGGATGTTGAGCAACTCGTTGAAAAACAAAAGTCCAAGAGGGGCGCTTGAACCAGTCTTGATAAAACAAACTAATAGAATGCAAATGACGCAGATTAGGCGGGTAATCGCTGAATGATCAATGATTTTGTTACAATTTTACATCAGTGGCTATCCGCCCAATCCGCTTTATCCGTGTTCAATCACAAAATGTGCCGGTAGCAAAATATTATGAAACAGCCCATAATTGGTTTTCATAAAGATGAAATTGGCGATTGGGTGGCCGACCTGAAATGCGGACACACGCAACACGTCCGCCACGATCCGCCCTGGCAATTACGTCCATGGGTGGTTACGGAAGAAGGCCGAAAATCCCGATTGGGACATAAACTATACTGTAAAAAGTGCGAACGCAGAGAACCCATTGACCAGTGAAGCGCTGCTTTTTGATTCCCATTTTCAATCAATACTTCCAGCCAATCAGGTTTTCTATCTCTTGCAGGGGTAACGGTTTTCTGACCCCAAGTTTTTCACCCGGCATATTTTTCATATAAGAAAGTGCCGGATGAAGCCATTTTTTGGATTTCTTATCCTTGTCTTCTATCATCAAATGCATTTGATATACGTGAATAAACCGTTTGAAAAGTGGCTTTGCAGTTGCCTCAAGCTCCTCGCGGTTATCACTGGAAATGGAGGCAAGTATCTCTTTAATCTGCTCCGTTTCTTTTTTGAGAAGTTCACCGAATTCTTCATCCCCAAAAGAAGCTTCCATTTCTTTTACAAGCTGATTAAATCCATCGGCTTTATCCAGAGAACGCAAAATATCAAGAACAATTACATTGCCTGAACCTTCCCAGATCGGAAGTACATTCACATCCCGGAGCAGTTTAGGCATTATAAAATCTTCAATGTATCCATTTCCGCCCATCAGCTCCATACATTCGCGAACCATATATACTGCGGTTTCCGCTGACCACCATTTGGCCATCGGAAGTAACGTTCTATAGCCTGCCTTTTGCTCATCATGTCCGTCCTCCACGCTATCCAGCTTTTTAATGGCCTGCCAAACCAGCAAAAAATTTGCAATGTGCAGTGAACCCAGTTCATGAAACTTTTGCCGGATCAAAGGATGTTCCACAGCTCTTTTCCCAAAGATCACGCGATGGTTCAAATACTCCCAGGATTCCACAATAGCCCTGCGAGCCGCAGCCACCGCAGTCAGTGAATTATACAAACGCGACATATTAATCATATTCGCCATAAGCTTGAATCCATTCCCCTCTTCACCCAACCGGGTGCCCAGGGTACCGGTAAGCTCAACCTCTCCCGTTGCCATCGAACGAACCCCCAGTTTTTCTTTCAGCCTGATGATGTTCAAGGGATTCCTGCTTCCATCCTCCAGATATTTCTCTACAAGGAAAAGAGAAAGTCCGCGGGTGCCTTCTTTTTCCCTGCCGGTTCGTGCCAAAACCATCATAATCTCAGCATTCACGTTACTACAAAACCATTTCTCCCCGGTCATCCGATATATTTTGCCTTCCACACGTTCAGCTTTGGTGATATTTCTTCCTACATCTGAGCCTCCGGATTTTTCAGTCAAAAACATGGCTCCGGTAAATACTTCCTCTTCCGTACGACTGCTGAGTTTTTTAATTATCTTTTGTACGCGTTCATCCCCGGCATAATTCTCTAATACATAGGCTGCTCCATCAGTCATACAAAGCGGACAGTATAAACCCACTTCACTCATAGCAAATAGTTGCCCGGCTGCAAACCCCATTTGATGCCGCAATCCCTTAAATTTTTCTTTGAGATCCGGTTCATATTTTAGATAAATCATTTCAGATTCTACCGCCATTTTGAGCATTTTCTGATATGCGGGATGAAATTCTATCCGTTCTGCCTTCTCCCCTTCAGGGGTTCTTTTGATCAATTCCGGCGGATGTTTATCGGCTTTTAAAGATAGTTCATCCATTTCTTTAGCTGCCTGCTCGCCCAGTTTCATCAATTTAGGATCAAGATACTCAATAGCGCTTTTATCCAGGTTTTTTCTTAGATAATGCCGCAAAATGTGATCCGATAAATAGAAGTTCTGGCTATGATGGGCATCATTTGTCAAAACCTGGTTTTGAATGCTTTGCGAGGATTCTTTTTGATCATTCATTACAAGAAGTATTTTTTGGGACTCCCCTTAATTTACCTATTGTATATCAAATTATTTTCAGAAAAGGATTAAATATTTGTTTGATTCTCCATACCCAAAAGTTTTTTAACCCTGGAATCTATCCTTTTACGGTGCGAACCGGCCCAATAAATTTGGCCGCTTTGGGCACCTGGAAAAGTGATCGTAATATTCCTTTGTCAATGGTTCGAGTTGATTCAGTATCTCATCTTTAGCTACCTGTTCCAGTGTTCCGTTACAAGCAGGGCATCGAGTAAAAGATTGTGTTTTATCGTTTAGATTAAATCGTATAAAAGCGAATGCGGACCTTTATTTTCCGATTGGATGCAACCAAGACATTTCAAAACATCGCAGCCCCATCTTAAGTTCATCTGTTAATCCTGAAAAGACTTCTGAATTCGAGCTAAATTTATTGTAAAATTACAGTTGCAAAGTGTTTTAAATAAAAGTCAAATAAAGCATGAACTCATCAACCTTCTGGCGTACAGTAATTTGTGGATTTATTGCAACTTTTGCCATGGCAATGACGGCCTTTCTGCAAGGCGGAATTGGCTTACCTGTAATAGATGTGGGGCTGATTCTGACCAAAAGTTTCAATCATGTGCACGAAACCGCTCCATACCATATTATTTTTGGGAACCTGGCTTTTAATATCATTGGGGTGGGGCTTGCATTGATCTGGGTTGTGTATTTCCAGCATCGTATCCCGGGTAACTGGCTGGTTCAGGGAGTTATTTATGGGGTGATCATTTCGATCATTGCCGGACTGGTGATATCACCTTTTGTTTCTGCCGCAGCCGGTGAATCTTTTGGCGTTTTCTATAGCAATACCTGGGTGCCGGGGAAATTGATTATGGCAGGGCTTTTAATGCATATCGTGTATGGTCTGTTTCTTACCCAGTCCCTTAAAGTAGCCGGTGTGGATGGGATGAATGGTTGATCCTCTTACCATGTTAGTTCGAGAGCCATCCCTGCGGAAGCAGGGGTCTTATAATTTCCATTGATAAAAATAGTTTTCCTATAAATACAATCAGATTCCCGCCTGCGCGGGAATAACCTGCAAAGGTTTTATCTAAAAAAACATTCTTATTCATCATGATATTTATTGATAACGAAGGAATCACAAAACCACAGATCAATCTGGCATTGGAAGAATATGCGCTTCGGAATTTCGGTGAAAGTGAAGACTACCTCCTCTTCTACATCAATGAGCCTTCTATCATCATCGGGCGCAACCAAAATACGCTGGAAGAGATCAATGATGAATATGTAAGAGAGCATGGTATTCATATTGTACGCCGTATGTCCGGAGGTGGTGCAGTCTATCATGACTTTGGAAACCTGAATTTCAGCTTCATCACCAAATACAAACAAGAAAACCTGAACAACTTCCTGAAGTTCAACGAACCGGTGATACGTATCCTGAAAGAAATGGGGGTGCCGGCAGAGATGAGCGGACGAAACGACATTCTCGCAGACGGCAAAAAGATCTCCGGAAATGCACAGTTCTCCACCGGCAAGCGGATGTTCTCTCACGGAACTCTCCTTTTCAACAGCGACCTTGGAGAAGTGGCCAATGCCCTAAACGTGAAGATGAGCAAGATTGAGTCAAAAGGACATAAATCGGTGCGCAGCCGGGTAGCCAATATTATTGAGTTTATCGACGACAAAGACATGTCTGTAGCTGATTTTCGACAGCGAATATTGGACGGGTTGTATAAGGATCGTGAGAATTTTGAAACCTATAAGTTGACCGAGAATGAGTGGAAATCGGTTCACAAATTGAAGGATGAGAAGTACGGCAACTGGGACTGGAACTTCGGAAAATCACCCAAATTCAACATACAGCGAACCAAGCGATTTCCGGTTGGGGAAATTGATCTGCGGCTGGATGTGCAAAAAGGTCTTATCAAAAACCTGAAAATTTATGGGGATTTCTTTGGGAAGGAATCCGTGCAGGAAGTGGAAGAACTGCTACAAGGTGTTCGATATGAGCCGGAAGTCATTGCGGCCTCCATGGAAAAAGTGGATGTAACCGAGTATTTCGGAAATATTGAAAAGGAACAATTTTTGAATTTGGTGTATGGGGAGGATGAAGAATAGCTGTTAGCTTTCAGCGGTCAGTTATTAGCTTTTTATTAAAGCCCGCTGAGCCGTTTTGATTGACTGTTTAAAGTAGTTGCGGGATCCCTGGTTCTGGTTTGTATTCCGAACGGACTTTCGGGACAGAACAAATTTAATGTTACTTAATCAGCACCTCTCCTCCCTTCCCGAAAGCTTTCGGGACAGAGCTGAATCTTGTCTCTCTCCAAAGAGAGATAGGTTCTTGATATGTTTGAGGTGCTACATTCGAGTACAAGATCCGAGTGTAGAAGGAAAACTATGTCCCTTTGGAGGGACAGATTTTGAAATAACGAATGCTACTTCAAAATCAGGGAGGAGAGTCGGCATAAGGCAACCGAGCCAAGGCAGATGATCATCGATCAAAATTGGGTCAATATGTAAATCAGGTCCAAGCGGACACTTGAGCCAGTTTTGGCTGGAATCAGTCTAATCTCCGAAAACCGAACGCTGCGAGGTCTTAAGGACGCTCGCAGGTTCTGTAGCTTAGTTTACTTCGCCAAATATCCCCCATCCACGGCGTAATAGTTACCGGTTACGAAGGAGGCTTTATCGGATGCGAGCCAAAGTATGATCTCGGCTACTTCTTCCGGTTTTCCTAACCGCCCGATGGGATGCTGGCTAACCAAATACTCCAGAGTTTCATCATCCAGGGCATCCAATAAGGGTGTTTTGATGTAACCGGGGCCTACTGCATTAACCCTGATATTTTCCTGAGCATATTCTATAGCTGCGGTTTTGGTCAGCCCAACCACTCCGTGTTTGGCAGCTACATAAGCAGGTGAATTTGCGGTTCCAACCTGACCAAGTATGGATGCAATATTCACAATACTTCCACCGCCATTCTTCATCATTTCAGCGATCTGATATTTGGTTCCATAGAATACGCCACTCAGATTCAACTTTATGATATTATCCCAATCATCAACCGGATACTCGGCTGTCTGGGCTAACGGTCCTCCAATACCCGCGTTATTTACGGCAATATCGAGCTTACCAAAAGCATCTACCGTTTTTTTGACGAGTTCTTCATGGTCTTTAGGTTTTGATGCATCTGATTTTACAAATAGGGCTTCTCTTCCATCATTCTTGATGGCTTCAGCAACTTTCTTGCCATTTTCTTCATCAATATCTGAAACCACAACTTTCGCTCCTTCTTTTGCAAAAAGCAATGCTGTTGATTCTCCAATTCCTTTTGCTGCGCCGGTAATAATTGCAACTTTATCTTCTAATGCTTTCATATTGTTTCCTCTTTTTATTGCTAAATGTATATTTAGATAACTTGTTTACCAGTTAAAAATAGGTTTGTGAATCTGTATTTGACCGTTGACCGGGCACAGAGGACCGTTGTTTATCTATTCTCAGTTAAGATAGCGGTCTATCTCTCCGGTCATTAAAGGTTTTCAGTTTATATTTCAACCAGTAAACGCCTTTAGATAATAATTCTATATGAATATAGTATGAATAGGAGCGGTTTAAGGCTATTTCTCAACTAACCTGTACTCATCTTGCACAGATTCTAAACAACCGATCACGGAAAAGATTGAACTATAAAACCCCAAAAGAATGCTATGAAAAAATCTCTAATTGTTGCACTTCAAACTTGAACATAGACTTTTCCCGTTCTTCTTTTATTTGATACCTGAGTTCGAATATTGATAGCTTTAAAAATGCCTAAAAAGTCATCCCTGCGAAGCCAGGGATCTTATTATTGCCGGTAATTCAATAATAGATACCTAAAAAACAAGTAGATTTTGGGCATCCGCTGCGAAATAACCATCTTGCCTATGATAGAACCTATTTTTTAATCGAACTCAGGTTTTTAATAATATTTTCAATCGAACGCAGATCTAAAGGCATCAGAGTTTTTAAACCATCCCTAAAAATCCATCGTACGGAATCTTCGGGTGGCTCCTGCAAGTGGAAGAACCAGCCAGACCAGCATGCTTACAACTGCAGTCAGCATCCCGTAAAAACTACCGAAAAATCTATTGAAGACTGCTCCGGTATAGCCCATCAAAGCAGAGATATCAAATTCCAGCAACACAATTATTCGAGCCAGGTCAATCGGGTTTAGCATCGTCAGTGCAAGCATAGGTTTCTCAATCGGGTAATCTCCCAGAACAAAGATCGTAAGCAGTACCAGGCCATCATATAACACCGCCAAAAACAGCCACCCAACCAGGGCGAATCCTAACCCTTTGATCCGGTCTTCAAAGAACGCAAGTCCCAGCCAAAATCCAATGCCCGTAAAAAGCAGCGTCAGGATCAATCCTAAACCCAGCAACAATAAAATGGATGCCATCTGCTCGCCAAATACCATTCCGTTGTATAACATCGGCAACAGGGTTCCCAGAATAAATGCTAAAGATAATGGAATAGCTAAGCCGCCATAGAGTCCCCAAAACAGCGTTTTTCGGTTTAAAGGCTGCGCAAGCAGCAGCTCGGTAAATTCCCGGGATTGATAAAGATATAAGGCCCCATAGATCATACTAACTAATGGAATGAGTAACAGCATCACATTTGAGATACTCAGCAAAGCCTTAGGACCGGCACCGCCAAATCTGATCAGGGCATCGGTGATCAATAAGTAGATCAGTGCGTATCCAAAGATCCATTTTCCGCGGACCAGATCTTTCCATTGGTAGTTTAAAATAGTTAAAGCTTTCATGCGGCTTCCTCCTCCATCATTTTGGCAACAGCTCCTTCAAGCCGCTGCTCTTTATGTTCATTCAGTAATTCATCCATCGGACCGTGGTATTTGATCTTACCTTCCACAATAAAGATCAGGTAATCAGCCAGTTCCTCTATCTCGCTCATAATATGCGTAGTAAGCATGATGGTTTTACCCTGCTCTTTGAGCTCTCTCACTTTTTTCTTGAACTGCACGCTGGAACGTGGATCAAGTCCGGCTGTGGGTTCATCAAAAATGAGGATATCCGGATTAAACATCATGGACAGTACCGCTCCTACTTTCTGCCGGTTACCGCCTGAAAGCGTTCGCATTCGTTTTTTCAGCTCCGATTCCAGCCTAAAATGCTTGATCAATTCTTCTTCAGAGGAGAGCTGACCTCCCCGGATATTCTTTATGAAAAGAAACAACTCCTCCACGGTCATATTCTCCGGATAGCGAGCCACCTGAGGCATATACCCGATCTTGTCGCGGTACTCCCAGCGGTCATTCGCTAACTCTCCGTCAATAAGTACCTGCCCCTCCGTTGGTTTCACCAACCCAAGAATACTTTTGATAGCCGTTGTTTTTCCAGAGCCGTTTGGGCCCACGATACCGGTAGCCTGACCTGAAGGAATTTCAAGATCGATATCATCCAGCACGGTCAATCGACCAAAGTCTTTTTTTAATCCTTTTAATTCAATCATTATAGTTGATCCATTTGTGGTTTGGTATCAATAAGGGTTTCCGGGGTCAATGCCGGCATTACTTTTTCGGCTACATCCAGTATATCAATCAACAGGCTTCTAAGCAGTAACAAAGACTGAGGTTGCTTCTCAACCAATATCGTAAACAGTCGCACCGGGTGATGCGGCACATCGCCGACCCCATCCCGGTCCAGGTCGTAGCCTTCATATTGACTCCAGTAATTACCCGTAAATTCATTGAAATTTCGCCGGCTGTTTGTGGAGACTTCAAAAGAATTAGCAATGAAGTTATTCTCACTGAATACATTGTCGGTTGAGTTGGCCATCAATTTTACTGCCCAACCGTTTTGTCGAAATGTATTTCCTTTCACTTCGTTTCTGCTTGTAGCCTCTATGTAAAGCCCCACTGAATTATTTTCAAAATGATTATTTATGATGCGGCTTCTGTTGATCTCCTTTAGCAGCATGCCATAGGCGGAAGATCCCCAATTATCCTCAAACCTATTACCAATAATCTCTACATTAGAAGTATACATTACAGCTACCCCTCCACCATTATCCCGAAAAGTGTTTTCCACATAACTACAATTATCGGAATACATGAAATGAATCCCGTAGCGGATGTTATCCTCACTCAGATTGTTAGTGATGTTTGCGCCATCCACGAATTCAAAGTAAAGCCCGTCACGATGGCCACGAACATAATTATTTTCGATTTTTGTATCTTTGCTGTACCACAGGTGAATCCCATTACCGGATGAAGTTTCCCGCTCCCCTGAAGCAGACAGGTAATTATTTCTGATCACAGCTTTATCCGTTTCTGCAAGATAGATCCCAAAAAAGTTATCGATCAGTCTGTTATCCTCAATGACCGTATTTTTGGTTTTTTCGATAAGGATTCCGGCATAATCCTCCATAAAACTGGTACTGGTATTTCGAACCTCCAGGCCTTTCACTGTCACATCATCGGAGGTTATTACAAGTATAAATCCCTTTTTCTCACCATCTAATACCGGGCGACCTTCTCCAATAATGGTGATCGGCTTATCGACTATCAGGTTGTGCTCAAAATAAGTTCCTTGCTGTATGATAAGCGTATCGCGAGGCTGGGTTAGCTCCAGGCCCTCTGCAATAGTTGGTATCTCTCCTACAAGTGAAACCGTAACGGTTTGAGCCCAAACAAAGGAATCGGCGAGCAGGAATACTCCCATCATGGTTATGTATTTTAAACCTTTCAATTTTGACCTCCATTTATTTTTATATCGGGAATACTATTTTTGCATCCCCGTTCCCAAGTTCATTTCGATTTGGGAGACCTCATCCCAGAGCAGCAATCGCCCCGGTCTTTCTTCTATATGTTTTTCCGCCGCCTCTTTAGCAGGCAAGGCTAAAAGCGATTCCCCCATAGGACTTTTAATAACCTCGCTCTTTACATACTGTGCCTCAAAGGCATTCAGCCAAGTGCCAGGATCGTTGTAATTACTGACCCATAGCCTGGAGCCGCTTAAATCATCTTTATTTTCGCGATGATAAACCGCCATGCATTCTATGGCATCAAATTTAAGTGCTTTACCTTTTTCCGTTACCAGCTGAGCGGCAAACTGTTCATCGGTGATCATCATCTTACAATGTGCACATTCGTCACTTGCGTAGTGTATTTCCACTGGCTCCTGACTACAGGCTGTCGAAAAAAGTAACAGCATTACAACCGAAAGCATGTATTTGATATTTCTAAGTAACCTCATAACCGGCCTCCAATTTTTATATAAATTTCTATTGGGTCAGAAATCCTTTATCTCCGCTTTTCCACCACACCATTCCGGCTATACTCATTGAAATCAATGCAAAATAAAATCCAATGTGTGGTAATGAAGTGGCATTGATGTTCAACAATTGCTTGCTGCCAATCAATGGGGGCTGATAGGTCATACCAGGGACTTTAATCGGGGCATCCGGATTCAAATTATGACCATAATCATATCCCCATAGATAGAAATCGACCAAACCTGCTATGGCTAAAAGTATGAAGATGCCCAACCAGAACAGAATCAGCGTTCTTTTTCCGGTTGCGGCAATGATAAACCCTGTGATAATCAAAAACCCAAAGATATAAGGCATGATCTTCAACTCAGGGATTGATTCAGGCTGAATGGATTTCATACCAATGTAGTGATTCAATCCATTGATATTTTTAAGATCCTGTGGTTCTTTACCTTCAATATTATCAACCGTGATGTTCATCCCGATTCCTTCCGGGTACTGCGGAGCTTCCATACCGATACTCCAGATTGGAACGAGGTAAACTCCGATCAATAATAGTGCCGCAAATGCCATCCATATTCTGTATGATGTTTTCATAGTTACCTCGTTTAAAATAAATGTGAAAAAGCTGGGGAGGTATCAGCTCCCCAGCAGTGAAGGAGGTCAAATCATCATTGACCAGTTCCGTATTTAAAATCAACATCAGAATTCTCAGGTGATACTCTCACATAACCCTGCATCTCCTGGTGCAGAGCTGAGCAGAAGTCGGTACAATAGAATGGGAATACACCGGCTTTTTTGGGTTCCCAAGTCATTGTCAGAGTCTCTCCGGGCATAATTAAAATCTCAGCGGTATTTGCTCCCAGCATGGCAAATCCGTGAGGCACATCCCAATCCTGTTCCAGATTAGTTACATGGAAATACACTTTATCGCCTACCTTGATACCTTCAATGTTATCAGGGGTAAAGTGGCTGCGGATAGTGGTCATATACACATGAACCTCATTTCCGTCACGCTCAACTTTAGTTTGAGCTTCACTGGTAGCCCGGTAAGGATGAGTGTTTTCTTCAAGCTTATAGAAACGTGTCTGATTTTTCATAACTTTCTCGGCTGCAATTCCCTGTGCGTAGTGTGGTTCACCTTCAGTGGGGAAGTCAAGCAACAATTGCATCTTATCACCGGAAATATCAATCAGCTGTGCTGAGTGAAACATTTCAGGACCTGTTGGCAGGTAACGGTCTTTGGTGATCTTGTTTAGAGCAACCAAATATTTACCATCGGGTTTCTGACTGTCTCCACCAGGAATCATCAAGTGTCCCGGTGAGTAATAAACGTCAATCCTATCAAGTACCTGAGTATTTTCGATGTCCCATTTCACAATTTCAGACGAAATGAATGCGGTGGTGTAAGCATTACCTTTTCCATCAAACTCGGTATGCAAAGGTCCTAAACCGGGATTTTCCACCTCACCATGCAAGATGGAGTCGTACTTCAATACCGGGATGCCCATCACTTCGCCTTCATACTCTTCGCTATCAATTGCATTGATCATCTTATCAAAAGAGTGAACCGGAATAACAGTTGACAGTTTACCACCGGCTATGATGTATTGGCCTGTTGGGTCAACATCTACTCCGTGCGGAGATTTTGGTGTAGGAAGGAAATAAACAATGCCTTCCAGTTCCCTTGGGTCAAGAACACGTACTTCGTCAATGGTTTCCGTCTTTGCAATACCGCCCTCCTCGTGGTCAATATAGTTACGCACGTGCTTTCCGGGCATCATTTTGCCTTTACCTTCTTTCACGTACTCAGCAGCTTTTCTCCAGTTGATGGCAGCAATGAAATCCTTGTCATTTTTAGAGGCGTTGATCTCTAACAAGGTGTGAGCCTGCTCACTGTTGTAACTGGTGAAAAATGCCCATCCGTCAGAAGGTCCTTTACCTGAGTGTGACAGGTCATAGTCAAATCCCGGCATCAGGATCTGGAAGTCGATATTCATCTTACCTTCATCAGAAACCTTAATAAAAGAGAGGGTGCCTTTGAAAGTATCCTTGTAAGAATCAATAGATACATCCATATTACTCATATCAACATCCAAAGGGATACTGAAGCGGGTAGCTGCAGATACATACTCTGTATTTGGAGTTACAAAAGCAGAGGCATGGTTACCGGCTGAGTTCGGAATCTCAATGATCTCCTGAGTTTTGAATTCATCAAGACCAATACGAGCTACACGCGGGGTATTATTCTCGTTAATAAAAATCCATCGTCCGTCAGTCTCGCCGTTTGTTTGAGAAAGCTCTGGGTGGTGAGCATCTCCCCAAGGCACAAAACCATGGGTTGTATTAAGCATGGCCTTGGTCTCTTCACTGTAACCGTATCCATTAACGGGTGCTTGCGAAAATACCGGGACTGTAAAAATATGGCGCCCCGATGGTATTCCATACACTCCCAACTGCCCGTTGTATCCACCGGACATAAACCCGTAGAATTCATCGAGCTCGCCCGGAGCTACGTATACTTTTTGTGCTGCATCTGTGTTGGAACTGAAATTACCATTGCCGTTACAACCGAAAAGCGTAATGCTTAACAGTACAACAGCAGGAAGCATCCAAAACCGATGGCTATACATTTGTTTTTTCATAGTATTCCTGTTTTTTGATTGGAGGATTGGTTTTAAAATTCGTTATTCAGGATCCGAAGCGAAAAACTCCACAATAGCTCTTGCCTCTTCCTGAGTAAGTCCCTGATTAGGCATTGGACTCATGTATTCCTGCAACAATTTCCTGGCTTCAGGATGATTTTTGGTCATTCCATCCGGATTCAGGATCATATTCATGACATAGGTAGGTGAACGGCGTTCAAGCACATCATCCATAGCAGGGCCGATATACCGTTCATTCACTTTATGGCAGGCTGAACACTTGAGTTCAAAAAGCTCCTTCCCTTTTTGTGCCAGCTCCATATCAACTTCATCTCCTAAAGAGATCGTCTCTGTTACCGGACCAATACCATGTTCTTGTTCGAAAGCGGAAAGACCGCTATCGCTTTGTTGCTTAGCTTTTGTTTCTTGTTGATTACCGCCGTCTCCGCTACCTCCGCAACCGCTAAGCATAAAAGCAATAGACAAACCTACAGCGATCAATATTCGGGTTAACTTTATCATGATTTGACCTTGTTTTTATTAAAAGACTTTTTTGTCCTTAATATTTAAAAATAAACTATCTTCCTAATGTGAATTAATTGTGAACTTTTCTCTTAAAAGGTTATGAAGCAATTATTTAGAACGATTACAGGTAATACAAATCTCATTGTTTAATGTGAATTCGATATAAAGACGATCGGTTGAACACATTGAATGATCATTTCGCGGCGTACAGCCTGTGTGAAAAGTATTATGCTAAAAAAGTAGGGTTAAGTTTATTAGGGAAAACCGTTCACTTTAGCAAAACCTCCAGGGATTCTAAATCCCTGGAGGTTTTTTCCTAATAAATTAATGGGTCCATTTATAAGTATTGAGTTTTCACGCAGGCTGGCAGGCCCGAAATCCTGTGGTTGGTCAGGTAGCGAATAAGGAAGTACTGGCTATACTTAGACTCTCATCTCCACGGAAATGACACAAGCATCCATTTTTATCTTTTTAATTTAGTTCTTATCTCGAAGAGACGTTATGTGGGTAAGAAGAAAAGCAAAGATCCCCTCTTTACATACTGACCCAACTGCTGTGACATTTTGTTATAACCTGTTATAACAACTATGGCTATTCATCCAAATAGCTTTAACATAGTCTTCACATTAAAAGTGTATTTATTAGTATGAGAACAATGAGTAAATCAACATTATTATCAAACTGGCATACTATGCGCCGGGTAGGATTATCCATTGGGATATTCCTGGCTGTTATGGCTGTTTGGTATCAGGATATACTGACCGGTTTTTTGAGTGCGTTCTTTGTCTTTCAGGCCGTCACTAATACCGGATGTATGGTAGCACAGTCTTGCGGAGTTCCTAAAGATGAAGACACCCGATCATACCACGAAGATCCTGAAATAAACTATACTGAGATTAAATAAAAGGCCATGGAAAACACAGAAACCAAAAAGAGATCATTCAACGAGATTATTAATGACGAAACACCGGTACTGGTAGATTTCTATGCTGACTGGTGTGCGCCCTGTAAAATGATGACCCCTATTCTTAAACAGCTTAAAAGTGAAATGGGCGACAAACTCAACATTATTAAAATTGATACTGAGCGGAATCCAGATGTAGCCATCAAATATCAGGTGCGGGGTATTCCGAATCTGATTCTTTTTCGTAAAGGACAATTGCTTTGGCAACAAGCCGGTGTGGTTCAAATGCCACAACTACAACAGATCATTGAGCAGAAACTGGAGCAGTCATGAGTGATGTCATAGAACACCTTTATGATGTAGATCTGAAATGGAAAGAAGGACGAATTGGCGAACTGAATTCTTATAAGCTAAAAAACAGTATCGAAGTTGCCACTCCTCCTGAATTTCCGGGCGGGATTGAAGGAATATGGAGTCCGGAGCATTTGTTTATCGCTTCTGTGAGCAGCTGCTTTTTGACTACCTTTACTGCAATTGCAGAGTATTCGAAGCTGAAATATGAAGAGCTTACCGTTCCGGCTACGGGCACCATGAGCAATGAATCCGGCAAGTTTGCTATGACCGAAATTATCCTCCGGCCGAAATTGAGTATCATGGATGAAGGTCAGAAAGACAAAGCGCTCCGAATTCTACATAAAGCAGAAGAAGCCTGCCTGATTACCCGATCCATCAAAACAGAAATAAAACTGGAACCGAAAATACTGGTTGCCGTAGGTGGGTGAAAAATTAACAACCTCGCAGATTCTAAAAGTTGTCATCCTTTTTGAACTTCGATAATTAGGAAAGTCCTCCCTTGAGGGAGGTGCCGGACTGAACGAATGTGAAGTCTGGCGGAGGGTGTGGGTGCCAAGGGCGATGGGATCGGGATCAACCTCCAGAGTCCTTGGTGAGAATACCCTACGAAAAAAATTCGGGAACAACCGAGTTTTTTGATCTCCCCTCAAGGGGAGACTTTCTAAGAAGAAAATGTTTAAATAAACCATCAATATTAAATCAAAAATTCTATGTCGTACCATTTTAGCAAAACATTAGATCTCGGCTTTGATGAAGCCATCGAAAAAACAACATCTGTCCTTAAAGAAGAGGGATTTGGCGTGCTCACTGAAATTGACATCAAAGAAACGCTGAAGAAAAAGCTGGATGTGGATTTCAGGAACTATCGAATATTAGGAGCATGTAATCCGCCTAATGCATACAAGGCCTTGCAAGCTGAAGGTCATATCGGATTAATGCTGCCCTGCAATGTTATTGTTCAGGAACATGAAGATGGCAAAGTGGAAGTTTCCGCTGTTGATCCGGTTGCCTCGATGCAGGCTATCGAAAATGAAGAATTAGGTGAAGTGGCTGATACCGTTCGAGATATGCTGAAGAAGGTGATCGCCCGATTATAGGATTTGTTAGGTTCAAGGTTTAAGGGGTTAGATAGGCCCTATTTCCTTACAGGGCTAAACCCCATGCTTACGTGCCGGATAGATCTTCGTAGCTTTAGGGGGGGCTTATACTATCAAGTCATGCTGTGGTACCTCCGAAGCATCTTCACAAATCTGTGTAACTCCATACTTTTGCAGGTTCTTCATCCCGATAAATCGGGTTCAGGATGACTTGAAATGTGGTTTAAAATAGCAGACCTGGTGTACCGATCCGCTTGCCCCACTCTCTCCTCTCCCTGGTCCCGAATGCGTTCGGAACATTCCCTCTCCAAAGAGAGACAAAGTTTTTACTTGTTCATGATGAATTGGCTCTGGCAATATGAATTGCTTGGGTAATGTGCGTACGTAATCCTTCGTCATAATTTTTCCCAATTCTAATAACCTGTCTCAAAAACCTCAATCTTAAAAAAACTTCGATGTTGAATATTTGATATTCCTTATTCGATGTTCGACCCAGTGCCCCTTTGAAGGGGCAGCAAGAACAACTTGCCTGTTACTTGCGGAGGGCGGTGGGGATTTGGGTGAAAGTAGGGCACGATTTCACCTTTTTCTTTTTTGAACCATGATTTATTGGATCGTGGGATTTTCTTGATTTTCCAGGGATGACGAATTTCTGAGGGAGGAAATATTTTTTTTAGTTTTCTTTGATCAGCCCCGGTTATACGTAACCACCCTTTTCCAGTGCAGCGATATGAAGAGGGCAACCGCCAGCACCTCAAATATTCTGCCGGTGAGGGTGAATGATCTTCCCAAACCATATCCTGAGAACGCGGCCAATAGTATTCCACCGTTCAGAAATACAACCATGAACCAAGCGAGGATTTTGTTTCCTCTGCCCTTGGTTTCCAGGAATCGCGGTAAGATCCAGTAGGCCACGCCAAGGGTGAACTGGATGATCCACCCGAAGATCAAAAACTCGATATGGATGGGCAGTACAAACCAAAGTAAAGGCGAGATGAGCCAGGCTTTGTTGATGAGCATCAGGGCTCCCAGGCTTATCCCCGTTAATAAATACAGAAGCGATAGTTTTATCATCAGGCGGGAAATGAGCGGCATCTTAAACTCCGTCTTTTCGCTTTTTCCGTCGCTGACGCTTCGACATCACACGCGGCCAGATTTCGATCACATAGGCCGCCACCGCTATAAACTGAAATAAGGCGGAGATAACAAGCAGAATGTTCCACAGCTCTGTATCTGAAGTATTGACAAATGGCTCAGCGATCAATCGAAGTCCCAGTCCCACGTTCAGGAACCCAAAAGTGAGCCAGCCCCATTTTTGGTTTTGGAAACTCTCTTCTTTGACACGACCGGGAAACATCCACATGGAAACACCCATGATGATCTGCGTGATCCAGCCTACCATCAGCGCGTGCCAGAACAACGGTGTGATGCCGTCAAAATTCAACACTTCGGCTTGAGAACTCACTCCGATCAGCAGTGCGATCAAAAAGAATATCAGGCCTGATTTAATAAAAAGACGGGTAATTAATGGCATGGGCAGTCAGGATCTTATTGCGACTTTATTCAACTTCCACCAAAATATACACATTCCACAAACCGGAAGTAACGCGGCTATTACCAGCGCGGTGTAGATCCAGATTCCGCTTAATACCGATGGCCAAAAGCTGGTCATTAGTATCAGGCTTAAGATTACCGCGCCCACGGAACCGAGTACTCCGTAGAAATATCCTTTTGCCATCTTGAGGCCTTCCATTAAATAAATCGTGACCCCCGTTGTGAAGGCTCCCAATAGCAAGACGTGCAAATAAAAGATCCGTATGCCATGCTCCGAAAGCCATAATCCTGCCGGAGAAACGGCGGCGATCAACTGCATGATGCCTTTCATTCCCAAAAACAATAGCGGCCATATCCAGATGCCGAGCCTCCCCTTTCTGGATCTGACAACAGAATACACGAACAGGAGTACTCCTTCGGCTACTAACACCCCTCCCATACGCGCAGCCACGGACAAGTTCAGGCTCACCATAGATTCAGAAATTCCATATGGAAAAGTGAGCGGAGAACCTATGGCGATCAATCCTACCAAAACCAACGGTGAAAGCATCAGGTCTTCTTCGGTCACATTCAGTGCTTTGACGATCAGTCCCAACAAAACCAAAACTACCCAGCCTTCTACGAAGGTAGCCAGAAAAAAATGAGTGAGTGCCTTTCCGAAGAGCGGCCCGCCAAAATGCAGCATTTCCACAAGGCCGACGCCCCAGGCTCCCAATGAGCTTACGAACAGCATCACTAAAGCACCCTCGAACCAGACATTGGGAATGAATTCCCTTTTTCGAAAGCGGGTGAACAGGTAGCCGATCATGAATACATACCAGCCGATCATCACCAGCCCTGAAAAGATCACCGAGAACGGCAGCGTGGCCTCCCCTATTGGGACTGAGCTATAGCCCCAGACCATGAAGAAAGGAAAGGACAGGAGTCCGAAGCCTACCACCGACCAAAGGCCTGATTTCATGAACCGCGCACCTATGGCTGAATGATATCCGGGGACGGTATCCAGTTTAATGAAATAGAGAGGAAGCAAGGAGGCCCATCCGAAGAACATCAGGTGCGAGTGCGCGTGGCGGATGTTTTCCAGGCTCAGCTCAAATGGCAATGGTATAAGAAATCCCAGGCGATATAGAAAACCCGTAAGTCCCGCCACAACGAAACTGAATATGGCCCACTGCCATATCTTCGAATCTTTTATTAATGCTTTCATGTAACGGTCATACTAAAATTGATGCGCTGGCTGAAGATATTCTTTATTCATAAAGGTTAAATGAAGATGGTTTTTATAGGTTAGGTACAAGGTTCGAGGCGCAAGGGATTACGCTCGTTACGCTGCTCTGGTGCGTAATGCCGGGGAAGCATTGCTTCCAATTTAAGGCTCGTTTTCGCAGTAGGGCTAAACCCCTTGCTTGTGTACCGGAAGGGTTTTGGTGGCTTTGGTGTTTTTCGTTGTGGATTCAACTTACTTGCCCCAAACTCTCCTCTCCCTCGTCCCGAACGCGTTCGGTACATTCCCTCTCCAAAGAGGGACAGGTTCTAGCTTGTTCATGATGTATGTGCCTATCTATGGAGATTACTTAGGCAGCCAGCCTGTGTCCCTTTGGAGGGACAGCAAGAACAGCTTGCCTGTTACTTGCGGGGAGGAGTGTGGGGCTCTGGTGTTGATCTTATCTACCGGCCCTTCCCCCAACCTCACCTAAATCCTCTACTCGTCCCGAGTGCGTTCCCAAGCTCAAGCTTCCAGTATTTTTTTTAGTGATTCTGTTTTCTTGCCTTCCTCAAATGGCACAGCCTCTGGCTATAGAATCCAATTTCCCAGCCTTTTTTATCTCCCAAAACCCACCCACGTCGTCATTCCAAGTGCTTTGTGGTGGCCAAAGACTAAAGAGGTGAACACGAGGGATCTCAAAGTATATGCTACATCCCATGTCAGGATTTGAAATCCTTCGCGTTATACTTCACAAACCTACATTATCCCTCTCTTCGTTCAGGATGACGACTACTATTGAGTCTATCTCAATTCAGCGCCGCCTCCAACTTCAGGGCTTTGGGGAAGAGAATGTTATTCTCTAAGTGAACGTGTTTGTGCAGATCTTGCTGAAATCCTTTCAGGTTTTGGAAGAGTACCCGGTACGAGGCACAGGCGTTTGACGGGGGATTGAAACCGTTGGTTAGCTCCTCAATGTTGGCCATCAGCTCGCCGGCTTTGTCGTGTTCTTCTTCCAGGGCCCCCACAATTGCGGACTTTACGGAACCGGTTTTCTTTTGTGTTACCAAATCTTTGATCTGCGGAAAAAGCTCCTGCTCTTCTTTTTGAAGGTGTCCCAGCATCTCACTTCTCAGCAAGTTCACATTTTGCAGGATATCATACAATTCAGGATCTCGTTCTCCATGGACACGAGCCACTTTTTCGGCATAGAAACTGATCTCCGGAAGCATCTTACGGACATAGCTGTGGTGATTGTTCACAATATAATCGGTGAGGAAATCCAGCGACCACTCGTTGTAGTTGTCTTCAGTGTTGTCCGCGAGGTTGAGGGCTTCGATCTCGGTGATCACCTGCTCCATTTCTATTTTCTTAGACGAACAGGCTTTTTCTAACGTTCGCCCGCCCCCACAGCAGAAATCGAGTCCGTACGAGCGGAGCACCTGTGCGGTTCTGTAATCTTCGGCTACAATTTCTCCAACCGGTTTTTGAGATAAGGTTTGAGTATTCATAATGATCAATAATTTTAAGAGTTTTTTATCTTATTTAGTTTCAAATTTTTTTATTCAGCTCATTGCCAGGAAAATTTTCCTTCTGCTGTAAGGCGGAAGTGCTTCTCTTTTCCTTCTTTGGCTATGCCGATCAGGCTGGTACGCTTCAGCATATTCTCGATAGAGCCACGGGTATTCATCCAGCTTTCGTGCACGGGACAAGGCTCCTTTAAACCACATCCAGGCAAGCCCAAAACGCATTGGGTAAACAATCCAGGTCCGTCTATGGCAACCACCAGGTCAAAAAGCGTGGCGTCTTTGCCCTTCTGCGAAAGCCGAACTCCCCCATTGGGCCCTTTGTATGATTCCATCAGTCCGGCGGCGGTAAGCTGTTGCAGGATCTTGGTTAAAAAGTGGAAGGAGATTCCCAGCTCTTTGCTGATTTCCTTCAGGGAATAGAACTCACCGTCTCTCTTGGAGGCCAGATAGAGGGACGCCCGCAAGCCATACACACATGATTTTGATAACAGCATAACTGGTGAATCTATTTAAGAGTTGTTTGTCCTAATTTAGGAATTATTTTATTAAAGGACAGGGCAAATTTTGAATGTTGAATGGTACAATGCTAAATGGTTTGTCTCTGGTACTCCTTACGCTGCTCTGCTGCGTAATGCCTGCCGGAAGCTTTGCTTCCTGATTGGAGCTTGTTTTTCGCAGCAGGGCCCGGCTCCTTGTTTGGATGCCGGAAGAAGCTTTTTGACCCTGATCACCTCTTTTCCTTCTGAACCATGATTTATAGGATTAAAGGATTTTCTTGATTTCTCCTCTTCCATAATGGTAATCCTTGAATCAAGAAAATCATGCCTGTCCCGTACTGCCGTCGGGGGTTCAAAATGATGCGCCGGCCATATCCATCGCAGTACTACCTGCCTCCCAATTCACTAAAGCGTCTTCCTCTCCCTGGAGAGGAAACAAAGGTGAGGGTGGGTGGTACGGCGACGGGATCAGGATCAACCTCGGCAGCCCCTGGTGACCACACCCTACGAAATCCAAAAAGGAACAGCTTTTGGGGTTGATCTCCCCTCAAGGGGAGACTTTGCCTGATCCGGAGGAGTTAATACGGGGAGTCGCGCTTTTCGATCCGGTTGTCTTGTTTCTGCGAAGCCATGAACGGCTTCCCTGTGGTACTGTATGAATTTTAAAGCTTTAACGTTTTTCGTTATGGATTCAATTTACTTGCCCCAGACTCTCCTCTCACTCGTTTCGAAGCACTACCACCCCATATTGTCATTTCGACCGAAGTGAATGAGCTACAAAGTGGCGAATGAACGCAGCGGAGAAATCTACGGGGTGTAATAGGTATCCAAGCTCTGCTTACTGTTTAAGGCTCGTTATCGCAACAGGGCTAAACCCCGTGCTTATGTACCGGAAGGATCTTGGTGGCTTTAAATGGTTTTTGTTTTTGATTCAACTTACCGGCCCCAATCCCCGACCTCACCTGAATCCTCTCCTCGCCTGCTCCGATAAATCGTGGGTAAGGAGAGGATTTTTATGTTTTTGTTTTGAATAGTTTTTTAACCTGTCTTCGCGAGGAGGCCTTAGCGTTTAATCAGGGGTTTCCTGTTTGCCGACGCGGCGATCTCCATGACATGGTTGGGATGCATTATTAACGAGATTGCTTCGTAGTTTGGCATACCAACCCTGCACTCAGCTTTCGAAACTCCTCGCAAAATAGTTGGCTTTTAAACCGCTTTTACGGTTGGTTTTTACCCCAATGTATCCGCAGGTTCTTTTTTGCTGACGCCGTTTTTATAGCCGGTGTAGGTGGGCACAAAGTTGTAAATCGATTCTTTGATCGCTTCTTTATCTCCGGACTCTGCTATTCTCTTTAAGGTATTGAGGCGCTGTTCCAGGTTATCCATTACCCCATTCTTGCGAGCCATGAATATCTTCTCGTGCTGGGTCATGTCCGTGCCTTCTTCCGCAGTGAGAAGTTCTTCGAATAATTTTTCTCCGGGACGGATACCGGTGTGTTCGATCTTAATATCCACATCGGGTTCCAAACCGCTTAGCTTGATTAGCTCGCGAGCCATTTGCTCGATGTTGATCGGGTCACCCATATCAAGGACATAGACGGCACCATTTTTATTTAGGGCTCCTGCTTGAAGAACCAACTGAGAAGCTTCGGGGATGGTCATGAAATAACGAACCATATCGGGGTGAGTAACTGTTATCGGGCCGCCTTTACGAATTTGGTCTTTGAAGATCGGGATCACACTGCCACGACTTCCCAACACATTTCCAAAACGAACCGATACAAATGTTTCTCCATTTGTAGCCTGAGAAGCTCCCCATTCCACGATATGCTCGGCGATTCGCTTGCTTGCTCCCATCACGGAAGTTGGGTTTACGGCTTTGTCCGTAGAGATATTCACAAGGTGGGAAACATGATGTTCAACGGCGAGATTAACGAGGTTTCGGGTGCCCATTACGTTATTGAAAATAGCTTGTGAAGGATTTTCTTCCATTAACGGCACATGCTTGTGAGCAGCAGCATGGAATACCACTTCCGGTTTTTCTTCTTCAAATATCTTACTGAGGGTTACATAGTCACGCACATCACAAATCCGAATGCAATACTTTAAATGCGGGATCTCATTATTAACCTCGTGTACCAGTTGGTGGATACTATTCTCTCCCCTTCCCAAAAATACTACATGCTTGGGATCGAAACGGGAAATTTGACGAACGATCTCTGAACCGATAGATCCTCCTGCCCCGGTTACCAATACCCGCTTACCTTGTATATAAGATCTGATCTCCTTGGTATCTAACTGAACCGGTTTTCTGCGAAGCAGATCTTCCACATCTACATTTCTAAGCTGACTAATGGAAACTTTTCCACTCAAAAGATCATAAATAGGAGGAATAATGCGATATTTTGCATCCGTGTCACGAGCTTTTTCCACCACCCTGCGAATAGCATCTCCCGACTCCGAGGGCATGGCAATGATGATCTCATCAATATTTAATGTCCGTACCACATTCGGAATATCAAAAACGGTTCCTTTAACAGGAATCCCCATGAATTTTTGATTCCGTTTGGAAAGGTCATCATCTACAAAAGCGACCGGCTTCATATTGGCATCGCTGCTTTTCAGCATTTCCTTCGCCACCATCGTACCGCTTTCACCGGCTCCGGCTATTAGAATACGTTTGGTTTCAAGATTAACCTTCCTACGAGGGATTCGATATTTGATAAAAAATCTTGCACCGGCACGCAGTGAAGCCAAGGCAAACACACTAAGTATAAATTCGATCACCGGAATAGATAAAGGAATACCGATCAGGCTGCTCCCAGCCCAAACAACAGTAACATAAGGTACCGTTAGAATGGAGACCATTACAAAGACCTGGAAAAGATCGTTATAGCCGGTATTACGCCACGATTGCCGGTAGGTCCCCATATAATAAACCAAAGCAAGTTTGGTCAGAAACAGAATTCCCGTTGTTTGGGCAGCAAGTGTTCCATAGCCCGTTAGATCACCATCCAGTCGCAGTATGAAAGCAAGTAAAGTAATACTTGCCCATGTTAAAACGTCTGCAACCCCTTTAAAAAACCCTTTATACTCAAAAAGTATCTTTTTCATCATATCTTATTTATGAAGTGCTTCTTTTCTTTACTATTTCTGTAATTTATACAATATAAGCAATTATACATTTCGCAGATGATGCTAATTATAAGCATATTCCTTCAAAAAAAAAAGTTTATATATATATGATTTTTAATGTTTTAGGATTTATAAATGTATAAGTGATACTTTACGACCAGTACCATACGCTGAATTTCTTTGGAAGGCAGCATTGGAGGTTTTGTTTTGTATCCCAAGTCGAATTCAAAAGATCCTTCTTGGCAACTTCCTACAGATCGTCTCATTTAAGATGAAAGGGGTATCCATATTCATCCTACGGATGGGGATTGCCTTTTAGTCAAAATTAATACATTACCTAAAGCAATTGCAGAATTTTCCTTTTAGCAAGGGTATAAACCAAACATAACATTAACAGTAAACCAATCGCATAAAAGGTCCAAAATTCTTTGTCCAAGAAGAATAATCCGGCAATGATGACTAATTGCAAAATGCTGTATAGAAGAGAAACTTTTATATGAGGCCATTTCATCTCGTTAGCGAGAAATTGATAGAGGTGGGAACGGTGGGCTTCGAATATGTTTTCTCCATTTTTTATTCGATGCAGAATGGTTAATACCGAATCCACTCCATATACACTAAAAAGCAATATGAATTCCCATCGACCAGTAGCTAAGATCAAACTTGACACAAAATAGGCCAAGATCAAACCCATGGATAGACTTCCAACATCCCCGGCGAAGGCAAAGGCATTTTTACGAACGTTACACCATCCGAAAACGATAAGCGATAATCCTATCGCATAAACCAGTGAAAGCTGAATATCCGGAATTGCGTCTTTGAATATATATACTCCTGTTAATACAGAACCTGCATACAAAACTAATATACCATTAACCCCATCCATGAAGTTAAAGGTATTAAGCCAACCTGTAATCAAAATGAATGCAATTCCTGTATAAAAAATAGGCAGTGATAACAGTCCAATTTCTACCAATATCAACATTACACCCAGCGACTGAATGATTAAACGGGGTAGTTGTGATAAAGAGTAACGGTCATCTATAAATCCCATAACACCCATCAATGTTACAGCTGACACAAAATACCAATCCGTATGATCAAATAATAGTGCCCAAAGCAGTACAGTGATGGGAAAAATAACGCCTCCACCCCTGACCGTTGCTTCATTATGCGAACTTCGCTCGTTGGGATAATCAATGATTCCCAATTTTTTTGCGAAAATAATATACCCAACCATCACCCCTAAAAGTACAATAAGTAAAAAAATATAGCTCATGATGACTCAAAATCTTTTAAGGTTTTGATCATTCCTTCTTTGGCTGAAATGGGCATCCGATTTATACCAAGTTCATTCTTTATCTTTTTATTCGAAACCAGGTAATTTTCTGTGAGCTTATCTAAACGTTCTTCATTTAAAGGAATAGGAAGTACATTACCAACTTTGGCAACCATTCGGATGAGAGATTTGGGAACATTCCATATTCGCGGTCTTTTATTGCTTATCTCTGCAATAATAGAAACCAATTCCATAGTTGAAAGTGTTTCGTCATCAGCAACATTGTATACACCTGACTGTATTTCTCCGTCCAATATTTTTTTCATCACATAGCATAAATTATCTATGGACAAAAATGACCGAGTATTATCATATAAGCCCAACGGCCAGGGAACCCCTTTACTGATCATGCTATGGAGCAAATTTAGATTTCCTTTATTCCCCGGTCCATGGATCATACAAGGTCTTAGAATGACAACCGTTCTGTCATCCGGTAAATTATCCTGAATATATTGTTCTGCTTTTAGTTTTGAACGACCGTATGCTGTGACCGGATTTGGTGAGTAATCTTCTCTAAGATCACCTTCTACCGAATCTGCTACAGCTTTTACCGAGCTAATAAAAATAAATCTTTGAGCCATTTTGTCTTCAAGAAAACGATCAAACAATCTTTTGGTTAACTCATAATTTACTTTAAAGTACTCTGACTCGTCGAATGTGTTTTTAAGATCGTGAGCTTTACCGGCCAGGTGAAAATAGCTTGAAAAGCCAATAACATTTGAGGAGAATAAATGGTCATATGAAATTACTTCACCATCAATTTGATCTTGATTTCTGGTGACTTTTACTATTGAATGACCCAATTCCTTTTTAATATATGAAGCTAAATTACTCCCCACAAAACCTGTTGAACCCGTTATTAGAATAGACAAAGTTTAACTATTAATCAGTGAAAGGCAAAGATCAATATAATTAACAGTTACACTCTCTTTGGAATAATGTGTAACTACGTATTCATATCCATTACTTGCCAGGGATTGACGTTTTTGTCTGTCGTTTTTTAAATTGATAATCTCTTTCACAAAGCTTTTATGATCATTAACTGGTACTGTTACTCCACAACCTGATTTACTTACTATCGAAGAAATAGCAGATTTAGGAGAACACGAGGCAATCAGAGCCCTTTTTGAAGCCATTATAGCAAAAACTTTTGAAGGAAGGCCATTAAGATCTGATAAAGAAGTCATTGTTATGATATGAATATCTGCCGTTGCATTTACATATCTTATTTTTTCACGGTCTTGATAAGGGAATAAGTGTACATTGCTTAGTTTACGGACTTCAATTTCTTTCTCCAGCCATTGCTTTTTTATTCCCTCTCCAACAATCATAAACAGTATGCCGTCATTACTTAGTTCTTCAGCTGCATTAAGAACGATTTCCCAATTTTGAAAGAGTCCAATATTTCCTACATAGCCAACGACAAAAGAATTTTTCAAATGATCGTATTCATCAGAAAAAGAATTCACTTTTTTTTCTGGATGGTATAATTCAAAATCAATAAAGTTAGGAATAGCAACAACTTTAGATGAGTCATTAACTCTTTCCATTATAATTTCAGAAAATGCCTCATCTATGGTCACAATACGATCAGTATAATCATAAACTAATCTTTCTAACCAAGAAAAAAGATTTACCAAAACAGGATTAGTAATAGTTCCTTCTGATACAGCTATATCCGGATATATTTCTTGAACATTATAAATACTTTTAGCGCCTTTAAACCAAGCAATTATATTGCTTATCAATCCAATGGTTAAAGGTGGTGATACGGAAAGAATAATTCCTATTTTTTTTATTTTTATTGCTACAAACAAACTAACTAAATGGAAAAATAGGAATTGACCAATTCGAAAAAAGATACTCGGTTTTTTTAACTGTGGTATTTGAAAGACTTCAATACCATTTATAGAACCTTGTCGATATAATCCTCCCAGCTTTTTACTGAGCTGCGGACTGTTTTCCGGGGGGTTATAATGAGGAGTAGAAGTTAAGACGGTAACTTCAAATCCCTCACTTTTAAATTTTTGAGCAATATCTCCATATAGATAAGCCGTAGACACTCGATCTGGGGGGAAAACCAAAGTATATATTAGGATAGTTTTGCTTTTCAAACCTTTTTTCTCCATACTACTCTGTTAATATAGCTGGTATAACTTAGTATGATTCGAGCCACTTTTTCACTTACATTCGGCATAGAGTAATCTGCTACGGGCCGGAAGGTTCGATTTTCACCAATACTTTGACTTTCTAGTTCTACTAAGCCCTGAAGAATACGTTCCGGATCTAATCCTACCATCATTACCGATGCTTCTTCCATAGCTTCTGGTCGTTCGTGGCTTTCTCGAATATTAAGCGCTCTGAAGTTCAAGATAGATGATTCTTCTGATATCGTTCCACTATCCGAAAGTACAGCAAAGGCATTTTTTTGAAGGGCATTATAATCACTGAAACCCAATGGTTTCATAAAGTTCACCAGCTTGTGGGAAGACATCTTTTTCTCATTCAACATATTCCTGGTTCTGGGATGCGTGGATACAATGATCGGATACTTATATTTTTCAGCAATCTGATTCAGGGAATCTATCAAACCTTTAAAGTTTTTTTCACTGCTGATATTTTCTTCACGATGAGCTGATACCACAAAGAATTGATTTTTTTTTAATCCTAATCTTTCCAAAACATCAGAACTTTCAATCTTCGATCTAAAGTGATTAATTACTTCGTACATAGGTGAACCAATTTTGATAACCTGATCCGGCAACAAGCCTTCCCGAAGTAAGTACTCTCTAGCTATTGCACTATAAGTTAAATTGATGTCTGAAATATGATCCACGATTTTACGATTTGTCTCTTCCGGAACCCGCTGATCAAAACAGCGATTGCCTGCTTCCATATGAAAAATGGGGATCCTCCTTTTTTTAGCTGGAATGGCACATAGACAACTATTCGTGTCTCCAAGTACTAAAAAGGCATCGGGTTGAACCTCTTCAAGAACTGGATCAATCTTTATAAGAATTTTTCCGATCGTTTCAGTTGCATTACTTCCTGCTGCTTTCAGGAAATAATCCGGCTTTCTTAAACCCAAGTCTTCAAAAAATATCTGATTCAGTTCATAATCGTAATTTTGCCCGGTATGAACAAGAATGTGATCTATAGCCGATGATTCGTCCAATTTAGCTAACACTCTTGAGAGTCGAATAATCTCCGGCCTTGTGCCAACAACAGTAAGTACTTTTAATTTTTTCATTAAATAAAGGTATTAAACTTCTTCATAATAAGTGTCTGCATCTTCCGGATCATAAGGTTCATTGATCCAAAAGATAGTGTATAATTCTTCATCCCCGATATTGGTAATATTGTGTGTGTACCAGATAGGCATATCCACATAAGCCGGCTGTTGGCCATCCAGTTCATAAGAATAAATCTCATCCGTACCTATCAGTCTTAGTTCTATTCGCGCCATTCCATTTATCACAGCAAACCGTTCGATCTTTCGGGTATGATAGTGGTTTCCTCTTGTTATCCCGGGAACTGTGGTTGAAAATGATGCTTGCCCCCCAATGCCCAGTCGGATGATCTCCACAAAAGCTCCCCGCTCGTCTGTATGCTTGACAAGATTACCAGGAAATTGTTTCTCCATATCTATGTAACAACGGAAGGTATTAAAAAGATTAAGGGTAAAGGTATTATTCAGTTTAGGAATTTCTCCCTTTTCAAAATAGCTTCCCTTGAACTCTGAAAGCAGTTCCAAAATTTCAGATACTTTTACTTTGGTGCCTGCAGAGATAAGGTGATATGGATCATTTGTTTTCTGTTCTATGCAACCCATTATCTTTTCTACCAAATCACCTACATAAATCAGATCAAGTTGTATGTCCTTATGTATTTCCGGTTTTTCACCATGAGTAAACTGATAACAGAACGTTGAAACCACAGAATTATAAAATGGCTTACCAAAAGGTCCATAAACATTGGGAATAACCAAACCCGTAAACTCCGAGTTTACTTCTTTTGCCCATTTTGCTAATGCCTCTCTACCTTCCTTCTTGGACTTGCCATACAAATTATCCCGTTCTTCCTGTATAGAAGAGGACATAAGGATATGCGGTGTTGATTTCGTACTCCTACAAGCCTTAACCAATTTATTCACCAATTCAATATTTGTATCATAAATAACCTGAGGATCTTCGTGGCGATTCAATGCAGCCAAATGTACAATCGCATCACAAGATTTAACAAAATTGTTCAGCTCATGGTCATGGTCAAAAAAAGTTTTTTTAAACGGTATCCTACTAAATTTTTTTGGAAATAAGTTTAGTGTTCTAACTAAATGTTGTCCAACGAAACCGCTCTGACCTGTAATACCAACTTTTATCATTATTCTAAACTTTAACGTCTTTCTGAATAGATTTTAATTTTAAAAGAAGTTTTTTAATACCCTCTACGCCTTGTCGTTCAGTGTTATGTGAGTTGTAATCTTCGATTTTCGAAATGTGTTCATCGCCTTCCGTAAAATATTTTCCATAATTTAAATCACGATTATCGGCCGGGATACGGAAAAAATCTCCCATATCTTCTGTTTTCATCATTTCTTCACGTGTACAAAGTGTTTCGAACAATTTTTCACCATGGCGGGTACCTATTATTTTAGTTTCTACATCTGAATTATACAGTTCTTTCAAAGCCTGAGCTAAATCACCAATGGTGCCGGCGGGTGCTTTATTTACAAACAGATCTCCAGGGCTCCCATTCTCGAAAGCAAATAATACTAATTCCACAGCATCTTCCAACGACATAAGAAAGCGGGTCATTTTTGGATCAGTGATCGTTAATGCCTCACCCCTTTTGATCTGATTAGCAAACAATGGGATCACTGAGCCGCGGGAAGCCATTACATTCCCATATCTAGTAAGACAAACGGTAGTATGCTGCAGGTTTCTAGATGCAGCCACGGCTACTTTTTCCATCATCGCTTTTGAAATGCCCATCGCATTGATGGGATAAGCTGCTTTATCAGTACTTAAGCAAATCACCTTCTCTACTTTATTATTCTCTCCAGCATCAATTACATTTTGTGTACCCATCACATTTGTTTTTACTGCCTCCATTGGAAAAAACTCACAAGAAGGGACTTGCTTCAGAGCCGCAGCATGAAATACATAATCCACTCCCCGCATAGCTTTTTCAATACTGTCATAATTTCTAACATCACCTATGTAGAATTTGAGTTTTTCATTATTAAAGCTATTTCTCATATCATCTTGTTTCTTTTCATCGCGTGAAAAGATACGAATTTCTGAAAATTCATCAGTTTTTAGAAATTTATTTAAAACCGCATTCCCGAATGATCCTGTACCGCCGGTTATTAGTAGTACTTTATTTTTGATCTTCATTATCTGTTAAGTATTCAATTAATTTGTCAATTTGATTATAGATTTTTTGTTCTGTTTCAGGTACTTCTTTGCTGATCGATTCATTAATGGCAGATTCAATACTTTCAACAGAGAATGGATTAAAGATCGAAGAAGGTTTACAAACTTCATAAGTGTATGGTAAATCAGCTCCAATCACTTTACAACCACATTCTATAGCCTCTATAAGCCCAAGCCCAAAACTTTCAGTTAAAGATGGAAAAATCAAGTATTCTGATCTAAGATAGTGACTTCTCAACTCTTCTCTATTTATGAATCCTAAATTACTGATCGGATATCCATTATTAATTTTGTCATTGATTAAATTATAAATCTCAGTATGCTTTGAATGAACTGTTAGAGTTAATTCCCCCTTCTTATGCTTATCATAAAATGAGCAAAACGCTTCAATAAGGCGTTTATGATTTTTATGTGAACTTACATTGCTTACATATATGAAAGTATTCTTTTTTCTTTTACTCTCAAGATCTTTTGAGCTTGAAATTAAAGGGGGATAAAAGGGTAATACTTGAACTTTTTTTGCTGTCTCGTCATATTTTTTAATTAGCCCATCTTTTATAAGTTTAGACTGAACTAACCAAAAATTTGTGTTTTTTTTAAAGAACTGTAAGAAAAGAGTTTTTAATTTTATTTTAAACTTTAAAATAAGTGATGAGTCTGATGGAGTACTAATAAAGAGAGGTTGATGAAAATAGGTAAAAACTTCAATTTTTTTTTGTTTTTGAAAAGGCGGTAGATTTCCAAAACAAAATACTTTTGTAAACTTTTTATCAAATTCCCTATAAAAATTATATCGATTAAATAAGCTTGCTTTTAAGAAATTTTTTTTATCAACTGAGATTTCCGGGTATTCACCTTTTATTCTTAAATCAAATAAATAGTATGCATCTATTTCTTTCTTTTTTAAAGTTTCAACTAAATAATCAAGTAAAACTTTTCCCCCGCCATTGTTTATATATAATGCATCAATTAGTATCATTTTCTGTTAGCTTTCAACTTTTCTATAAATTGCTTTACTAAATAATTCCATGAATTCATTTGTTGAAAATCAACAACTTTTTTAATATATAGCCTTCTGTCAAGATTCTTCAAATCATTTAAAATTTTCTTTAATTCATCTTCTGTCTTGTAATAGAATAGTATTTCATCAAATTTGCTTGATATGCCGGATGATTTATATGAAATAATAGGTTTTCCATATTTTAAATATAAAAGCAACTTGGAAGGAAAAGTATTATCAGCGTCTTTTCCAACCCCTCTTGGATTTATAAATGCGTATGCGTCACTACAAGCTTCCGCAAGCTTTTTGTCTGACACAAAACCCTTAAGAACAATCTTAGAATTATTATTTGCCAATCGTATAACCTCTTTGGTAGGTTTACCATATAAGTGCAATTCATTTTCTATGTTCAGAGAGATGTATAATCTAATAAAGCTCACAATACCAGTAATTTCAGACATGGAGCCGGCGTATAAAAAGTAATCTCCATTTGAAGTATTAAATACTTCCTCAGATACGTCTTCAATACCGCCTTCAAATAAATATTTATTTTTCTTATAGCGGCTATAATAATCTTCAGATAAAAATATTACCAAATCAGCCTTTCCATTTGTTTTGCCATCGGCAAGAATAGATATCCACGGTTTTTTAAAGATCAATCTGAGAATATGAGCAACTATCTTATTTCTTAATAATTCATTATATGTAACAATATAATCAAAGGCATCTTTTCTATACTTAAATATCTTTATGAGGGAACTTAACGATATACTTAATTCACGTATCAAATAAAAATTAAGGTAATTAACGGCTATCTGTCTAATATTTTTAACCTTCGAAGTTTTACTATCTACAAAGAATCTTCCTCGCGGCCATGAGCTTTCTGTAACATGAGAAATATTTAGTACTTCAACATTATTTTCCTGCAATGCTTTTATAAAATTTAATTGCCATCTATTTGCGGCTGGACTAATGGCTTTTATTTTTTTTTCCGTTTCTTTATTAACTAACGGCCCTAAATATAGGATCCTCATATAACTCTATATACTATTACTTTTTGCGATATCCTCTATTGAAAGTGCTCGCTTTACTAAATCTCTAATTTCATTATATAAAAACTCTTGCTTACACAATAAGTTATTACTGCACACACTCATCCTATACTATTAATTAGATAAATGATCTGTTTTAAAATGCTTTACTATGCCTGCAAAGCATGTAAATTCAAAGCATAAAATTTGAGTACCATTAGAATAGCCTTTAAATTTATTTATTGTATCCATAATTGAATTTCCTAAGAATACATCCGCATAATTAGATGATATTTCAACTTCTCAAATCCCAACCTACCAAAATGTATGAGTTGTAATAAAATTTTATTTATTTAATATAAAAAGTTTTTCAAAAGAATAACTTTTAGAATGATATAATACTGTAAACAACATAGGTATTAGAGGGAAAGCTAAAGGTATTGCTGAAAAAAGAATTATAAATAGAACAACAAGTTCATATCTTCTTTGTTTAGTGCCATTTAATAATTCGTTAAAAAGAAGTATCCATATTATTATTCCAAAAAATCCCAGTTCATAGAATAAGGCACCATTCCAAGACATTATCCTTAACTGCAGATTCGAATATTTAAAGTACTCACCATAAGATGCCACTATATCGGCAGCAACTCTATCAAATGAATGTAATCCGCCCGGAATACCTAAATTTTGTATAAACCCCTGAATAGGTACAATAACACTGGCAAATCTCTCATTTATACTGGCATCTATTCTGATCAAAGCAACTGGATCTATTGTAGCCATCAATTTAAGTAAATTTGCTATACGTGTATTTGGCATAAAATTGGTAATACCCATATACACGAGTACAAAAATGAGTATTATTGTAAATACAAATTTGAGACTTTTAACAGAAAAACTCATTTTTTTCAAGATCAAAATTGAAACCACTATTGCCAGATAAAGTACGACCATCGAAGATTTGGCTAACAATAAAATTGATAACAAATTACAAATCAACAGAAACCTAAGTTTTTTTTCAGGTTTATATTTTGTTCCAAGAAGAATTAACCAACTAGAAAAAAATAAGTATATAGCAAAAAAAGTAGGTTCTGGAGCCAAACTGGTAACTCCTCTTCCCACAGTGGTTCGTGATGCCACAAAAGAACTTACTATTTCTGGCATAAATAATTGAATCAAAGCAATTACTACCCAAATAATATTTGAAAACACCAAAATCTTTAATGGGAAACCATATAGTTTGAAATATTGGTAGAAAGCAATTATAAAAAGAGCAATGCTTATGTAATTTATTATCCCCCTGTAAAGTATAAAATTATTTTGAACCCCCATTAAACTACCAACAATTAAGCCGAAAATAACTAACCAGACTAAAACGACAGCCATTCGTGGAAGTTTACTATTCCTTGGTAAGGAAATTGTATTAATAAACAAAAACAATAAAGCAGCTAAAACTGGCCACGGTTGGCTATCTAGAAAAGGCAATCCAACCCACGGCATCGTGCTCAAAAATATAAAGATGCTACCAGTTAAATAATTTACCGATTTCAACTTAGTAATTTGAATACCCAAAGCTAACCTGCAACTTGTTTATACAAATTCAGATATTTTTTTCTCATACCTCTTTTTCGAAATGTTTTAAGAGTATACCGAGGTTTACGAAAAGGGGCTTTTTCAAACTGCAAGTTTTCAACTATATATTTAGATTTATTCGCTAACTCTTGATAAATCTCCATCCAAGAATTTAGCCTTATTATCAGAATCTATTCTAAGTATAAGCAAATCTAAACAAATACTCCTGTCAGTTTCGTATAATTGGTCTTTTCTAAAGTGGAGGAAACTCCTGCTTTTTGACCTATGACAAAATTCCGTTTTACAAAATCCCAAATCCTATTTTTTAGAATATAGAGGCACTTATGCTCAATAATAAAACAGTACAACAGTTTTAATTAAAAAATTATGATGTAAAACCTATTCTTATCATTTTTTTATTAGATAATATAAGAATAGACTTAATCATTTTTTTTATACTATTTATTTTAACTAAATTTTTATATAAAAAATTAATTTTTAAATCATCACATTCCTGATAATATTTTTCTTTGTCATTGCTTAATTGCTTATTGTGTATTCTAAAGTATGCCAAGGTAGTTTTTAATGTATAGAGTTTTGAATAATTTGCAAACCCGCACCAAAGATGATAATCGCCAGCAAATTTGTAAGATGTATTCAAAGGTGATTTCCAATATAGTTTTGAACTAAAAAAGGTTGATTCTTGCTGAATAAAACCTAACATATCACCCCGAAAGAGTCCATTTCTTATTAGATGCTTGTGGTAATAAAACGGGTATTCAACACTTATAACGTTACCATTGACATCAATAACACTGGGCACTGCTGTCAACCAATCTATTTTGTGTTTTATAAAGGTGTCCGCCACAATTTTTAGCGCACCTTGTTCATATATATCATCTGAATTGATCCAAGAGTATATAGACCCGTTACCTAATTTGAATCCTTTATGTAAAGCATCGTACATCCCAGCATCTTTTTCTGAAACCCAGTAATCAATATATTCTTCGTATTTTTTTAAAATATTAATTGTCTCATCCGTTGAGCCACCGTCCATGATGATATACTCGACATTATCGTAGGTTTGGTTTATGACGCTGAGTATAGTTTCCTCAATGAATTTTTCGCCATTATAGACCACCGTTACGACGGTAATCAGTGGTTTGCCTTTTAGAGATTCTTTTAAATACCCCTTTGTACGCAATCCACCTTCATTTTTCATAATTGGCACCAAATGAAACCGTTTCCAATTTATCTTCCGACTTACAAGATTGCCTGTTTTTTTCAGACATCTTTCGGGGTTCGGTTCTTATTACATATCGTGTGATACTGTAGTTGGGATCTAATTCAGTTACGTTTGTCATTTTTTTACTCTGTCGAAAACTAATCGAATAATTTAAATTGGTGTTATATGTTTGGATGAGAGAATACCATACCATTTTCAAATATTCTTACCCAAATTCCGTCTAAATTTTTCTCGGGATCACCTACAGGATTCCCCAATTCTACATCAAGATATTTTTTATACTTATTATATTCGTTCTCAAAAGTCTTTATGTCGTAACCTGCCAGATTACCCTGAGATCCGTACCCATTACCAAAAATAGGGTGGGGCTGAAAAACAACTGAATTACTGCCTTTTCCCAACAAATAGGTAGATAACACATGTTCAAAATCTTTAGAATTGTCCAATCTATACCAGGCTGCCCAAATATAGGTTTCATTCCTGGAACTAAGTTCTAATGATTTTTGGATAATTTCATCATAAGTCATATTCCTGTAAAAAATATAGTTATCGTTCCTATAGAAATTGAATTTAAATGCATACTCTCCCCACACTCCATGAGTATATTGTTGTGCTTCATCCCAAAATGCCTGATGTATAATTTCGATGGTACTATTTTCACCAATACGTTTCAAAAAATTCAGACTAGCATTATTATAATCTTTGTCTGAATTATAATCCTTTAAGTCTATTGTATTAATTCCCCAATAACCCTGCCACATAATTTCATCAATAAAAACACCATCCGCATGATATTCTTGTGCATGATCGGTGATATAATTTTTAAAAAAATCTGCATACTCTTTATTATTCATGTCCATTACATGATTCGGGCTGGATCCATTCTCTCGTCTAAGACCAATCGCTTCTTGCCCATTTGTATATTTCAATGTCCACTCAGACATGGTTTCGGGGTCAAATGTGGGCTCAATCATGGTTGTTCCGAAAACCATATTATAAAATCTGAATTTTGGATTCTTCTCTTTTAAAAATTTAACCTCATTGGGATAAATCATCTTTATTTCTTCCGCAGGATTGTAATATGTATTCAAGGATAGTATATCAATATTGACACTTACCCAATCTAACTGCCGCTCAGAAATATGAAGACCCCTATCAGAAATATCACTACCATCTTCAAATCCAGCATAAAAGTAACCACCCAGTCGTACGGTTTTCTTAGTTCGAATTTCCGAATGGACAATAAGGTCGGAATCCGGTCTCTTATTTTTATAGGTCAATATTGCGGATTCACCCGGACTCAAAAAGATCTGATCCACAGTATTTCCATCAATCGTGATCATGGTTTCCGGCAAAGTATAATTACCTATAACTTTTGCTTCAAACAAGCCACATGAAGTACAAAATATTAATCCAATTGGCAAGATTAGGGTTAAAAAGAGCTGTTTTCTAATCATTTTATTTAGGTGATTTTGTTTCTAATACTTTTAGTATCATTTAAATTTACTATGTGAACATTAAATTACCATTCGGTTTTTTTCAAACTTTTGTCCTAAGCTATTTTTGCACTCCTCAATTTACCAAATCCGTTTTTACCAAATATTTAACTTCAAATAGCTGAATATTAATATTCTTGATGATCTTCAATATCCTTTGATCAGTAACATTAAAAACTGTTACAAAAGCAACACAACCATAATTTTACTTATCATTTGTCCCAAAAATTTGTACTCTAAAATAACTTCCATAATTCGAGCAATATATCAAGAACAAACCAAAATTTTATCATTAATAATTTCTAAATGCTATGTTGTTCTTCTATATAGATGGCTTGATAAGCATGTGAGACTAACCTCACTTAGGTCCCAATTTAAAGTAAAAAACCGAGCTGTATTTAATGTTGTTTAAGGCAAATATACAGGATATAATCTCTGAATCAATTTGAGCCTGAATGAGTTGAAAACTGCTTTGTTATCATAAGCCCACCAATGGAACAATTTAGAACTGTGCAATTTTCAGAAAAGAGATCAATTCTGCAGGTATAGTAAATTCGAACCAAAATGCTAAGATTAGGCTCTTCAACCATATTCCCTGGTATAGTACATTACTATAATGGCTGATATTTTGGGTCTTAAGTTTATCAATTACATATACCTCATTAGAGCATATTCGAATTTCAATATTTATATTACCTACTAATTGATCAACGAAATTACTCTTCTATTCATTGAAATCTATTTAACACTTCAACTACCTTCTCAATTTCATCAAATGAGTGGCTATATGAGATGGGCAAACTTAAAGTAGTATTATGAATAGTTTCTGAAATTGGATAAGTATCAGAAATGATTCCTGTCATTGCTTTTTGATTATGGGGGGCTATTGGATAATGTATCTCTGTTTTAATGCCCTTATCTAATAAGTAATCCCGTAAACGATCTCGCTGTTCATGTCTAATGTTATATATATGATAAGTGTCAAAAAAATCTTCGTTCACTACAGGTTTTATGAACTTTTTGTCATCCAATTTTTTATGGTATATATCAGCCAATTTTCTTTGATGGCTGATCAACTGATCCAGAAATTTAAGTTTTACTCTCAATATAGCAGCTTGGACTTCATCAAGACGAGAGTTGAGTCCCACATACTCATTCACGTATTTTTTATTTGATCCATAATTTCTCAAAGCCTTTATTCTTTTAGCTATATCTTCATTATTAGTAGTAATGGCACCTGCATCACCTAATGCGCCTAAATTTTTGGTGGGATAAAAACTGAATGCACCAATATCTCCCAAAGTGCCTACGTTTCTGCCTTTGTATTTAGCTCCATGGGCCTGCGCACAATCCTCTATAATTTTTAAATTATATTTACGGGATAGGTCTATAATAGGATCCATATCAACCGGCTTGCCATATAAATGGACTACCATTATGGCTTTGGTATCAGGACTTATTCTATCCTCAATTTTGTCAGGGTCTATATTATAGGTGGAGATACTGGGTTCAACCAAAACCGGTATCAAGTCATTTTGGATGATTGCCAAAATGGTTGCTATATAAGTGTTAGACGGAACAATAACTTCGCTGCCCTTATCAAATTCATATGCTTTCAAAGCAAGGGTCAAGGCATCCAGTCCAGAAGCTACACCCAAGCAATGATCAGCCCCGCAGTATTTTGCAAATTCTTCCTCAAAAGAGCTAACTTCATCACCAAGTATATACCAACCACTATATAATACTTTTTCAAAAGCCTTCTTAATTTCCTCAAAATAAGGCTCATTTACCATTCTTAAGTTTTCGTATTCAATCATATATACTTTTGGTCTATATAATCTTCAGCGTCATAGTATTCAGAGGCAAGAACTAATAAAATCGCTCCTTCTGAAAAATTCTTCATTGTATGCCAATCCTCGGGTTCAATTATCAAACATTTATCGTTACTGTCGAGTAAAAAAAAAATTTCTTCCTCACCATCATGTACATAAATTTCACAACTTCCTCCCAGGCATATTAATGCTTGTTTCGTGACTTTATGACGATGCCCACCTCTTTCATTGGTGATATTGTATAAATAATAGATTCTTTGTACTTGAAAGGGCAATAATTTTTCGATCACAGTAAGTGAGCCTCTTGTGTCCGTGAAAGTTGGGAGCTTTAAAACTTCAGCCATAATTAAACAATGTTTTTGAGCCTGAACACATTATATATACCTTTTAATTTTCTGCTAATAATTTCTAAAAAACTTTCTTTTTTTTCACTTAGACTCAAGTTTACTCTTGAGTTGGTGACCCTTTTAATTTTGTCATCCCATTTTAAAAGGGAAACGATATATGGCTTATAAATTAGATTTATTACTTTTTTAACCAATTGGTAATGGCCAAGGTCTATCCGATAATTTCTTAATAATTTCAAACCATGAAAATGATAAAATATTAAATTAAAAGTTATGTTATCAACTTTTCTCTCACCCTCAATGAAGCCATTGCTTTTTTCAAATTTATATTGCTGTACGTTCCAAGGTGCAACTCCTCCGCCTAAGTGTTCAAGTACGTAAACACCTTTAAATTTTTTAGTCCAATCATCTAAATATTTTTGATCGCCAAACTTTCCGTTTTCAAATCTAGCATAACACCAGTCCAAACAAGCATTACGCCACCATTCGAGTACTTTCATACCCTGGTTATCATTTTTAAAGGTTATAAATTGGACACAATAAATGCCACTAGTATCAGTCTGATCATATTCAGATGTATACCTATGCTCAGTTATCATGACTGAATTACTTCCCATCTCTTCTATAAGATCAGAGGGATTGCTAAAAAAATAAAGATCCGCATCCAAATATGTACAATTATCTAAATCATATTCTTCGATAGAGTACTTTATAATTGAAGGGGTACACGTCCAACAATATTCTTGATCTGTTCTGTCTTTTTTTACTTCACGCAGTTGCTCATCTTCAAATTGTTCTAAAGGGACTATGGTTACATGTTCCAAATTCAATTTGAAAAGAATATCCCTACTTTTATCATCAAACGGAAAGATAAACAGGTGGAAATCTTGTGATTCATTTACAAGAGATTCGTACATCGCTAAACCACGACTAAGATAATTACTGTCAAAAAGTGTACAATAATTAAATATCACGGACTTTTTCAGCTAAAATGATGTTGTCTAAGTACAGATCTTTGTTTCGTGGCAGAATCTTCGCTAAAACAATACCTGCTATATTAAATGGACTCATAAAAATAAACCCTGCCAATAAATTTAAATAGGGATTTTTAGTCAAAGTTACTTTGTATATATAATCGTTAATTAATTGAAAAATAACCTCTATACCATCATTAATTTTTCGATGCTCAACTATCTTAAAACCATTTTCCTTAAAAATATGCTTCAAACCAAAAGAGGAATATCTAGCATAATCATATGGCTGTTCATGCTCATCCCAAACAAAAGGGACAGTCATCAAAAATTTACCTCCGATTTTTAAAATCCTATTACCCTCTTTTAAGAAATAGCTTGGGTTAAAAACATGTTCAAACACTTGATTCGCTATTAAATTATCAAAGGATTTATCTTCAAAAGGCATTTTTTCTCCATCATAAAAATAATCCGCTGCTGTTTTTCTTCTTTTTTCCGGACTATCTATTTCCAGGCCGACATACTCAGTTGCATTACATAAATGTTCATACGGTTTTGAACCACACCCGATATCCAAAATACGACCATTTAGGTGTTGTATCATTTCGGAGACATTCTTGTACAAACCTTTCCTGGCAATATAAAATGGATTGATAAAAAGCCCCAACAATCCCGGATTAAATTGTTCTTTTTGATATACAGATAATATGTTCTTTTTCATCCTATTTCCTTTCAAAAATCATTCCATTGAATTCACATTCTTGTTTCTTCCCATCATTGGCCTCAAACTTTTCTATTAATTCATAATTTGAATCTTTCACTTTGCTAACCAATTTTTTTTCATCAAAAAACCAACACGGATAACTGGCTTTATATATACTTTCCGGTACGTTTTGAACTTTAATTATATCTCGGCGCTCAGTTGAAAAAGGGGTTCTATCAATCATTATAAACTTGAAATCATAATTGAGTAAGTCTGAAAGTAATTCATAAGGTTTCTCGATATATTGCAATACTGATGACAATACTAAAACATCAGGACTCTTTGCCTCCATGCAATTTTCAATGTCGTAGTAAAAAGATAACCTTTCATCTTCAAAATCAGTCTTTCCAATATCAACAAAATGCTTTTGCTCAATAATATTCCAGCTCACATCGTCCAATCTATCCAAGAACTTTTTGTTTTGGAAGTAAGTACTCCCTAGACTTCCACCAAAATCTAATACATTAAGTTTATTTTTCGACTGTATAGTTGTATACATTAGTCCGGCAAGAAGTGGCCATGAATACTCCACTTCCTCAAAAACTACCCCGTCCCGCTCATATACTGCCTCTTTATTTTTAACTTTAAATGCTGACTCCCTGATCTGATTCAAAATCTCATTTGATTCATAACCAGTAGAAGCTTTTTCTGCGTCAGACCAGGAATCAAAGTCTCCAAACCAGCCATATTTTGGAGATTTAATTTTTCTATAGATTTCTACCAAAATAGGCGGTAAAATACTTTTCAGAATTTTTTTCATGCTAACAAAAATGATTTAATCTTAATAAATAGCTTTTCCAAATAACCCCTATTTATTTTTCTGAAAAAAACCTCAAATTTCTCTCGTGCGAATTTATTTTCTTCAATATTTATTTTTTTTAATTTTTTGTTTTTATTTAATTTACTTCTATAAACATCATTTTGTTTGCTATGCTGACCACTTCCGTCAATACCAATGTTTAGTACATATGTTTGACCCGGATACAGTGTTAACATACCATCAAGAAATGTTGAAATATACCAACGCACAGCCCAAGAATCATTTTTCCCTTTTATCTGATCTTTCAGCATTTGAGTAAAATTATAACTATGGTTAAAATCAATTTCTTTCTGAATATTTCTATTCTGTATTTCATCCAATAAAACTTTCCCGTTTTTTTCAAATTTATCCCATGCTCTTTTCCAGGTAGCCCACCCCCAGCAGTCTGCTCCCCTGATAAAAAAGCTTTCGGGTAAATTCTCAATAGGATAAACGTATCCATGAACTGAAGCTACTCTTTCTTCATCCTGATACATATTCAAAGCATCATTCATAAAATTTAAAAACCAGGGACTTGTAACTAAATCGTCTTCTAAAACTATTACCCTTCCGTATTCATTGACTAGTTTAGAAACACCATGTATAATATTTTCGGCAAGCCCCAAATTCTCCTTATGCTCAAATATTGCCACATCTTTAAAACCTGATATAGACTTTATGTATTCCCTTACTTTTCTAACTTCAGCAGCTTGCTTTTTTTCTTTGGGAGCATCTGAAAAGATGAAAAGTTTACTTTTCTGAGCTAATTTGTTTTCTTTAAGCGCATCTACGGTTTTTTTTGTATGCCAGGGTCGATTGTATACAAATAAGGCTATCGGTGCATTCATTTTTTGATCTTAATGATTTAAGCTTATAGATGCTTTTATAAAAATTTTCTCGTTGATTCCGGAATTCGCTTACTTATCGTTATTTGCTTTAACTATAGTTCTAAGATAATCCCCATAACCATTTTTCTGCAATTCTCTACTTATTTTGAGAACATCTTCGGTAGTTATCCATTTTTTTCGCCAAGCTATTTCCTCCAGACAAGCTATCTTGAATCCCTGCCGGCGTTCAATGATTTCAACGAATTGCGCAGCTTCAAGCATTGCATCATGTGTTCCGGTATCGAGCCATGCGTACCCACGCCCCAATACTTCTACAGTAAGCTCTTCCATATCCAAATAAGCCCGATTTACCGACGTTATTTCAAGTTCACCCCTTTCAGAGGGTTCAACATTTTTTGCTATATCGATAACACGATTATCGAATAAGTATAACCCTGTTACAGCTATATTACTTTTAGGTTTTGACGGTTTCTCTTCAATCGATAAAGCATTCTGATCACTATCAATTTCGACTACTCCAAATCGCTCAGGTTCATTTACGGTATAACCAAACACGGTGGCACCGTCTAAACTTTTAATTCTACGGGAAAGAATTTCTCCTAACCCTTCTCCATAAAAAATATTATCTCCCAAAATAAGACAAACGTCATCTTTGCCAATAAAATCTTCCCCAATAACAAATGCCTGGGCCAATCCCTTGGGTTCCGGCTGCACTGCATACTCTAGCTGTATGCCCCATTGAGTGCCGTCTCCTAATAATTTTTTAAAATTCTCGCTATCTTCAGGAGTAGTTATGATCAAAATTTCTTTAATACCAGCTAACATTAAGACAGATAAAGGGTAATAGATCATGGGCTTATCATACACTGCCATTAGCTGCTTACTGATTGCCTTAGTGACCGGGTAAAGTCTTGTCCCGCTTCCTCCCGCTAAAATTATTCCTTTCATTGCTTGGTTATTTTTCTATTTAACATATTCTAAGATTATAATTTTGGTCCACATCCCTTAAAATTTTTATGGTTTTTTATTAACCTACATTTTCTCGATCTATTTACAATCCTTCAGATACGATAAGAAGACCCGATGGATGTGCTTCTCTTAACTTTCAAAAAAAAACAGCTCGTATAATTAGAATAACAGATTTGTTAATGACTTGAAATAGAGGTCCATTCCTTATTAATAAGTTTTCAAATCGATGTCTTTTTTAATAGCTATGATATTTTGAAAAGCAAAAAGTTCATAAGTAATAGCACGGTAGTTATTTAATGGTAATAGTGAGTTTGGCAATAACCGATAAAAATTAAATTTATCCAATATTTCCATAATATCTGAGAGTGTAAATCAAACTCTGTCTAAGTAAACTAAAATACCGTTAACTTAGACTCCTATGACACAGCAAGAATTAGACGAATTACAAGCCAAAGCCTTAGAGCAATTTAAAAGTGGGAAGCCA
>Ga0189284_100171_pt1 | contig 81521 bp, 93 predicted proteins | sample N32C7minimetaG_FD_130314 | JGI IMG/M metagenome (GOLD analysis project Ga0189284, IMG submission 130314) | Marine microbial communities from the Costa Rica Dome - N32 C7 mini metaG | ecosystem: Environmental > Aquatic > Marine > Oceanic > Photic zone | place: Costa Rica: the Eastern Pacific...
CCGTCCGGAAGAACCCCAGGTGCTGTTGGGCCGTTCCCTCAACAAACTCGTGATGGACCCCCTGGAGGCGTTCGGCATCCGTTGGCCTTGGTTGGCCTGAGCTCAGAAATTCAGTTGGCCTGACAGCCAGAGTTCCTGCCAAGACCCTGCGGCTGAGGCGTTCAGCGCCATCAGGATGGTCACGCTGATGCCACCCAGGGTGAGCCCCACCCCCATCATGATCAGGGCGGTCAGTCCTTCCGCTTCGGTGAGCGGTTGCTTTTCGAGAAAGCGACGCTTGGCCATGGCTGCTGATCCGATGCACCCGTTCTGCATCGGCCCAAGGCCACTTGGCAACAGGCCGTATCACTCATTCACGCAGAGCTGCTGGGGGATGACTCGGTGTTGCTTAGGTTGCTGGCCTGCGCTTGACGCCGCCCCGATGGGTTTCATCATGCAGCCATGACTGGTTTGATCTGTGGCATGACCGCCCTGTGGCTCCACGCCTGGTGGTGTTGCAGAACAACCAATTCGCCTGCGGTTAAGCGCAGCTGGCCTTACCCGCGCTCGTGGAAAAACAGCGCCGATCTGTATGAAAGGCCCTGTCGCCGTCACCGTCATCTCAGGGCGCGCACGCAACTCAGCGCACGCAGCCGCCGCAGCATCGCCGGTAGAACGCCTGTCTTGGTAGCTCAAGTTACTGAAAACGCTTAAGTTGACGCGTCTGGATTTTTCTGTTGAACGGCAGCCAATCGGTCGAGGCCAGGAGCGAGAAGCGCCGTCAGCAGCTGATGGGAGTGTCGTTTGTGGCTGCAGCGGTTGGGGTTCTGACGTTGTTGACGATCCGTCTTGGCGCCTGTTGCTCCTGGTTCGGTTCGCACTGACCTTTTCGGTTTGGTAGCTGGTGGTCTGTGGTGTTGGCTGCCTCGGCAAGGCTGCGCTAGCCACCAGATGTGGTGTCCTCAGCCTTGATTGTGGGTGCAGGGCCGGTATGTTTCGTTTGTTCCCCATCACCTGGCTTCAGCTCATGCGGCTGAGGCTTTTTTATTGTCTCTTTGCAGGACGTTGTATCAAGGCAAACCAACTTCCGATTGTCTTAAGTGACATTACTTGGTGGCAACGGCCACATCGATATCACGTTCCTTAAGTTAAAAAGAAACGTGTTCCCTTGATGTCTCCTGCTGAATTGTCGAGCATCAAATGGGAGAAAGATGGGGAAATGTCTGCGCATGACACCTGGACTCTGGTGAAAAAGCTCACCAAGGTTGAAGAGCAAGACAAGGCATCCAACCTGTTGCATTTGTCGTCGAAACACAGTCACTCCAAGCCCTCCAATCGCCGCTGAAATCGACCCCTTCCTTTGGCACGCGTTCTGGTTGTTGATGGAAACGTAGGTGAGGTTGTTCGTTCTGACTCCCTCTTTATGCGCGCAGCCGATGTAAGCCAAGGTTTACCGCCATTCCAGAGCGTCATGGAAAGACGGGAACCTCAGCGTTGAACTACAGGCAAAAAGAGACCCCCCGCCAAAAGCAGGGGGAGAAGAGCGCAAATGGCTTTTGCGTTTAGCTGTCGTTTTTGTAGAGCTTGCAAGCCTCGCTACCAGCCAAGGCCGGATCGGTAGAGCACAGACGCCTCATTAAGCCGTTTTGGTCGTGGGGAGACAGGGTTCCGTCTGCGCCCCACTTCATGCAGGTATTCAGGGTGCAATCGACAGGCTTTTTGAAAGCTTCGTACATGTGACCCTCCTTGTTGGGTCAACTGAACTTGGGATCTTTTTTCTGTCGCGGGATCAAAAACACACAAATCTTGTCAGGATCTCAGCACAAGTCTTGGATTTGGCCTGGCCGTCCGAGCAGAACTTGCGCATCGCATTGGTCCCAACGCAAGGCGCGTCGGTTCCACAATCGACTTATTTGCCCCAGAAGGCAATGAGCATGACAGCTGATTGCCTGATGCCCAACCGCTTCCGAGAGTGTGTGCATCGAGATCGGAGGAGCCCATGACGGCCGACACTCCACCTGAGCAAATTGCAGAAGCAGCCTGACTTTTCTGGCCCCTGCTCCAACTTTTCAACTCAACCGTGAGCGTCTCGTCTGTGACGACACTGATGTGCGTCTGATCAGTCGACACTCCTCTGCACCGTTCGTCTAGGTGCCCCGTAGGAGTCCCGCTTCACACCTGGTCCAAATGGCCCCAGGGTTGCCACAAGCCAGACGCTTCGACCTTTCTCTCTCAGTCCCATTGCCAAGGTGATCCCCAAAGGCAACACGTACTGACTAGGTCGACTGCAATGCATAAACGAGCGAGTTAGGCCGTCTCTTCCACCTGGGAGGGGCGGCCTCCTCCTTTGTTGAAGTGCAGGTGAGTAGTTCCCTAGGAAGCCTTGCTGTTTTTGCAGGGGCGTTCACCTCGCTTCAACTTGAGCCACATCGCTTTCTCAAGCGCCGTCAGCTTTGGATCTGTCTCATGCATTGCAGCTTCCGCACGTCGCCTGGCGGCAATGATGAAGCGATCTGTCTTATCAACTCCGTCGAATCCCATGTCCCTAAGAAGGACGACACTCGCAACGTAGACATATGAATCGTGCGTGCATCGAATGCCAGTGAGCCCTCACTTCAAACGATGGCTAGAGCTGACTGGAGCTTCAATCGCTCGACCAAATCTTGGCCGTTGCGAATGATTTCTTTCACGCCGATGCCTGTTCAGCCGTGTCATCGAGGACATCTTGCTGAAGCTGCTGAACGGCGCAGAGGGCTTCATGCGCTGGCCATCCATGGACGTCCATCAACTCCTTAACCAGAGCATCAGGGGCCTGAGTGATCGAGGCGCGAATGGCATTGACGACTTTGTTGTCCCTGGCGAGTGCAGACAGCCGTAGAGCCCTAAGTCGCTTTGTGTTCGGCTGTTTCATAACCGCACTCTGGACTACCACTGGTTTTGCTCCAATTGCCAACGACTTGTAAGCACTTGGTTGCCCCGTTCACTGCCCTACCGAAGTGGACCGGCGCATCTCCTCCAGCCCATTGACTTGAGTGCATTCCATTTCTCCAGTGCCTCTTGTCGCGTCAGCAGTTGACTCCCCTGAGGGATCGGGTCGTCAGGTGGTCGCCAATGGAAGCTGCGCATGACGATCGACTCGCCTTGAGAGCCATCCTTGGCGGCGGTGAATTGGTAGTAAAGCTGCTGTGGCTCATTAGCAAGCCATGCGCCAACAGACTTGTAGGAGAGTTCTTCAGTGATGAGTTCTCTCCATAGGAGAGGAGCTTGATCGATCGATTAGACGGCTTTTTTCGTAGGTGAGCTGGCGGAGCCTTTCGATGTGCTGCTCATGCTCTCCGCTGCTCCAGTGCTGTGGGAAGGCCACTCGGGCTTGAAGTTCCGAGATTTGGTTGTTGAGTTCTCTCGCTGGGTCCTCGGACCAAGGATCCTATCCACAGTGGACCATCACCGGCCCCTTCTGGTGGGTAAGAAGGGAATCTTCCTCATAACTACTGATGGACCTCTCTGGAGAGGCCGTTTTCCCATCATGAGTGTCGGCACATTCCTTTGGTGGCGTTTGTGCTGTTGGTGAGTTGGCGGCAACCAGCATGGCGGGTGGTGCTGTTCTGCGCCGGAGTGGGTGGTTTGACCCTGGCCTGATCCATTCCTCTGCAGAATCACTGCATTGATGGGGAGCGTGGTGGCTGGAGCTGGTGTGAATCCTGCTGATCAGCGCTGGGGTTTCTGGCCGCTTCTGCCGCTCTACCCCTACGGCCGCCGCCGCACGCTGTTCAGTGAGCTGATCCCTGGCCAGCTCTGGAGCCTGGAGCAGCTGCAGGGGGTGTATTACGTGGCCGTGCCGGTGCGGCTCACCGTGGCCAAGGTGCCCGGCGGCTTGATGTTGGTGAACCCTCTGCCGCCCACCGGCGAAGTGCGCCAAGCCATCGCCGGGCTGGAGCAACAACACGGCCCCGTGCGCACGATCGTGCTGCCCACCGCCTCTGGTTTGGAGCACAAGCTTCCCCTCGGTCCCCTGGCCCGCGCCTTCCCGGATGCGGACATCTGGGTGTGTCCGGGCCAGTGGAGCTTCCCTGTGCAGTTGCCTCTGTCCTGGTTGGGTGTGCCGGCCAGTCGCACCAAGGTGTTGTTCGACGATGGCCTTCCCCATGGCGATGTTTGTGAGTGGTTCTCCCTTGGACCGCTCGACCTTGGCGTGGGCCGTTTCCAGGAAGTCTCCTGTTTGTATCGCCCGTCAGGCGCACTATTGGTGACCGATGCCCTTGTGGGCATCAGTGCTGAACCCCCGGCTCTGTTTGACCTCGATCCAACGCCGCTGTTGTTCCATGCCCGCGAACGCGGCGATGAGCCTCTCACTGATTCAGCGCAAGCCCGCCGCCGCGGCTGGGCCCGGCTGGTGCTGTTTGCCTCTTACCTCAGGCCTGAACCGCTGGAGGTGCCCGCGCTGCCGGAGTTGCTGCGGGATGCGTTCAAGCCAGGGCTCCGTTCCCTGAAAGCCCACTTCGGCCTCTACCCCTTCCGCTGGAAGGCCGGTTGGCAGGCGGCTGCCGATGGCTTGATCGGCGAAGACGCGCCCAAGTTGCAGGTGGCCCCGGTGCTTGAGCGGTTGGTGTTGCCCAGAGCCAAAGAGGCTCTGTTGCGATGGCTGCAGGAGTTGAGCGGCCAGGCTGAGCTGCGCTGGCTGGTGCCGGCTCACTACAGCGCGCCGGTCACATTCACGCCCGAAACCGTGCAACACCTGCTCGCGTCATTGCAACAGCGGGACTGGGCTCCAAGTTCTGAGAACTGGGAGTTTCTCGGATCCATTGATCAGCGTTTGCTCGATCTAGGCGTTGTGCCTGATCAGCCCGTGATCAAAGCTTGAGTTCGTCTTCAGGCTCGATCGCCATCTGTTCGTCGGCGAACAGCGTCTCTTCCAGCTCCTTGCGCTGTTCCATCTGGCGCAGGAAATAACCCGTCATCATTGCCGAGGCCAACATGTTGGCGAGGTTGTCGCGGTTGGCCGTCACCTTCACCTCGAAGTGCTCGCCAGGAAGCATTCCCAGCAGACCCTGAACGTTGTGGCGAATGATGTCCTGAATATCGTTGCTTGCTGATTTCGCGACCCGCTGCAAGGTGTCCGGCGACTGCTCCTGCAGGTACTGGATCAGGCTGTTCCCCGCGTGACCGTCACTGCTGTCAGTTGTCAGGAACTCGGGGTTAAACATTCGTGTGTGATCTACATCACGGACTTGACCTTAACGCAAGCCATTGGCATCAACCGCCATCGCTGCTGTCGGTGATCCGTAACGGACCGAACCTCTGCAGCGGCCAATACCGCCACACCGCCGTGCCCAGAACATTGGTTTCCGGCAGTGATCCCCAGAGGTGGGAATCGAGGCTGGCATTGCGGTTGTCCCCCATCACCCACAGTTGATCCGTCGCCACGGTGATCGGGGCCATCTCGTAGTTGATCGCTTCCGCCAACCAGGGTTCCGCAGCCGGTTCACCGTTGCGGAAGAGCCGGCCGTCGTGCACCTCCAACTGATCGCCAGGCAGCCCCACCACCCGTTTGATCAGTGCTGCAGATGCGTCGTAGCCAGCGGCCACGAGCTGCTCCGGCGGGGCGAACACCACCACATCGCCCCGGTGTAGATGGCCGTGGCGGCTGCGGGCCAGGCGGGGCCTCACCTTCTCCACCAGGATGCGGTCCTGCAGCTGCAGGGTGGGCAGCATCGAGCCGGAGGGAATCCAGCGCGGTTCCACCACCCACAAGCGCAGCAGCAGCGCCAGCAGGGCCCAGAGAATCAGATTGCGCCAGAAGCCCTTGCTGTCTTCTCCTGGAGCGGGTGTCGTGGGTTGGGTCATCGTTGACCGAAGATCACACCAGCCTGGCCTGCTGCACTGACCATCGCTCGCGCCAATTTGCAGGCCGCCCTCACGCTGCTGGAGGCTTTTTGTTTCCAGGGGCTGAAGCAGCTGGTGCTCTGCCCTGGCAGCCGTTCCGGTCCCCTGGCAACAGCCGCGGGAATGCTGGCCTCCCAGGCGAAGCTGCAGCTGGTCACGGCCATCGACGAGCGTTCGGCCGCCTTTCTGGCCCTCGGCATGGCGACCGCCCATGGCCGTGCCGTGGCAGTGGTCACCACCTCCGGCACCGCGGTGGCCAACCTGCTTCCCTCTGCGGTGGAGGCGGACCGCTCCTGTCAGCCCTTGCTGCTGCTCACGGCGGATCGCCCCGCCCGGCTCAAAAACTGCGGTGCCAACCAGACGGTTAACCAGGAATCCTTTCTGCTCTCGGCCTGCCGCTGGTTCGGTAGTGGAGCTGCAGACGGTGTCCACACCCAGGCCAACAACGCCCTCAACGCCCTGGCGGTTCAGGCTTGGCAGCAGGCCCAGGGTGCAGGCGCTGGTCCACCGGGAGCGGTTCACCTCAACCTGCCCTTCGAGGAGCCGCTGCACACCACGCTCGAGCAGCAGCAACAGCTGGTTTCGGCTGCGCTCCCGCCCACGGCTTTCCCTGAGCCTTCGCCCGAGATCGCGCCTGCGCCTCGCCTTGATTCAGAGCGCCCGGGGGTTGTGATTGCGGGCCCTTGGCGCGGTCTTTCGCCCGCGGTGGAGGCTTTTCAACAGGCTCTGCATTGCTGGCTGAACCTCAGCGGTTGGCCTCTGCTGGCCGACCCCCTCGCCGCCCTTGCTCCCGAGTGCCCCAACCGGATCGAGCACTGGGAGTTGCAACTGGATCGGCTGAACCTGCCTGACGACGCTCAGGTGTTGCGGCTGGGACCCATGCCCGCCAGCCGGCGGTTGGAGGCTTGGCTTCAGCGCCATCAGGGCCCCCAACTGCTGATCACCGAAGGGGATCCAAGGCCGCTGGATCCGTTGCAGAAATCCAGCCAATGGTCGGGGGGCATGGCCGCCTGGATTGCTCAACAGCCTGGTCTGGAGCCGCTGAGCAAGCCATCGGTTGGCACCGACGACCTCTCGGCCTGGATCGAGGCCCAGCTGCCCTTGCGTGGCGCCGTCAATGAGCCCGCCCTGGCCTATTGGCTTCCCCAGCTCCTGCCGGAGTCGTTCCCGCTGATGTTGGCCGCCAGTTCACCGGTGCGCGATTGGTTGACCTGGGGCGGGCCCGCCTGCGGCCGCCACCGTTGCTTCAGCTTCCGCGGCTCCTCGGGCATCGACGGCACCTTGTCCCTCGCCATGGGGCTGGCGGCGAATCTCGGTCCGTTGGCGCTGGTGACCGGTGATCTGGCCCTGCTGCACGACAGCAACGGCTGGCTGCATGCATCGTCTGCTGCTGCAGCTCCACCACTGCTGGTGCTGCTGATCGACAACGGCGGCGGCGGCATTTTTCAGCAGTTGCCTATTGCCACGCCGGGCTTCGAAGCGCTCTTCGCCATGCCCCAGCAGGTGGATCCCCTGGCCCTGGCGGCAGCCCACGGTGTGCCTGGACGCCAGGTGGCCTGTCTGGAGGATCTGCAGGAGGCCTTGGCCTGGGGCTTGTCGCAGCAACGGCCGGTGTTGTTGCGCTTGTGCAGCGACCGCGGTCGTGATGCTGCCCTGCGTCAGCAGCTGCGCGCCGCTGCTCAGAATGAACGCACCGAGCCCTGAACCCGATGAGTGACATGCGTCAGGTGCTCCCCGGTGCGCCAACCGCGCAATGGACACCGTGGGGCAGCTACCAGGACATCCTTGTGGACCGTTGCGCTGACGGCCTGGCGCGTGTGGCCATCAACCGCCCCGCCAAGCGCAACGCCTTCCGCCCGCAGACGGTGATGGAGCTCTGTGATGCCTTCACGCGCATCCGGGATGACCGTGACATTGGTGTGGTGCTTTTCACCGGCGTGGGTCCAGCCCCCGATGGTGGCTATGCCTTTTGTTCCGGCGGCGACCAAAGCGTTCGCGGTGACGGCGGTTACGTCGGTGAGGACGGCCTGCCGCGCCTGAACGTGCTGGATCTGCAGCGCATCATCCGCAGCCTGCCCAAGGTGGTGATCGGCCTGGTGGCCGGCTATGCCATGGGCGGCGGCCAGGTGTTGCATCTGCTCTGCGACCTCAGCCTTGCCGCCGAGAACGCTGTGTTCGGCCAGACCGGCCCCAAGGTCGGCAGTTTTGATGGCGGCTTTGGTGCGGGCTACCTGGCGCGGGTGGTTGGCCAGCGCAAGGCCCGTGAAATCTGGTTCCTCTGCCGCCGTTATGGCGCCAAGGAGGCGTTGGAGATGGGGCTCGTCAACGCCGTGGTGCCGTTGGAGCAGTTGGAGGCGGAGGGGGTGCGCTGGGCCCGCGAGGTGCTGCAACACAGCCCTACGGCCATCCGTTGCCTCAAGGCCGCATTCAACGCCGAAACCGATGGCCTCGCCGGGTTGCAGGAATTGGCGGGCAATGCCACTCATCTCTTTTATCGAACCGAAGAAGCCGTGGAAGGCCGCAATGCCTTCCTTGAGAAGCGGTCTCCGGATTTTTCCGAGACAGGCTGGTTACCCTGACGGGCATGCTTCCTCTTCCTCCGCCGGAACCGCTGGCCCTGCTGCAGGCGGCGGCTGAGGATTCCGTGACGGCAGGCCTGGCTTCACTGCCTCAGGATCTGCGGGGCAACAGCACTCGCCATGTGGTGATGTTGCGCGGCCGTCGCCGTGTGTTCCTTCTCGACAACGGCAGGCTGCGCAACGCCTTTCCGGTGGCCATCGGCATGCCCGGCTGGGAAACCCCCACCGGACGCTTTGAAGTGCTTCAGAAGATCCCCAATCCGGTGTGGGTGCATCCGGTGAGTGGCGAGCGGGTGGAGGAACAGGGGGTCAACAATCCCCTGGGCAGCCACTGGATCGCTTTCCATCGCGATTGCCGCGGCCGTGATGCCCATGACGGCGATGCCTGGATCACGATCAAGGGATGCACCACCACGGGGTTCCATGGCACCCCCCACCGCTGGACGGTGGGACGGGCCGTATCCCATGGCTGCGTGCGGCTTTACAACGAGGATGTGCGTGGCCTGTATCGCCAGGTGTCGCTTGGAACTCAGGTGACGATTCTTCCCTGACGGAACAGATTCCTAAATTCCCCTTAAAGTCGCTGCGCCAACGCCGATCTGAGACATGCGCATCCTCTTCGCTGCAGCGGAATGCGCCCCGATGATCAAGGTTGGAGGGATGGGCGATGTTGTTGGCTCTCTGCCCCCGGCATTGGCCAAGCTCGGCCATGACGTGCGCCTTATCATGCCGGGCTACGCCAAGCTCTGGAGCCGCCTCAACGTGCCGGCGGAGCCGATCTGGCGAGCCCAGACCATGGGCAACGAGTTCGCCGTCTATGAAACGAAGCATCCCACCAATGGGATGACGATCTACCTGGTGGGTCATCCGGTGTTCGACCCGGAGCGCATCTACGGCGGCGACGACGAGGACTGGCGCTTCACCTTCTTCGCCAGCGCTGCTGCCGAATTCTCCTGGAACGTCTGGAAGCCCCAGGTGCTGCATTGCCACGACTGGCACACCGGGATGATCCCGGTGTGGATGCATCAGGACCCGGAAATCAGCACGGTCTTCACCATCCATAACCTCAAGTACCAGGGTCCCTGGCGCTGGAAGCTCGATCGGATGACCTGGTGCCCCTGGTACATGCAGGGGGATCACACCATGGCGGCTGCGCTGCTCTACGCCGATCGCGTCAATGCGGTGTCGCCCACCTACGCCCAGGAGATCCGCACGGCGGAATACGGCGAAAAGCTGGAGGGTCTGCTCAACTTCGTCTCGGGCAAGCTGCGCGGCATCCTCAACGGCATTGATCTGGATGCCTGGGACCCAGCCACCGATCGCTCCCTGCCGGCAAACTTCAGCGCCGACGATCTTTCCGGCAAGGCGGTCTGCAAGAAGGTGCTCCAGGAGCGCATGGGGCTGGAGGTGCGGGAGGACGCCTTCGTCCTTGGCATGGTCAGCCGCCTTGTCGACCAGAAGGGAGTTGATCTGCTGCTGCAGGTGGCTGATCGGTTGCTGGCCTACACCGACACCCAGATCGTTGTGCTGGGCACCGGCGACCGGGGGCTGGAATCCGGGCTCTGGCAACTCGCATCCCGTCACCCCGGCAAGTGCGCCGTCTTCCTCACCTACGACGATGACCTGTCGCGGTTGATCTACGGCGGCAGCGATGCCTTCCTGATGCCCAGCCGGTTTGAGCCCTGTGGCATCAGCCAGCTCTACGCCATGCGCTACGGCTCAGTGCCCGTGGTTCGCAAGGTTGGTGGTCTCGTTGACACCGTTCCGCCCCATATCCCAGCTGCCGACAGCGGCACAGGCTTCTGCTTCGATCGCTTTGAACCGGTCGACTTCTACACAGCCCTGGTGCGGGCCTGGGAGGCGTTCCGCCACCGGGACAGCTGGGTCGAGCTGCAGAAACGCAGCATGAATCAGGACTACAGCTGGGATCGTTCCGCGGTCGATTACGACCTCATGTACAAGGATGTCTGCGGCATCAAGGAACCCACCCCGGATGCTGCCCTGGTGGAACAGTTCTCTCAGGGGCAGGCTGCTGATCCTTCCCGTTCCGAAGGTCAAACTGAAGAGGCCAGGGTTCCTGCTGAGGTGACCTCCGCCGGCCGGAATCCCCTGAATCGTCTCTTCGGTCGTCGATCCAGTTGAGTTTGAGCGAGCCCGCCCGATCCGACTCCCCACCTGAGGCTCGATCCGAGCTCCAGGGGGTGGAGCCATCGGGCAATCTCCCGGCTCCCTACGTCAGCCCCTGGCAGGAGTTCGGCCGCAACCTGCAGGCGATGGCCGCCGATCTTCGGCTCAGGGGCCAGGAACTCTGGCGCCGCAATCGAGAGGGTGAGCTTTCGGTGCCAGGCTTCTGGCCCAGGGATCTGGCCCCCAGCTTCTGGCCACTGCTGCTGGTGCTGCTCCTGCTGCTGCCGCTGGCTGGGGTCCGCTTCTGGCAGGACCATGCCCGCCCCGCCCCGCGTCTGGAGCCGGTCGTGGAGCAGCGGACGTCTCCCCTTGAGCTTCCCCTGCCGGAGCTGATCCCAGCACCACAGCCCATGGCGGAGGAGACATCACCAGTGCCGGAAGCTGTGGATGCGGAGCCGGCTTTGGAACCATCGGAGCCGGAGCAGCCCCTCCAACCCCAACTCAGTTTCGATCCCCTGTTCGAGCTGTTTCAGGACAAGGCCGTCCCGGAAGGACTGCTCCGTTCAGCCAAGCCCGTTCCGGAGCGGGACCGCTTGCTGTTGGAGTTGTCTGTTGACGCTTGGCAGCAGTTGCCTCTCGATCAGCGCCAGAGCCTGGCCTCCAGTTGGCTTCAGTCGGCGTTGGAGTTGGATTACGCCAGTCTTCAGTTGGTCAATGAACAGGGCGATCTGCTGGGGCGGTCCGCTCGGGTTGGGGGCGGCATGATCCTGTTTGACCTCGGGTTGGTGGGATGACCCTGACGCTGCGTCAGCTGCTGGATGCCTGGGGAACGCCGCAGGGCGGCAGCTTTGAACCCGATGCCCTGGTGGGACGGGTCTGCACCGACAGCCGACAGCTTCAGGCGGGTGATTTTTTTGTCCCCCTGGTGGGCGAGCGCTTCGATGGTCATCACTTTCTCGCCCAACTGCCTGAACACAAGGTTCAGGCTGCTGTTGTGAGCCGCAGCTGGACTGAACCGTTGCCTTCGGGCCTGTTGCATTGGCGGGTGGACGACACACTGCTGGCCTACCAACAGCTGGCCTTGCTGCATCGCCGTGCCCTGGCCAAACCTCTGGTGGCAGTGACGGGCTCAGCCGGCAAAACCACAACCCGGGAGTTGATTCGAGCTGCATTGGCTCCGCTGGGAGCGATTCAGGCCAGCGAAGGCAACAACAACAACGATGTCGGCGTTCCCCTCACCGTTCTGGGCGCCACCGCAGCTGATGCGGCCCTGGTGATTGAGATGGGCATGCGGGGGCCTGGGGAGATCGAGCGTCTCTCCCGCTGCACCGAGCCTGATCTTGCGGTGATCACCAACATCGGCACGGCCCACATCGGTCGTCTCGGCAGCCGTGAAGCGATTGCAGCGGCCAAATGTGAAATCACGGCTGGGTTGCATCCGAAGGGAACCGTGGTGATTCCCGCCGGTGACCCCCTGCTGGAGTCGGCCTTGGCGGCGGTCTGGTCCGGCTGCGTGCTGCGCGTGCGCCTGGCTGACGATCCCGAGGTCGAATCCGATCTGGTTGGAGACGTCAACGGCGACCAGTTGCTGATCGGTGCAGATCGTCTCCCGCTTCAGCTGGAGGGGCGCCACAACGCCCGCAACCTGCTCTTGGCCGTCGCTGTTGCAGACCAGTTGGGCGTGTCCCGCAAGGCGTTGCAAGCCATGCAGGTGACGGTGCCGGGCGGACGCAACCGCCGCCTGCAGCAGGGTGGTTTGACACTCCTCGATGAGACCTACAACGCCTCGCCTGAGGCGGTGTTGGCGGCTCTTGAGCTGCTGGCGGCGCAACCGGGGCGACGTTTTGCCGTGCTTGGCACCATGCTCGAGCTTGGGGAGCGCAGCCTGGAGCTGCATCAGGAGGTTGCCGCCCGCGCCGTGCAGCTGGGCTTGGATGGTCTGGTGCTGGTGGATGGCGGTGCGGAGGGCAAGGCGATGGCTGAAGTGGCGGCCTCCCTGCCCCACCTGCAGCTGGTGTCGCATCCCGAAGACGCCGCAGCGCCCCTGGCTGCCTGGCTGAACTCCGGTGATGTTCTGCTGCTCAAGGCCAGCCGCGGTGTCGCCTTGGAACGGTTGATTCCGCTGTTGCCACGCCTCTGAAAAGGCTGGACTAAACCTTGCGTTCCGCCCAGCCGTCCTTGGTCATCTGGCGGGCGCGACCAATCGCCAGGGCGCCATCCGCCACATCCTTGGTGATCGTTGACCCGGCACCGATGGTGGCGCGTTCACCGACGTTGATGGGGGCCACCAGCACGGAATTGGCACCGGTTTTGCTGTTGCTGCCGATCACGGTGCGGTGCTTGTTCACTCCGTCGTAGTTGGCGGTGATGGTTCCGGCCCCCACGTTGACCTTCTGCCCGAGTTGGGCGTCGCCGATATAGCTGAGGTGGTTCACCTTTGTGCCAGCCCCCAGCTGGCTTTTCTTCACCTCCACAAAGTTGCCGATGCGGCAGCCATCACCGACATCAGCGGCCGGCCGCAGGTGAGCAAAGGGACCGATGGCAACGTCGTTGCCGACGTTGGCCTCTCGCACCACGGAGTGCACCACACTGACGTTGGTCCCAACCGACGCGTCCTCGATCAGGCTGCCGGGCCCGATCCGGGAGTTGTCGCCGACCACGCAACGGCCGCGGAAGTGGGTTTGCGGTTCGATCACCACATCGCGGCCGAAGCTGCAGCCTTCGCTGAGGGTGCAGCTTTCGGGATCAACGAAGGTGACTCCTTCATCCATCCAGTGGTGGCGCAACCGTTGCTGCAGCAAGGCTTCGCACTGGGCCAGTTGCCGCCGGTTGTTGATGCCGTTCACCTCATCGGCATCGGCTACCTCCAGGTGCATGGCCTTCGGCAGCATCGCCACCGTGTCGGTGAGATAGAGCTCCCCCTGATCGTTGTCGGTGCTGAGCTTCGGCAGCACGTTGGCCAGGGCTGTCCAGTTGAAGCAGTAGATCCCGGCGTTGGTGAGGTTGTTGCTGCGTTGCTCGTCCGTGCAATCGCGATGCTCAATGATGCTGCTCACCTGGCCCTCGGCATCGGCGAACACACGCCCGTAACCGGTGGGATCTTCGAGCCGTGCTGTGAGCAGGGTGACATCGGCACCGCTGGCGCGATGCTGCTCGACCAGCGCTTCGACCGTTTCGCTCCTCAGCAGCGGAACATCACCATTGAGCACGAGCAGTTCGCCTTCAAAGCCTTGCAGCGAGGGGATCAGCTGTTGCACCGCATGGCCCGTGCCGTTCTGGGGCTGCTGCAGAACAAATTCCAGGCCTCCGAGCGGAGCCAGCTGCTGCTCCACTCGTTCGGCTTGATGCCCAACGATCAGCAGCCGCCGTTCCGGTTGCAGGTTGCCGGCACTGGCGAGAACCCGTTCCACCAGGGTGTCTCCTGCCAGCGGTTGGAGCACTTTTGGGAGTGCGCTCTTCATGCGGGTGCCTTTTCCAGCGGCCAGTACGGCTACGGCAAGCATGCGGAGCGAGGGGAAGACGGGCGGAATCTACCGGGCTCAGGACGGACTGTCTTTGCGCCAGCGCCTTTGCCAGGCATTGGTGGGTTCATAACCGCAATGCTCCTGTTCAAGGCGGCGGCGCTCAAGGATGTCTTCAGCTGTGGAGTTGCCCTGGGGATCACGAAATGGCACGGCCGCCCGGGTCTGCAGGTGTTCCCATTCCATCGCCGAGAGCTGGCGCCAACCGGGGCCCTTTGGAGGACACCCGGAGTCTGCGGGCGTGGCCATGGTGCCGCTGCTCCACCCCACCCGTTCGCCCGGGGCCGGCAGCAGGGAATGCAGACTCAAGCCCGCCCGCTTCAGGCTGGCCCGCACCGCGGCGGAACGGCTGTAGGTGAGCAACCGTCCCTGCGGAGCCAAGCGCTGCGCCAGCGCTCCCAGGAATTCCTCGCTCCACAGTTCCGGGCAGCGCTGGGGGGAGAAGGCGTCCAGCAGCACCAGATCAAAGCGAACGGGCTCGGGAATCTCCCGGAGCATCGATCGGGCATCGCCCCAGAGCTGGATCCCTTGGCTGTTGGGTTTTTGCCAGTTGTTGGGTTCTTTCCAGCAGCCCTGGTCGCGAATGGCTTCAAGTCTCGCCAGCACAGAGGCTGACCAGAGGGATTGGAAACTGGCCTGCTCCAAGGCTTGTTCCAAGGGCCGGCGGTCCAGCTCAAGCCCCCACCACTGCAGCTTCGGCTCTGCCGTCGGCAAGGCTTCCAGCACAGCGGCCGTGTTGTAGCCGAGCCCCAGGCACACATCCAGGATCCTTAAATCAGAGCCGCTTCTGAAGCGCTGCAGCTCAGCGGGTTGGACGAACTTGGCCCGGGCCTCATTCAGGGCTCCCGCCGAGTTGTGAAAGGCCTCGCCGAAGTGATCGCTGTGCAGGCTGAAGCTGCCATCCGCCGTCGGGTAGACGCGGAGCGCACCGAGCTCAGCAGCGGAGCCGTTCAAGTTCGACCCAGAACGAGGGATACGACACAGCTGCAGCTTCGCTCCTCGCCAGGCTTGAGTTGCCGTCGGCGAGCATGGCCGCCACGCCGAGGCTCATCGCCACCCGGTGATCGGTTTCGCTGTCCAGCATGGCTCCCTTGAGCGGTCGACCGCCGCGGATGGTCATGCCGTCCTCATGCTCATCAATGTCGGCACCCATGGCCTTGAGCTGACGCGCCATCACGGCCAGCCGATCGGTTTCCTTCACCCGCAGTTCAGACGCTCCACTGATCCGGCTTTCGCCCTCGCAGAAACAGGCGGCGACGCTGAGGATCGGCACCTCATCCACGAGGCGGGGCATGATCTGCTCGCCAAAGTTGAAGGGCTTCAATGGCCCGTGGGTCACCCGCAGATCGCCCACCGGTTCGCCCGCCACGTCACGGGGGTTGAGCACCTCGATCCGGGCACCCATCTGCTCCAGCACTTCAAGGATCCCGGTGCGTGTTGGATTCAGCCCCACGTTTTCGATGGTGAGATCGGCACCTGGAATCAGGGCTCCCGCCACAAGCCAGAAGGCCGCCGAGCTGATGTCACCAGGGACCACCACGTTCTGGCCCTGCAGGGTGGCGCCGGGACGCACGCTGATGTGCCGTCCCATTTCGCCGCCAACGGTGAGATCAGCTCCGAAGGCCTTCAGCATCCGCTCGCTGTGATCACGGGACTGGGCCGGTTCGATCACCGTGGTCGGGCTCTCGGCCGTGAGCGCAGCCAGAAGCAGGGCTGATTTCACTTGAGCACTGGCCACGGGCGTGCCGATCACCGTTCCTTTCAGCTGGCGCCCCTGCACCGCCAGCGGCGCCAGGTTGCCGCCATCACGGCCACGCACATCCGCACCCATCGAGGCCAACGGCTGGCCCACCCGACGCATCGGGCGGCGGCGCAGGGAGGCATCGCCATCCAGCACGAAGTGGCGACCGTCGCGGCCCGCCAGCAGGCCCAGCATTAATCGCATCGTGGTGCCGGAGTTGCCGCAGTCGAGCACTTCTGCTGGCTCATGCAATCCGTCGAGGCCAACCCCCTCCACGGTGACGATGCCGCCATCGGTGATCGGGCTGATCTTGACGCCCATGGCCCGCAGGCAGGCGGCGGTGCTCAGGGGGTCTTCGGCCGGGAGCAGACCATCAATGGTTGTGGTGCCCTCTGCGATGGCGCCGAACAGCAGCGATCGGTGCGAGATCGATTTATCGCCTGGCACCTTCACCCGTCCCTGGAGGCTTCCTCCGGCCTTGAGCTCACGGGGATCGTCGGATTGGCCTGTGCCGCTCAAGGTTGTTTTGTCGTTGGGCTGATCCTATTGGCCGGTCTTCAGGCCCTGAATCAGGCGATCGAGGGCATAGCCGAAGAGGCTGGGGTCGGGGTCGTCGGTGCCGAGGTCCTCCAGACCCAGCTCGGCCCAGCGGTCGCTGACCCGCTGTTCCAGATCCGCGGGACGGCTGAGGGGTTCGCCCCATTCGTGATTTTTCTCAGGTCCCACCTTGGTGGTGGCATCAATGGCCAGTCGTCCCCCCAGGCCCAACTGCTCGCTGGCGAAGTCCAGGGTGTCGAAGGGGGTGTTTTCCAGGGTGAACAGGTCGCGCTGGGGATCAACCTGGGCCGCAATGGCCCAGACCACCTGACGCGGGTCGCGCACGTTGATGTGACTGTCCACCACCACAACGAACTTGGTGTATGTGAATTGCGGCAGGGCACTCCAGAAGGCCATGGCAGCACGCTTGGCCTGCCCTGGATAGGCCTTGTCGATCGAGATCACCGCCAGCTTGTAGCTGAGCGCTTCCATCGGCAGGAAGAAGTCGGTGATCTCTGGGATCTGCTGCCGCAGGATCGGCGTGTAGATCCGGTTCAGCGCGATGGCCAGCATCGCTTCTTCCTTGGGAGGACGGCCGCTGAAGGTGGTGAGAAACACCGGATCCCGCCGTTGGGTCATGCAGTGGAAGCGCACCAGAGGTGAGTCCTCCACACCGCCGTAGAACCCCATGTGATCCCCGAAGGGGCCATCCGGCAGCACTTCACCGGGAGTGATCGTTCCCTCCAGAACCACTTCGCTGTGGCTGGGCACCTGCAGGTCGATGGTTTTGCAGGGGGCCAGACGAACCCCTTCTCCGGCATAGATGCCTGCGAACAGCCACTCGCTGAGTTGCACCGGGATCGGTGTGGCTGCGGCCATCACCAGCAGCGGGTGCACGCCGATGGCCACCGCCACCTCCAGCTTCTTGCCCATGGCGGCTGCCTTTCGCAGGTGGCGGGCACCACCGCGCACGCTCAACCAGTGCACGGTCATGGTGTTCACCGACTGCTTCTGAAGCCGGTAAACACCCACGTTGGGGACACCGGTTTCGGGGTCTTTGGTGATCACCAGTCCAAGCGTGATCACGCCCCCGGCATCCCCTGGCCAGGGCCGGATCAGGGGGATGTTGTCGAGATCAACCTCATCGCCACGGAACACCTGCTGACGGCAGGGGGGTGTGAGGTCGCGGTCGGGCTTGGCCTTGACCAGGTCCCAGAAGACCCGGGCGAACTGTTTGGTTTCCTCCAGGCCTTTGGGGGGGCGGGGTTGCTGCAGCAGGGCCAGGCGTGACCCCAGCTCCTCCAGCTGCTCGGCCCGTTCGAGGCCCATGCTCCACACCACCCGTTCCACGGTGCCGAGGGTGTTGACGGCCACCGGCATTGACGAGCCGATCACGTTCTCGAACAGAAGAGCGGGCCCCCCTTGGCTCAGCACCCGGTCGGCAATGGCCGCCAGCTCAAGGTCGGGATCCACCGGTGCTGTGATCCGGCGCAGCTGGCCGCGGTCCTCGAGCAGCTTGAGGAAGCCCCGCAGATCTCGGGTGGCCGGACCGGATTGGAACAGGGCCATGGGATGAGGGTCTCGGCGCAAGCGGTCTCGGTACTGTGTCGCACGCCGGTGTTCAGCGTGGCCATGCAGATCTCCTACTTCCATGTGCCGGCAGAGATGCCGCAGGACCTTCGCCCCGATGCGGCGGTGGTTATTGATGTGCTCCGGGCCACTACCACCATTGCCTGGGCGTTGCACAACGGTGCGGAGGCGGTGCAGGCCTTCGCCAGCCTCGACGATCTGCGTGCTGCTGCTGCGGCGTGGCCTGCCGATGCTCGGTTGCTCCTTGGTGAGCGAGGTGGGCAGATGCTCGAGGGGTTTGACCTGGGCAATTCACCCGTTGCCGTGACGCCGGAGCGCGTGGCTGGCAAGCGTCTGTTCATGAGCACCACCAATGGCACCCGGGCGCTCGATCGTGTCCGCGAGGTCCCCCTGCTGCTAACGGCGGCGTTGCCGAACCGTGAAGCCGTGGCCCAGCGCTTGCTGGCGAAACAACCCAGCCACGTGGCGATTGTCGGCAGCGGTTGGGAGGGGGCCTATTCCCTCGAGGATTCCCTGGCCGCTGGTGCCTTGGGCCATCGCTTGCTGGAGCTGGATTCCACGGGCAGCCGTGCCGCCAACGACGAACTCACGGCAGCCGTCTCCCTCTGGCGTCAGTGGCGATCTGAACCGGAGGCTTGTCTTCGCACGGCGAGCCATGGTCAGCGCTTGATTCGCCTGGGCGATCACGACGCGGATTTCCGCTGCTGTGCTGGCCTCGATCAGCTCAGTGTCGTTCCGACACAGGTCGAGCCCGGAGTGCTTCGGGCGGCCTGACCCTCACTAAAGTTCGCTCATCTGATCAGTGCATGTGAGCGACTTCCTGGCGGCTGCTGTCCAGCTGACGAGCGGTCAGGACCCGGAGCTCAACTTCAATGCAGCTGAAGAGCAGATCGATCTGGCTGCCCGCCGTGGTGCTGAGCTGATCGGTCTCCCGGAGAACTTCGCTTTCATGGGCGAAGACAGCCGGCGCCTGGAGCTGGCTCCCACTCTGGCGGAGCAGAGCAGTCGCTTCCTGGTGACCATGGCGCGTCGCTATCAGGTGGCGCTGCTGGGTGGTGGCTTTCCTGTGCCGGTGGGTGACGGATCGCGAACCCTGAACCGCGCTGAGCTTGTCGACCGTGACGGCATGCTCCTGGGCCGTTACGACAAGATTCACCTCTTCGATGTCGACCTGCCGGACGGCAACACCTACCGCGAGTCGGCAACGGTGAACCCAGGCAGGGATCTGCCTCCGGTTGTTGAGATTCCTGGTCTCTGCAAAGTGGGGCTGTCCATTTGCTACGACGTGCGGTTTCCTGAGCTCTATCGCCATCTCGTCGGTGCCGGCGCAGACCTGTTGATGATTCCTGCGGCATTCACGGCCTTCACCGGAAAAGACCACTGGCAGGTGCTTCTGCAGGCCAGGGCCATTGAAAACACGGCCTATGTCCTCGCTCCGGCTCAGACCGGTGTCCACCACGGTCGCCGTCAGAGCCATGGACACGCCCTGGTGATTGATCCCTGGGGAACGGTCCTCGCGGATGCGGGTGTCTTGGCGGGCGCCGCCATTGCTCCGGTGAACACCAACCACCTCGGTCATGTTCGGGGTCAGATGCCGAGCCTTCGGCACCGCCAACCCACGCTGTTCTGAGCGCCATGGCTCCGGCCTCGTCCCGACGGATGGCCTGGCTTCTGGCCGCAGCCCTGCAGTGCACGGCCTTCACCCAGGCGTTGCCTGCCCGAGCCGCCAGTGCCTTGGCCGCCTGGGCCTTCACCGAGGAGGGGGTTCTCAAGCTGCGCACCAGCCGGAACGCTCGCTTGGAGGCGTTTTTTCAGGCCGCCAGCGATGGCCGCGGCACCAGGGTCTGGATTGACATACCAGGTGAGCTGAGATTCCCGCGGCGCCTGGCGGGACGCGGTGCCGTCCGTGAGATCCGGCTGGGCAAACCCCGCGCGGGTGCCACCCGTCTGGTGGTGGAATTCCGCCCTGATGTGGATCTCAACCCCAACGATCTGCGCCTGCGCGGAACCGCTCCGGACCGTTGGGAACTGGTGTTCACAGGCCTGCCCACCCGCGGCTTGGATGATTTCGGTGAAGGCGACCTCAGCGGTCGTGCCACGGCCTGGCTCCCACCGGGTGGCTTCGGTCCCACCCGCACGCCGGTGGATCCTTCCGGGCTGCCCACTGTGGCCCGCAACCGCTATCGCATCGTGATCGACCCCGGTCATGGGGGGCCTGATCCGGGGGCCATCGGCATCGGCGGTCTGCGCGAGACCGACGTGGTTTTGGATGTTTCGCTTCAGGTGGCCGACCTTCTGCGGGCGAGGGGCGTGGACGTGCGCTTGACCCGCACCCGTGAAGTGGATGTGGACCTGCCGCCGCGGGTGTCCCTGGCGAACCGCAGTGGGGCCACGGCCTTCGTGAGCATCCATGCCAATGCCCTGAGCATGAACCGTCCGGATGTGAACGGGATCGAGACGTTCTTCTTCTCGGACCCCCGTTCTGGACGCCTCGCGTCCTATCTGCAGCAGCAGATGATGGATGTGTCCCCCGGAACACCGAACCGCGGCGTCAGACGTGGTCGCTTCTTCGTGATCCGGCGCAGCACCATGCCTTCGGCTCTGGTGGAGATGGGATTCGTCACCGGGGCGATTGATGCGCCGCGTCTGGCCAAGGCCGACCATCGCCGCCGCCTGGCCTTGGCTCTGGCGGCCGGCATCCTCAACTACCTCAAGCAGGAGGTGCGATGACGAAGCAACTGCTGGGGTTCTTCGACAGCGGCCTCGGTGGTCTGACGGTTCTGCGTCGGGTGCTCGAACGCCATGGACCGGTGCCCTGCGTCTACCTCGGTGACACGGCCCGGGTTCCCTATGGCAACCGTCAATCGGATGACATCCGGCGCATCGCCGCAGAAGTGGTGGGTTGGTTGCGCGACCAACAGGTCTCCACCGTGGTGATGGCCTGCAACACCACCAATGCCCTGGCGAGGGATGTGGCCGAGGGCCAGGCCGGGGTGCCGGTGATCGGTCTGATCGGCGCCGCCGCAGCGATGTTGGGAACGCGCCGTGTTGGCGTGCTGGCCACACCAGCCACCGTGGCCTCCTCGGCCTACCGGGCCAGCATCGAAGCGCTTCATCCCGGCTCGGTGGTGATCGAGCAGGCCTGTCCTGCCTTTGTGCCTTTGATCGAAGCCGGCGAGATGAACAGCGACGACCTGCGTCGTGCGGCCCAGGCCTATCTCGAACCCCTGCTGGCAGCCTCCGTGGACTCGATCGTTCTGGGTTGCACCCATTACCCGTTATTGGTGCCGCTGTTGCGTCAGCTGCTGCCGGAGGCGGTCCAGATCATTGACCCGGCCATCGGCGTGGCCCGTCAACTGGATGCCGTTCTGGGGCCACCGGCGAAGATCTCGCCGGCTCCAAGGCCGTTTTCCCTGGAGAGCTGCCGCTTCTGCGTCACCGCAGACCCCGATGGCTTCGCTGTGCGCGCCACCCCCTGGCTGGGCCAGCGGCCTGCCGTCAGCCTTCAGCTGCTGCAGGACTGAGCGTGGGACCACTAGGATCGCGGCGCCGAGGGGAGTCATGAGCACCGTTACCGAGCTACTCCAACCGGTAGAGACAGATCTTGAAACCCTGCTCGGAGACCTGCGCAGCCTGATCGGGGCAGGTCACCCCATCCTCCAGGCCGCCGCCGAGCATCTGTTCAGTGCCGGCGGCAAGCGGTTGCGCCCCGGCATCGTTCTGCTTCTGTCGCGGGCTCTATCCCCTCAGGGAGAGCTCACGCCCCGCCACCGCCGCCTGGCTGAGATCACTGAAATGATCCACACGGCCTCGCTCGTTCACGACGATGTGGTGGATGAGGCGTCCACCCGGCGCGGGGTGGACACGGTCCACAGCCGGTTCGATGCCCGGGTTGCTGTTCTTGCCGGCGACTTCCTCTTCGCTCAGGCCAGCTGGCACCTTGCCAATCTCGATGACCTCGACGTGGTCAAGCTGCTCAGCCGCGTGATCATGGATCTTGCGGATGGGGAGGTGAAGCAGGGCCTCTACCGCTTCGACACGGCCCAAACCTTTGAGACCTACCTCGAAAAGAGCTACTGCAAGACGGCTTCCCTGATTGCCAACAGCTGCCGTGCTGCAGGCGTGCTCAGCGGCTGCTCACCCTCCCAGCTCGACAGCCTCTATCAATTCGGTCGCCAGTTGGGCCTGGCCTTCCAGGTGGTGGATGACATCCTCGATTTCACCGGGAGCGACCAGCAGCTCGGCAAGCCGGCTGCCAGTGATCTCGCCAGCGGCTATCTCACGGCTCCCACCTTTTATGCCCTTGAGGAGCATCCATCGCTGCAGCCGTTGATCGATCGCCAGTTCTCCGAGCCCGGTGACCTGGACAAGGCTCTGGAGATGGTGCGGGCCTCCAAGGCGATTGAACGCACCCGTGAGCTGGCGGAAACCTTTGCCCGCGAATCCCGGGAATCGATCGCTTGGCTGCCGGAGTCTGCGGCGCAACGCGCCTTGATGGAACTGCCGGACTTTGTCCTCAGCCGCCTGTACTGAGCTGCGACTTCAAGTCAACAGCTTCCACACAACAGCCAGGCTGTTGATGGCACAGGGGTTGGTGTTCAGGTCGGGTTGGTCTGAGCCCTTGGGGCTCACCAGCCAGACCTGACACCCAGCGCCAAGGGCCGATTTGCTGCCGGCCTGGGAATCCTCCAGGGCCCAGCAGTTGCTTGGGTTGAGCCCCAAGCGGTGGGCAGCAAGCCGAAAGGGTGCGGGGTCGGGTTTGCCCGCGTTGAGCTCGGGATCGTCGCCATAGACCCGTTCCTGGATTAGCTCCAGCCAGGGATGGGGTGCTGCCTTGAACGCAACGGCCTCGTTGCTGCTGCTGGTGACCAGTGCCATGGGGATGCCCCGGTTGTGGCAATGCGCTACCAGCTCCTGCGCGGCAGGCATCGGGGCAGCATCCGGAAGCAGGGCACGCACGATCGGCTGCTGCACCGCCAACAGCGCATCCGCGCCCACCGGTTTCGCCAGCCATGCATCCACCTGGGCCGCACAGTCGAGCCGTCGACGGCCCTTCAGCTGCATCAACTGGGCCTCGCTCAGCTGGGTGCCGAAGTGGGCCGCGGCTTCCCACCAGCCCCGGCCATGCAGCGGCTCGGTGTCGAGCAGAAGCCCATCCAGATCGAACAGGCAAGCGGCAGGTGGCAGTTTCATCCCGGGATGGCGATGCCCAGCTCAATCCTTTCGCATCGACTGCATCATCGTCCGACGGATTGATACGGGACCTGGATCAAGCGGGGTCCTGCTCCTTACCCTTCCAGGAGAAGTACTGGGCAGTCTGCTGTGACCGACGCCAACACCACCATCGAAAGCGTGCTGCAGGAGCAGCGGGTGTTCGAGCCGCCAGCAGACACCGCCGCCAAAGCGCGCATCGGCAGCCTCGAGGCCTACCGGGCCATGGCCGATGCCGCCAAAAACGATCCTGATGCCTTCTGGGGTGAGGCCGCCTCTCGAGAACTGCATTGGTTCGAGCCCTTCCACACCGTGCTCGATTGGTCGAATCCTCCGTTCGCGCGCTGGTTTGAGGGCGGCACCACCAATCTCTCCTACAACTGCCTGGACCGTCATCTCGATGGGCCAACGGCGCAGAAGACAGCGTTGATCTGGGAAGGAGAACCGGGGGATGTGCGCCGTTTCACCTACCAGGAACTGCATGCCGAGGTGTGCAAAGCCGCCAATGGCCTCAAGGCCATGGGCATCGGCAAGGGTGACCTTGTGGCGCTCTACATGCCGATGGTGCCTGAGGCGGCGATCGCCATGCTCGCCTGCGCGCGCATCGGTGCACCCCATTCAGTGGTGTTCGGCGGCTTTTCCGCCGAAGCCCTGAGGGATCGGCTCAACGATGGTGAAGTGAAAGCGGTGATCACCGCTGATGGCGGCTTCCGCAAAGACAAGCCGGTGTCACTCAAGCCCGCGGTAGATGCGGCGCTGGCCAATGGCGCCTGCCCCTCGGTGACCGGCGTGCTTGTGGTGCAGCGCACCAAGCAGGACGTGGAGATGGTTTCCGGTCGTGATCAGTGGTGGCATGACCTGGTGGAGGGTCAGAGTGCCGACTGCCCCGCTGAGCCGATGGCCAGCGAGGACCGCCTGTTCGTGCTGTATACCTCCGGCTCCACCGGCAAGCCCAAGGGCGTTGTTCACACCACCGCCGGCTACAACCTCTGGGCGCACCTCACCTTCCAGTGGATCTTCGACATCCGGGATGAGGATGTCTTCTGGTGTACGGCCGATGTGGGTTGGATCACCGGCCACAGCTACATCGTCTACGGCCCCTTGTCGAACGGTGCCACGACGGTGATGTACGAGGGTGCGCCGCGACCGTCCAAGCCCGGTGCCTTCTGGGAGTTGATCCAGAAACACAAGATCTCGATCTTCTACACGGCTCCCACCGCAATCCGGGCGTTCATGAAGAGTGGCCGCTCCGTTCCGGATCAATTCGACATGAGCAGCCTTCGCCTGCTCGGCACCGTCGGCGAACCGATCAATCCGGAGGCCTGGATGTGGTATCGCGACGTGATTGGAGGCAACCGCTGCCCGATCGTCGACACCTGGTGGCAGACCGAAACCGGCGGGGTGATGATCAGCCCCCTGCCGGGGGCAACGCCCACCAAGCCGGGCTCCGCCACCCTGCCCCTGCCCGGCATTCAGGCCGACATCATCGATGCGGAAGGCAACAGCTGCGGTGCCGATGAAGGCGGCTACCTGGCGGTGCGTGCCCCCTGGCCTGGAATGATGCGCACCGTGCATGGCAACCCCCAACGCTTCCGCGAAAGCTATTGGGAGCACATCCGTCCTGCCGATGGGTCCTACCTCTATTTCGCCGGGGATGGTGCCCGGCGGGATGCCGATGGCTACTTCTGGGTGATGGGTCGCGTCGATGACGTGATCAACGTCTCAGGCCACCGTCTCGGCACGATGGAAATTGAATCAGCGCTGGTCAGTCACCCTGCGGTGGCTGAGGCGGCCGTCGTGGGTCGGCCCGACGACCTCAAGGGCGAAGGCATCGTGGCCTTCGTCACCCTGGAGGCGGGACGCGAGGGCGATGACGCCCTGGTGAAGGAGTTGCGCGCCCACGTGGGAACGGAAATCGGTCCGATTGCCCGACCGGACGAGATCCGTTGCAGTGATGCCCTGCCCAAGACCCGCAGCGGCAAGATCATGCGCCGGATCCTGCGGGCCCTGGCGGCGGGTCAGGAGGTGAGTGGCGACACCAGCACCCTGGAAGATCGCTCCGTGCTGGATCGCCTCAGGGCCTGATCGCCTGGCCGATGGTTCGGCTCAGCTGACGGATGACCGCCACCCGCCTGGGGTCATCCGCCCAGTCTCCGAGAAAGCTGCGCCGCAGCCCTGCACTGGCTGGGGTGAGGTGATCGCCGGGCAGCTCCAGGGTTGAGCTGGCGTCGGAAGCACGTTCTCGCAGGGCCTGGATCAGATCGCCGCTTTGATCCAGTTCATCGCGCCCGAAGCGCACCACCAGGTTCCGCTCCTGTTGGTAGTGGCGGCTGATCAAGCGAAGCGTTTCAGCTGGGCTTGGGCTGAACTCGGTTTCCACCCCGAGCCTTGGTGCCAGTTCCCCCAGGAGCGGAATCGAGCGATCGGCGTTGAAGTTGTTGAAGCTCAGGGCCACCAGAGCCCTGCTGCCCCGACCCCCATCGGGGGCCAGCAGGTGAAGCTTGCATCCCAGGCTGTGGCCAAGCCGCAGCGGAGCCCCAAAGGTCCCGCAGCGCTCCTCAAGTTGGCGACGCGCAGAGCGGAAGGCACTCCAGGCATCGCGGGCCTGACGTTGATGATCGAACCCGGGCACATAGGCCCAGGCATGCACCGCAAACCCATCCGCCGCCAGCTCTTCCAGCAGCCTGCGGTAGCTGATCTGGGGGGTGGCCGCCAGATAGCTTCCACCGATGAATTCGATCAATCCCGTGGGTTCGGCCGGCCGCAGTTGCCAGATCGAGCCCAGCTGACGCCAGTTGGCCATGCTCAACCGCGCAGCTGATTCAGCACTTGCTGTGCTTCACGCACGTGGGCCGGGCCATCCAGGAGTTTGCTGAAGGTGTGGCGGATCACTCCCTCGCCATCAACGATGTAGGTGACGCGACCGGGCAGCAGGCCAAGGGCTTTGGGCACACCCATCTCGCGGCGCAGGGCGTTGTTGCGGTCGCACAGCAGCGGAAACGTGAGGTTGTGGCGGCTGGCGAAACGGCGGTGGCTGACGGCGTCATCACCGCTGATGCCCCAGACCTCTGCATCGAGGGCAGCAAAGCTCTCTGCGTTGTCGCGGAAGCTGCAGGCTTCAGCTGTGCAGCCAGGTGTGTCGTCCTTGGGATAGAAGAACAGCACCAGCCAGCGGCCCTGCACCGAAGCGGGAGTGCGAAGGTCGCCGTTCTGATCCTCCAGGCTGAAGGAGGGGAGCCGGTCGCCGATCTCGAGGGCCATTCGATTGAAATGAAGAGGTTGAACCCTAGGTAGCAGGCACCTTGCCCGGGGCGGGAGAATCAGGGGCGGGAGGAGTCACTGCGCCATGCCTGAACAGCTCGATTTGCTTGCGGGATTTTCAAGGCCTCAGGCGGAGCCCCAAACAGCGGCAATACCGATGCCTGCTCCGCCAGCCGCTGAACCCGAGGCCAAGGCTGATCAGCCCGAGGACGCGCCAAATGCCTCACCCACCACCCTGCTGATCATCGACACCGAAACCTCCGGTCTGGATCCGCAGCAGGACCAATGCCTGGAGGTGGGCTGCATTTTGTTTGATGTGCCGAGTCGTTCGGTGCTGGCCCAGCAATCGTTTCTCCTGCCGGTGGACTCCAACGCGGCAGAGGCGATCAACCGGATCCCCGCCGCCGTCACCCGCAGGCCCCAGCCCTGGCGGGAGGCGCTGGTGTGGTTTGAGCATCTGCTTGAAGCTGCCGATCTGCTGGTGGCCCATAACGCGGCCTTCGATCGCCAGTGGTTTGGTCTCGGCGTTGTGCCGGCCACCGCAACACCGTGGCTCTGCACTATGGAAGACATCCGCTGGCCGGCGGAGCGTCAGCTGCGTTCGCGGCCGTCGGTGCGGGACCTGGCCCTGGCCTACGGCGTTCCGGTCTGGGCGGCCCACCGCGCCCTCAGCGATTGCATCTACATCGCGGAAGTCTTCGCCCGCTGCGACGATCTTGAGCAGCTGTTGGAGCGGGGCCTGGAACCCCGCCAGTTGATGCGTGCCCGGGTGTCGTTCGACGAACGCCACCTCGCCAAAGCAGCGGGTTTCCGTTGGAACGATCCGATCAAGGGGGCCTGGACCCGTCGTTTGAGCGATCGTGAGGTGGCGGAGCTGGAGTTTCCGGTCGCTCCCGTTGAGCTCGAAGCCGATCGCCTCAGCGCCTGAGCCTGCGCATTTGCTTCAGCACTCCGAAGCGTCTGGGTGATTTTGCAGAGAGTGCTGCTGAACGCAGCAGGCTGAAGCCATGACGGCTTTTCTGCATCCCCATCAACGCCCCATCCGCTCCCGCCTGCGTCAATGGCAGCAGGTGCGCACCTGGGCGCGTTTGATTCGTGAAGCCGAAGCGCTCTGGCATGTGGATGTGCGTGCCCTGCGACGCATGGGGGCGGATGAACTCAGCCAGTTGATTGAGGAGGTTCCCTCCCCCCACCGCAAGCGGGTGAACCGCTGGCTGCGCTGTTACGCGGTGGCCACGCGGCTCACCGTTGCATCCACCGTTCTGCCCACCACCTGAAGGTGGACCGATTTAGGCAGTTGTTAGAGGGCTCTTAACCCAAGCTCTCCTGCTCCGCGAGAGGATGGGCTAAATCACACAAACGGTTTTGGCACGTCGTTCCCTTGTTGTTTCAAGCCTGAGCGTCCTCGCTGTTGGCCTCGCCGCCTGTGGTGGCAGCTCCAGTGTGTCCAGCCTCAATGCGGCGGGAGCATCCTTCCCCGCCAAGGTGTACCAGAGTTGGTTTGCCGATCTGGCCGGCTCCGGTGGAATCAAGGTGAACTACCAAGCGGTGGGTTCCGGTTCCGGTCGCAAAGCCTTCATTGATGGCACCGTGGATTTCGCCGCTTCGGACGACCCGATCAAAGAGGCCGATCGCAAGCAGGTGAGCCAGGGAGTGGTTCAGATCCCGATGGTGGGCGGAACCATTGCCTTCGGATACAACAAGCCCGGTTGCGAGCTTCAACTCACCCAGCAACAGGCTGTGGAGGTGGCCACGGGCGGCATCAGCGATTGGAAGGAGCTGGGCTGCGAAGCAGGCACGATCACCTGGGTGCATCGCTCCGATGGCTCCGGCACCACCAAGGCCTTCGCCGATTCCATGCAGGCCTTCTCAACCGATTGGACCCTCGGCAGCGGCAAATCGGTGAAGTGGCCAGCGGGCGTAGGGGCCAAGGGCAATTCCGGGGTGGCCGGAGTGATCGAGAACCGTGAGGGTGCGATCGGTTACGTGAATCAGTCGTACATCAAGGGGAATGTGAAGGCTGCTGCGCTGCAGAACAAATCCGGTGAATTCCTCCAGCCCTCCGTGGAGGCCGGTGCCAAAGCTCTCAACGGCATTGAGCTTGATGAGCATCTGGCGGGCAGCAATCCCAACCCCGAGGCAGCTGGGGCCTACCCCATCGCCACACTCACCTGGGTGCTGGCCTATGCCAACGGCAATGGCGCCAAGGCCGAGGCTGTGCGGGACGTCTTCAACTACATGCTGGAAGATTCCACCCAGGAGCGGGCGGCGGCCCTGGGCTTTGTGCCTCTGCGGGGCAGCATCCTCGAAAAATCCCGCAGTGCGGTGGCGAGCATTCAGCCCTGAAAACCTCTTCTTTCGGTGAATGAAAAGCCCCGGTTTGGACAGTCCGAACCGGGGCTTTTTGGAGCTGCTCGCCAAGGACTTTGGCGAACCCTGTGAGGCCGGGTTGCGGCTCAACCTTCGCCTGACCCATCAGGAGATCGCCAGTGCCCTCAGCACCACACGGGTGACCGTGACCCGCGTGTTGGGGCAGTTGCGGGATGAAGGCTGGCTTCAGATTGATGCCTCCAGGCATCTGATGGTGACCGGCGCTGGCCGCCGCTGAAGACAAAAAAAGAACCGGCGAAAACGCCGGCTCAATCCCTGAAGTGTTGATGTTCAGGTGGGGAAACAAGACGGTTGAATCGGAGCGGCGGGATTTGAACCCACGACCCCCACTACCCCAAAGTGGTGCGCTACCAAGCTGCGCCACGCCCCGTCAGATTTAAGTTATCACAGTGCATCCCGGCGTCTGAGTCGCCTGAGCAACCGAGTGGTGAGCTGGTCTCTCGTTGCGGATCCGTAGTGGTACAGCCGCAGTTCTGCGGCGGCCTGGCGAAGCTCAGCCAGGGTCATCGCCGCCAGACGAAGCTCGGGCAGGGTGCGCCAGGCTCTCGAGCGCATTGGGAGTGAGGCAGGGCCTTTCGCTTGGCCCAGATTCAGGGTTCCATCTGCCAGCCATTCGGGGATGAGCACCACCAGAACGGCGATCAAGCCGTAGAGCTCCACCAGCCCCCTCGGCAGGGGATGCAGTTGACGCTGCTCGGATGGATCAGGCCGTTCACTCACTGCAGAACGGAGGCGTCCTTCTTCACCCACGATCGCACCAACAGGAAGCGTGCCCGCGGGCTGGTGGTCAGATTGCCAAAGGTGTTGCTTTGGGTTGGGGGGTCTCCCGCCACAGCATCGGAGCTTGCTGCTCTCGGTTGTGGGAGACACTGCCGAGGATCAGGCCCAGTACCAAAATCAAGGTGAGGGCAATCGCCAGGATCACCTGCCGATCAGACCAGGGCTCGGGCATGACATGGGTCGGGACCGTCCTCATCTTGGCCGAGTCAGCCCAGGGCGATCGGGCTGTTGTCGGATCGAAGCACGCAGTGGCTGATGGACCAGTCGTACTTGTCCCAGACCTGCTTCGGGAGTTTGTAGTTCGATCCCTCGAAGTCACCAAGCAGCGTCTGGGTTGGCATGGCGGAGCAGTAGGGGCGGCTGCCGGGTTTGGCGAGGTACTGCTGGTGGTAGTCCTCAGCGAAATAGAAGGTCTGGTCCGCCAGGATTTCGGTGGTGATGGCCCCGTAGCCCTTGGCCGAGAGGGCGACTTGATAGGCATCCCGGCTGGCCAGGGCCAGTTGCAGATGCTCCGGATTGAACGTGTAGATGGCTGATCGGTATTGGCTGCCGGTGTCGTTGCCTTGCCTGTTGCCCTGGGTGGGGTCGTGGCACTCCCAGAACAGTTTCAGCAGGTCGCTGAAGTCGAGGGCGGGTCGGCTCCACACCACACGCACAACTTCCGTGTGTCCCGTTCTGCCGGAGCAGACCTGGTTGTAAGTGGGTTGCTCGGTCTGGCCGCCCGCATACCCCACAGCAGTGCTCACCACCCCAGGCAATCGCCAGAACCCTTTTTCAGCACCCCAGAAGCACCCACAGGCAAAGATTGCTTCCTCCTGGTCGGCCATCAGGGGTGCCTTCAGCGGCGTTCCCAACACGGCGTGCGTTGCCGGGGCCGAAGATTCGGCGCTGCCGCGGGGAGACAGCCAGGAAGGAAGCATGTTGGTTGCGTTGGTCCGCAGAGCTTAGGCAGCGGATTCAGCACAGTGATGCTGGCGCGTCGAGGGCCATCTGTGAACTTTCAGTGATGGCTCCCCAAGTGAGGGATACATAGGGAACGAATCAAAGCTTGTCTTGAAGAGTGGTTCTTCTTTGAACAATGTTCTGCAGAAAGGTGTTGATTGTTTGTCAGTGGTTTTCAGCCTGAATGGCGCTGTTGCTGATCTGTCCCGAGACGAGTCTGCGGGTCAGGCACGTTTGACTTTGGACACCATTGGGAATGTCATCAGGCGTGGAGGAGATTGTGCCGATGGCTGGGCCATGGCCAGAAAGAAGACGAATTGGATGGATCAATCAATTGCAAGCCATTGATTGATGGCTTGTTGATTACGAAAGCTGTTTCTCAGAAACAAAACCAGATGGTTCACACGGTTGAACCAGAAACCGCATCTGCGCCAGGACTGTCTGCCCTCAATCGCTGTGCAGGATGGAACGAGCTCCAGCTGATGGCCGACCAAGGGAAAGTTGTCTCGTCCTGCGGAACCATCGCGGGATAGCCGTTCCGGACGTGTTGACAGGCCCTCGTTTCTTGTTGCCGTTGATGCTCAGGACGCGTTGGCTTCCCCCTCAACTGGGTTGAGCTGGATGTGATTCAGCAGCGTTGTGACGAAGGCGAAGAGCAGAAACGGCAGGCTGAGCACCAAAATCAGCCCCACTCCCACCAGCGCAAACACCGGTCGCGACGAGCCCATCAGGGCAAGCCCCGCAGCCAGGCTCACAAAAATGACGGCCATCCAGGCCAGCACCTGTCCGTAGATATCGCCAAAGGTGAGCGTGCAGCGCACCGCGAAGGGGGATCCGCTGGTCATAGGCAAGGAGTTGCCTTCACAGCTAAGCCACAAACGTTGGTGTTGTCAGAAACCGCCCGGAGATTCTTCAGGAAGCCAACGCATCCAGTTGTTGCGACGCCTGCTGACGCTCCCAAAGCCGTTTGTACAAACCCGGCTGCTGAATCAAGGCATTGTGGTGGCCCTGTTGAACGATGCGTCCGTTCTCCATCACCAGGATGCGATCACAGGCTGCTGCGGCTGAAAGTTGATGGCTGATCATCACGATCGTCCGGTCGTCCTGAGCTCGGATCGAATCCAGAATCGCCGCGGCCGTGTTGTTGTCAACGCTGGCCAAGGCGTCGTCGAGGACCAACACCGGCGCCGACATCAGCAGAGCCCGGCCCAGAGCTGTGCGTTGACGCTGACCACCACTCAAGGTGATGCCGCGTTCGCCAACGATGGTTCCGAAACCATCGGGGAAGCCCTTCACGTCATCAGCCAGGCGGGCTTGCTCTGCCGCCAGTTCAACCCGCTGATCACTGGCGTCAGGGTCGCCATAGCGCAGGTTGTCCGCCAGGGTGCTGGTGAACAGAAAGCCCTCCTGGGGAACGATCGCCACGTCACGGCGCAACCTCTTCAGGGGCATCTGGGTGACATCCACACCATCCAGGAACAGCTGTCCCGGTTCCAGTGGAACCATCCGACCGAAGGCCCGAGCCAGGGTGGTCTTGCCGCAGCCCACGGCCCCGACAACAGCCACCAACTCTCCAGGCTCGATGCAGAAGCTCAGGCCATTGAGGGTGTTCTGCTCTGCGCCCTGGTACTGAACCGTCAGGCCGCGGGCTTCAAAACGCCCCCGGCGTTCGGTCGTTGGCCGGGGCTGAGCATCAGAGGGATCAGGGTCTTTGATCTTTGGTTCCCGTTTCAGTAGCTCCTCAACCCGCTCGAGGCTCACCTGGCCGGTCTGGAAGGTGTTGAGCGTGAATCCCAGCAGTGCCGTTGGGAAGACGAGCTGCTCCACATAAAGGATCAGAGCCACCAGTCCTCCAATGCTCAGACGACCGGCTTCGAGCTGACCGCTGCCGATGGCCAGCAGCAAAAGAACCGAGAGGGAGGAAATGCCCTGAAGCAGCGGGAACAGAGTGCTTTGTGTTCTCGCCAGCTGAATGGCACTGTCGCGGTAGCGGCGATTGCGCGTGGCAAAGGCCTGCTGTTCTGCTCCCTCCTGGCCGTAGATCTTGATGGCCCCGATTCCCGAGAGATCCTCCTGAATCAGGTTGCTGAGGGCGGAGAGTTCTTCCTGCTGCGCACGCTTCTGACGCATCATGCGCCCACCGAACAGGCGCACGGTGCTGAGCATCACGGGGTAAAGCCCGACGGCGGCCAGGGTCAGCCACGGATCGATGGCCAACATCGCAGGCAGCGTAAGCGCATAGGCCAGCAGCGTGTTGGTCAGACTGAGAATCGCGAATCCGAGCAGGCGCCGGATGTTTTCCACATCGCTGGTGGCGCGACTGATCACTTCACCGCTGCCTTTGCTCTGAATCCAATCAGGTTCCTGGCGGAGCATGTGCTCGAACAGGCGCTGACGCAGATCCACCTCCACTTGCCGGCCCACGCCGAAGATGAGTTGTCGCGAGGCCAGCCGGATCACCCCCATGGTGCTGGCGAGCAGCACAACCCATCCCGCCTGGCGCAGGACTCCGGCGTAACTGAATCCCTCCTGGAGCTCGTCCACAACGCTGCGCACTTCCATCGGGATCGTGACCCGCAGAACGTTGACCACCACTAGAGCGATGGCTCCCAGCAGCACCGTGCGGCGGTGGGGACGCAGATAGCGGCCGATCAGATCGAGACGAAGGGCGGCCATGCGAGCTCGTGGGTCCCGTTGGCAGGCCAACCTAGGCATCCGGCTTCAACGGCTGGTCGTTGACTGGTCGTTATCCGTTGATCTGGGGGATAGTGGGACTGTCCCCATCACCCGGCCCGGCGTGCCTCGCACCCCGGGTTTTTTACTGCCAGCCCCCCTCCATGTCTTCAGACCCGCGTTCCTGGTCCGGTTGCTTGGACCATCTGCTGCAGGGCAACAACCTCAGCTCCGATGAGGCCACTGCCCTCATGCGTGCCTGGCTGGCCGAAGAGCTCGAGCCCGTGCAGACCGGGGCGTTCCTGGCTGGACTGCGCGCCAAGGGGATGGTGGCCGATGAGCTGGCGGCCATGGCGGCTGTCCTGCTCGAGGCCTGCCCCCTTCCCTGCCCCCGGCCCGATCTGGCCATGGTCGACACCTGCGGCACCGGTGGTGATGGTGCCGACACCTTCAACATCTCCACGGCGGTCGCCTTTACCGCCGCCGCCTGCGGGGTCAATGTGGCCAAGCACGGCAACCGCAGCGCCAGCGGCAAAGTGGGTTCAGCCGACGTGCTCGAAGGGCTCGGCCTCAACCTCAAGGCAGCGTTGAACAAGGTGGTCGACGCTTTGCCGGGAACCGGTGTCACCTTCCTGTTCGCTCCCGCCTGGCATCCAGCTCTTGTGAATCTGGCGCCGCTGCGACGCAGCCTGGGGGTCCGCACGGTGTTCAACCTGTTGGGTCCTCTGGTCAATCCGCTGCAGCCCCAGGCCCAGGTTCTTGGTGTTGCGCGTCCGGAACTTCTCGACCCCATGGCGGGCGCTCTGCAGCACTTGGGCTTGAGCCGTGCCGTGGTGGTTCATGGCGCTGGAGGCCTCGATGAGGCCTCCTTGGCGGGGCCCAATGCCTTGCGTCTGATCGAACCCGGGGGCATCACCACAAAGGAGGTTTCCCCTGAAGATCTGGGCCTCACCCGTGCTGGTCTCGATCAGCTGCGCGGTGGTGACTGCGCGGTGAACCAGCAGATCCTTCAGAACGTTCTGCAGGGGCAGGGATCCCTGGCGCAGACGGAGGTTGTGGCCTTCAACACAGCCCTGGTGCTCTGGGCTGCCGGGTTGCAAAGCGATCTGCCGGCTGCTGTTGCTCAGGCTCTGGCTGTTCTCAATGAGGGCAAGGCCTGGGACAAGCTTGTGGCTCTGCGGGATGCCCTGTCCGACGGAGATGGAGAATGAGTGACTGATGACCTGCGGCGGCCCTTCGATGCCCGATTCCCCATCAGACAAGGCTTATCTCGTCCTTGCCGATGGCACGGTTCTCACCGGTGTCGGCTTCGGCCATCGCGGCACCACCATCGGTGAGGTGGTGTTCAACACCGGCATGACCGGTTACCAGGAGGTGCTGACAGACCCCTCCTATGCCGGGCAGCTGGTGAGCTTCACCTATCCCGAACTCGGCAACACCGGGGTGAATGCTGACGATCAAGAAGCTGATCGCCCCCATGCCCGTGGCGTGATTGCCCGCCAGCTGGCCCCAGTTCCAAGCAACTGGCGCTGTGAACAGTCCCTTGAGAGCTGGATGCAGACCCACCAGCTGGTGGGCATCAGCGGTTTGGACACCCGTGCCCTGGTGCGTCACCTGCGTGAGGTGGGGGCCATGAATGGCGTGATCAGCAGTGACGGCCAGACCCCGGCGCAGTTGCTTGAGCTCCTGAAGCAGGCCCCGTCGATGCAGGGGTTGAACCTGGCGGACCGCGTCACAACCCGTGAGCCCTATCAGTGGAATCAGGCCTGCAGTGTTGGCTTCGATCAGCGTTTGCAGCGCCGCAGCGACGCGCCCTTCCGCGTTGTCGCCATCGATTTCGGCATCAAGCGCGCCATCCTCGATCGATTGGTCGCCCATGGTTGTGATGTCACGGTTCTGCCGGCAGACACGGATCTGGAGACGGTTCGTTCCCATCGCCCGGACGGCGTCTTCCTGTCCAACGGGCCTGGCGACCCGGCAGCGGTGACCCGTGGTATCGCCCTGGCCAAGTTGTTGCTGGAGGAATCCGATCTACCCCTGTTCGGCATCTGCCTGGGCCATCAGATCCTTGGTCTGGCCCTGGGCGGAGAGACGTTCAAGCTGCCCTATGGCCACCGCGGCTTGAACCATCCCTGTGGCACCACAGGCCAGGTTGAAATCACCAGTCAGAACCACGGCTTTGCCCTCTCCGCTGATTCTCTGGATTCAGACGTCATCGACGTCACCCATTTCAATCTGAACGACCGCACCGTGGCAGCGATCGCCCACCGTCAGAAGCCGGTGTTCGGGGTGCAGTACCACCCAGAAGCGAGTCCGGGCCCCCATGACGCCGACAATCATTTCGCCCGCTTTGTGACGCTGATGGCCGATCGCCGTTGATGAGGTGGTAGCCAACGCTCACCATCACTACACTTCGTGCCGATGATGCCTGGGGGGATTGATCCCATCAGCGAACTGCAGCGACTGACCGTCTCTCTCCGGGGCGGATTCGAACAGAAAGACGGCTGTTTGGTGTTTCATTTCACCGGTCAGCTGGATGCGTACTCCGAGAAGCAGTTCATGGAGTACGTGGGTGATGTTTTGAAGGCCAACAAGCTTCCTTCTGTTCTCGATCTCAGCAAGATCGATTTCCTCGATTCATCCGGCCTTGGGGCTTTGGTTCAGCTGGCTAAGCAATGCACGGATGCCAAGCGCTCGTTTGTGCTGGTGGGGAACTCAAGGGTGACGCAAACGATCAAGTTGGTGCGTCTTGAGGAGTTCCTTCATCTGGTGGAGGATCTGCCCACAGCCCTCAACCAGTTGGCCGCTTGAGCGATTGGATTCGAAGCCAGTCTCCCCGGGACACCAACGAACAGCTGGGACCATTGCAACTGGCTTGGATTGGTGATGCCGTGTGGGAGCTGCATCAACGGCTACGCCATGGGTCGAGGCCAGGACGTTCTGACGACCTGCATCGCGCTGTCGTGGCTGATGTTCGTGCTGACGCCCAGTCCCGCTTGTTGAGCTGGCTGGAAGAACGCGAGCTCCTCTGTTCAGAAGAACTCGATCTGGTGCGGCGGGGTCGCAACAGTGCCGGGCGGGGGTCACGGCGCGCAGACGCTGCGGTTTATGGAAGGGCCACAGGGTTTGAGACAATGGTGGGCTGGCTGTTTCTGAACAATCCAGCCCGGCTTGCGGAGCTCTTCGATCACTTGGAGCAAGCCGGATCCAACCCATAACGTTGCCTCGCACACCATGAGCCCTCGCTTTGAACGCCGCTCCAGCGGCCCATCCCGCGATGGCCGTTCGGGGCCTGGTGGCAGTGGACGACCGGCAGGGGGGCGCTCGTCGATGGGCCGTTCCGGCAATGGCCGCCCCATGCCTGGCAACCGCCGTTCCGACGGCGGTCGTTCCCCCTATGCCAAACCTGGGCGTGATGGCGGCGGTTATCGCGAACGACGCGCTCCACGGGATGGAGAGTGGGACCAGTCGCGAGGTGGCGATCGACCCGGCAATCGGTTTGGTGAGCGCTCTGGTGATCGACCCGGTTATCGGTTAAAGAAGCGGTCTGAGGAGCGTTTCGGTGATCGCGCCGCTGATCGATCCGGTGATCGAACTGGAGAACGTTTCGGTGATCGCCCGAAAGAGCGTTTCGGCAACCGCTCCCGTTCCTTCGACCGAGATCAGAACGCGCCCCGCTCGGGCTATCAAAACGAACGCTCAGGGCCTGGACGTTTTCGCGATCGCAACGATCGGTTCGGCGACCGCCGTCGCTCCGGGGATGAACGGCGCCAACCGTCCCAGCGCCCCAGATCCCGCTTCGACGAGGCTCGTCCTCAGCGGCCGGATGCAGCCCCGGAGGCTGCAGCGGCCACCCCGCCAGCGGACGATCTGATCTGGGGGCGTCATGCCACCCAGGCTGCGTTGGAGGCCGGACGCCCGATCCATCGCATCTGGTGCACTGCCGAGATGCGCAGTGCCTCCAAATTCCTCCAGCTCCTGCGCGATGCCAAGGCCTCGGGCGTTCTCGTGGAAGAGGTGACCTGGGCCCGGTTGGGACAGATCACAGGTGGGTCCGTTCACCAGGGCATCGCCCTGCAGACGGCGGCAGCGGAAACCCTTGATCTCGACAGCCTCATCGAGGGCTGCTCGGATCTGGGGGAATCCCCCCTGTTGGTGGCCCTGGACGGTGTCACCGACCCCCACAACCTCGGGGCGGTTGTTCGCTCCGCTGAAGCCATGGGAGCCCATGGCGTGGTGATCCCCCAGCGCCGCAGTGCTGGCTTGACCGGTTCCGCCGCCAAGGTGGCCGCCGGAGCCCTGGAACACCTGCCGGTGGCACGCGTGGTCAACCTCAATCGCTCCCTGGAAAAGCTCAAAGACGCCGGCTACAGGGTGGTGGGCCTTGCCGCTGAAGGGGATGTGACCCTCACCGATGTCGACCTCAGTGGGCCGATGGTGCTGGTCACCGGATCCGAGGACCAGGGCCTGTCGCTGATGACCCGGCGCCATTGCGACCAGTTGGTTCGCATCCCGCTGCGGGGCATCACACCGAGCCTGAATGCCTCCGTCGCCACAGCCCTGTGCGTCTATGAAGTGGCACGGCGCAACTGGATGAAGGACATTCACGGCCAGGCACCGTCGCCGCCGATTCGCAGGCCCAAGCTTGCCGATGCTGAATCGCCTGTTGTGGCTGAACAACCTGTTTCGTCTGAACAGCCCGCTTCGCCCGAACAGCTTGCTTCGCCTGAACAGCTTGCTTCGCCTGAACAGCCTGAAGCTCCTGTGGAGAAGGCCCCTGAACAGCGGATTGACCTGGATCTGAACCCATCGCAGCCGGATGCTGCCCTGCCGTTCGATCAGAACATCCAGCTATCTCCCTGAAAACAGCGCGGTTGACCAAGATCTCGGGGCACAATGCCCCGAGGTCTTGTTCCTCCCATGAGTCCCCTGATTCGGCCGCTGCGCAGCCTTGCCAATGGCTTTGGAGTCGCTTGGTGGTCTCGCGTTCAGACGTCAGGCCCTGATGTGACCTACTGGTTCGGACCTTTCATCACCCGCAAGGGGCTGGAGAGCGAGCTCAGTGCCTTCCTGGACGACGTCAAGTCGGAGCAACCCCAGTCGATCAGCCATTCCCTGCTGCGGACCCGGCGCTCCGAGCCCCTCACCATCTCAGCTGAGGGCTGATCCTGCGGCTGATAGCGTCCTTGCTGCAATGGATCGCAGGGACATGACGATCAGCGCGTGGCGTCAGCAACTGCAGAGCGGCGAGGTTTCCTCCCGCGAGCTCGTTGATCAGCACCTCAAGCGGCTCGAAAGTTCTGAGCCTTCGCTGAACGCCTTTGTTGAAGTCACGGCCGATCAGGCCCGTGCTGAGGCGTCCCGCATCGATGAAGCCCGGGCCGCTGGCGAGACGCTCGGCCCCCTGGCGGGATTGCCGCTGGCCATCAAGGACAACCTCTGCACCAAAGGTGTTCGCACCACCTGTTCCAGCCGCATGCTCGAGCAGTTCGTGCCGCCCTATGAATCCACGGTCACCGAGCGGCTCTGGCAGGCCGGTGGTGTGTTGGTGGGCAAGACAAATCTGGATGAGTTCGCCATGGGTGGCTCAACCGAAACGTCCGCATTTGGGGCCACACAGAACCCCTGGAACACCGCCCATGTGCCGGGTGGAAGCTCCGGTGGCAGTGCAGCGGCCGTCGCCGCCGGCAGTTGCGTCGCTTCGCTTGGTTCCGACACCGGTGGCTCCATCCGCCAACCGGCGTCGTTCTGTGGTGTGGTGGGCCTCAAGCCCACCTACGGCCGCGTCAGCCGTTGGGGCCTGGTGGCCTTCGCCAGCTCTCTGGATCAGGTGGGTCCCTTCGCCGGCAGCGTTGTTGATGTGGCCGAACTGCTCCAGGTGATTGCCGGACCCGACCCCCGCGATTCCACTTGCCTTGATGCAGCGGTTCCCGATTTCAGCGCCGGCCTCAACCAGTCCATCAAGGGGCTCAAGGTGGGGGTGATCAAGGAGTGCTTCGATGCCGAAGGCCTCGATCCCGAGGTGAAGGTATCGGTGCAGGCCTCTGCTGCCCAGCTGGAGGCTCTCGGCGCTGAACTGGTGGAGGTGAGCTGCCCCCGGTTCAACGACGGCATCGCCACCTACTACGTGATCGCACCATCTGAGGCGTCGGCCAACCTGGCGCGGTACGACGGTGTCAAATATGGCTTCCGTGCCGAAGACGCCGAGAGCCTTGCCGCGATGACGGCGCGAAGCCGTGCTGAAGGATTTGGCGCTGAGGTGCAACGGCGAATCCTGATCGGCACCTACGCCCTGTCCGCCGGATATGTCGATGCCTACTACAAAAAGGCGCAGCAGGTGCGCACCCTGATCCGGCGGGATTTTGATGCGGCCTTCCAGAGTGTTGATGTGCTGCTGACGCCAACAGCGCCGTCCACGGCCTTCAAGGCTGGCGCCCACGCCGACGACCCGCTGGCGATGTATCTGGCTGACCTGCTGACGATTCCGGTCAACCTTGCTGGACTTCCGGCCATCAGTGTTCCCTGTGGATTCAGCGCGGCGGGTCTGCCGATCGGGATGCAGCTGATCGGCAATGTGTTGGATGAACCGCGTCTGCTTCAGGTGGCGCATCAGTACGAGCAGGCCGCTCAGGTGTTTGCGTCACGCCCGGAAGCTGCACTGGTTCCCTGATCTGCGCCACATATGGGGGGTTGTGTTCCCCCTGAACGCTGGATCTTGCGTCGGGTCCTAGTCTGACCCTATGGCTTTCGTTCCTCTCCACAACCACAGCGACTACAGCCTTCTGGACGGTGCGTCGCAGTTGCCGGCCATGGTGGAGCGGGCGAAGCAGCTGGGCATGCCTGCCATCGCCCTGACGGATCACGGCGTGATGTACGGCGCGATTGAACTGCTGAAGCTCTGTCAGGGTTCAGATCTCAAGCCGATCATCGGCAATGAGATGTATGTGATCAATGGGTCCATTGACGACCCGCAACCCAAGAAGGAGAAGCGATATCACCTGGTGGTGCTGGCGAAAAACGCCACGGGTTACCGCAATCTCGTGAAGCTCACCAGCATCAGCCACCTGCGGGGGATGCGGGGACGCGGGATTTTCTCCCGTGCCTGCATCGACAAGGAACTGCTGAAGCAACACAGCGAAGGCCTGATCATCGCCACGGCCTGCCTCGGCGGTGAGATCGCCCAGGCGATTCTGCGGGGTCGCCCCGATGTGGCTCGCAAGGTGGCGGCTTGGTATCAGGAGGTTTTCGGCGACGACTACTACCTCGAGATCCAGGATCACGGATCCCCGGAAGATCGGATCGTCAACGTTGAGATCGTCAAAATTGCCAAGGAGCTCGGCATTCAGATCGTTGCCACCAACGATGCCCACTACCTGAGCAAGCAGGACGTTGAAGCCCACGATGCCTTGCTTTGCGTGCTCACCGGCAAGCTGATTACCGATGAGAAGCGGCTGCGTTACACCGGCACCGAATACATCAAAACCGAAGAGGAGATGGGCCTTCTCTTCGGGGATCACCTCGAGCCTGAGGTGGTTCAGGAGGCGATCGCCAACACCGTCAAGGTGGCCGAGAAGGTGGAGCCTTACGACATTCTTGGGCGCTATCAAATGCCCCGCTTCCCGATTCCCGAGGGCCATACCCCCGTCAGCTACCTGAGGGAAGTGACCGAGCAGGGATTGCGGGATCGGCTCGAGCTCAGCCCTGATGCTGCCTTGCCCAACGACTATGCCGAGCGCATGGCCCATGAGCTCAAGATCATGGAGCAGATGGGATTTCCCACTTACTTCCTGGTGGTCTGGGATTACATCCGTTTTGCCCGGGAACAGAACATTCCCGTCGGTCCGGGTCGTGGCTCCGCCGCAGGGTCGCTCGTCGCGTACTGCCTGGGGATCACCAACATCGATCCGATCACCAACTGCCTGCTGTTCGAGCGCTTCCTCAATCCGGAACGCAAGTCGATGCCTGATATCGACACCGACTTCTGCATCGAGCGTCGTGGTGAGGTGATCGACTATGTCACCGAACGCTACGGCGAGGACAAGGTGGCGCAGATCATCACCTTCAACCGGATGACGTCCAAGGCGGTTTTGAAGGATGTGGCCCGGGTGCTCGACATTCCCTACGGGGATGCTGACCGTCTGGCGAAGCTGATCCCGGTGGTTCGCGGCAAGCCCGCCAAGCTCAAGGCGATGATCGGCGAGGAATCACCCAACCCCGAGTTCCGCGAGAAGTACGAGGCGGATCCAACGGTGAAGCGTTGGGTGGACATGGCAATGCGGATTGAAGGCACCAACAAAACCTTTGGTGTTCACGCAGCTGGTGTGGTTATCGCTGCTGATCCCCTCGACGAACTGGTGCCGTTGCAGCGCAACAACGATGGTCAGGTGATCACCCAGTACTTCATGGAAGACGTCGAATCCATGGGTCTGTTGAAGATGGATTTCCTGGGGTTGAAGAACCTCACGATGATCGAAAAGACCCTCGAACTGGTGGAGGTGAGCAGTGGCACCCGTGTCGATCCTGACAAACTGCCGCCCCAGGATGAAGAGACCTTTGCCCTTCTGGCGAGAGGTGATCTCGAGGGGATCTTCCAGTTGGAATCCAGCGGAATGCGGCAGATCGTGCGTGATCTCAAGCCGTCATCCCTGGAAGACATCTCCTCGATCCTTGCCCTCTACAGACCGGGGCCTCTCGATGCTGGCCTGATTCCCAAATTCATCAACCGCAAGCACGGCCGGGAGGCGATCGACTTCGCCCACGCGATTCTTGAGCCGATCCTGTCCGAGACGTACGGGATCATGGTGTACCAGGAACAGATCATGCGGATCGCGCAGGATCTGGCCGGTTACTCCCTGGGGCAGGCCGATCTGCTCCGGCGGGCGATGGGCAAGAAAAAAGTGTCCGAGATGCAGAAGCACCGCGGCATCTTCGTTCAGGGTGCTGGAGAGCGCGGCGTTGATGAAAAGGTCGCCGACGAACTGTTCGACCAGATGGTTCTCTTCGCTGAATACTGCTTCAACAAGAGCCATTCCACGGCCTATGGCGCCGTCACATATCAGACGGCCTACCTGAAAGCGCATTACCCGGTCGCTTACATGGCGGCCCTGCTCACGGTGAATGCCGGAGCCGCCGACAAAGTGCAGCGCTACATCTCCAATTGCAATGCGATGGGGATTGAGGTGATGCCCCCGGATGTGAATGCCTCGCTCACCGATTTCACCCCCAACGGCGATCGGATCCTGTTCGGCCTTTCCGCCGTTCGCAACCTTGGTGATGGTGCGATCCGTCAATTGATCGCTGCCCGCGATAGCGATGGGCCTTTCCGTTCCCTGGCGGATCTGTGTGACCGGATCCCGTCCTCGGTGCTCAACCGCCGTGGTCTGGAGTCGTTGATTCACTGCGGTGCCCTGGATGCCATGGATCCGCAGGCCAACCGTGCTCAGTTGATGGCAGATCTTGATCTGCTGCTCGACTGGGCCTCCTCGCGGGCCAAAGACCGAGACAGCGGCCAGGGCAACCTCTTTGATCTGATGGCTCCTGCGGCCGATGCCGATGGGCCGGCGGATCTCAGCCATGCACCCAAGGCGGCGCCGGTGCCGGACTATCCCCCAACCGAAAAGCTTCGTCTTGAAAAAGATCTGGTGGGCTTCTACCTCTCCGATCACCCACTTAAACAGCTAACCCCCTCGTCGAAGTTGCTGGCCCCCATCGGTCTGGGTTCCTTGGAGGAACAGCCCGACAAAGCCAAGGTGAGTGCCATTGCGATGGTGGCTGAAATGCGCCAGGTCACCACCCGTAAGGGCGATCGCATGGCGATCCTGCAGCTTGAGGATCTCACCGGAAGTTGCGAAGCGGTGGTGTTTCCCAAGAGTTACGCGCGCCTCGCAGATCACCTGATGGCTGAAGCCCGCCTCTTGGTGTGGGCTGGGGTTGATCGCCGTGACGAGCGCGTGCAGCTGATCATTGACGACTGCCGCGCCGTCGATGAGCTCAATCTGCTGCTGGTTCAGCTCCCCTCCGATCAGGCCAGCGACATTGCCATTCAGCACAAGCTGCGGGAATGCCTGAACCAACATCGCCCTGAGCGGGATGAGCTGGGAGTGAAGGTGCCTGTGGTCGCCGAGGTGTGCCACGGCGACAGCGTTCGCTATGTGCGACTCGGTTCCCAGTTCTGCGTCAAAGACGTTGATGCAGCGATCGCGTCACTGCGCACCCAGTCCTTTGAAGCCCGGTGCAGCGACCGTCTGGTGCTCACCTGATCAGGAAGGCCTGATCCACAGAATTGGATCAGGACTTCGATTGCTGTTGCTGCTGCTTCTGGGCCCGGATCGACTCCTTCATCCGCTGAATGTTCGGCTTGAAGTTCTCGAAGCCAAGCAGAGAACCCGGTTCGGGATCCCAGCTGGCGGTCAACACGCCAACGCTGAGGCCCACCAGACCCAGGAGGAAAAACAGGCCGGAGCCCGTCAGCGTGAGCCCTGGAGCGATATCGGCGATGCCACGGGTGACGACGAAATAACTGCCAACAAAAACTCCCATCCCGGCGAGGGACGGGAGTCCTGTGAACACAGCAACCCGGCGAGCCATGCGATCGGCCACGTAGCGAGGAATGGCTTCCTGCCGAGGCGTCCCTGAAGCAGGCTTGCTTCCCTTCCCAGACCCTTTGGGCTCAAAGGGGAGGGCGTTGCGTTGCTCAGGCATGGGGGACGTCGATCAGCCGCGGATGCCCAGTTTGGCGATCGTGTCGGCGTAGCGTTGCTCGCTCTTGCTGCGCATGTAGCTCAGCAGGCGCTTGCGGCGGCCAATCATCTTGAGCAGCCCCTGCCGTGAGGAGAAGTCATGGATGTTGTTCTGCAGGTGGCTGCTGAGACGGTTGATCCGCTCACTCAGCATGGCCACCTGGACCTCGGCAGAACCGGTGTCGGTGCCGTGGGTCTGGTGGGTGTTGATCAGCTGCTGCTTCTCGGTGGTATCAAGCGACATGCGCGGGGGGCGGCCCTGTCAGTGCAAACAACCAGCTTACCTTCGCGTGGGGCGGCTCAGGCAGATTCGCGGCTCAGCCATTGCAGGCAGCCCCGCAGCCAGGCGTCCTGGTCGTCTCCAGCAGGCGGTTGGCCATCGGCGCCCTCAGCGATCGCACGGATGGCTCGACGGATTTCCAGATCGTCGTAGCCCAGCATCGAGAGGGTCGCTTCTACGTCGGCACCGCTTGCTGGCATCTGCTCCGAGCTGACGCCTTCCGCCAGCGATGGGGCGGGATCCACGCCTGCGAAGGCCGCAATCGAGGCCCTGAGTTCCACCGCCAAACGCTCAGCGGTGCGTTTGCCGATGCCCTGCGCCTTGCAGAGGCGACGCAGATCACCGCTGCTGATCGCTTCCACCAACTCCTGGGGTTTGCATTCCTGCATCAGCGCCAGACCGGCCTGGGGGCCCACACCGCTGACGCTGATCAGCAGCCGGAACAGATCCCGCTCCTGGCGCAGGGGAAAGCCGTAGAGGCTGCTGCCGTCCTCCCGCTGCACCTGATGAATCCACAGGTTCAGGTCGCCATCCGCCGGAAGGTTCTGCTGATGTCGCTCGGTCAGGTGCACCTCATATCCGACCCCACCGCAGAGCAGCAGAACGCCGCTACGGTTGCCTTGAGTCCAGCACTCCATCGGTCGTCCTTGCAGCCAGCCGATCATGGGGAGAGGTTTCAACCGCGTCATGTTGCCGCAGCTGTCATTGCCTGTCTCTGCTTTCAAGCGCGTTGTGCGCCGTTTGCTTCAGGTGCTGTGCGTTCTATCGATCGTGGTTTCACTGACGGCATGCAACGGATCTCAGCCGCCACGGGCTCTCCTGAATGAAGCGCTGGCCCTGCAGATTCAGCTCACCCAGTCGGCCATTGCCAGCTCCCTCGATCTCACCCCGATGCCCATCGCCCCAAGCGTGAGTCGGGTGCGGGTGGAGGACCAGGAAAGTTTTGCCCTTGGTGACGAGCAGGGCCTCAGGATTTCAGGCCGCTTCGACTGGCAGCTCCCCGGCGACCGTGTGCAGGTGGATAGCCGGTTTGAACTGTTTCTGCAGCGGGGCTCCCGTGGTCAGAGCTGGCGCCTGGCCAGACCCAAAGGCGGATCCGACGACCGCCAGGCCTGGCTGACGTACCCCCTGGGTTTGGACAAAGCCTGAGCTCTAACGTCGCGCCGACAGGCTGATCAGGGTGGCGGCCAGCACCAGCATCCCGCCGCCCACTTGCCAGGCACTGATCGTTTCTGCGAACCACAGCCAGCCCCAGCCTGCGGCAAAGACCACCTGCACGTAGTTGATCGATGTGGCTCGGGCGGCGGGCAGGCAGCGCAGGCCCTCGGTCACCCAGATCTGGCCCAGCTGGGTCATCACCCCGACCCCCAGGAGCCAGAACCATTCGATGCCTTGGGGCCAGACCCCTTGCTGCAGAACCCAGGGCAGGGTCAGGGGAACCGAGATCATCGGGAAATAGAGGATGATCACCAAGGGGTGCTCGGTTTGCGACAGCCGCCGCACACTCACGTAGGCCAGGGCGGTCATCAGAGCGCCACCAATGCCGATCAGGGCAGGGATCAGTTGCGCAGGTTGGGCTGTTCCCGTAAGCCACTGCGGTTGCACCACGAGGGTGACGCCGATCCAGCCCAGCAGAACCGCTGCACTGATGCGTCGGCGCAGGGGCTCGCCCAGCAGCAACAGCGCTGCCACGGCGGTGAAGGTGGGGTAGGTGTACTGGAGCACAGTCGCTGAAGCGAGCGGCAGCTGGTCAATCGCTTCGAAGAAGCAGAGCAGGGCCAAGCTGCCCAGCACCCCCCGGGCCACCAGCAGCCCCCGTCGCTGGCCCCACGGGGAGACCCCGGCCAGGTGCAGGCCTACAGCGGTCAGAACGATGCTGATCAGGGCCCGGCACAGCACGATTTCTGCCACCGGAAGCCGACTGTTCAGTTGCTTGACGCAGACCGTCATCAGGCTGAAGGCCAGGGAGCTCAGAATCAGGGCTCGGCTGCCCCGCACCGAGTCCCGGTTCCACCAGGGCTGTGGGGTCTGCGGTTCGGCCATGGCTGTTCTGATGACGGGGTGCACGGAACCCTGCGACTTCGCAGAATGGACCGATGGTGAACGCCCGCCTGCACCCAAGAACGATTGAGGCCGTCAAGGAACGGGCCGACATCGTTGATGTGGTGGGCGAGCACGTGGTGCTCAAGAAGAAGGGACGGGAATTCGTCGGGATCTGTCCGTTCCATGACGACAGCAAACCGTCGATGACGGTGTCGCCCGCCAAGCAGTTCTACTACTGCTTCTCCTGTGGTGCTGGCGGCAACTCCATCAAGTTCCTGATGGAGTTCCAGCGCCAGAGTTTCAGCGATGTGGTGCTGGATCTGGCGCGGCGTTATCAGCTGCCGATCGAGACGGTGGATGGTCCGCAGCAGGAACGGCTGCGGCAACAGTTGTCCCGCAGGGACAAACTGCAGCGGGCCCTGGCCCTGGCTGCCGGTTGGTTTCGCAGCCAGTTGATGGCGCCTGCTGGCGCAGAGGCCCTCAAGTACCTCAGTGAGGCCAGAGGGTTGAGTCCCGCCACCCAGGAGACCTTTCAACTCGGCTATGCGCCGGATCAGTGGGATGGCCTGCTGAAGCATCTTCAGCAAGTTGAGGGGCTGGCGCCCGAGCTTCTCGAGGCTGCTGGGCTGGTGGTTCCCCGCAAGGGAGGCAACGGGTTCTATGACCGCTTCCGCCATCGGGTCATGGTGCCGATCCATGACCGTCAGGGCCGGGTGATCGGTTTCGGGGGACGCAGCCTTGATGGCAGTGAACCGAAATACCTCAACTCCCCCGAGACCGAAGTGTTCGAGAAGGGGAAGCATCTGTTCGGTCTCGACAAGGCCTCCAATGCCATCCGCAAGGACGACAGGGCGGTGGTGGTGGAGGGCTATTTCGATGTGATTGCCCTGCATGCCGCTGGCATCACCAACGCTGTGGCCTCCCTCGGCACGGCCCTGAGCAGTCAGCAGATCACCCAGTTGTGCCGCGTCAGCGACAGCAAGCGGATCGTTCTGAATTTCGACGCCGACGGCGCCGGTGTCCGTGCAGCCAATCGAGCCATCGGTGAGGTGGAGCAGCTGGCGATGCAGGGCCAGCTGGAGCTGCGGGTTCTGCACCTCCCTTCAGGCAAGGACCCCGATGAGTTCCTCAAACAGAACGGGGCCGGCGATTACCGCGCTCTGCTCGATCAGGCCCCCCTCTGGCTGGATTGGCAGATCGAGCAGGTGCTGGAGCAGCGCGATCTCAGCCGGGCCGACCAGTTCCAACAGGCGGTTACGGCCCTGGTGGGGCTGCTGGGCAAACTGCCCCAGTCCGCCGTGCGCACCCACTACCTCCAACGGGTGGCGGAGCGCCTCAGTGGTGGCCAGGGACGCCTGGCGCTTCAGCTCGAGGACGACCTGCGGCAGCAGGTGAAGGGCCAGCGTTGGCATGGGCGCTCCAGCCGTCACGAGCAGCCCGGTGAATCCGGACAGCGGGAGCGTTGTGAGGCCGATCTGCTGCGGCTGTATCTGCATTGCCCCCGGCATCGGGCCACGATTCGCCAGGAACTGCGCAAACGCGAACTGGAGGATTTCGCCATTCCCCATCACCGCCATCTCTGGGCGGCCATTACGGATCTCGAGGAGACCAACCTGGGTGAGGGGCGCATGGAGTCGATCAGCCGTTGCGACGACGACGGCGAGGGTCTGGATCTCATCGATCTGCCCCGCTTGCTCACCGATCAGCTTCTGCTGGAGAGCAGTGCGCTGTTGTCCCGCTTGACGCCCCTTTTGGAGCCAGGTGAATTGCAGCGTGTTGCCCTGGCGGAGCCCCTGGAGCAGCTGCGGGGCATTGCTGCTCTGCTGGAGCGTCAGAAAAGCTTGAAGCGCTGCCGGCACCTGTTGGAGGCCTGGGGCGGCCAGCGTCTGCAAACCCTGGAATCCTGCATCGCTGTTCTGATTGATCAGGAGGCTTCGTCAGATCAGGCCTCCGTGGACATGGAGGTACGGATTCAGGCCCTCTTCGATGACCTCAACCGTGATGCGCTGCGCTACCAGGAGCTGTATTACACCGAGCGAAAACACATCGGCCATCTGGATCAGCAACGTTGCGCCAGCTACACCGTTCCCCCGGCCGCCTGAGCCATGGGCCGGTGGTCTGGGCAAACTGCATCAGGATCTGTTCCTCGAGTTGAAGATGTCTGAATTCTTCGAAGCGATCTGGCACGGTGAGGGCGTCGGCGACGGCGGTGATCTGGAGGAAGCGCTGCAGGCCTACGTCGTGGTGAAGCCGGAGGAGGGGGATTGGGTCGAGGCTTGCGCCGCCGAGGGGGCCGACCCTGTGATCGAGCGCTTCGCCTCGTTTGACGCCTACCTCGACAATGCTGATCCGCTTGAGCGCATTGCCGTCACCCCGCAGATGATCAGCGAAGCCCTTGCGTTGTTGCCGTCCTGATGACTGATTCGCAGCTGGATTTCGCCGTGCTCGATCCGGTCAACCACCTCTGGCCGGCCTTCGTGGAGCGTCTGGGTTCCGAGAAGGCTCAGCGGGCTGTTCGTCAGGCGCTGGATCTGCAGGGCATGCGAGGGCACCAGGGCACCCTGCCGGTGCTGTTCACTGAAACCGGAGGACTGGCGTTGGCCAGCACCGATCTGGTGCGGGAGCAGACGGGTCTCAACGCCCACGGCGAGCGGATGGTCTTGCTGCTCAGCACCCGTGAGCAGGTCATCCAGCTGCTGCAGGAGGTTTGAGGCCTGGCTCAACGCTGTGGGTCAGGCCTTCACCACCGGTAGATCCTGCAGACGGGTGGTGGCGGCGCGGCTGAGTTGCTCACGCCGCATCAACCAACTGGGCTGCAGTCCGCAACCGGCCCATTGCAGGGTTCCACGCCCGTAACGCCGATTGATCCGGTCGATGGTCTGCATCAGGCACTCCCGTTTCTGCTGCTGCTGCTCACTCATCGGCACCATCAGATGGGTCTGCAGGATGTCGTGGCTCTGCAGGTGCTGCATCAGCACGCCGGCCTTGGCCAGTGGACGGTGGGGGCGAAAGATCCGTGCCACCAAGGGGCGTGCCGCTTCCAGCAGCACGGCTGTGTCATTGCTCGGCAGGTCCAGCTGCGTGCTGGCGGCTTGGCTGTAAAACCCAGGAGCGAACGGGCTGGTGCGGGTGAAGATGGTGAGGGCTGCTGCCCGTTGCCGTTGCCTGCGTAATTTCTCGGCGGCGCGCACCACATAGGTGGTGATGGCCTGGTGCAGCTCCTCCTGGCTGGTGATGGGTCGGCTGAAACTGCGACTCACGCAGGTTTCCTGCTTCGGTGCTGGTGCCAGCTCCAGCGGCAGGCAGGCATGGCCCCGCAGCTCCCGTTGCAGCCGCAGACCCACCACGCCGCATTTGGCGCGCAGTTCACCGCTCGGCATGTCCCGGAGGTGTCGTGCGTTGCTGACGCCCCGCAGGCGACACCAATGGGCCAGTTGTCGACCGATTCCCCAGACATCCTCAATCGCAATGGTTTCCAGCCAGCGATCAGGGTTGTCGCACTGGCCGAGGTCGAACATCCCGGCATGGTCTGGGGTCTGTTTGGCCAGGCGATTGGCCAGCTTGGCCTGAGCCTTGCTGGCCCCTAAGCCGATGGCGATCGGTAGGCCGAGGTTCTGCCGTGCCCGTGCTCGCAGCTGGCGGGCCCAACCCTGCAGGTCGCCATCGCGGGGACGACGAATTCTCCCGAAGGCCTCGTCAATCGAATACACCTCCAGCTCTTCACAGTGGGCCTCCAGCAGGCTCATCATCCGCTGGCTCATGTCGGCATAAAGGGCGTAGTTCGAACTGCGCACCACCACGTTGTGCCGTTCCAGCTCCCGGCGCGCCTTGAAGTACGGCGTCCCCATGCGGATGCCGAGGGCACGGGCTTCGGCACTGCGCGCAACGATGCAGCCGTCGTTGTTGGACAGCACCACCACGGGGTGACCGATCAGAGCCGGATCCAGGCTCTGTTCGCAGGAGGCATAGAAGTTGTTTCCATCGATCAGGGCCGTGGCCTGAGGCATGGCGATGTCGCTTCAGAGCGGATGGATCACGTGGATGGCGACGCCCCAGATCTGCACTTCGCCGCAGCGGTGAAGCTCCAGTGGCGGATAGTCCGGATGGGCGGCTTCCAGGCGCAACCGGCCGCGATGATGCATCAGGCGTTTGAGGGTGAAGGCACCGTCGAGCACAGCTACAACCACCTGGCCCGGGCGCGGGTCGAGGCTGCGATCGACCACCAGAAGATCGCCGTCGTGGATGCCGGCGTCGGTCATCGATTCGCCGCTCACATGCAGGAAAAAGGTGCTGGTGGGATGCCGGATCAGCTGTTCATTGAGGTCGATCCCCACGTCGACGTAGTCATCGGCGGGGGACGGGAAGCCAGCGGCGACCCGTTCCCCGGCCAGGGGCAGCGTGAGCCGACTGCGCTTGGGCTGCAGGGGAAGCGGTCTGTGTTGGAGCTCCACGGCAGCAGCGACAACTGACTAAATAGTACGCATGTACTGCTCGCTGTGGGGAGGATCCGGTGAGGATGGTGGCCTTCGACATCTGGTGTTGGCTGACTCCCCTTACCTCGTGGCCATGGCGCTGATCGATCAGCAGGGCCGGCGCGCCCTGCCCCTGGGGGGACGGTCTCAGAAAGAGGTGACTCCGCAGGGTGAGGCCCCGGAGGCGTTGGGCCATGCACTGGTGCTGGAGCTGTTGCTACGGGTGTGGCAGCGCAGTGATCAGGGTGTGCTGCAACGTGCGGCTGGAGCCGACAGCCTGCTGCTGGTGGAGCTGCCGATGGAACGGCTGCCGGAGGACGTGCCCAGGCTCAAGGCGGACTGGTTGAACACGGGGGATACGGCCGCGTTCAAAGCGGCATTGCAGGCTTTCTCCCCGCGGGCCTGGACGGTTTCGATCGAAAAATTCAAGCCGGTGGCTCTGCAGCCGTTGTGGTGAGGGGCGCTTGCTCCCAGATGTTCACGGCCACGGAATAGCGATCGCCTTCGAACGGGTTGATCCGGTGCAGGATGCCGGGGGAGAACAGCACCAGACGGTTGACCACCGGCGGGATCGAGATCGCCGAGCGGAATGTGGGTAACGGCCCCTGGTATCCGTTTTCGATCGGAGGGCTGTCGGCCACCAGCAGTTCGCCGCCAGCGCAGCTCACGTGGGGGTAGAACACGGTGGACAGCAACGGAAGCAGAAAACGGCCGCTGCGTCGACCTTCCAGCTCGTCCTTGTCGATGTGCCAGTCGAGATCGTTGTTGGTGTTGCACCACCACTCGACTCCGGCCCGCTGGGGGGCGAACGCGGTGGCCAGGGGAAGAAGGGCGTCGTCGAGGTAGCGGTCGACGACGGCTTGCTGCGCAGGGGCATGGATGGTGCGGGGAGCACCGCTCTCGGGTCGCCAGCTGAATTGAGCATCACCGTCGTGTTCCTCCTTGAGTCGCCCGTGGATGTCACAGAGGTCGCGTAGGTCCTGAAGGGCGCTGGCGGGCAGAAGGTTGTCGATGATGTGAAGCACGGTCAGGTCTCCTCGGCGGCTTGGGCCTGCAGGCGCATGAGGTAATGAAACGCGTCGCTGTCGGTGTCGCGGGCAATTTTCTTGAGCCCGAAGCTTTCACCCTGTTTGAGCGCGCGTTTGATGTCGCGAACAGTTATCAATTTTTTTTTGGGTGCTGTAATCAGAGGAGGAAGAAAATCCTGTTCATCTCCTGTAATCATTCTGAGTATTGTAGGAATTGTGACCTCTGTCAGGGGCCATTGAGTCTTGGTGGTTGATTCGAAGTAGTTGTTGTCGAAAGCGGAAAGGTAGGTGTTGCTGAATTTTTCAAAAATGTTCCAAGGGATCAAGCTGCCACAAACGCGACCTCTGCTTAAGTTGTTGAAGTTTCCTTCGAAATACCGATCTGTAAATGTCTTGATTCTAGGGTCGGAGAGTGAATGTTTGATCCATTTCCATTTGGTACGAGTTTTGAATTTTTTTTCGCCACAGTGAACCATTCTAGTGAGAATTGATGTTTTGATCTTGGTTGAGAAGAGCAGGTCGGCGTCGGTGTGAATGAGGACGGCATCATGCTCTGAAGGGTCTATTAGTGCGCTCTTGATGAGTTCTGATAAGGCATCAGCAGTGCAGTAACGCCAAGTGGCTCGTCTGTGTTGGGTGAAGACGATGCTGTGACCCTCCCGTTCGGCGTAGGCGGTGAGGTCGGATTGCAGCTCTGGGTAACTCTCCAGAGATATATGGAAGTAATGTCGCAATTCAAAGGGTGCAAGAAACACCCTGTAGTTCTCCAGTTGGCGGGCGATGTGATCAATCGACTGGCCATGGATCGGTGAGAGCAGAGCCAGACGCATGGTGGAGGGAGAAAGATCGGCGACCATCGCCGAACCCTAGGCACGGTGATATGGGCTGCCTTGAACAATCGCCTGGGCTCGGAACAGTTGTTCCACGAGCATCAGCCGCGCCAGTTCGTGGGGGAAGGTCATCGGTGAAAGGCTCAGGCGCCATTTGGCCTGTGCCTTGAGCTCAGCCGTCAGACCGTCGGCCCCACCGATCACAAAGGCCAGCCGTTGGTTGCCGAATTGCTCGAGACGTCGCGCGAAGGGAACCGACGCCAAGGTGTCGCCCTGTTCCATCAGTGCGATCAGGGTTTCGTCGGGTCGCAGGGCCGCTCTGATGGCATCGGCTTCCTTGTCTGGATTGCTGTCGCGCAGTTCGCTGATGGTCAACCCAGGCAGGCGTTTGAGGTAGAGGTCAATGCCGTCCTGAATCCAGCCACGACGCACTTTGCCCACCGCAAGAATCCGGCAACGGGCCGGGTTCAAACGTCGTCTCCCTCATCCTCGAGCAGCAGCTGCCCGAAAGCCACGTAGAGGCTTTCCTCCTCGCTGCCCGGGTTCACCCTAGGCCGTTTCGGCTGGGTGTTTTTTCCCGGTCCGGGCTGGTTGCGCGCTGGTGCGGCAAGGGCTGGGGTGGTGTCGTTGTTGTTAAACGGCGATGGTTGAGCCGATGGTTTGCGTTGGGCCTCCAACTGTTTGAGGCGCTCCATCAGGTGCTCAGGAACGGTGCCGTCCTGGCTGGCCTTCATCAGTTCCCGGAAGAGCTCCTCGGGGTTCTTCTCCGTTTCAACGCGATGGCGCACCTGGCTGGCTTTGGGAGCTGACGCAGGCTTCTCCGGTTCCGGCAGGCGTGCAGGGAGTTGACGCCCCAACTCACGCAGGCGCTCGAGGCTGCGGGGATCAAAGCTCATGGTTCAGGCGCAACCGAGACTTTCACGGGTGCTGCGGCCCGTGACGGAATTCGTTCCGTCGGCAACGGCGCAGAGGCTTTTGAGTTGGTCCCCGCGCATGGGAACGTCGGTGAAGTCGGCCCCCGTGATCAACACATCGCTGAAGCGGGTGTTGAAGGCAAAAGCCCCCTCCAGCACGGCATCCTCAAGGTTGGTGCCTGTCATCACAGCGGCGTCCAGGGTGGCTTCGCGCAGGTCGGTGCTGCTGAGGTCGGCATCCTGCAGCTTGGCGCCGTAGAGGCTGGCTCCCCGCAGATCAGACCCGGACAGGTTGGCTTCGCGCAGGTTGCTGAGGTTGAAGGTGGCCCCCCGCAGGTCCTTGTTGGAGTAGTCGGCCCCAATCAACACCTGTTTGGCCACATCAATCGCGGCGTGGGCCGGAGCCGCCATCAGCCACTGGCATGTGAACACCACCAGAGAGATCAGTACGGCCGTGAAGCGTCTGCCCATGATCGGAACCATCACCGCCGAACCCTAGAACCGTTCCAGGGGGGAATGGTTTGAACCAAGACGTGAGGGTTCAAGCCGGTGGGGTTTCAATGCAGCGGTGGCTGGGCGGAGCAGCAGGCCTTGCAGCAGCTGGAAGCGCAGGGATGGCGGTTGCTGGACCGCAACTGGCACTGCCGCTGGGGCGAGCTCGATCTGGTGCTGGAGCGGCAGCAGCAGCTGCTGGTGGTGGAGGTGAAGGGCCGTCGCACGGGGCATCGGGACTGCCATGGCCTTGATGCCTTTCATTCCGCCAAACGGCGCCGCATGGCTCGCGCGATCAGTTGCTGGAGAGCTGTGCATCCGGCATCTGCTGAGCAGCTGCTCCGGGTCAAGCTGGCCCTTGTTCCCTTGATGACGTCCCGCCGAACGATTCGCTGGATTGATATGGAGCGGCTGTGCTGATGCACAGTTGACCCATGGGTTTCTCCGGACATCACGCCCGCAAGCGCTTTGGTCAGCACTGGTTGCGGGACGAATCCGTGCTGCAACGAATCATCGAGGCTGCTGACCTGCAGTCCACCGATCGGGTGCTGGAGGTGGGGCCCGGTCGCGGGGCATTAACCGAGCGTCTACTGGCCGCGGGTCTGAAGGCGGTGCATGCGATTGAGCTCGACCGCGATCTGGTGGATGGTCTTCAGGAACGTTTTGAGGCTCAGCCTGGGTTCAGCCTCCATCAGGGCGATGTTCTTGAAGCCCCACTGGAATTGAGTGATGGCCGCATCGCCGACAAGGTGGTGGCCAACATTCCGTACAACATCACTGGCCCACTGCTGGAGCGGTTGGTGGGCCGACTGGACCGGCCGGTGGATCCGCCCTACCAACGGCTTGTGTTGCTGGTGCAGAAGGAAGTCGCGGAGCGGATTCGTGCCCGACCCGGCCACAGCAGTTTCAGCGCCCTGAGTGTGCGCATGCAGCTGCTGGCCCGGTGCCGTTCGGTGTGTCCGGTGCCGCCGCGCTGTTTCCAGCCGCCGCCAAAGGTGCAATCGGAAGTGATCTGCCTGGAGCCCTTGCCGGCCTCGGAGCGGGTGGAGCCGGCTATGGCCGCCCGGGTGGAATCGCTGTTGAAGCAGGCGTTTCTGGCCCGGCGCAAGATGTTGCGCAACACCCTGGCGGGTGTGGCTGAGCCAGACCGCTTGAAGGAGCTGGCGGCCTCCGCGGGTTTCAGCCTGCAGCAACGCCCCCAGGAACTCGCGCCCGCCACCTGGGTCGCCCTGGCCAGGGGTTTGAATCGGGGCGACTGAACAACCACCATGATCACGGTGACGGCCCCGGCCAAAGTCAACCTGCACCTGGAGGTCCTGGGGCTGCGCTCGGACGGTTTCCATGAGCTGGCCATGGTGATGCAGAGCATCGAACTGGCGGATCGCCTGAGCTTTCAGAACACCGCTGATGCACAACTCAGCCTCACCTGCGATGACGCCAGCCTCAGCGTCGGCGACGACAACCTGATCCTCCGGGCGGCCCAGTTGCTGCGGGACCGTTCGGGTTTCAGTGAATTGGGGGCGTCCATTCATCTCGAGAAGCGCATCCCCATCGGTGCTGGCCTGGCTGGTGGCTCCAGCGACGGCGCCGCGGCACTGGTTGGTCTGAATGCTCTGTGGGGCTTGGGCCACAGCCCCGCGGATCTGGAGCGAATGGCCGCTGAGCTCGGTTCAGACATGCCCTTCTGTGTGGCCGGAGGATGTCAGCTCTGCTTCGGGCGAGGCGAACAACTGGAAGCTGTGCCACCAACGCCTCAACCCCTGGCTGTGCTCTTGGTCAAAGACCCCACGGTGACCGTTTCAACGCCCTGGGCCTACAAGCGTTGCCGTGAGCTAAATCAATCCCACTACCTCGCTGACGAGGCGGCTTTTGAACAACGCCGGCAAGCCTTGCGCAGCGTTGATTGGCTCCAGCCATTGCGCAGCGAGCTGCCACCTCCCCTGCGCAATGACCTGCAGGAGGTGGTTGCTCCTGAAACAGCTGCGGTGCGTTCGGCGCTCGATCTGTTGAACAGCGTTCCCGAAAGCCTGGCGGTGGCCATGAGTGGTTCTGGACCCAGTTGTTTCGCGCTGTTCTCCGATCTGGCGTCATGTCGCCAGGCGCAGGATCAGCTCACTCCCCAGCTGGACCGCGCCGGCCTGAAGGCCTGGTCTTGCGCCCTTCGCAGCGATGGCGTGAGGATCGAGGCATGACTGATGTCCCCACACCAGAGAGCCCCGAACCACAGGATCCGCGCAAAGGTCCGCTGAGTTTTCTTTCCGGAGCGCTGACGGCCGGGCTGTTGGCCTGGCTGGCCCTGGGCCTGAGTCGGCGGATGGTGGTGTATTTCGCCGTTCATCCCCCGCACTACAGCTCGCCGATTGCCCAGAACATCGCTGTCACCCTGAAGACCCTTCTGGTGGGTTTGTCCTTCCTGGCCACCTTCAGCACGGGTTTTGTGGCCCTTGGCCTGACCCTGGTGTTTCTTCGCAGTCTCTTTACGGCTCGCGATCAGAACCCTGCCTAGCGTCCGCTCATTGCCAGGGTTTGGATGACGCCCCACGACCTCGGCCAGCTGGCGTTGCTGCTGTCTCCGGCCATGCTGCTTTCCGTTTTGTTGTTGTTCACCTTCGCGGCGGGCGGTTGACCCTGCGCTGACTGAGATAGCTTGGCTTCACCACCCGGATTGGCCGGGATCACTGTGACGCCGTGGCAGGAACACTTCTCTTCAACGCCCTCCGGGAAGCCATCGACGAGGAGATGGGGAGAGACCCCCACGTCTGCGTGATGGGGGAGGACGTCGGTCACTACGGCGGTAGTTACAAGGTCACCAAGGATCTGGCGGAGAAATACGGCGATCTCAGGGTGCTCGACACCCCGATTGCTGAGAACGGCTTCACCGGAATGGCGGTTGGTGCCGCGATGACCGGTCTCCGGCCGATCGTTGAGGGCATGAACATGGGCTTCCTGCTCCTGGCCTTCAACCAGATCTCCAACAACATGGGGATGCTCCGCTACACGAGCGGCGGCAACTTCACCATTCCCACCGTGGTGCGCGGCCCCGGCGGTGTGGGTCGTCAGCTTGGCGCTGAGCACAGCCAACGGCTGGAGGCCTACTTCCATGCCGTCCCCGGCATCAAGATCGTGGCCTGCAGCACGCCCACCAATGCCAAAGGTCTGATGAAGGCCGCGATTCGCGACAACAACCCCGTGCTCTTCTTCGAGCACGTTCTGCTCTACAACCTCAGCGAGGAGCTCCCCGAAGGCGACTACACCTGTGCCCTCGACCAGGCGGATCTGGTGAAGGAAGGCACCGATGTGACGATCCTCACCTACTCCCGGATGCGTCATCACTGCCTCAAGGCTGTGGAGCAACTGGAGGCAGAGGGGGTGAGCGTTGAGCTGATCGATCTGATCAGCCTCAAGCCCTTCGACATGGAGACGATCAGCCGCTCCATCCGCAAGACCAACAAGGTGATCGTGGTGGAGGAATGCATGAAGACCGGCGGCATCGGGGCCGAGTTGATTGCGCTGATCACCGAACAGTGCTTCGACGATCTGGATGCCCGGCCTGTGCGTCTTTCCAGTCAGGACATCCCCACCCCCTACAACGGTTCTCTCGAGAACCTCACGATCATTCAGCCGCATCAGATCGTTGAGGCGGCGCAGGCGTTGGTCAACAAGGGCATCTGACGTTGATGGCGCGTTATCAGGGTTGGTTTGCCCTTGTTCTTGCCCTGGCGATCGCCGCCGGGATGTTTTTGGTTCGGACGCCGCTGGAACTGGGCCTCGATCTGCGGGGCGGCAGTCAGCTCACCGTTGAGGTGAAGCCAGCTGGAGAAATCACCCGCGTTGGTGCCGAAGAGATGGAAGCGGTGAAAGCCGTGCTCGATCGACGGGTCAACGGTCTTGGTGTGGCTGAGTCCACCCTTCAGACGGTGGGTGAGTCGCAGCTCGTTCTGCAGCTCCCAGGTGAGCAGGATCCCACCGCTGCTGCGCGGGTTCTCGGCGACACAGCCCTGTTGGAGTTTCGTGCCCAAAAAGCCGACACCGAAGCAGAGTTCCGAGGTCTGAGGCAGCTCCGTTCCCAGGTGGAAGCGATCCTCAGGTTGCGTGAAGATCAGATCCGCCGTGGTGAGACCCCGGAGCCTTTGGATCTGGCTCAGCTGAAGTCAACCCAGCAGACCCTGGGTCTGGATGGGCAGGCCAGCTCGGAAGAGGAGCAGCTCCGCGAGCTTCTGAAGAAGGTTGATGCCGATCTGCTCACGATGCTTGAGCCAGCAGCCCTGACGGGCAAGCAGCTGGTGACGGCAGGCCGTCAACCGCTCCAGAACAACCCGAACAGCTGGGAGGTGACCCTCAATTTCGATGGTGAGGGTGCTGAGGCCTTCGCTGACCTCACCAAATCGATTGCCGGTACCGACCGGTTGCTGGCCATCACTCTGGATGATCAGCTGATCAGTGCCGCCAGCGTTGGCCCCCAGTTCAAAAGTGCTGGAATCTCTGGTGGTGCAGCCACCATCAGTGGCAATTTCAGTGCGGAAACGGCCCGTGAGCTCGAGGTGAAGCTCCGCGGCGGCTCCCTGCCCCTTCCCGTTGAAGTGATCGAGGTCCGCACTATCGGGCCCACGCTCGGAGCAGAGAACATCCGCCGCAGCCTGGTGGCCGCCCTCTCGGGCCTGGCTCTGGTGGCGGTGTTCATGGTGGTGGCCTATCGCCTGCCAGGGGCGGTGGCTGTGATGGCCCTCAGCCTTTATGCCCTTTTCAACCTGGCGGTGTACGCCTTGATTCCGGTCACCCTCACCCTGCCGGGAATCGCTGGTTTCATCCTCTCGATCGGCATGGCCGTGGATGCCAATGTGCTGATCTTTGAACGGATCAAGGACGAATTGCGGCGGGGCAACACCTTGATCCGCTCGATCGATACAGGCTTCTCCGAGGCCTTTTCATCGATCGTCGATGGTCACCTGACCACGCTGATCAGTTGTGCAGCTCTCTTCTTCCTTGGCACCGGCCTGGTCAAGGGCTTTGCCGCGACCCTGGGCATTGGTGTTCTGCTGAGTTTGTTCACGGCCCTGACCTGCACCCGCACCCTGCTTCGTTTCCTGATGGGCTACGCCGGTCTGCGTCGTGCCAGCAACTTTCTGCCCACCGGGCAACTTCCTTCCCCCACCGCCTGAACCATGACTGAAGCATCGTCATCGGCACAAGCGGCAACGGTCCTCAGATTGCGCTGGTCCCTCAGCAGCATGCGCCGCAAGGTGTGGCTCGTTTCTGGTCTGGTGGTTCTGATCAGCCTGTTGGGCCTGGTGCTCAGCTGGTTGGATCCTGCGATTCGTGCTCCCCTCCGTCCGGGTCTGGATTTCACCGGTGGCACGCAGATTCAACTGGAGCGTCGCTGTGATGACGCCTGCGCCGAGCTCAAGGCGATTCAGGTCTCGGATGTGATCCGCAGCCTGGAGCTGCCCCAGGAGGAGGGTCAACCTCTCCCCAACCTGGGTGCTCCCCGGGTTCAGCTTCTGGATGGCGGTCAGTCGTTGTTGCTGCGCCTGCCAACGTTGTCGGCTGCCCAGGGCCAAGCGGTGATTGAAGCGGTTGAACCCGTTGCAGGGCCATTCCTCTCCGGTGGTCAATCGGTCGACACGATCGGGCCGAGCCTGGGCAAACAATTGCTGCGCAGCAGTCTGATTTCTTTGTTGGTGGCCTTCAGCGGTATTGCGGCCTACATCAGCTTCCGCTACGACCGCCGCTACGCTTTTCTCGCTCTGGTGGCGCTGGCCCATGACGTGGCGATCGTCTGTGGAGTTTTTGCCTGGCTCGGGGTTGTGCTCCAGCTGGAGGTGGACAGCCTCTTTGCGGTTTCATTGCTGACCATTGCTGGTTATTCGGTCAACGACACGGTGGTGGTCTTTGATCGCATCCGTGAACGCAGCAAGGATGCTGCCGACCTGCCGCTTTCAGTGCAGGTGGATCAAGCGGTGTCCGCCACCCTGACCCGAACGCTCTACACCAGCGGAACCACGCTTCTGCCTCTCTTGGCGCTCGTGTGTTTCGGTGGAGCAACCCTGTATTGGTTTGCCATCGCCCTCGCCCTCGGGGTTGTTGTTGGTTCCTGGTCGAGCATCGCCCTGGCGCCCTCGTTGCTCACGCTGTGGGACCGCTCCCGTGACTAAATCCAGGGGTGATTCAGAGCGGAGACGCCGTGCTGTTTCGGCCCGTTGGTTTCCAATTCTGTTGATCCTGCTGGCTCTGGCTGATCTGCGCACCGAAGTTCTGCTGCTCAGTGATCAGTTCACGATCACAGGGCTTGGTTATGCCATTCGGCATCATCAGCTCGCTGTGGTGGTCTTGCTGGGTTCCGGCTCTCTCTGGCGTCGTTTCGGTTAGCGCTTGGGGCCGTTGCCGAATTCCCGCCAGATCGAATCCCAGGTGCGTTGTTTCACCTCGGCGTTCCACTGCCCCTGGCTGTGGGTTGAGGCCCACCACGATTCGAACAGATCGTGGGCTTCCTCTTGCAGCAAATCGGAGTCAAGATTCTCGCGAACCAGCTGCATCACGGCCTGCCTCAGTTCCTCGTAACGGGAGAAATTGAAGATGACGTCCAAGCCCGCTCGTCTCACGACCTCTTGGACACACTATTGGATTGAAGGGCGTGGAGGTGGCTTTTCGGTATCGCTATGAACGTCAGTTCTTGGGAAGCCTGAGCTACGACACATTTGGTTGCTCAGGTTCCATGGAGTTGAATCCTGGTCTCAGCGAGGTGGTCTTCGGCTTGCGTGCTGAGGTGGAAGCTCTGAAGACGCGCTTGAACAAGATTGAGCGTGGTCAAGAGGTGGCGGTCTCTGCGGCCTATTGGCAGGCGGTTGAGCGGGAGCGTGATTCGAGCGAAAAAAGAAACGTCACCTGCTCTGATGTGGTCGAAAAAAATGGGACCCTCTCCCAAGAGTCCCAAGGCTCGACGCGTCGTTCTCACGACTCCGTAAAAATACTCATACAGTGCGGGTCTCAGATGTGACCCCCGCTACACGATGTTCGCTGGGTTACATCTTTCAGAGTTGTCCTCAGGCCCAGCGGTCCATGATCTGCTGCACCACCACCCGCTGCATCAACACCTGAAGCACCACCACCAACGGAAGGGCCAGCAGCACGCCCGGAAGCCCGAGAAGAGCGCCAAGGCTGAGCTGAGCCGTTAAAGCCACCGTTGGCAGCAGATTCACGGTTTTCCGCAGCAACAGTGGTGTGAGCAGAAATGCCTCCAGGTTCTGCAGCACCAGCCGGAGCACCAGCACCGACAGCATCAATTGCGGCGACTGCAGCAGGGCCAATCCCGTGGGCAGCAGCGTTGCCGCCGTAGGCCCAATGGTCGGCACGAACGTGAGCAGGCCACAAACCAGGGCGCTCAACAGGGCCAGGGGGGACTTCAGCAGCAACAAGCCGCCCCAGGTGAGCAGAAAAACGGTGGTGGCGGAGAGGGTCATGCCACTGAGCCAACCCCCCAACGCTTGCCTGCACTCGTCGAGCAGGTGCTCCATCCGCTCCCGGGCGGGTCGGGGCGTCATGACGACCACCATGCGCCGGTGGGCGCTTGGATCCAAGGCCAGCAGGATCGCGAGCAGCACCATCAAGAACAGTTGAATCAGCGAGTTCGCTGCACCTCCTGCGAACCCCAGCAATGGCTGAAGGCCGTTCAGGTTGAGGCCCTCCCCCAAAGCGTCATTCAGCTGCGCCAGGCGTGGCTCACTGCTCAGCAGGTCGGACACCTTGCTGACCAACTGCGGCAGATCCTCTCCCAGTTGCTGAAACTGGCTGATCAGTTCCGGCACCAGCAGTTGCCCCAGCAGCCCCCCGGCCAAGATCAAAATCCCCAGTACCGCCGCCATGGCCTGGGGGCGCTCCAGTGGGGTTCGCTTCTGAAACTGAACAATCAGCACATCCAGGGCCACGGCCACCACCACGGCGCCAAAGAGCACCAGCAGCACCCAACGCAGGTGCCAGAGCAAAAGCACCAGCACCACCAAGGTGAGTGCAATGAGAAACGTGCCGGCAGTCATCGAACCGGCTCCAGGCGTTTCCAGCGATCCAACACATCGTGGATCACGACTTCACGGATGATCACCTGCAGCACCACCGCCAACGGCAGCGCCATCAGCAGACCGAGGGGGCCAAACAGGAGTGTGAACAGGAACTGAGCCGCCAGAGTCAATCCGGGCAGCAGCTTCACCTGGTGGTGCATCACCGATGGCGTGATCACGTAACTCTCGATGTTCTGGATCACCACGTAGGCACCCAGCACCGCAGCGGCCTTCCAGGGTGCATCCAACAGAGCCACCGCCATTGGGAAGATCGTGCTCATGGTTGGTCCCACATTGGGGATCACGTTCAACAGCCCTGCAAGAAGTGCATTGGCCAGAACGAGCTTCACGCCCAACAGCGTTAACGCAAGGCTGCAAAGCACAAACACGGCCAAGGAGCTGATCAGCACACCCACCATCCAGCTGCTCAAGGCAGCACCGCACTGATCCAGGATGCGACGCCCTCGGCGTCGGTAGAAGGAGGGAATCAACTGCAGGCCAACATTCCGATAGGCCTGGGGCTGAATGCTGATCATCAGAGCCACCGCCACCACGAACAACAGCCGCAGGACGCCGTTGCCGAGGTTGCCCGCCAAACCGAGCAGACCCAGAAACCCACTACCCACACCAGCGGCGAGGGATGAACTGTCGGGAACAAGCTGGAGCGGACCGTTCAGGCCCGGTTGATCCAGGTCGGGGAATGCATCGGCGCCATAGATGGCCTCACTGATGCTGTCGATCCAACCGAGTCCCAGCCGCACCAGGGTCTGACCCGCTTCGGGCAGCTTCTGCAACAGCAGTGAGAATTCCTCGAGAAACGGGGGGACAACAACACCAGCCGCACCGGCGACCAACAACAACAACCCAACGATGCAGAGCAACAGGGCCAGGGGCCTTTGCATCGGCCGCCGCTCGCGAAGAATGCCCACCAAGGTGCACAGCGCCATGGCCAGAACCACTGCCGCAAAGATCAGCAGCAGCAGCTCACGCAGTGACCACAGCAGAACGATGGCTGCAATGAAGGCTGTCAGAAACAGCCACTGGGGCAGTCTCAAGCTTGTTGGTCGTCGGCCCCTACAGTCTGATTGGAATCCTGGCTTTGTGAATAACCCAAGCCATTGGCATCGGCGTAGCGCTGGGCGAAGCGCATGAAACGCTCGAAGTCCTGCTCGGACTTCCATGAGTAAACGGCTTCGAGGGCACTGGCGGTGCCGTTCACGAATTTGCCATTCACTTCGCGGGTGACCATTTCGCCTTCTTCATCCACCATCCACATTCCGGTGATGTCACCCATGGTTTCGGGAGCAATCGCAGCAGGCTGCTCGAAACGGAAGGTGGCTTGACCGGTGCGGCCGTCGCGGCTGCGGGTCAGGCGGATGTCGGGCACTACCGGCTCATTGACCCCGCGAAAAAACTGAATCGCCGCTTTGCTCATGCCGTTCTCGAACCATCGATGGGGGCGATCCTAAGCGGGGATTTCAACTAACCCGCCGTTGATCAAGGTCTCGGCGGCTTGATCAGCGCTGAGCCCTGAGAGATCGATCGTGTCGCGTTTGGGCGATCGCGCCAGTTCATGGTCGTAACAGCGGTCGTAGTAATCGAGCGTGGCGCGGCAGGCGGTGGCCCAGTCCTCCCTGGCAATCGCTTCAAGGGCTTCCTTGGTGCGCTGGGGCCCCAGGCGACGGCTGATCCGTTCGGTTGCTTCAGCCAGGGCGGCTCCCCCCTGGTGGCCGTACACCTGCACCAATTGGTTCACCCGTTCCCCGAGGTCGCGCTGAATCTCCAGCACAGGCGCCTCTTGCATTTGATCGAACAGGGCCTTGGGAATGCGGCAGCGGCCCACCTGGATGCTTTCCGCTTCCAACCAGATGGCTGTGGCTCCACAGCGTTGGTGTTGGTCCAAAGCCTCAGCCAATTGGTTCTCGTAGTGCTCGGTGCTGGGTTGATCCGGCAGACCCAGACCGCCGAAACTGCTGCCGCGGTGGTTGGCCAGCCCTTCCAGATCAACCACGGCTGCACCGCGCGCGGCCATGGCCAACAGCAGATCGGTTTTCCCTGTTCCCGTGCGGCCTCCCATCACGCGAAGGGGCCAGATCTGCTCAAAGCGGCTCTGTGCCCAGCGCCGATAGCTCTTGTAGCCCCCCTGAAGGAGCCTTGGCTTGAGATCGATCTGCTGGGCCAGCCAGGCCACACTGGCCGAGCGCATTCCGCCCCGCCAGCAGTAGATCCGTGGTTCCCCCTGCTGACGCAGGTTGTCCAATTGGCGGGCCAGGCTGCTGAGCTTGGGGCCGGTGAGTTCAAGCCCCAGGTGAATCGCTGGTGTGCGTCCCTGCTGCTTGTAAGCGGTGCCCACTGCGGCACGTTCCTCATCGTTGAACAGCGGCACGTTGATGGCGCCGGGCCAGTGCCCCTTTTCAAATTCGCTGGGGCTGCGAACGTCCACCAGTGGACCTTTCAGCTCACGAAGCTGCTGGATCTCGATTGAACTTGTTTCGCCCATGCCTGACATAGTGGCCAACACCGAGCCAGTTGGGGCCGGTTGCCACTCATGCTCTCCGGTTCCACACCCGCCACCAAACTCAGCATCGATCAGCTGCTGGATCGTTTCGCGAAGGGAACACCTCGCCAGCGTCGTCCGCTGATCAAGCAGATCGAAACCCGCGCCGAGGAGTTGGCTGCGGTGGGCCCAGACCTTCTGTCTGGCTTTGACCCCGCCGGTGATGACTGGGCTGCAGGTTGGATCTTGCAGGTGTTGCAGCGCCACCAGCCCGATGCAATCACCGCTCTCATTCCGTCGTCCGATCGAGGTTGGTTCACCACTGATTCCGGAGTTGGCCTGGATTACGGGCCGCTCCAGCAGGAGCTGCTGGATCAGAACTTTGAAGAGGCGGATCGCGTCACCAGCCAGTGCCTGCGTGAATTGGCCGGTGATGCCGCCGTGAAGCGGGGCTACGTCTACTTCACAGAAGTTGCGCCGATGTCAGGCGTTGATCTAGTCAGTCTTGATCGCCTCTGGACGGTCTATTCCCAAGGTCGCTTCGGCTTCACAGCCCAGTCCCAGTTGCTGTCAGCCCTCGATGGGCGTTACGAACGCCTTTGGCCCCGGATTGGCTGGAAATGTGATGGCGTCTGGACACGTTATCCCGGTGCCTTTACCTGGTCGATCGAGGCTCCAGAGGGGCACATGCCGTTGATCAACCAGCTCCGTGGCGTTCGCCTGATGGATTCCCTCTTGAAGCATCCGGCACTTGTGGCCCGCAGATCCTGACGGGGCTTCCCATTAACGGTAAGTTCGAAACACCGACGTCAACGGGCCCCACTGTGCCGTCCAAGAGGTTTCGCTGGGCTGAGTTCACCTTGCCGTCGACCCTGCAGCTGGCTCCTCTGCTGGAGCTGCTGACAGAGCCCGTCGGTTGTGTTCTCACCAGTCAGCGGATTGAGCTGGGGTTGCATGAAGCCCTGGTCAATGCCGTTCGCCATGGCAATGCCGAGAACCCCGCCAAGAAGCTCCGTGTTCGCCGCATCCTCACGCCCAACTGGATGGTCTGGCAGGTTCAGGATGAGGGTTGCGGCCTCCCACAACAGTCCCGCACAGCCACCCTGCCGCCGGCTCTCGATGCTCCTAGCGGGCGTGGGTTGTTCCTGATCCATCAATGTTTTGATGATGTGCGCTGGAGCCGTCGGGGGAATCGCCTGCAGCTGGCCTGCCGTCGGCCCGTCAATGACGCGGACAGCCCGGATCCTTCAGCTCTCCTTTGAACCACCCCAGTGCCTGTTGGGTCAGGTTCTCCACGTCGGTGCTGTCCCCTTGGCGGAGCAGTTGCACCATCGCTGCTGCTAGTAACTCAGCTCCACGCCGCTGTCGGTTGCTCTTCAGCTGATGCCAGTCGCGATCGCCGATGCGGAGCAACTGGTGCAGTTCTTCCGCCTTGGCTGTAGCGGAGTCGGGCCATGGGGCGTCAGGTGAAGTCATCCCTGAATCAGCAGATCGATCTAGTTTCGGTTGATGTGGGCGCAATGGCGTGGAACAGCGCAAAGGCCAACGACGCGTTCGTGAACTGCGTTGGTTGCACCATGCCTCACGGCTGGTGTTGCAAGGGCAATGTCAGGCCCATGCCCGGTCGGGTGTTGCGGCGCGGCGATGGCTGCAGCGCCGCAAACTTGCTGCGAATCTGATCACGCAACGGCCTGTGGGCTGGGCCCTCTCCCCAGTGTCTGGGGAGCGCTTCTGGAGATCCCTACGCTTCGGTGGAGCAGGCTTTGCCTTGGCCTGGCTGCTGGCGCAGCTTTGAACGCATAAGAAGATCAGGCCACCCGTTGGCAATGGGCCTGGCCAACCACCACCAGCGAATTCGAGGCCGGTGCTGATTCCTTCGTGGGTGTAACCCCCGCGTGCAGTGCCATGTCCTGACCGCGAAGCCAGGCATTGTGCAGGGCTCGCCTGCGACGATCTTCAGACAACACCAAACGATCGGCTGCAGACTGAGGACTTTCCCCAGGCATCACGGCCGTGCGCAGGCAGATACCGAAGCCATGGGCTTCGACCTGCACATGGCCTTCCATCAGCACCACCTGGAATGTCCAGCCCTGAAGCCAACGCAGCCGGAAGGGATTGGTCATGACATTCCCTTCGGGATTCAGCACACCCTATGGCTCGCAGCCGTTCGTGCAAGGGAGGCTGTCAGGGAATCCCCTCAGCTGGCCTCTGGGATGGGTTTGCGTGCCGACCAGACCCGCGTCATGAAGTGGGTTTCCGCGGTGATGCCTTCGAACCCTGCAGCTGAGAGGCGGGCGTCGATGTCGTCGCCGATGTAGTCGCGGTAGTAAGGCTCATGGAAGACGCGCCTGAAGTTCTCCATCACGGAGGCGAACTTGGCTGAATCGGCCATCTGCACAGAGTCGGCGAGCACGAACACACCACCGGGTTCAAGCACCCGCCAGGCCTCGTTGAGCACGTTCTGGCGGGCATCCGCCGGAAGTTCGTGCAGCAGGAACACACTGGTGACTGCCTGAACCGATTCATCAGCCAAGGGCAGTGATTCCCCGTTGGCACGGATCAGCTGAACCAGCGATGCATCGCCGTCATTCAGCCAGCGGTTGGCTTGACGCAGGTACGACTCGGAGAGATCGGTTCCGATCAGTTGCGCGTGGGGAACGGCGGCGCGGATCTGCTGCAGGGTCCGGCCGGTGCCGGTAGCCACATCAAGAATCTTGAGGGAACCCGGAGCACGGTCTGCGAAGTGCTTCAAGCCACGTTTCAGCGGAGCCAAAACCCTGCGTCGCATGGCATCGGCGGTGCCATTGAAGAGGATTTCCACCTGCAGGTCGTAAAGACCAGCCGAATGGTCACTCAGGTAGCCGTCGGTTTGATGGTGAAAATTCTGGAGGTAGTACTCGGGGTAGAGCGCTTTTTCGGTTTCCTTGGGGAGATCCCGCACATTGCGCTCGCGGCGTCGATCCCAGGTGGAGGGAAGATCCATCCAAACCTGCGGGTAGCGGCTGACCCAGTCGAGCCAGGGTGCATCAAACAACAACTGCTCGGGGTAGATCCCCTGTTCGGCGTCCTGCCAGTCCTGTTCCTGGAGTTTCTTCATATCCAGCTGCAGCTCTCCAAGAACTTCGGCGGACACGGGCTCGGTTTTCGGCACCGCATCTGGCGCCAACAGCTCCATCAGCTTGGTGCTCAGCTCCTTGTGGGCCAGGCCCGCGATGCTTTTGCCTTGCTGAAGCGTTTGGTACGCAAGCTTGCTCAGGGGCGTTGACGCCATCGCGGATTCAGACAACGACCCCATTCCAACGAATGAGGCGCACAATCGCGTGGCTAGCAGTCCACAAAAAAAACCCGCCTTCTTGGAGGCGGGTCGTGGGATGCACGGGCGCTGATCAAGCGTCGTAGTACATGGTGAATTCATGGGGGTGAGGCCGCTGGCGCAGCTGCTGCACCTCCTCGTACTTCAGGTCGATCCAGTTGTCGATGAAGTCGTCGCTGAACACACCGCCAGCGGTGAGGAAGCCGCGATCGGCATTCAACGCTTCCAGTGCACCGTTGAGGGATGCGGGGACCGTAGCGATCTTGGACAGCTCCTCAGCTGCCAGTTCGAAAAGGTCGCGATCTTCACCATCGCCGGGATCGATCTGGTTCTTGATGCCGTCCAGACCAGCCATCAGCATGGCGCTGAAGGCCAGATAGGGGTTGGCGAGGGCATCGCCGGAACGGAACTCGAGGCGCTTGGCCTTCGGGCTCGGGCCGGTGAGCGGGATCCGCACGGCGGCAGAGCGGTTGCCCTCGGAGTAGACGAGGTTCACCGGGGCTTCGAAACCGGGCACCAGACGCTTGTAGCTGTTGGTGGTGGGGTTGGTGAAGGCCAGGAAGGCGGGGGCGTGCTTGAGGATGCCGCCGATGTACCAGCGTGCCGTCTGCGAGAGATTGGCGTAGGTGCCTTCGCCGAAGAACAGGGGCTGACCGCCTTTCCAGAGGCTCTGGTGCACGTGCATGCCGGAGCCGTTGTCGTTGAAGACCGGCTTGGGCATGAAGGTGGCCGTCTTGCCGTACTTCTTGGCCACGTTGCGCACGACGTACTTGTACGTCATCACGTTGTCGGCGGCCTGGATCAGCTCAGCAAATTTCATGCCGAGTTCGTGCTGACCAGCGCCTGCCACCTCGTGGTGGTGCTTCTCGGTGGGAATGCCCAGCTGACCCATCAGCAGGAGCATCTCGGAGCGGATGTCCTGGGCGGTGTCGTTGGGAGCGACAGGGAAGTAGCCCTCCTTCTCCTGGATCTTGTAGGCGAGGTTGCCGCCTTCTTCGATCCGTCCGGTGTTCCAGCCCGCTTCGATCGTGTCGACGCTGTAGAAAGAACCCCCTTCAGCCGAGTTGTAGCGGACGTCGTCGAAGAGGAAGAACTCCGGCTCAGGACCAAAGAAGGCCATGTCGGCCAGACCGGTGCTGGCCAGATGATTCAGTGCCCGCTGGGCCAGGGCACGGGGGCAGCGCTCGTAGGGCTGGCCGGTGCGTGGCTCCTGAATCGAGCAAATCATGCTCAGGGTTTTGTGCCGGTAGAAGGGGTCCACCCAGGCCGTGTTGGCGTCCGGCACCATGGCCATGTCGGAGGCCTGGATGCCTTTCCAGCCGCGGATGGATGAGCCGTCAAAAGCCAGGCCCTCCGTGAAGGATTCTTCCTCCAGCAGATCGGTGCACACCGTCAGGTGCTGCCACTTGCCGTGCAGATCGGTGAATTTGAGGTCGATCAGTTCGATGCCTTCGTCCTTGATCTGGCGCAGGACGTCCTGGGGGGATTTCGACATAAGAAGGGACTGCTCGACTGAATTGTGCAGTGATGTGACCGTATACAGCCACAAGTCACCATTTTGTATCAAGAGGTACGTTTCAGCTGCTGGAAGGCGACTGCGTAACCGTTTCTGTCAACTTGGCTGAAATGCAGGCATGCCAAAGGATCTGCCCGCCTCAACGGTGTTAGCTTCCGCTGGGAATCCTCTGGAGATTCAGGGACATGCGCGATGCAATCAGCGGTCTGATCGGTCGTTACGACCAACTGGGTCGCTATTTCGACCGTCCGGCGATCGACAGCATCAATGCGTATCTGGATGAATCCGCGCTGCGGATTCAGGCCGTAGAGCTGATCAATGGATCCTCGGCCGAGATTGTGCGTGAGGCCAGCCAGCGCCTGTTCCGGGATGAGCCCGACCTGTTGCTGCCTGGCGGCAACGCCTACACCACCCGTCGGCTCGCCGCCTGCCTACGGGATATGGACTATTTCCTGCGTTACGCCAGCTACGCCCTGGTGGCAGGTGACTCCACGATCCTCAATGAGCGTGTGCTGAACGGACTCGACGACACCTATAAGAGTCTCGGCGTTCCCACCGGCCCAACGGTCCGCAGCATCGTTCTGCTGGGAGAGGTTGTTTCCGAGATGCTTCTGGCCAACGGTGCTGCATCCAATCAGCTCGCCGCTGTTCTTCAGCCGTTTGATCACCTGGCCAAGGGCCTGGGTGAAACCAATGTGCGCCAGCGCTGATCCAGCACGCTCAACGCAAGATCTGAACAGATTGCAATCAAGCCTCCCTCACCCTTTCAAAGGGGCGTGACTGCGTAGGCTCAACACTCGAACCAATGAACAGGGCTTTGGCGACGACGAACTCACTCCTCTCTGTTGACGATCGTCACCGCAAAGCCTTTGCACCGATCGGCACACCCGACCGCCTCCTGCTTGGACCAGGCCCCTCCAACGCCCATCCAACAGTTCTGAAGGCACTGTCGCGAAACCCGATTGGTCACCTTGATCCTCTCTATGTGGATCTGATGGGCGAAGTGCAGGAACTGCTGCGTTACGCCTGGCAGACCGACAACCGCCTCACGCTTCCCATGAGCGGCACCGGCAGTGCTGCCATGGAGGCAACCATCGCCAACACCGTCGAGCCTGGAGACACCGTTTTGGTGGCGGTGAAGGGATACTTCGGCCTGCGACTGGCTGACATGGCCGGCCGCTATCGCGCTGAGGTGAAAACCATTGAAAAGCCTTGGGGTGAGTGGTTTTCGCTCGATGAGCTGGAAGCTGCACTTATTGAGCACAAGCCCGCCATTCTGGCGATGGTTCATGCCGAAACCTCAACGGGTGTCTGCCAACCCATGGAGGGCATCGGCGACCTCTGCCGGAAGCATGATTGCCTTCTGCTGCTCGACACCGTCACCTCTCTGGGGGGCGTTCCGCTCTACATCGATGAGTGGAAAGTCGATCTTGCCTACAGCTGCAGCCAGAAGGGCCTGAGCTGCCCTCCCGGTCTCGGACCCTTCACCATGGGTCCCCGTGCCGAGGCCAAGATGACAGCCCGTCAGGGCAAGGTGCCCAACTGGTATCTGGACGTCTCCTTGCTGAACCAGTACTGGGGCAGCGACCGCGTCTATCACCACACCGCGCCGGTCAACATGAATTTCGGCATGCGTGAGGCCCTGCGGCTCCTGGCTGAAGAAGGTCTCGACCAGGCCTGGGCACGCCATCGCAGCAATGCGGAGATGCTCTGGAACGGGCTGGAAAGTCTCGGCCTTTCGATGCATGTGCCGGCCGAGCGCCGACTGCCCACCCTCACCACAGTTCGCATCCCTGAAGGTGTAGATGGCAAGGCCTTCAGTCAGCACCTGCTCAACAATCACGGCATTGAAGTTGGTGGTGGACTCGGCAGCCTGGCCGGCAAAATCTGGCGCATCGGCCTGATGGGCTACAACTCCACCCCTGAAAACGTGAATCGTCTGCTCAACCTGTTTGAGTCAGAGCTGCCTCGCTTCAGCGGTTCCGTCGCCGCCGCCGCCTGAACCAGCGTTCCAGCTGCTCCCTCGCCTCGGTTTCGCGCACGCCCTGAATCACGTTCATGTGGTGATGGGCACTGGCATGGGTGGAGAGGTCAAGGCTTCCCCCCAGGCCACCGCGCTTTGGATCTGACGCCGCAAAAATTACGGTTCCCATGCGGGCCTGCACCAAGGCCCCCGCACACATGGGACAGGGTTCGAGGGTCACGATCAGGGTGCAGCTGTTGAATCTCCAGTCGTTCTGAACGATCGCTGCCTGTTGCAAGGCCACCAGTTCGGCATGCCCGAGGGGATCCCTGTCGTTCTGCCGCCGGTTCCGCCCATGGCCGATGGCTCGGCCCTGTCCATCCAGGATCACTGCGGCCACCGGAACTTCTCCTTCCGCTCCAGCCTCCTCCGCGCGCTGGAGCAGAACATCCATCCAGCGAGTGAACTCATCCCGCTGATCCACTGCTGTTCCACGTTGTCCTTTGAGCACCATCCCACGAGACGCGAAGATCGGTGCAGTTCACGGGTCTCCGTTGCAAGCCTGTTCCGAGTCTCAGCACCCACCGGATCGGCTTGCTCCGTTCGCCATCCCCTCGGCCGAAGACCCGGTGCTGAGGAACTTCCTGCATCGCAGTTCGGATCTGCTCTGCCGTTGGATCGGCTCCGCTGATCGATCAAGCCCGGTCCCTGTCATGCGGCCCTTGCCTGACGTGGCACCAGGGCTTGATGGGGCCAGCGTTGAATCGCTGCTCAGTGATCTTCAGCAGGTGATGGATGGGGCCTATCAGCCGTCCCATCCTGGTGCTCTCGCCCATCTCGATCCGCCCCCGCTTACTGCGTCGATTGCAGCGGAATTGGTCTGTGCAGGTCTCAACAACAACCTCCTGGCCGAGGAGCTTTCGCCTGGTCTGACCGGCCTGGAACATGACCTCTGCCGCTGGTTCTGCCACAGGATTGGCTTGCCCGCCGGTTCCGGAGGGGTGCTGGCCAGCGGTGGGACCCTGAGCAATCTCATGGCCCTGGTGGCCGCACGGGCGGCGTTGAAGGCCAGTCATCGGGATCCTGTGCTGCTGTGCAGCCAAGACGCTCACGTCTCCATCAACAAGGCGGCAAAGGTGATGGGGCTGGCGGATGATGCCCTTCAGACGCTTCCCGTGGCCGCGGATGGTGGCCTTTGCCTCGAGGCTTTGGCCAAGCGTTTGAGAGCTCTGCAAGCGGAGGGGCGGCCTTGTCTGGCGGTGGTGGCCACGGCTGGCACCACGGTGCGTGGAGCCATTGATCCTCTGTCGGATCTGGCAACCCTCTGCCGTGATGCTGGGGTCTGGTTGCACGTTGATGCGGCCATCGGCGGTGTGTTCGCCCTCACGGCCCGCCATGCCTCTCTGATGGATGGCATGGAATCTGCCGATTCGATCACGCTGAATCCCCAGAAATTGCTGGGCATCACCAAGGCGTCATCCCTGCTGTTGCTTCGGGATCGAACCCATCTGCGTCAGGCCTTTTCAACAGGATTGCCCTACATGGAGGCGCCCAAGGGGATGGATCACGGCGGGGAGATCGGCTTGCAGGGCACCCGACCTGCGGAGATCCTCAAGCTTTGGCTGGGCCTACGCCAGTTGGGCGAGGCGGGCATCGAAGCAACGCTTAGCGGAGCTTTGCAACGGCGAAACGCCTTCGCAGCCCAATTGGACCCAGAGAAGTTCACGTTGCTGGCGGGTGACCTGCACCTGCTGGCCTTTCATCCCAAACATGGAGATGCTGCTGCAGCCGGCCGTTGGAGTGAAGACACCCGGCAAATGCTGCTGTCTCACGGCTACATGCTGTCGCGACCCTTTTACGGCGACCGTTTCTGCCTCAAGGCGGTTTTTGGAAACCCCCACACCACGGCTCAGCACCTCAGCGACCTGTCGGGACGACTGAATAAATCGCTGGCTCCAGCCTGATCGTTCACAATCGCCATCGTTCGAGACGCTCCGATGCCGGAACAGCAGCAGGGTTCACGCTGGGTTGCCATCGTCACGGGGGCGATCTCAGTGGCGATTGGTGTGCTCTATCTGCTTCTGATCACCGTTCTGGATGCCCGGGGGCCGATGCTTCCCCCTCCTGCTGAGGCCCTGGCCGGGGGGGGAGACGTCCCGCCGCCGACTGCTGAAGCGGTTCAACCACTTGCCGCATGGCACTGGTCAGAAAGCGCTGCAGTGAGAGTTCCCGTCGGTTGAGCTCAAAGGCCTGTTGAACCACGGTCTGCATGCCACCGTCACCCCAGTCCTGGTCCTGTTCGAAGTAGCGAATGAAACTGCTTCCGGCGATTCGGGTGAGCCATGCGGTCACCACCCCCTGGAGCACCTGCCCCAGCACCAGAGTGGGCAAGCTCAGGCTCAGGCTGGTGCCCAGCAAGCTCATGGCACCTTTGACGATGCCCAACTTGCCCAGGGTCTGTCCAAGGGACAGGGCCAGATCCTTGGCGCGATCACGGGACATCTCGACCCCATAGATCTTGGCCATCTCCAGGATCATCTGGGCATTCACCGCTGCGGTGCTCAACAGATCCACCCCTGGCAGCGGATTGGCAGCAACAATCCCCGCTCCCATCCAGCTGTAGCGGTCAATGCAGCGTTTGGCTTCCCGAGACCGCTGGTCGTTCAAGAGGTCACGCCCGCGGCTGTCGAGGGATCGGCACTGCAGAAGGATGTTGTCGGCAATCAATTCCTCCCCCTCGGCGTGCAGCACAACGGCGAGGCGCTGCAGAAGATCGCTGACGTCAGGCAGCGGCTGCAGCGGGCGACGGCCGGGTTGAGGAATCGATTGAGGAGAGGCGCTGCAGGCCACCACATCAGCAGCGTTGAGCTGTCCCTGGCAACGGGAGCGAAGCACCTGCAGGAGCCTTTTCTCCTCGTCAACTCCGCGTAAATCCCGCTTGTTCAGCACCAGGAGCAGCCGCTTGCCGAGCCCGGCGAGCGAGGTCACGACGGCGTATTCCGAGGCTCTGAGGTCCCCGTCCACCACCACGATCAACAGATCGGCACGAACTGCCCGACGACGGGCTATTTCCTCCCGGCTGAGTCCTTCGTCTCCGGCTTCCAGGATTCCTGGGGTGTCCACGAGCTGAAGACCACGCTCCAGGCCTTTCAAACGCAGCCGGTAGGCGCGGCTGGTTTTGGTTACGCCCATGGGCGCTCCCACATCGCCGACCATTTCATTGAGCAGGGCACGGATCAGTGATGTCTTGCCACTGGATCCAGTGCCGAACACCACAACCACCAGATCGCCTCGCTTCAGTTCCTCGGCGACCCGGTCGCGTTCGTTCTGAAGGCTGCGGCGACTGATGTCGTCCTGAATGCGTTCGATCAGACGATCCACATGGCCGAGGCTGGTGGTCGCGGCATCCCGCCGGTTCTGTGGAGCCGGGTTGGCTTGGCGTGGGTGTTGGGTTGGGCGTGATTTCAGGCGTTTCCACATCGGCCAACCCACCTGCACCGCCAGGGTGGCCACCAGCGCGAACCCCAGCAGCAGCACCGGCGTGAGCAACCAAGGAGGTAGGAAGTAACTCAGATCCCACAGCAGGCTGCGGATGGTCTGAACGGCAGCGCCGATCAGCACGAGTGCCACAAAGGCAACGGCGAGACCGATCAGCAACCGGGTTTGGCGTTTCATGCCTGCGTCACACCAGCCTCAGGGCAAGTTTGGGTCAGCCACGGCTGTTGTCACGGAGGCTGCTGTCCCCCCGGCGGGTCCAGAGGTCGATGGCAAAGCAGAGCACGGCGAGATTGATGGCGACATCCGCCCCGTTGAAGATCGGGAAATCGATCGGTTCGAGGGCCAGAAAATCCACCACGTGGCCGAGACGCCAACGGTCGATCCCATTGCCCACCGTTCCGCCTAGAAGCGCTGCTGCGGCGAGGGCCTGCCAGAACGGCAGCACCCGTTCACGCCAGATCCAGAGGATTAGCCCGATGCCCACCCCCAAGCTGAGCAGCCCAAGCAGGGCAGTGGAGCCCTGCAGAACACTGAAGGCCGCGCCGGTGTTGTGCACCAATTGCAGCGAGAGCAGATGTGGCAGCAGGGGTAGGGATTGACCCTCTCGCAAAGCGCTCGAGGCCGCCGCCTTACTCAGCTGATCCACCACCACGATCACCAGGGCAATCAGCAGGGTTGAGCGACGTGGAAGTGGTCTCGTCATGGCTCGATGATCAGCAACCGACGCAGCACAATTGAAAGCAATCCTGCACCGATGCAGAGCAGCATCTGAGCCGGTAGCGGACCGATTGAAAACTGCATCAGCAGCTCGGGGAAACCAAGGCTCCATCGCCCCAGCAGTGCCCCGAGGGCGAGATTCAGCACCCCGCAGATCTGGAGAGCGAGCAGCCCTGCCAGGGCACAGAGCGACTGTCTGGGCAGGTCATCCATGCCGTCCTGCTGCGCGAGTCGACCGGTGAGCCAGGCTGCGGGCACGAAGCCCGCGAGATAGCCGAAACCCGGTTCAAGCACGTAGTTCAGCCCTCCACCGCCATGGAACACCGGCAGACTGAACAATCCCAGGCTCAGATAGCCAACAGCGGCCATCACGCCGGCACGCGGGCCACTGACCATGGCGCAGAGAAGCAGCGCTGGCACCTGCCACGTGACCGGCAGGGGGAGAAGGATCGGCTCGGGAGCAGGCAGGAACATCGCGGCCGGCACAAGACCACCGATGAGGATGGCCAGCAGACCCGCCAGGGCACCACACCAGGAGGCGAGAGCCCTCACATCACTCACTCAACTCGGCCCATCCTGCTCGACAATGCAGATCCTGCCCAGTTCAGATGTCGGTATCGATTGGTGATCAGCTGCGCCTGTCGCAGCAGCTTCCGTACCTCAAGTCGGCGGATCCGATGCCGATGCTGCGACCGCCGGATCTGGTGGCCGCCGGTGAAGTGGGCGAGGTGGTTGCACTTCATCCGATGGAAACGGTTGCTGTGCGTTTTCGCCGGGGCACATTTCTGATCCCCCTCGATCGGCTGGATCCGGTGGATGCCGCTGAGGTGGACTAAGCAGCGTCCCGCCGATCCCAGCGCCGTTCAAGCTGCTTCAGTGCAGCGGAGGTTCCGCACAGGCTGAGTCGTGGGTCCCTTAGCCAACGTTGGGCGGCATGGAGCACATCCGTCGGTGTCAGTTCCGCAAGAGCCCGCACACAGCGCTGGTCATGATCGTCGGGAAGCCCTTGGGCCTTCAGCTGAACCCGTCGTTCTGCCCGTTGGGAGCAGGTCTGCAGGCCCTGAGCGAGCTGACCGATGTACTTGGCCCGTGCGAGCTCGAGTGCGGCCTCACTGAGGGGTTGCTCACTCAGCTCGTCCCAGATGTTCAGCAGCAAGTCCAGCGCGAGCTCTGAGCGCTCCTCCACGCTCGAGGCCATCAGCACAAAGGGCGCCGGTCCTGCCAGGGCAGGGAAGTGCGCGGCCACGTCGTAGGCCACGCCATGGTCTTCCCGCAGGCGCTGGAACAGCAGGCTCGACATGCCCACGCCCAGATGGCACTGCAACAGACGCAATGCCAGTTCATCCGGGTGTCCATGCCCCAGCGTCGCCTGCCCAAGCATCAGAACCACCTGTTCGGTGTCCATCGCTTCGAGCTGGATCGTTTCGGATCCCACTGCTTCGGCGTAGGGACGGCGGCCTGAGCGATCGTTGCCGCTCCCTTCTGGCCAGTCGCGAAAGTCCTCCAGGGTGCCAATCGTGTCGATGATTTGCGGTGGGACGCTGCCCGCCAGGGCGAGAACGCTCGATGCCCTCGGTAGCCGCTCGGCCAGGGGAAGAAGTGCCTCCCGATCCAGGTCATCCAGCTCTTCAGCGATGCCCATCGGGTCGTGGCCATAGCCCCCGTTGCCATAGGTCAGCTGCCGCCATCCGGTCGTGGCGCAATGGAAGGGGTCCTCCCGCTGCCGTTGCAAGGCCTGAATCGTGAGCGAACGTTCAAGGGCCACCTGGCCAGGCTCAAGCCGGGGGGAACGAACCATCTGGGCCAGCAGGGGCAGGAGCTGCTGCGCGTCTTCCACCGTGCAGCGCAGGCTCAGCACGAGCGCATCTTCCTGGGCATCGCAGCGCAGACCTGCTCCGCATCCCTCAACCAGGTCCGCCAGGTCAACGTGGTTGTGTCGTCCACAGCCGCGGCTGAGCAGAGATGCCAGCAGGTCATGGGCACCCCGTGTTCCTGCAGGGTCGTCGGCGCTGCCGAAAGGAAGCAGCAGTTTCGCGGCCAGAATCCCCGGGCTTGAGACCGGTTCGATCAGCAGTTCGGGGTTGTTCATCCGTGTTTCGTCTTGGCCTGGGCGGTCAGCACAAACGCCTGTTCGGGTTGAAGCCTTGGAAACAGGTCTGAGCGAAGCCGCTCGGCTGTCCATGGCGGCAGGAAAGCAAGGGGCTGGAGCAGATCCTGCTGCCGGTCCCAGAGGGTCTGGCTGGCGCTGAGCCCAGACACCTGGCCCGTCGATTCCAAGGCATAGCGCAGTCCGTTGCTCACCAACTGCTGGCCCCGTTTCAGCTCCTGATCGCTGACGAGCTCTTCCGCCATGGCGCGCAGCTGCCGGTTCACCTCGTCTTCCACGGCCTTCAGAAGCTCGTCCGGACAGATCACCTCCAGCGTGATCAGGCTTCCCTGCTCCAGAACCGAGAGGTCCATCGACACGCTTTCAACGATCTGCAGTTCCTCCCTCAAGCGGTTCACGAGACGACTGCGTCGTCCTTCCCCCAGCAGGGTTGTCGCGAGATCAGCGGCCATTACGCCTGTTTGATCCTGGGCCCGTGGAGCTTCCCAGAGCATCAGCAGTCGGGCGGATTCGAGCCGGTCCACAACAACGCTTTCGCGTCCAGGACGCACGCTCAGGGGCGATGACGGCGATGACGGCTCAGGCGCATTCAGGAGGTCCGCCAGAGCCGAGGAACCCAGGGCACTGCGCAGCTCCGCTGACGAAGGCCCGGCCATCGCCAGGCAGCAGTTGGAACCGCGGTACTGCCGCTGATGAAACGCCCGCATGGCCCCGGGCGTCATGGCCTCCAGGCTGCGGGGGGTACCCAGGATGGGGCGGCCGTAGGGGTGCTGGTCACAGCCCTTGCTCAACAGCAGTTGCAGCACCTGCTCATTGGGTTGATCGGCGTATTGAGCGATCTCTTCAAGCACCACCCCCCGTTCCGTGTTGAACCCGTCAGGCTCGAGGCTTGGCTGCAACACCAGTTCCAACAACAGATCCAACGCTTCGCGGGCTCGATCCGGGGGTGTCAGCACGTGGAAGTGAACGTCATCAAAGCCTGTGGCGGCATTGCTGCTGCCCCCCAGAGCTTCGATGGCTTCATCGAATGCCCCTGCGGCCAGTTGCTCACTTCCCTTGAACACCATGTGCTCCAGGAAATGGGCCATGCCCTCTTCCCCTGGCTGCTCACTGGCACTGCCGGCACGGCACCAGAGATCGAGACAGGTCAGGGGTGCATCCGGCATGTCCGCCGTCACGCAGCGCACTCCGTTGGGGAGGGTCCAATGGTCCAGTGGGGGACCGGAGAACGGAAGGTTCAGAACTGCGTGGCAAAGTTCCATTCTGTGCCTGCCCCTTCGATGCAGCCCAAGCCGCTGGCGCCACCGCCAGGACAGCATCCCCTCGTGCAGGCCTTGGCGGCGTCGATCCGTAGTGCCTGGGCGGGATTGCCCGGATTGGAGATCCTCCCCTGCGATGAGGATTTGCGCTTCATCCAGGGGCAACTCGATGGCGAGGGCCTATCGATCGGGAACGAGCTTTTTCGCTGCATCGGCCTTCGCAAACTTCATTTGGAGGTTGCGCGACTCGGCAACGGCCTGCAGATCCTCCACAGCGTCTGGTTCCCCGATCCCCACTACGACTTGCCGATCTTCGGGGCCGACATCGTGGCCGGCCCTGCAGGCATCTCCGCCGCGATCGTCGATCTGTCCCCCACCTCCGATGCCTTGCCGGAGCAGCTGATCCAGCGGCTTGAGGCCAGGCCATGGCCGGCGTTCCGTCAGGTTCGGGAGCTGCCGGCCTGGGGATCAGCCATCTTCTCGAACAAGGTGTGCTTCATCCGCCCCGATGGTGCTGACGAGGAAGCAGCCTTTCAGGAACTGGTGAGCCATTACCTGCAAGTGATGGCCACCAGCGTGATCGAGGCGACTCCCGAACCGTCCACGGCTCTCACTACAGTCCGCCGGTACGAGGGTCAGTTGAACTATTGCCTTCAGCAGAAACGCAACGACAAGACCCGCCGCGTGCTCGAGAAGGCCTTCGATTCAGCCTGGGCCGATCGCTATATCGACATGCTTCTGTTCGACAACCCTCCGGAACTCTGATGACCCCCAAGCGCTGGTCTGTTCTGGCTGGAAGTTTGGTCATTGCGGTCATCGGCGGCTGGTTGCTGCGGCCGACGCCCGAACCCAAGCCGGTTGAACCGACGCCTGCACCCACGGTTCGTCCCGAAGCGGTCGCGGCCCTGGGGCAGCTGGAGCCCGCCGGGGACATCCGCAATCTGGCGGCTCCCAATGCGGGGATGGCGGGGACACCCCGGGTGGCAGCCCTCAATGTGAATGAGGGTGATCTGATCAAGACCGGCCAGGTGTTGGCGTCCTTCGATCACCGGGATGGACTGCTCGCTGATCTGGAGCGCGTCGATGCGCAGCTGCGCAGCCTCGATCAGGAGATACAACTACAGGCCCTTGAGGTGGAGCGCTTCAGCAAAGCCGCCGATTGGGGTGCGGCCGAATTGACTCTGGTGGACAACAAGCGTGAAGAGCTGGTGCGTCTTCAGGGACAGCGGGATCAGGCCCTGGCGGAGCGCAAAGGGCTTCAGGCCGACCTCGTGCTCAGTCAGCTGATCTCGCCCCTTGATGGTGTTGTGCTCAAGCTGCATGCCCGTGCAGGCGAGCGCCCCGGTGCAGATGGGGTGATGGATGTGGGGGCCAATCAGGCGATGCAGGCCAGCATCGAGGTCTACGAATCCGATATTTCCCTGATTCGGCTCGACCAGTCCGTGCGCCTCATCAGCGAGAACGGTGGTTTCCGCGGTGAACTCGTCGGGCGCGTCCTGCGCATCAGCCCGCAGGTCGAACAACGGTCTGTTCTCTCCACCGATCCCACCGGCGATGCCGACGCCCGCGTTGTGATGGTTGATGTGGTGCTGAACCCTGAAGATGCCGCCAAAGTCAGCCGTCTGGCGGGTTTGAAGGTGATCGCCCGCTTCGATCCATGAATCGGTTCTGGCGGGGGCGTCGGATTCCCCTCTCCTGGCTGTTGCTGACGCGCCAGCCCGTTCGCTTGCTGGTGGCGCTTGCTGGCATCAGTTTCGCGGGAATTCTGATGTTCATGCAGCTTGGATTCCGTGATGGCCTCTTTGACGCCAGCGTCACAGCGCACCGGCTGTTCGATGCTGATGTTGTTCTGATCAGTCCCCGCTCTGCCAGCTCCGTAAGCATGGAGGCCTTTCCAAGGCGGCGACTGGTTCAGACCCTGGCTGATCCAGACGTCGATGGGGTGACCCCGGTGCATTGGGGGCTGATGCTGTGGCGGAACCCGGAAACGCGGCGCAACCGGTCGATCCTGGCCTTGGGTTTCAATCCCGACGACCCCTTTTTTGTCGATCCCTCCCTGGCTGAGAAAACTGACGCTCTCAAGCAGAAGGGGCGGATCCTCTTCGATCAGCTGTCACGTCCTGAATTCGGACCCATTGCCGATTGGTATCGCGATGGCCGTGTGGTGGTAACCGAGATCGCTGGCAACCGCGTCCGGGTGGCGGGTCTGGTGAGCCTGGGCACCAGCTTCGGTGCCGACGGCAACCTGCTCACGAGCACGGAGACGTTCCTCGATCTGATGCCTCAGAAGCCGCCTGGGGCGATCGAAGTGGGTCTGGTGCGGTTGAAGCCCGGCACGGATCCTGAGCAGGTGGTGTCCCGATTGAGACAGCGACTGCCCAAGGATGTTTCGGTGCTGACCAAGCAGGGCTTCATCGATTTCGAGCAGAACTATTGGAAGAGCAGCACCTCCATCGGTTTCATCTTCACGCTCGGCGCCGCCATGGGCTTCGTGGTGGGCTGCGTGATCGTTTATCAGGTGCTGTACACCGATGTGAGTGATCACCTGCCGGAGTACGCCACTTTGATGGCCATGGGCTATCGCCTC
>Ga0189284_100173_pt1 | contig 81433 bp, 70 predicted proteins | sample N32C7minimetaG_FD_130314 | JGI IMG/M metagenome (GOLD analysis project Ga0189284, IMG submission 130314) | Marine microbial communities from the Costa Rica Dome - N32 C7 mini metaG | ecosystem: Environmental > Aquatic > Marine > Oceanic > Photic zone | place: Costa Rica: the Eastern Pacific...
CAAAAACCGGAATCGGTTGACCCATCGTGACCGCTCAGAGTACAAAACCCACTCCAGTGTGATGGCCGTGTGCAAATCGGTCACGATCCCCGGAATGACCGGTCACGTTCGCCGGAATACGCAATTCAAAGCTATTTGTAAATGGGCCAGCTCAGACCGTTGGGTGAGCACGTTAAAAGCAATACGAGGAAGTCTATTGCTTTTGGAGGGGATGGTTACTCGCGATGCAACCTCAGTGGCGGTCAAAGGACGTCATACGAGCTTTGCGATGGCTTCGAAGTATACATATCACATGCCGGAAATGCTGCGACGTGAGCAGAACATTCGTGATTTTCTGGAATGGTTTGAAACGCTTTTGACGCTGGATATTGAAGGTTTTGCGTCGAAGGTAGGGATAGACCCTGAGGAGTACGATAAACGTGCTCAGGAGCTTTTAAATAGGGGGTTTGGGGGGCTGCATTGTTCTGACCCATATGCAGGAATAAAACCAGGCACAGTGCAGGGAGAAGCCTGCCACCGAGTTGATCTCTGTGTAAGCTGTGAGAAACGTCGAAGTATTTTCGTTATGTCCGAGTCAAACCTCGTGTCACTGCTACAATGGCATGTGGTCCTTGAGGAAGCCGAAGCTATGCTATCTGAAAGTGATTTCAAACCCTGGCAGTTATGGCTTGTGTTTACTCGGCTTATGCTTGATCGGATCGAACGAAAGCCTGAACACGCTCTGCTATTTGAAGCGGCCCAAAAGGCTCAGAAAACACTTTCCAACCCGTATCGTGATCTAATTCCAGTGCTTGACGCGGCGGTGCTGTCATGAGTGCTGCCGTCATCGATTTGTCCAAATTTCGAACCCATTTCAGTAAGCTCGATGATCAGAGCTTTTTGGATGTGGAGAGCCTCCGTCCGTACTTTCTTGAGGAAGGCGTCAAGTTCGAAGATAACTCTTGGCCGATTAAAGGGGCTCCAAAAGAATCAAAGACCATTCATTTTGATGTCGCAATCTCGCCTGGGCTAAAGCTTACCGACGAACCAAGGCTCCTTTACACGGTAAAGCTTGCCTGCGTGCTTATCGGTACTAGTACCAATCCACGGCTGGGTAATGTTGGCCCCGAAACCCTGATAAAGACGGCAGGGAAAATTATTAACTTTATACGTCTAATGAAGTTTAAGTACGAACTGACGTATATCAGCAGCATTAATAGCTCAATCTTTGAGGAAATATTAGCTGACTATCCTTATCCGCTTGCAGACAGGTTATCACTCAGGTCACGACTCTACGACCACCTTGATTCTCTCTCGTCACAGGAGATCTGCGAACTCAGGGTCCCACGATCGGGCATTGAACCCGACGTTAATATCGAGAAGATAGCTTCAGCGCTTGGTGTGAGTTCACGGGCTTTCAAGAGTTTTAACCCTAGATTAGCTCGATTTCGAAAAGAACATCATTTCTACATGAAATCAAATTTACGGCACTATCTGGACAAATCTGAGTTCATGGAAGCTGAGAAGTTGACGGTGGATACGCTGAGGAAGGAGGTAGGGGCAGTCAAAAAATTTCTCGATAATTTAACAACCTACAGTGAGTTGTTTCCCGAGGAGCACCGTCCACAAAAGAGGTTTTTTCGCGGCTTTCAGGTCACTAAATTTGCTAAAAAACATGGTCGGAAGGGAGAGCGGACTCGTGATATACCGCAGCCGGTCATGTTTAAAGTGATGGATCGAGCAATCCGATGGGTAATCGATTATGCGAACCCATTACTTGACTACAGAGACAGGGCGGTAGAGCACTACGAGCTTTTACAAAGAAGTGACAATCGAGGGGGAACTGAAGAGTCTCGCCGACACTACGCTGCAAAAAGAATGAGGTATTGGCTCAAAGAGAATCCGTTAGATGTCTTGGCGGGGCAACCGGGTGCGCCGTACCCGATCACTTCGTTCGATAAGAACATCGACTCTTCGAAGAGGACAAATACTAAAATATCTCAGGAGCAGATCGAAACCGCACAGACCCTGATAGCAAAGGGTACAACTCAGGAAAAAGCCGCTGAGAAAGTTGGAATTTCAAAAGCTTCTTTGTCTCGAATCCTGAATCATGGTTGGGCGGAAGATGGCTTTGGCCTCGACAAGGTTGTGAATGAGTACCTTTTTACAGCTTGTTTGTTTGTCATCTACTGTTTCACTGCACGCAGACAAACCGAAATCGAGTCGCTTGAGGCCGGTTGCTGTTTTGAAACTCCAAATGGACCGTCAATCCGGCTTTATTCTGCAAAGGTCGAACAAAATTATGACTTCTTCCCGGTAACGCGTTTAGTCGCGAGAGCGATTGAGGTTCTTGAGCGGCTCACGAGCCAAATTCGTACAGAGGAGAATCAAAAATTATTGCAAGTTCCCACTGTCCAGGGGGGGAAGAACGAATTCTGGCAGCAGGGGAAAATGAACGAATTTGCTGCATTGGTAGAAGCTGATCGGGAATGTGAAGGTTCAGACAAGTGGATTTTCTCAGAGCACCAGTTCCGCCGTTTTTTCGCGATGACTTACTTTTACAAATTTGATGCGTCCGACCTACCAACCCTCTCATGGCATCTGCGTCACGACTCATTTGATATGACGGAAAAGTATTTAACCGATAAAGATTTTGCGACCGTGTTTGATGAGGTTATGGCGGAGAAGGTTGCAGACTTACTAGAAAATCCAGGCGATCCCGAGGACCCGATTTACAACGAGTTGCGTGATTTGATTCTCGACACCGAGCTTCAGAGTGATAAGCGAACGGAAAAGATGATCAAAAAAATCAAAGACATCGGCTTGGTCATCAATCATGTTCCCGACGGCATCTGTTTTGGCAAAACGCCGGATTTAAAAGAGAGAAGTTCTTGTTTGCATGCAGGTGCTCTACAGCTATCAAGCGTGAAGAAAGGCTCGTGTACAGGATGTCCAAACTTGGCAGCTTTTGATCGACCGCAGGATGCCCAGCTTATCGTGGAAGTGTCGCAGTCCCCTATGATGAAAAAAGCCAGGGAGGTCCTTGCATGAGCGAAATAGAAACGACCCCTGAAAGTGTGAAAAAGAGTAGTGCATTCAAGAATGCAGAGAAAAAAATTGAGTTGCTGGAGGCGTTTGCGACAACAAAGCAAGCCCGATTCAAAATGCCGACAATTTTTAGCTTGAACTGGTTTGCGGACTGGGAAGATGAAGGCCTTGGGGTCAGGGCGACCTCTAAGTCGTCTGACTGGATTCGACCGAAAGGAGCCCTAAGGCTAAGGCTAGATGAGGCCCTAGAGGACTGTAAGGAGACCCTCGAGGCAATTAAAAATCTTGATCCCAAAAAACAAACTGAGCTGACGAGTCTGAAAGCCGAAAAGGCTGACATGGAATTGAAACTCAGAAGACTGGCTCAAAGCGTCTACGACTTAATGATAGAAAACCAGGCATATCGGAAACAGCTCGGCATTAAGCAAGCTCAGCACCAGGACATGCAGAGGGTAGAGCGGATGAGAGGGACTGATGGCTGACTACATACTGGCGGAAGTCACCAAGTTGCCCGTGATGATCAAAGACAGCGGCGAGCTTCTACAACTGCCTACGCTTTGGCTGATAAAGAGGTTTAGTATTGATGGAAAGAAGATTGGTTATGTTCAAAAGCAAGGCGGTCGACTGAAACGTTGGCTAACTTTCTTAGAGCGGCGAAATATTGAGCTAGATGGTGCCAGTACCGAGGATTTTCGCGAGTATAAAAAACAATTGCAGGATTCAGGACTCGGGCCAAACTCGATAAATCTGCTTCTCTCCGATCCGATTGCATTCTATTGGTGGGCTAAGGGCCAAGCGCTTCTTCGTCCATCAATTATTGGCTGGAAAAGCTTTCAGCACCCCGATTTAGAGTATCAGATTGAAATTGAGAGGCCGTCTCGGAACTCTACAGCTCCGTACAAGATCCCCTTCCTTCTCAAGACCCACAACAAGGAAAGGGAGTCAATTCCTACTCCGGACCAAATAAAGGATCTTTGGAAGACCTTGGCTGCTCGGACGCAATCGGCGAAAAGGAAAGACAGTGACTCTAAGGAGGCGATGGAAGTTCGAAATGGTTTGATGCTCCGGTGGTTTATGAGTGGGTGCATGCGATGTAAAGAAGTAGTCTCACTGAGAACTTTATCACTTCCACCCCGTGTGACTGGAAATCAAAGAAGAATGGTTCGGGTCTACTTGGAAAACGGCTGCAAGAACGATAAGCCGCGCTACATCGAAGTTCCCGGCAGTCTAATAAATGATTCACACGATTTCATTGAGATGGAGCGCAACGATATCGTGCAGATTCATTTGAGAGGCCATGACCCTGGAGTTTTGCTCCCGAGTACATCACCCAGAAATGGCGGTGTGATGTATGAAGATAGTCTTGGGCAGCTCGTAGCTAATACGGGTGTAGGCATTAGTACGCATGACCTGCGTGCGTATGGGCTGTTCAAATACGCGTGTAATCTTTATGCGATAGAAAGGATGTTGGCGGCTGAGGGCGATAAAAAGATAGTGAATGTCCAGTACATCAAAAAGAAGTTAATGGACCAAGCGGGGCATGAGTCTATATCAACGACGCTCCGTCACTATGTGAATCTTGCTGCCGTAGTCACTGGAGATAGAAACGAGTTTGAGTCACTCGAAGATGAAGAAAGAGTACTTGAGCAGCGCCTCGCGATGATCAGGAGTACGCGTGAGAAATACGAAGTCGCACGTGCAACTATGGAAAGCTAAGCCTGGGAGAGCAGAATATGCACCCTGACACTGGCAAAAAGAAAGATCGGGAAATTAACGAGCGTATTCCAGAGTTGTGGTCTCCGCCGATGAGGAGTGTCGCCGAATAAACCCATTGATCTCGCTAGCTCGGGCGCTAATCGCGGAAGAAGGGCTTGGTAATTAAATGACCTTTGGACCAACCATGTGATGCTCCTTTCAATAAACTCTTGGACCGACCATGTTGATTCCTGACCTTAGATGACCTTGGGGCCGACCATAGTGAACTCCGATTTGTGATTTCTACCGGTATTATACGTGCAGACAAGGAATTTGTCATGAACGAGATGATCCATTGGCCCCGGTTCCTGGGCAGCTGGAACACGCTTGAGGCAAGATGCTCTCTTTGAACGGACAACGTATGCTTTTCGGCACTAAGTGCCAATATGCCTGCCCCTCTGATCCAGTCCAACTGTTCTCTAGTACTGCCCCAGAAATGAAGGCATCCGACCGGCGACCCTCGCCGCAGAAGCCTCAGGCTTCCGGGATAAGATCCTTCGGTGAACATCCGATAGTTTTCGCAAGGAGGTAGAGTTTTTCAATAGATAAGTTAACTTCTCCACGCTCGATTTTGCCGACATAGCTCCTGTCAATTCCAGCGGCATAGGCAAGGTGCTCCTGGGAAAATCCTTTGGCTTGGCGGACTGTTCTCAGGTTCTGACCAAATCTCTTTTTAATGTCGCACATTGTAGTCTCCAGGATGGAGACCGGACTATTCCGCTCTTGATTTTCTCAGTCCACGGCATATACTACCCATTTGTTGCGAAACAATATCATTAAATAATTTCGGTGAAATTATGTCGAAGAGAATTTTCACTATCGACAAGACTTTACATGAGATCTTTTCTGAATATCCGGGCCATGGGTTTAGGCTACACGAGCTACGAGTTGAGTATTCATCTCGTTCGGTTGAGCGAGATTTGCCGGTCAGAAAAGAATTATTTTGGCAAATTTTTATGCACGTAGAAGCTCTGAAAATCCGAAGGCTAATTCGCAGGGAGGACTCCCCGTCAGGAGGGGGAGGGGGTATTCTGTTTATCGAGCCTCGATTTTGGGACTACCCTTTCAACGTAGTTGACGGGCTGCTCGCGAAAAGGGGCCTTATGCTCCGAGGAGAGAAGGTTCCGCGAGAGAGTAATTCGCGCCAGCAATAACCCGAATACGCAACTTTGACGGGCCGTTTTCTTGATAGCGAGTCATTCGCCATGAGCCATTTCCAGAGAATCACTTTCGCCTACTTCCCCGCCGAAGCAAGAATCCCCATTGTTGCCTGGTTCCTTGAAAACCTCGACCGCAATCTTGAGGTGCATCAGGCGGAGTTGTCCATTAATGACATGAAATTTGGAAGGTCCGGATTGGACATTTCATGGCACCTAACAGGCAACGTTACTGAAGCGTTCGAGTCGGAACTGGAGGAGCAATTTGAATGGGTCTGTCGAAAAGCAAACAGAAGTGTTTGAATCCTACGACAATCACTGCATTTCAAGCTTCACGATCCTTTCAATCCGATAGGCTGGGATCGGACTCAAGGCTTAGTAAGGTTCCGTTGTTGATTATGAAGAAAGCCAATGAGGGTACAAAGAGAGACGAGAACGTCCACCGGCAGTTGCAAGTCTCTCCGGGCTTCAGAGGTATGTTCCGAGTTTCGAAAAAAAAGATTGAGAGGGATTGGGAGGAAAGGGTTTGAACAAATGGAAAGGTTAAAGCATTCGGATTTTGGGGACTTTTCCGAGTAACCATTTATTTTTAGGCTGTTGCAGGCTGGGAGTTGAGCAATAACATGAGCGATGACCTATTTGGTTTGGGAGACAACGACATTGCTGATGTTGATCGCAGGCAGCGGGAGGAGCTGAGGTGGCGCAACCCCAATAATGAGCCTGAGGTTCTTCTCTCGATGTGGACCCTTGCCCGGTTGACTCGTGATGACAAGATAGTGAATACGGTTGTATACGGAGTCGTAACTAAGTGCTTGACCGATGATTATCAGGTCGGTGATATCGTGTGCAGCCCACCTTTGCTGAGAGCCACTCGGCAACAGGGGCGGCGAATATATGTGACCTCGCGGCTGCGATTTGAATGCAAAGGTGCAGGCAATATAATCAGAATCCACGAAGATGAGCTGAGGAAAAGACTGCCAGCTCCAGTTGCCGGTACGGGTGAAACGAATCCCCAAATTGAGCGCGATGGGCGGTGAAACCATTCCTATGTCTTGACCTTGAGGGGACTGTAATAAGCAACGCAGTCTCTTAAATCCTCCGCCCAGGGCTTTACTCCTTTCTTGAGCATGCAGTAAAACTCTTTGATCTGGTGATTTATACCAGCGTGAGCGAAGAGCGGACATCCGCGATCCAAAAGTTGCTTGTTACTGAGCACGCAGCGCCCACTTGGTTTGAAGATCTCGATGTTGTTCTGCCAGCCCGGACCCTGAAACCGAAACCTGCATGCGGGCGAAAGGATGCTTTTCTCCTCGATGATCAACAGAGTGTAATTGTACCCGGTGAAGAAGATTGGTGGATCCACATCCCGGAATACTTGCCGCCTTACTCAAACGAAGATAAAGCACTTGCTGAAACATTGGTCCGACTTAAGAAGCTGATATGAGGCTCGTCTGCATCTCCGATACTCACAGTTTGCATGATAAAATGCCGTCGATCCCTGAAGGCGATGTACTGATTCACGCAGGTGACTGCACTGGATCTGGAACGTTGCCTCAGATTCATGAATTTGCCCGGTGGATGGGGACGCAGCCCCATGCTTACAAGATTCTTGTTGCTGGGAATCACGATTTTTGTTTTGACAGAAAGTTGCGTGGTTCAACCATGTCTGTCTGGGCTCGCGAATTGTGCGAACAAAACGGAATTACCTATCTTCGGGGCGAATCGGTATCTATTCGAGGCATTAATTTTTTCGGCTTTCCGTGGCAACCAATTTTTCGCCATATGGCTTTTAACGCACGGGAGGCTGAATTAAGAGGTCGCTTGAAACTTGTGCCCGACGACACCCATGTGCTTATAAGTCACGGTCCTGCCTATGGCATTCTGGATTTCGTCCCGAATGAGGGAAGGCATGTCGGATGCCAATCTCTGGCAAAACGCATAGAGCAACTTCCAAATCTCATGGCCCATATATGCGGACATATCCACGAAGGCTACGGGATTCTCCAAAGAGAGGCAGGCGGCCTCAACTTCGTTAACGGAAGCATTTGCACCGACCGCTATAAGCCCACGAATAATCCCATAACACTTGACCTTTAATCACGAACTACGGGATCTAGTTGGTCATCGAAGTGCACGAATAATGACTAGGAAAGCCTTAGACCTCCGGCAGAGTTCCCCTTGGTAGTTCTTTGTCGTAGTAGCCACGCAGTGCCGCGTCCGCAAGGGCGTAGCCCCAGTGAATCAGATTCTCAGTATCCGTTTTGCTGAAAGGCCGAAGCTGTGTGCCCAACTTCTGGAGCTTTTGGAAACTAGGGGTGTATCGAACGAGCGTAGAATCGACGGGGTACTTGCTTATATCGACATCAATTCCCCAGTACGCGCCATTATAACTGTCATCAGACATCAAATTTTTCATCAACCACCGTTTCCGCAAAGCCCTCTGCTGATAAATCATGATATCTGTCATTCGTAAAAACTGTGAACCCCAATTTTTGCGCCAACCAATCCCTTTTAAGAATTTGCCCCATAGACCGTTCGATTGCTTCACAGGCGCTGAAAATGGCGCACCTGCGTCACAGGAAAAAACGGTGTCGTACTCTCGGTCAGATCCGGTTTTCCAAAGCATCTCAAGTCCAAGATTATCGTAGAGGCCTCCGTCACATAGGAAAAGTTCCCTTTTTAGTGTTTCGATGTCGTGTAGATCGGAGTACTTGGTTTTCTCCCATTTCCAGTCTTGGTTTTTAACAACGATGGGGGCGAAGAATGGAGGAAAACTACTGGAAATGCAGACGGCCTGAGCGACGCTCAGACCATGATTTACAACCTTCCCGATACGCCAGTCCCTAAGACACTCTTTGCTTATTCGGACGCTCACTCCCGTGTCGTAGTTTGTCGCGTAAAACACGAATTGAGGTGCTCTTTCGTTGAGAATGCTATCGAGCCTCGTGTCACCGAATAGAAGCGACTCATATTGCTTCAGAAGCTGGTCTCCAACACTACTGGCCGGAAAGATCATGCCCTTAATGGCCGATGGAATGTCGATCTTATTTTGTGAGAACCGAACAAGTGGTTTCGCGATCACTGATCTGAAATTTGTTGCTACTGATTTATCCCCTATCTCCTCAAAATCCAGATCGTCCCATCTCAATGCAAGGTAGCCCGCCGTTATTGCTCCACCGGATACACTTGTGATCGTGTCAAGCTCAGGTAGTAACCCAGCATCGTTAAAGCGCCAGAGGCTGCCAAGACAGAAAAGAGTTGCCCTGTAACCGCCCCCCGAGAGCGCCAAACCAATTTTATGTTCGTCCATAAATCACCTTTTTAGCCCTTGCGAGCCCTTGAGAAAGACTGAGGAGGTAGATACTTGGATAACTCAATTTCTGTGTAGAGGTGCTCTTGGTCCGACTTCCGATTCTGATTACTCTCGATATTGTCTCCAGGAAAGACTGCCTTAACCGAAGGATCCGGATGACCGTAGTGATTTTTACCGTATGAAATCAACATCAAGGAATCAGCGTCCATGTAGGCGTGACAGAAAATTGCAAAGTCTGCTAACCCCTTTTTAGAGCCATGATGTGGTGCGGTAATCAATGAAATTTTTACGCTCGGCAAGTTAGGGATTCGATTCAACGGGCAGTCACCAGGAAAAATGACTTGTGGCGACTGGGTTATTCCAGAGTTGTGAATCGTGATGGCTAAGCCTGTTAAATTTCGATCCTCAGACGCGATCCCCTTGTTGCGTTTCCCGCATTTCCTTATGAGAACAATATGATCCCTAAGTGTTACCGCTATGACTTGTTCCTCAAGAGCCTCGGGCCACCTGACTGCATTTTTAAGTTCAGCAGAGAATTTAGCGGCTTGCGGCGAAATCAATTGGTTCGGAACAAGCCACAGCGATTCTTTTGCATCGGTATTTTTCCACTTGGCAGACCAATAGTGATCTTTATCCCAATGTGAGAGAACAATCACGCTTTTCCCAAAAGTGTGCTTTACGGGCATTCGAAGTTTTGTGCGTTCAGGGTCTCCTCGATCTGGATGATCCATTAAACCCCCATAGTCGATATACATTAGTGGGAATGAGGTTTCATCCCTTTTTGCGATGATTGCGAAGCAGTCTCCTTGCCCGACGTCGACAAGCCTAATACCTGCTAAGTGGCCGTTTGCGAGGTTTTTAGTGAGATCGTCGTGCAACTCACCTCCTAATTGACGTAAACAGTCCAATGAGCTGACCATGGCGCGATGACTGGGCATGATGAACTTTCCTCAGCGTTGTCCCTAAAAGCGCAATCAGAGCTAACTTGAAAAATGCACGGGGCCTAGACCTCCCTCGGTCCACGGGCCCAATATTGGATACCGGGCTCGGTCCCTATATCGATATCTCTGATAACAAATTTCGGATTCCTGTAAGGCATGAACTGATAGTGAATCAGCTCATGCGAACTAAAGCTGGCCTCTTCCAAGTGATCCAAGCTAAAAACATTCCTGAGTTTTGATAACAAATCCCTGTCGACACGATTCTCAAAAACAATCCAAACAACTTCGATCCGTTCCTGCTCGTAGTCGGCCGACTGGAGACCGGGAACACTGCCAGTTTCTTGCGAATCAAAAATGCTGACTTCAAGCCAAGCGCTTTCAGCCAACTGTTCATAAAATGCCGAGTTATCTTCTTTATGAAGCGCCAACAAGAACACGGATAACTTGTTTGAATCCAGAGAATTAAGGTGATTTCTTCGTTGGTCTCGATCTGGTTTCAAACTGGAGTCACATGGGGTGCCAATCCAAGACAAAGAATTAAAATAAGCTTCCTCAATACCATCTAGCCACACCAGATGAGTTGGGTCTTTTCCAGAAAATTTCCTATATATTTCAATGACATTTCCTGCTTCACTAGACTCGACAGCGACAGAACTTGTGGCAGAAACATCCTCAACAAAAGCCAAAAATCGATGGGAAGTCATAAAATCTCACTCCCTGAGAGGGTACAACTCAACACTGCGAATGGAGAGTGGAACCAGATGGTTCCTGAGAATAGGTCGATAGCTTTTTTAAAATTAGCCTGACTATTCATTATTTTCAATACGGCATACCCCATCGCCACCCCATATGTTCAAACGTTGATTCAGGTAGTGCTGGAATGAAGATGGTAATATAGCGAAACGAGAAGCAGCTGAGTCCTGCGCGGCAATTGCGACCTCAGGAACACTAGCAGCGCTCCGTGGAAAGACCTCAGTTATGTGCTATACCTTCTCTATGCCGTACAGATGAACTGTTTAAGATATGCCCCTCTGAGGCATGTGGTTTAACAGGAAATCTCCTCAAGAAACCAGGGAGCCAGTTCAATGACCGATCAGCAATCTCCATCGCCCCTGTCGGTTCGGAAAACAGTGACAATTAGCGCTTTACGTCGCAGTCCGACACGTTGTTTTGAAAATGGCACGGTAGCTGTGACTCATAGGGGAAAAACGGTGGGTTATCTGATGAGCCCGGAAGAGTTCGAACGCGGTATGGAATTACTTGCTCAAATCGAGGACCCGAAGGTTCTGAAACAAAGGATGGGACTCACAGACTCTTGGCTTCAAAGTGTGACAGCTGTAAAGATGGCTTAAGTGCGTCTATACACAACTGGAACGGGATAGTAGGTTCTCCCAGTGTAAGATGAAACTTTATCATGCTACGAGAGGCGTAACACGGAGAAATTAATAAACTCTTGGTCCAACCCTCTCTAAATCTCCCCCGTTACGTTTTCTGTGTACTTCTGACAAGGCGTGATGACTGGACTCCTACTAAACCGCTGCTCATTTAGTCCCGTCAATGAGAAGCTTCTTATAAGCATTCTCCGCGCAGTCAAAAACCGCCTCAGGGACGCCCTGCTTCCGATAGATATCACGGACGGATCGTGAGATCGTACCATCTCCATCAATGCATCGAATTACGATTGGTGACAGGATCGTATCTGGTATGTCGTAGCTGTCGTTAATTTTTTGTTTGATTGCACGGTACTTTTGGTTATTGTCCATGGGTGCCTCTCAGAAGAGTACTGTGCTGAAATCTAAGGTCAGGTTCCAGAAAAATTCCAACATGACGCTCTCAGGGTCTCTGGGTGCTACTCCGTTTCCACGGACGGTTTTAAAATAGCTATGGACGGAGCACCGGGGAGACAACCTGGTGACTACAGTGGCGTAGCTAGAGCATTTTGGGTGCATCGAAGCTATACCATATGATAATCAATCAAACCTACATAGGCTGTTTTTGCTCACTCGTCTAACGTGTATTCAGTCTCAACGGTTATGCTCCCGATATAATTCGGGAACTTCGCTCGACCTTCATCGGTCAAGCCAGCGTGGCTGTATGTTTCGCTTGAAACGTAGAAGTGGACCATGTCATCGCAAAGATCCATCGTGATGTCACCCGCCCTGTTCTGAGTTATCTTCTTATAGCCGGTATAGTAATTCAGGTGCCGTGATGGGCCTTCCCCTATGATGATGATTTGAGGGTCCAGCTTTTTAAGCCAGGAGTCCGGTATTTTGCCAGATTGCCGGCCATGATGGGCAGCAAACACAATCGTCGTCTTCGGAAGGTCGATGTTGTCCGTAATATTTTCCATGAATTCCGTTTCGAGATCGCCTAGCCACATTACCGATGCGCCATCCTGCACGGAATAGCGGATCACCGCTGACGTATTGTTGTAGCTTTCCCCTGCATCACAGTCGGCGAGCGCTTGTTTGAAATGCTCGTTCGAGGCATCTGGCCAAAGGACATGTATACCGGCAGTTGAGCGCGTCTCATCGCTCTGGTTCATCCATTTGCGACTGCAATCTTTATAGATGTAAAACGCCTTGTCGCTGTCTCTCAATTGACAGTAGTATTTGAACGATTCTGTTTTATCTGCCTTAACAGCCTGATTTTGGACTACGTAAAAATTCCATATGGGAAATTCGGCGTCGAGTTTTTCGATCCCGCCGAAATGGTCTTGATCTGGGTGAGTCGAGATGAATCGACGCATCCTTGTTCCACCAGCTTGCTCCTTCAACTCCTGAATTATCTCGTCATCTCGATCACCCGTTAGATTACAATCGATGATGCTAAGGTTGTCGCTGATATGCTTGATGTAGCACATATCTCCATTGCCGACAGCGAAGCTCTTAACTATTGACACTAGGCACCTCCGTGGTGATCTACCCGCTTAGCCACATAATCCGACTGCTTCTTAAAAAAAACAGAAACAGCACAAAGAGTAGCAGAAGTGCACCAAGGAAGGGGGATGCCGGTTACTTCCGCAATTCCGTTGAGAAGCACGCTCAGGAGCAGGATTGCGAATGCGGTGAAAAGCGTCCGGCAGGTGTTGGAAACCTCTACCATGACTTCGAGCTTGGGATCCGAGGCACATGCGCTCAGGTACTTGTCATAGTCGGAATACTTGACGAAGGACGCTCGCCTCAGTATCGGCTCCAATATAACTGAGCCGACGCGGCGGATCACCATCCCAGCAAAGTAGTACCAGAGAATCTGCTCTACGATATCGTCCGGTGAATCCATGACACCGAGCCGATCCGCAAGGATCGAGAAAACCGCTCCGGGAAATAAGTAGTTAAAGATGTTGTAGGGCGAGGGCTTTTCCAGAATTTCGTTCACAAGCCGACCCCCTCGAGACGTTCAGAAGAATAGCGAGCTGGGCCGACCCTACACTGATCATGCCGTGCGTTGTTCGTTGAACATTATGGCTTTTGACATGGAGAGTCATATCAACGCTGAGCTTTGATGCAACATCGTAAGTCCAAAGCGTTGGGAAAATTGTCCGTCACCGTCCGGTGATCCCATCTTGAGCCTGGCCTGCCGCCGTCAGGATAGTGTCCACTTATTTTCTAGTGGACACTTAACATGAACGAATTAAGCGTCACCAAACCCTACCAGAGTCGTATCGAGGCCATCATCAATACCATTGGGTTAGGCCTAGGAAAACATGGCTGGATGCGGCTTGGCACCTATTTTTGAGCGGAGTATTTCTTGTGGGAAATCTGATCCGAAGCTGGTTTTTTCCTTCACCTTTGACAAGTAACAGTGAATTGCCTATTCGCCCGTGTTACGTTCGACCGATTCGAGATTTTTATCTGGCTTAAGGGCGTGAGCACCAGCAATGCAAATAGCCGTGGTTGATGGCACTCGATTGGAGGCGTTTCCTGGGGGGAGGGGAGTTTGTCCCGTGTGTGGTTCAGAGGTGATCGCGAAATGTGGTACCAGAATCATCTATCATTGGGCACACCAACGACCTAACGATTGCGATCCCTGGTGGGAAAATGAAACGCCATGGCACCGAAATTGGAAGAACTTGTTCCCTGAAGGGTGCAGGGAGGTCTCCCATACTGCCAGCGACGGAGAAATACATAGATCTGATATCAAGACACCGACAGGTATATTCATAGAGATTCAACACTCCGCGATGACAGACGCTGAAAGAGAATCCAGAGAGGAGTTTTATAAGAATTTGGTTTGGATTATTGATGGGGCTGCGTTCCATCGTAACTTCGACATCTACCACCCTCTGCCTGACCCCCACGCAGATTTTGCTAGGGACCTGGTGTGGGCAAAGGCAAAACGTGGGATGGAGGGAGCCAATCGAGGCATTTTTTTCCGATGGTCAGAAGCTTGCGAAGAATATCCTAGGATCGCTAAAAAAGACGTTACCTTTGGATGTATACACGGCATTGATGAGGTCCGTGATGCGCTTGAGGAAAGCTATCGCGGCCACCATCAATACCATTGGATTCGACCCAGGAAAACATGGATTGATGCAGCCTGCCCAGTTTACATCGATTTTGGTAAAGGCTTTCTGGCGCGGCTAGAAACCTACGACGATTCCGATCTCCGGTGCGTTCGCTTGATCGATAAAGCCAAGTTTATTCACGATGTAATGACACAGGTAGATGCCCATCAAATTGCGCCATGAATTAAATGGCCTCGCATAGAACACAATTGGGCAGAGTAGATGAGAGATTGAACCGTCTTATGTTCCATGCCAAAAGAAACATCTTTGATGATGTTGAGCCTAGATAATCCCTTTCAGTAGCACGCACTCACCGTCGCCAGGAGTAAGAATGGTAGTTTTTTGCTTTCCTCGCGTTACGCTAACCCGAAAGTTTTGAAGTGACTGGCTGTCAACGGCGTCTGGTGAATTCCCACGGACATAGCGGTCCGTATTGATTGCAGGTTGCCCTTTTGGTTTCACCGGCCACTTTTCAAACATTATTACTTCATCAAACTGTTTACCTTTGGCTTTGTGCATGTTCATGACGACCACACCAGATTCCGGCTTCGAGTTACTAGAGAAGTGTTCCCGGACAAACGCTTCCTTGGTGATCTTGAGAGCGTTAAGATACGAGCCGTTTTCAAGCCAATCCTCTCCAAGAGTCTGTCTGAAGCTTGTTCCTCTGCCTAATAATCGGAGGTTCCTTGTCTCTTTTGCAATCTCATTGAGTCGCTTACACTTACCCGTCTCTAGAGCGTTTCTGACTGATTTCCAGTCTTCGTGAGGATTCCCGCTGAACTCTACCTCGTCTCTGATATGAGCTAGGGTCGATAACGTTTTCACTAGAGGGCTGTTCGCTTTTATCGTATGGCCTCTTTGTGCTCTTTCCCGGTAGTCTAGAAACTGCGTCTGCAATTTGTTTGCTTCTTCGAGCGCTGATTTGGTGGGCTTGTCCCCGTTCTTTCCTCGATAGAAGTTGACCATCAAGGCGATCAGGTCCTCCAGATGGTCTTGGTACTCTGGGGGTTGCATTAGAAAAGCGATTATCTCTGCTCCGAGAATCGCGGCTTCAATCTCAATCGAAGCGGTGTGAGGAATTGGCTGCATTCCAGCAGGGGGCTTGAGCAGAGCTTCAGAAACTTGTCTCGTGAGCTTTTTAGTAGGTACCAGAATTGCTAAAGACCAGTTGCCTCCGTCTTTGTTAAATAATCTTTTCCGAGCTTTGTAGATTTCAGAAACAAGTTTGCTCATCGCTGGATCTGGGTAGGGGGGATAGCGAACAATCTCAACCCCGTTGTAAGAGCGTTGACGAAAACAACCAGTCAGAATGTCATTTCCAAATTTCCCAATGTCTGTGCCGGTACTGCGATGATTGTCATCGGTTAGGTCAATGTCTTGCGGGCCGAACGTAGTTCGAAAATGATCCAGGCGTTCAGGGTCCGCTCCTATCCAGTCGTAAATGCGTTGTTCTGGATCTGCCAGCGCTATCAAACGACACGTTTGACCAAGGGCTTTGACCACCCTCCACTGATCGACATTAGTATCTTGGAACTCGTCTAAAATGATGACTGGGTACATCGAGCCGATAAGCTTGCGAATGCGCTCGCTACCCTCAAGAAGTGTTGCGACGGAGGGTGCGAAAAGGTCGAAGCAAATCTGACCTTCGTTTTTCGCCAAGTTAAGTCGATAAATATTCTCTTCGCGTAAAAGATGTTGTTTTTCTTCTTCGGTTGCTGGCTTTTTGGGGTGTTTAAGTCGGAGGGCCGATAGCGCAATTGCTTCGGCAGGCGGAGCGAGAAGCTCCAGCTTTCTTGGAAATCCCATGAGATAGCCATGTGTCTTAAGCACCCGCCAAAAAAACGCGTGGTACGTCTCTACGTCAATCAATCTCTTGTCTTCGCGAGGTACGTCCTGTTCGGTTTCGATTGCCTCGACAACTCGGGACACTGTGGCACGGGCAAAGCTGAGGAACAGGATCTTTTGACCGGGTTTCAGCTCGTCTCGGGCGATTCGAGCGGCTTTCAGAATTGAGATGGTGGTTTTGCCCGATCCAGGGCCTCCTATCACTAGGAGTGGGCCAATGGAGCGCATTACTTCCTTCTGGCCGTCAGTCAGCTCCATCTGGGCCACCCTCATTAAAGTCTTCTGAAGAAATATTGTCACCGGCATTTTGATCCTCGTCTGATGGGTAACAATATTGCTTTAGTTCGCGTGCAGAAGACCGAAGCCATTCCGGAATCTCCGATTCAGAGCACTGAGCTAAAAAGTCGGCAATTCCCCAACTACCTTTTGACCATTTAAAAAAGTCGCTCAATGAGGCAAGCGCAGAAGTTGTTGGATTCGGATATTTTTCCGTCAAGTGTTGCGGCCACTCTAATCCCGCAGCAAATCTTTTTCGGGCTGCTGATGTTGTGCCTTTTAGGACCATGTCCTCGAATCCTTTCTCTTCATGCATCAGCAAAAGCTCAACTTGTTCTTCGATGAGCGCCTTGTTTTTCTGCCCCTGTTTGTCGCAAATCGCGAACGTGTTCTTACCCAAATCTTTATAAAGCTCCGCCATGCCGGGAATGTTGGTTTCGCTGGCTGCATCGATAGTGCAGATGCCTAATGCTTCGAGTGAGGAATATTCGTCTGGATTCAACTCGGCCAATCGACGGCACGCAACTGGAAAAGCAGAAGCTTCAGTTGCACCCTCTGCGACCAAAACCCTTCTTGCGAGCAAACCTTCGCAGAACCTCGTCCTGAATTCTTGCCGGTATCTTTTCAGCTTTACGCTGTCCGGAAGCTCAATATTTTGTCGGGTTAAATTACCGGCTCCATCTCGCGCAAGAACCATCGTTTCTTCGATTCCAAACTCTTCCAAAACATAAGGGGAATGAGATGTGAATAAAGTCTGTGAGGCTAAATTTCGAACCTCATGAACGATGCGTTTCTGTGCGTATGGAGGGATTGCGGTTTCCGGCTCTTCCATGGCGAAAATAACATTCTGCTTTTCTTCCGCGATCTGAGAAAGCATGGCCAGGACCAACATATTGATGGTCCCAGTGCCTTGGCGGTAAAACGGGGCTGCGTGGGTGCCATCTCCAGTGGCAATGAATGCGGTAATAATCTTCCTGAGGTGTTCGCGAGTCAGGTTTGAAACTTTCAGGTGTGGTTCAACTCCCCATTCTTTTGGGACGTACTTTTTTAGCGAGTCGTTCACGCTCTCCAGGACTGAATTGATACCAAGTTCGGGGTCGTCCGCAACAGACATTGAGGACAGCGTAGTAATCGTGTTTTCCCACATCTTGGGCCGGAACTCTTTCAACCTCAGGATGATGTCGAGCAAGCTGCCTCTTTCCAAGCTCAGGGCTCTCGAACCTGTGCGCAGCGTCCTTAGGTAGAGAAAACCGCAAAGTTGTTTGTGTTTTTTGGAGAAAAAAACGGGATTGTCAACCTCTGTGAGGCTCCTAGAAAAAAAGGTTTTTCCTTGAAAGTCGTCCTCCTCTGGGTCGTAGCGGCCAATAAAGGTGATCCTCAAGGCCTCTTGGATATCTTCGTCATCGACTCCCTCGGGGGAAGGCTCCTCGTAAAAATCATCTAACAAAGAGTCCCAGAACTCTATGAAGTCACCGAACTTCGCTTTTTGCTCCTCAGAAAGGTCGGTTACTGTGGCTTCAATTTCGATTTGGGGTTGAGCTTGCTCGACTCCTTCGTCCAAGTCATTCCAGTAAACACCCTGGAAAAAATCGTGTTCGTCAATCGGCGGTTGGCGGTTCAGTCGATCTGGTCCCAAGACAAGATCAAGTGCCTCCAGTACGGTCGTTTTCCCGGTGTTGTTATCCCCGAGTAAGACGCCATGCTTTGGGAGCAAAAGGTTGCTTTTTTTGATTCCTCGGTAGTTTTCAATGCTTAAGCGAGCTACTCGCATGTGTTTTCCTTTTATTAAATGGAGCTTCCAGGCGTTCTGACAAAAACCTAGTGGGCGGAGGCCGGGACTGGACTTGCTTATCGAAAGATGCCCCCCGAAATGCTTTTGGCTTAAGACGGCTTGAACGAGGAAGCTGATCGCAGTGGGACCTCTCATGTCGAGTTTTCTGGTTTCTACTCAAAAGCTGGTGCTTTGCCTCACCAGACTCCCGTGGCACTATGCGCCATACTCTTCAAATAGTTACTGATCATCATGAACAATGTAGTACAGGAAGCCTGCTTGTGAGCTACAACATCAATCTTCAACAACTTGAATCCTTCCTCTGGGAAGCAGCCGACATTCTTCGCGGTAATATGGACGCATCTGAGTACAAGGACTACATCTTCGGAATGATGTTCTTGAAGCGCCTTTCTGATGCGTTTGATGAGGCACAGGAAGCGGTGGTCCGTTACTACATGGACAAAGGCAAGACCGAAGACCAAGCCCGCGAACTGGCGGATGATGAAGACGAATACGACAAAACTTTCTATATCCCACCCGTTGCCCGCTGGGGTGCACTGAAAGACCTGAAACACGATATCGGCTCAGAACTGAACACCGCGACCGAAGCCATCGAAGAATACAACGCTTCGCTGGAAGGGGTGTTGGTGTCTATCGACTTCAACATCAAGAACAAGCTATCTGATAAGAAGCTGCGTGACCTGCTGAGCCACTTCAGCCGCTACCGTCTGCGCAATGAAGACTTTGAACGTCCTGACCTGCTGGGTACGGCTTATGAATACCTAATCAAGATGTTCGCGGACAGTGCCGGTAAGAAAGGTGGTGAGTTCTATACGCCCTCCGAAGTAGTTCAGTTGCTGGTGTCGTTGCTTAAGCCCCATGCAGGAATGCGCATCTACGACCCCACTGCTGGTTCAGGCGGCATGCTGGTGCAAACCCGCAACTACCTTGCCCGCAATGGTGAAAACCCGTCTAACCTGTCCTTATTCGGTCAGGAAATGAATCTGAACACATGGGCAATCTGCAAGATGAATATGTTCTTGCATGGGGTCTACAGTGCGGACATTCGTAAAGGGGACACGTTGGGCAATCCCCAGCATACTCAGGGCGGCGAGCTGATGACTTTTGACCGAGTGATCGCCAATCCACCTTTCAGCCTGAAAAAGTGGGGCAAAGAAGAAGCCGATGCCGATTCCTACGGTCGCTTCCCCTACGGCACACCGCCCAAAGACTCTGGTGACCTGGCATTCGTTCAGCACATGATTGCAAGCCTCAATGCCGAAGGCATGATGGGAGTGGTGATGCCCCACGGTGTTCTGTTCCGGGGTTCGAGCGAGAAAGCCATTCGTCATGGCATCCTGAACGATGATCTGCTGGAAGCCGTGGTTGGCTTGCCGGCAGCCCTGTTCTACGGAACCAGTATTCCTGCTTGTCTACTGATCATCAACAAGAAAAAACCGGCAGAGCGCAAAGGCAAAGTTCTGTTCATCAATAGCGAACTGGAATACGAAGAAGGCAAGAACCAGAACAAGCTCCGCCAACAGGACATTAAAAAGATCGTCCAGACCGTCGACGACTATGCCGAGATCAAACGGTACTCAAAAGTCGTGACCCTGGCTGAAATCGCTGAAAACGATTACAACCTGAACATCCGCCGCTACGCCGACACCAGCCCACCCCCGGAAATCTTCGACGTGCGCGCCATCCTACATGGCGGCATTCCGGTGCGGGAAGTGGACAGCGAGTACATCCGGGAAGAGATTCTGGAAGACTTTGACATTTCCACGGTATTCGTGAAGCGAAGCGCGGACTACTACGAATTCAAGCCGGAAGTTGACGCTAAAGAAGCCATTCGTGAAATCGTAGGTGACGTGAATACTAAAGTGGTTAGCCAACTGGAACGCTGGTGGGACAAGTACCGAGTTTCGCTGAATGAACTAGATGCGCACATGGCTGAAACGGAAAGTGTGATGAAGGGATACCTGAGGGAGCTGGGATATGAGTAATACGGTTCCTGAGGGATGGTCAACAGCAGAACTGACGAAGTTCTGTGAAGTCGTAGGCGGCGGCACACCTGATAGATCAGTTGAAGAGTATTGGAATGGGGACATTCCATGGGCTTCACCTACGGAGATAACTTCTCTCTTTTCGAAACATATCTCCAAGACTAAGGAGAGTATCACTCAGAAAGGCTTGGAGAAGAGTTCCGCGAAGTTGCACCCTGCTGGGACAGTTTTAATGACCAGCCGGGCAAGTATTGGGTACGTTGCAATAAATACGGTGGCAATGGCTACCAACCAGGGTTTCCAATCTTTGCGCTGCAAAGAAAATACTTGCGCTGACTACATTTATCAGCACATCACTTGGATTCGCCCCGAGCTTGAAAAGATGTCCGCTGGGAGTACATTTTCGGAGATTTCCTCATCCAGTGTAAAAAAGTTACGTGTAACTCTACCACCACTCCTCGAACAAAAAAAAATCGCAGCCATCCTGTCGTCCGTCGATGACGTGATCGAGAAAACACGCGCACAGATCGACAAGTTGAAATACCTGAAAACCGGCATGATGCAGGAGTTGTTGACCATAGGGGTTGGGCACACGGAGTTCAAGGATTCGCCGGTGGGCCGGATACCCGCTGGTTGGGAAGTTAAGAGTTTAGGAGAGGTCGCTAACGTCACTAAATTGGCAGGGTTTGAGTACACCAACCATTTTGATTATTCGGTTGGCGGTGAGATTATTGCCTTAAGGGCACTTAATCTAACGAATGGAAGATTGGATTTAACGAACATTCAAACTATTCCAAAATCTGTATCTGACACCCTCCCGCGATCGAAGCTGTTCAAAGGTGACATTCTTATCACGTATGTTGGTGCAAATATCGGTGAAATTGGATTGGTTGACGAAGATGACAAATATCATCTAGCTCCGAATGTAGGCAAGATATCGTTTGATCGCTCGGTGGCGCATGCTGGATTTATGTTTCAGCAAATTCTCTCGCAAAGAGTGCAACGCGCAATAAGAAACCTAACTAGCGTTACCTCCCAGCCGTCGCTCAATATGAGTAACATCAGGAATATCCCTATTCTGATATTACCGAGAAGTGAGCAGGAAAAAATTTCCAAAATTTTGTTCGGTGTAGATAACAAAATCGAGACTAGCCAAAGAAAGCTACACAAACTTGCCAGTATGAAAAAAGCCCTTATGCAAGACCTGCTAACCGGCAAGGTCAGAGTCAAAGTCGATCAAAAGGAGTCAGCGGTTGCCTGATTAGCTGGTACCTGCCCCGTTATGTTTCAGGATGAAGTCGAAAAAGTCGAACTACCTGCCATTGATCAACTGACGCGCCTTGGCTGGACCTACGTATCCGGTGCAGCCCTCGCGCCGGTTCTGCCCGTTGATGGCTCTCCAGCTGGCGAGCGGGGCTACTATAGGGACGTGGTGCTTGCAAACCGGCTGGAAGCAGCCGTGGTCCGGTTAAACCCGTGGATTAGTGACGAAAATCTGCGCAAAGTCGTCCGCGAGTTCACCCACCCCAATCACGCAGCATTGATGGAATACAATCAGTCCATCTATGACCTGCTTGTGAACTACCTGTCTGTAGAGCAGGACCTGGGTGCCGGTCGCAAGGGGCAAACGGTCAAAGTCATCGACTTCGACAATCCTGACAACAACGAATTCCTGTGTACCAACCAGTTTAAGATTGAAGGGATTAATCAGAACATCATCCCGGATATTGTCTGCTTCGTGAACGGCTTGCCGCTGGCATTGATTGAGTGCAAGTCCCCCTATATTGCCGACGCAGTTGCCGAAGGCATTAACCAGCTGCGCCGCTACGCCAATCTGCGCTCCCCGGAAGACGGTGAAGGTGCCCAGAAGCTGTTCTGGTACAACCAGCTGATGGTGTCTACGTGCCGGGATCAGGCGAAGGTTGGAACAATCAGCTCCAGCGCCCAGCATTATGGGGACTGGAAAGACGCTTACCCGTTCACTGATTCAGATATTCAAGCTATGTTGCAGCCTGACGAAACTGGCGCGAATATTACCCACGACAGCATTGCTAAAGGTGAGGTCACACCCCAGCAGCGACTTCTTGGGGGTATGTTCAACCTCTCCTGCTTCCTCGACCTGATCCAGAACTTTATTCTGTTTGAGCCGGTCGATGGTCGTCTGATTAAGAAGGTCGCGCGGTATCAGCAGTATCGCGCAGTGAACAAGGTTATAGAGCGCCTCAAGAACGGCACGACGCGCAAAGAGAAGTCGGGTGTTGTTTGGCATACACAGGGGTCCGGGAAGTCACTGACGATGGTTATGCTGGCAGTGAAGATGCGCCGTGATCCGGAGCTTCAGAAATACAAGCTGGTGTTTGTTACAGACCGTACCCAACTCGATAGTCAGCTTTCTACAACCTTTCGAGATGCCCAAAACGAAAGTGTCTACAATGCTGGATCGGTTGCCGACCTTAAGGAGCTGCTTGCCAAGGATTCATCAGACATCGTAACGGCAATGGTGCAGAAGTTTCAGGATGCCGAGAGGGAGGGGGATTTCACCGATCTGAATCCCAGCGACAAGATCATCGTGCTGGCAGACGAGGCTCACCGCACCCAGTTTGGCGGGCTAGCAATGACCATTAACGCGGCCCTTCCCAACGCCCCTAAGATTGGTTTTACCGGCACTCCGCTGCTGAGAACCCAGAAGATGGACAAAGCCTTCGGCGGCTACATCGACAAGTACAAGATCAACGAAGCCGTGGATGACGGTGCCACCGTGCGCATCATCTACGAAGGTCGTCAGGTTCAGAGCGATGTGGTGGGTGATTCTCTGGACGCGCTGTTCGAAGAATACTTCAAGGACAAAAGCGACGACGAAAAGCGGGCAATTAAGAAGAAGTACGGTGTGGAACGTGCGGTACGGGAAGCCCCTGCTCGTATTCGATGGGTTTGTATCGACCTGCTGAAGCATTACCGAGAAAAGATTCAGCCCAACGGCTTCAAAGCCATGATTGTAGTCGGCAGTCGTCACGCTGCCACGGCGTTCAAAAAGACCCTGGACGACCTGGATGCGCCGCCTTCTGAGGTCATCATTTCCGGCACTCACAACGACCCGGTATACCTAAGCCAGTACACAGACAGCGCGCATCAAAAGCAGGTGATTAGGAACTTCACCAAACCACTGGGTACGGATAAAGAGAAGGAAGACCCAACCAGCTTCCTGATCGTGAAGGATATGCTGCTGACCGGTTTTGATGCCCCCATTGCACAGGTGATGTACATCGACCGGAGCCTGAAAGACCACACCTTGATGCAGGCAATCGCACGGGTGAACCGGACCTACAAGGGCAAAGCCTGCGGTTACGTGGTGGATTACTATGGGCTGTCGGACTACCTGACCGACGCTCTGACCCAGTTCAGCAGTGAGGACGTGGAAGGCACCTATCACACGCTGAAAGATGAAATACCGCGACTAAAAGCTGCTCACACCCGTGTGGCTGCCCTTTTTTCGGGTGTTAAAGGTACGGATGTAGATGATTACGTACTGCACCTGAAGGATGAAGATACCCGCCAGCAGTTCGAGCTTGCGTTCAAAAAGTTCGCTAAACAGATGGACGTAATCCTGCCGGATACCGCCGCCAAGCCTTTCATTCCAGACCTGAAGCTGTGGGGCAAGGTACAGAACGCGGCCCGCACCCGATACCGTGATCCAGGGCTGAACATCTCCGATGCCGGAGAGAAGGTGCGCAAGCTGGTGGACGAACACATTATCAGCACAGGCGTAGACCCGAAAATACCCCCGGTCGATCTGATGGCGGCGAATTTCAAGGAGACGGTGGCACAGATCAAATCCCCCGAATCCCGCGCTTCCGAAATCGAAAGCGCAATCAAGCACCACATTACCGTGAATCTGGAAGAAGACCCGGAATACTACAAATCCCTGAGCCTTCGCCTGCGGGACATTATCGAAAAGACGGCGGGCAAATGGGATCAGCAGCTGGAATTGCTGCTTCAGATGGTCGATAGCATGGAGCCTGAACACAAACAGGCAGCGGATGATCTGGGGCTGAGTAAAACGGAATTCGCCTTTTACAACATCCTGATGGCAGAAGTGACCAGCCATGCCGGTGAAGACGCCATCAGCGAAGCCGTGCACGATGAGATCAAGGCGACCAGCCAGGACCTTGTGGGCATGTTCGATGAAGCCACCCAGATTGTGGACTTCTTCAGTAAGCCAGACGAGGTGAAGCGGATGAAGAAAGAGATCAAGAGGGCGGTTCTGGATTGTTCGTTTGGCGAGAAAGCCCTAGTTAAAGTAGTTCAGGATCGATTCATGGACCTTGCGAAGAACAAGTTCAAATGATGGCGACCGGACAGAAACCAGAATACCGGGACGGGCACGGCTTCATTGTCGAAGTTATCCGCACCAACCGTCGAAAATCAGCCGATATCCGCGTGGAAGACGGTGCCGTGTCAGTGGTTGTGCCCACCAACACCTCCGCAGAAAAGATTGATCAGCTACTGGCAGCCAAACGCCGGTGGATCAAAGAAAAGATCACCCTGCACCAGGAAATGACAGCAACCAGCAGCAAACGCTACGTGGCGGGCGAAGCCTTCAGCTACCTGGGACGCAACTATCGGCTAAAGGTAGAAACAGGCAACTTCGCACCTGTGAAGCTGCTGAACGGGCGCTTGGTGGTGACCGTCCCCAACGGCACAGAGCAACCCCACATGGTCCGTAATGCCCTTGTGCGGTGGTACAAGCGGCAGGCTGAACAGAAGCTAACCGAGAAAGTGAAACGCTTCGCCCCTGTGGTTGGCGTGGAGCCTGCCGGAGTAGGCGTCCGCACCTTCAAATCCCGGTGGGGCAGTTGCACCGCTAAGGGCAAGCTTGAATTCAACTGGCAGATCATGATGGCACCTAACCGCATGGTGGATTACGTGGTGATCCACGAACTCTGCCACTTAATCCGCCATGACCACTCTCCGGAGTTCTGGCGGGAGATGGCGCGGGTGATGTCTGACTATGAGCCTTGTCGGGTTTGGTTAAGAGAAAATGCAGCTCGGTTCACGATCTGAATTATTGCCCAAAGCAAAAGTGTGGAGTGCATTTCGGTCCTATATCACCCTCTGTCAGCCTATTTGCCCAGTTGGCGATATCGCCTGAATTTCATTAATCGGGGGCAGCGTGTGAGCACGAATCAGCGAAGCAGCCACGAGAGTAGTCCTGTAACCATCCCCTCGGCCCATGAATAATTGAGGACAGGCCGATGGGGCTACCCTCTCATCGCTTGTGATGCTCAGGGGTACAGGTCAATCTCATCAGAACAAACCTGTTGCGAGGAGGTGGGGCACAACCTCCGTCGTCTATGCTTATTTGGTTTTTGGATTATTCGGGTTGAGTAGAACTGCACCCAACTTCTTAACTAAATGTGGTCTCAGTAAATTTTGCCACCTAACCCTCTGTTTGCAGTTGCTTTCGGTTTTCTCGTTACGGCTGACCCGGATCTTCCATGAAGTCATCGGACCCCTCGTCTGAGTCAACGTAGTCATCCCATACCGGTTCCGTTGGTCGCTCGTAACGTTTGACCGAACCTTTGAGCCGCTCCAGTGGCGAAAGCTCATGCATGAGCGGGTGGGCCGCTTCATCAGCATGAGCTGACTCCGCATCCAGGCCCTCCAGCAGTTCCTGCTCTGTGAGTGGTTTCTTTTTCATCACGCTCCCCCCCTCAAAGGAAATTATCACCGCAATGTGCAGTTTAGCAGGTGGTTAGCTACCGCATTCCTGGAGAAACGACTGTAACCAGTGAGCCTCCGAGGACGGTGGTTTCAGGTCGTACAGTCGCACTATGCGCAGAAACCGTGCTACATACCCACATTGACCTGATGGGGGTAGCCATTCACTTGGAGGCTGGGCACCTTTACTTCTGTTTAACGATGATTATACGAAGTAGGCATAACTGATTTTTGTTGTTAATTTTTCTCGAACCTCTGAAATCCATGCACTGCTCAGCTTTTTTACAGCAACATTTTTTTGCAACGTTATTTCGACCATCATTGATTCTTAGTTTCAACTCAGCCCGCAACATTTGTTCGTGCGCTCCACGAGACAAATCTAGGGTTGGCATAACGGCTGTGAGCGTAGACAGGACAATGCCAGAGAGAGAAGAGTTCAGTTCAGACATGAAGTGGGCACCCCAGCAGTAAGGGGATGACCGCCACCGTCGCTTTTCACCTCACCCAAGTTGGTCATTGAAATAGCCTTGAGTGCCCTGTTGAGCCATGGCATCCACAATCCGCCCGACACCCTGGATATAGGCGGCTGTGCGCAAGGGTATGGCTTTCTCCTCCGCCAGGTTGAAACAGGCATTCGCTTCACGCTCAAGACGCTGCCTGAGTTGCTTTTCCACGGCTTCGCCTGACCAGTAATCGCCCATCCGGTTCTGAACCCATTCCAGATGGCTGACTATCACGCCGCCGGCGTTGGCGATGATGTCCGGGATCACCGGGATATTACGATCCTTCAGGACGCGGTCACCGTCGCTGCTGACGGGGCCGTTAGCGATCTCCACGATCATCCTGGCCCGGACCCGATCTGCGTTGGCGTCCGTTATCTGGTTTTCCAGTGCGGCCAACACCAGAACATCGACGTCCAGTTCCAGCAATTCGTCGCCGCTAAGGGACTGCGTGTCCGCGAGGTCACACACGGAATCGTCGCAATAGACCATGCCCTTGAGTTCGCGGGTACGGTTTTTGTGACGCAGGATGGGCGAAGGATCCAACCCCTCATCACTGTAGATGCCACCCTGGGAGTCAGACAATGCGACAATATTATAACCGACATCGTGCGCCAGGCGCGCAAAATGCTGGCCGGCGTTACCGAACCCCTGGACAGCCACTGTCAGATCTTCCGGTTTCTGGTGCTGCCGTTTTACCCACAAGTCCAACACCTGCAACGCACCTGCACCAGTGGCTTCCTCACGACCAATGGAGCCCCCTAGTCCCAGGGGCTTACCAGTAATGACGCCGGGCACGTGCCGACGTTCGATCTGGGCGTATTCATCCACCATCCAGCCCATGATTATGGCGTTAGTGTTGACGTCGGGGGCCGGAATATCGCGTTCAGGGCCGATCACATCGTGAAAGGCACGGATATAGCTGCGGGACAATCGCTCCAGCTCCAGGCGGGAGAGGGTCTTCGGATCGACACAGATACCCCCTTTGGCACCACCAAACGGCAGGTCGACCGCAGCGCACTTCAACGTCATCCAGAAACTCAGTGTCGCGACCTCATCCTCGGTGACATCGGGGTGGAAGCGAATGCCGCCCTTGGTGGGGCCACGGGTATCGTCGTACTGCACGCGCCAGGCAGGAAAAACTCGCAGCGAGCCATCATCCATGCGCACCGACAAACTGGCCTGATGGATGCGTTTAGGTTGCCCCAGGCGGTGGCGACTATCGTCAGCCACCTCCAGCCACTCGTAAATGTCAGCCATTCGGGATTGGGCATCTTCGAGTAAGTGATGGGTATTACTGCTCATGGTTACCTCAATATCTCGATAGGGAAAGTAAGGTGTAGACAGCCGTGTCTTTTCTCTGGACACCGCTCCGGTGTAGGCGTTCACTTATGGCGAAATTGAATCGCTTAACCCGGCTCCACGCTCTGCCTTTGTCAACACTTGGGTACAGCGATTCAGCGCCGCCCTCTTAACGGCAAGAGTATCCTGTATTTGCCGCTTGGCTGTGCGGCACTGCTGCTCATCCCCGTTGTCGAGCGCATGAACAAACTCGGCGATTTCCGGGAGCCCCAGGCCTGCCTCACGACAAGCCCCAATGAACTTCAGCCGTTCCAGACAGCGGTAATCAAACAAGCGAAAGCCCCCCGAGGTTTTTCCGCAGGCCTGCACCAGTCGCATATCCAGGTACGTCCGAATTTGCGGCACCGACAGACCACAGCAACGGGCCGCCTGGGAAATGACATACCCTTGGCTTTGTGTTTCCGGTCCGCGTTCAACGTCAGGTTCTGCTCTTAGAGTATTCACCGTCATGTCAGTCACTCTCCGCTTTGTCGAGCAATTGCCGGGCAATGGCCTGACCCAGTTCGAAACCTTCCTGAACAGTCACAATGCTTGCGTGCGGTTTGTCCCCGGACCACGCTTCCCCGGCAGATCGAGAAGCAAAAAAGTGGACATCGCAACAGAAGGCACTGCGAATGTCGCCGTCCGTGGCCACGGAAACCAGCGAGAGAACCGCGTCCTCTGGCTGGAGCGAAAGCACTTCCTGTGGCGTGACCGTCAAGGTGACCGGCTTGTGGGTGTGGGGACAACGCGACCGAACCTGTGCGGGTTCGCCAATGACAGCCGGAAACATCAAGGCGTCGAGTGCACACCAGGTGTAGAGCGGCTGATCGTTTACCACAAACGCATGCGGCGTTTCACGCAGGGTGATGCCTGAGCCGACCAGCCGTCCCTGACCGTCATACTCGACGGTTCCGCAAGGCAGCTGTTCCAGCACCTGCACCACCTGGTCCGTCGTCCAGTTGAGCGACGCTGCAAGCCGCTCAAGAGTGACCGGACGACCCTGGACCAGCTCACGCAATAGCGCCACATGAAGCGTGGCCTCCGCTTCTCCGGTCAGGCCCAGCCGATTTACGATTTCACGCACATCATTCATGGGGCCTTGCCTTATCCCGCGCAGCAGGATAATTGTTTGACATCCTTGGTAAAGGTTTGAGCGCACAGCTTCAGACCCTCAACCATCGTCAGGTACGGGAACAGCTCATCGGCAATCTCGTTGACGGTCATGCCCGCGCGTATGGCCATCACGGCGGTCTGGATCAGTTCGCCGGCCTCACCCGCCACGGACTGCACACCCAGTAACCGCCCGCTTTCACGTTCCGCGACCATTTTAATGAAGCCTCCGGTATCAAAGTTGACCAAAGCCCGTGGCACGTTGTCGAGGGTCAGGGTACGGCTGTCGGTGACGTAGCCTCTTGCCTCGGCGTCGGCCTCGGACAAACCGACAGTCGCGATCTGCGGCTCGGTAAAGACCACCTCCGGCATGGCACTGAGATCCAGGCGGGCATCGCCGTCGGTCATATTGATCGCGGCCCGGCTACCACCTGCGGCCGCCACATAGACGAACTGGGGCTGATTGGTACAGTCGCCGGAAGCGTAAATGCCCGGCACCCGGGTCTGGAGTTGCTCATCGACGACAATGGACCCGCGATCCGTCTCGACACCGACCGCTTCCAGATTCAGCCTGTCTGTGTTCGGTGTGCGTCCCACGGCCACCAGCAGCCGATCGGAGCGCAGTTCCCCTGCGTTCGTGTCGAGCACGAATTCCTCGTTGGTATAACTGATCTGGCTCGCCTGGGTGTCATTCAGAACCTTGATACCCTCGGTTTTGAACGCAGTTTCAATGGCCTCGCCCACGGCCGGGTCCTCCCGGGAAAATAGCCGGCTGCGTGCCAGAATGGTCACCTCGCTGCCCAGTCGGGCAAACGCCTGTGCCAGTTCCACTGCCACGACAGACGCCCCGATGACAATCAGCCGGTCCGGAATGGTGTCGCTGGCCAGTGCCGTGGTGGACGTCCAGTACGGCGTATCGGACAGGCCCGGAACCGGTGGGATGGTAGGCCGCGCACCGGTACCAATGAACGCTCTGTCAAAGCGTACCTCGCGCTCCGTACCGTCGGCTCGCGTCACTGTCAGCGTATTGGCGTCGGTAAAACGGGCCTCACCCCGCACGACAGTAATCGCCGAATTGTCTTCGAGAATGCCCTCATACTTGTCGCGACGAAGCTCATCGACCCGGGCCTGTTGCTGGGCCAGCAACCGGGGCCGGTCAATGGACGGCTCGCTTGCCTCGATACCCTCGTCGAACGGACTGGTGCGGCGCATATGAGCCACGTTTGCAGCCCGGATCATGATTTTCGAGGGCACACAGCCGATATTGACGCAGGTGCCACCGAGGGTGCCGCGCTCGATCAGGGTGACCCGTGCTCCGCGTTCCGTTGACTTCAGGGCGGCGGCCATGGCAGCGCCGCCACTGCCAATCACGGCAATATGCAGGTTGTCGTTACTCATTCATGTGACTCCTTGGTAGATGGGCTATCGCAGCAGGCGTCGTATTTCTTTTTACGCCATACGGCGTAGCAGGTCAGGCCGATAAAAATGGCGAGCGCCGGCAACAGCACGTAATCCAGGTAGCCGGTCAGCGCTGCCAGACCAACGGATCCGAGTAAAACCACCAGAATCGGCGTGAAGCAGCACAGCGCGACCACGACAGTGCCAATAGCACTCGCTCGCAACAGCGTCTTGGGATCTTTCATGGTTACTCCTTGGTCGTCCCGGTTTATTTCAGGGTGGACGGATAACCCGCATTGGTGGTGGCCTGAGTCAGCGCCTCAACGGAGGTTTTCTCATCGTCAAAGGTCACCGTCGCATCCCGTTCCTCATATCGGACATCCACAGCACTTACGCCGTCGACCCGCTTCAGGGCGGCTTTGACGGTAATCGGGCAGGCCGCACAGGTCATGCCTGGAACGGACAAGGTCACCGTTTGTTGTGCCGCCAGGGTAGGCAGGCTGAACAGCGTAAACAGTACGGCGGTGATTAGGGACTTTTTCATGGTGTGGTGCCTCTCAGTAAATAGGTTGGATCAGGTTTCAGTAAAACAGCGGTAAGACGAAAGGGAACGCCAGCGCGGTCAGTATCAGCAGCGCGACGATCCAGAAGGTGATCTTGTAAGCAGTGCGCACTTGCGGTACCGCGCAGACTTCGCCCGGTTCGCAGTCCTGCGCGGGCCGGTATATCCGACGCCAGGCAAAGACCATCGCCAACAGAGCAGCACCAATAAACCACGGCCGGTAAGGCTCCAGAGCGGCAAGGTTGCCGATCCAGGCACCGGAAACACCAAGGGCGATCAGGACCAGGGGGCCAAGACAGCAGGCCGATGCGAGCACTGCTGCGACCCCGCCTGCGATTAATGACCCGCGACCGGATTTGGACTCTGATTTCAACTCTGACATTGTGATTGCACCTTTTATGGCCTTGTTCGATAAGCTAAGCTTAAAGCCGTAGTCAACTACGGAGTCAAGGCAAATGTCGGATGAAATGAACTCATTGACCATCGGGGGGCTGGCTAAGGCGGCGAACGTCTCAGTTGAGACCATCCGCTACTACCAGCGACGTGGGTTGATACCGGAGCCCCAGCGTCCTCTCGGGGGTATTCGACGCTACGCTCCCAGCGATATCAGCAGGTTGAGCTTTGTGAAAACTTCGCAGCAGTTAGGCTTCAGTCTCGATGAGATCAGCGACCTGCTCCGGCTCGAAGACGGCACCCACTGCCAGGAAGCCAGTGTTCTGGCCGAGCATAAGTTGCGGGACGTGCGCGAAAAGATCGACAGGCTGAAGAAAGTCGAGTTGGTTCTGGGCGAAATGGTTGACCGATGCCACGCCCAACAAGGCAATATTACCTGCCCGCTGATTGGGTCATTGCATGAAGGGATCAGGGGGCATATAACCCAGAGGGACGAGCAATCTGCCCAGTAATATTTGGCTTCGGGCCGGTGTTGATCTCGGTTAGCCCTGTGTCCACTCGGCCCCGTACCAAGGTACAGACGTTAATCTGGCAATAGAGATGGCAAGGGTGCCGCCCCACCCGCGCTCCCAGTGACCTTAGCATTCAGAAGTTAATAGAATCGTGGAGCTAGTGCCGACGACCCGGTCAACGAGACCAATAGATACACAGGGTACCACTTGCTTTGAACGCGATTTCAGATCTTCCGAGTAGATTGTCTGGCTCCCACTCGAAAAGTTCGTCTGGGTGCAAATTATCGATAACGTAATGGTCGGTATGCTGACGTACGGACTTGCGGTGTTCGGGTGGTGACCTGCTTCGATTTTTGCTGTCCATTCGTCATCAGGCGATCCCCAACTTCTTTTTTATCGGCAGAGGTAAACCTTCGAAGATTTCGTCCAACGGTTCTGCTGCCAATGTCCTCAACGCTTCGTTCTTCATCCGCAATTCCTTGACCAGATCGACCAGGTCGTCTTTCCGGCTCTTCCTGATCCCGGTGGCTGTGGGGCGTTCAGCCCGCTTCAGTTTCGCGCTCTTGGCTTCGTCTAGATCCACGTTTACTGCATCGAGGTACTGTTTGAGATGGGGTGAATAGCTCGACGTGTTCATGAGCGTCGCGCGGTTCATGCCGAGCACTGCGGCGACTTCGGAGCCTTTGATTTGATAACTTTTCTTCACGAGAAAATCCGTAGGCGTGCGGTGACGCCGAATGTAGAGCGCTTTCTCTCGTTTCATATCCTCAACACACTGCCAGGCGGCAGCACTGGCGTTTCTGTCGGAAACCCAGTCTGGACGATCTTCGAGTCCTTTGCCGGCCCCTGCCTCCGCACGTTTTTTTAGATACTCCATCACCATTACGCAGCCCTCAACTTGTAACTTGTTAACACGGATTCAAGCTCAGGTAGTGCCTCGTGGCGGGCGTTCAGCGTCCGGACGTGACGTGTGACATTGCGCACCAGCTCGAACGAAGGCTGTTTGAAAATGTCCGGGACGACCGGGTTGTTCAGAACCTCAACATGTGACGCAATTTGAAAAAGCATCCACTCGACATTGGTCGTCTGCATCAGATTATGGACGCACCCCAGACACAGCTCAGGGGACGCATTGTGGCGCATCGGTTCACCCTCTTCGGCACATCTGGCTCTATACCTGGTCCGCCGCATCAGCAAACAATACCCCCAGGGATTCGCCTTGATGTTTTCAACCTCTATGTTTGCCAGTTGCTCGGCCAATTCCGTCTGTTGCTCCGGGCTCTGGACGCGCGTCTGCCGGAGGAGGCGGCGCAGTAACTTGTTCATTTGACCGGCGTAGCCTTCGCCGTGATGTTTGATGTAGTTGTGGACAAGCGAACTAATGACACGGATCTTCACCCGTTGGTGGCCTGCGCGGTTGTCTTTATCGCGGATGTAAGCCAGCCACATGGTTCGACTGATGTGTTTGAACTGGCTGCGGATCATCCAGCCTGCATCACCATCAAACCGTCGGTAAATCGCCTCTGCCCACATGTGGCGGAACGCGTGGGGGCTTGGATACAGTGCCTCACCCAGCACCTCGCTGTGGATAGTTTTGGATGTTTCCCCCGATCGGCACTCGACTTCACTGAGTGAGAAAAGCCAATCCCGTGTTTCGTCGGACAGGTGAGTGTTAAGCAGAGCCCGCCAGTCTGGCCGCAGGGTACCGTTACGGTATTGGGTCACCCAGTCTTTCTTGTCGCCGACAGATTTCTGGAAAAAGAAAGCCAGCCGAGGCCACTCTTCACGGGTTCGACGATGCGCCTCTCGTAAATTCCCGTCTATTGTGAGTTCGTTCCATTCGTCGGCGGAGCGCGATACCAAAAGCCGTTCCTTTTCCCGGTACTGGTCCATCGTCAGCAAATCGCCGGATGCTTCAACTTGCGCCAAACTTTGCCACGACCCCCAGTTATCGATCAGTTCAAAACCGGCATAGTTTTGGACGTAGTGCGGCCAAAGGCCACCGACGGCTCTGAGCACTGATTCTTCAGACTGGGAGGGGATTTTTTTATTTAATGTTCCATACAAACATGGCCGGTCATGGTCAGAGCCATGTATACGCCCCAGGCGCTCAGCGATAGCAACAGCACTGAAAGTGACTTCCCGTAACTGTCGGACTCGCCCGGATGTCTTATAGACGTACCAATCTACCTGATAGCGATGCGGGAAGGCATACTGATCCAGCTTGTCCATGTTTCGGTTGCGCTGGATGTCAGAATAGGAAAACCCGAACTCGCTTGCTCGCCATCCGGTCAACGCCACCACACCGACTAAGCCAGCTGACGCGACCAGTTCAATGAATTGGCGAGGCAGACTGTAGCCACCTTTCGTCTTTTTTCCGCCCTCGTAGGCCGTTCCTTCAAGGCCAAAGGATTTAAAAAATGCCACCGTGGGCACAAAAGAGCCACTTTGGTCACAGCGTTGTTTCATGGCATCGAGATTTTGCAGGAACAAGTGCCAGGGCACCGGCCTCTGACATTCCCCCAGAAGGTACTGCGTTTCCTCGATATCCTCCCGGCGCAGCCAGTTCCAGATGATAACCCGCAGGCGGTCTACGGTCTCTGGTGACGGGATAAGGCCGAAAGCCTCGCCAATCTGCTCTAACACATTTTCTTTCAGGACGTGATGTTCGAAGCGTGCCTGACGGTGAGCTTCCAGGAAGTAATCCACAACAGCCGTCTGCACCCGCTGCCCCAATGCTGGCCTACTTGGCCATATCTCGGTGACCGGTCGCCCCTCAAGGACCCGTGAGATATGAGCCCTGACAGATGTCTGGCTCACGCCCAGATCCGTGGCAATCGTCGCAAAGGCTTGCAATGTTTGACTGAGGGCGCAGGCAAGCGCGGCGTGCTCCTCAAAAAAATTGAGACAGTGCTCCACATAATATCTTCCATGATCCAATGTAAGCAGGTTAAAGGATTGGCCTTTTTTCCAATCCTGGTAGGTCAGGTTATTATCCGTCAGTTCAGGGATCAGCTCCTTGAACTGCTTCCTGACATGAGCTTCGGTCACATCCCGAGAAATCCAGTCAAGGCCCAACTCCGAAGTGGCGTCTTTCAGCGCTTGAAGGGGCATGAGAAACGTCATGTCTATTTGACTGCGTACGGCTTTAAGCGGCGAGGGGCGTCCCCCTCTCCAATTGTTCGTTAGCATGAAGGCCAACACCTCTCGGCTGTTTTCGCGGGTGAGGCGGGGCAGGTTTCTTCGCGCCAAGGCGACCATCCATAGCCTCAGTCCTTTCAGTCTTCTTGTGTAGCTGTTGACGGTCGTCGATTCGGCGAGGGACAGCCAGATCTCTTTGGAGAGCGAGACGGGATCAATACCCTGTTCCCGCACCCAGTCTGGGTAGTCCTCAGACAGTGCCAAAACAGTGTCAAAGTCGACTGTGTAACATTTTCCCCTCAGGTTGATGAATTGCCATACGTTCTCCGTAAATTGATTACTCCGGTTACCAGGCAAAGCGTTGAGACGTGCCTGCAATTCATTGAGATCCGGTAGATTCCGATGCCGACGTGCTGTCGTTGCGGTCATTCCACAGTCTCCAGTAGGTAATCAAACAAATTGGGCAGATGGGGCTTAAGGTCGGCATATTGTTTCTGGGCCTCAGCAGCAGAACGCATACGAGCCAGATTGCGCGTCATCCATTCAACGCGGATCAACAGTGTGCGCTCGACCCAATCGGGCCGAACTGCCAGCATTTGCGGTAGCCGAGTCTCGGCTTCGGCGATCGTATGAATAAACAGCAGCGCCTGCTCCACTGTGTCAGGAACGAGGATGACATCGTCGTTTTGGATCCGTTTGATCGACTGATCGATCGAATGAACTCGAGCGTCCTCTGAACCGGTGGCCTCTACCACGCGAGTGTTCAACTCGAGATCGTTCACCGCTGCCGCCATTGCGGAGACGGATGGTTGGTATACAACATTCTGGAGATCGTTCAGAACCAGGCGGGTGACCCGACCTGCACGGTTGACGAAATCCTTATTGGCGTCGGTCAGATAAGCATGCTTTTCGGTTGCCGAGGTGTGCGAGTGGTGGTTGATCAGGTCACCGTCACGGTAACGGTCCGACCCCGCATGGACGGCAGTGGTCTTCACATGCGTGAGAGAAAATATGTTCTGAGGAAGCGGGCGCGCGACCGACTCGCGATACGCCCCGATATTATTTTCGGATGTCTTTGCGAAAATGCCCACAGGCTCGCTGCCCTGAGTCAGCGCCAACGCGGCGTCCAGAAAAATCGAACTGGCACCGGCTCGCCTTAAAGCTGCGTCAATTAGCCGCTGGACGCGAGGCAATTGCCAGATTCGCCACAAGAAAGAGATATCTCCTTTCTGCGCGAAACCTTCTCTAATGTCCGGCATCGCTTTTTCTGACATAACGTTGAATTGGAAGACAGGGCTAGAGACCGGCAAACCTGTTAAGTAGCGATACTGGGCTTTTGTCCAGCAGTCGGACGCCATCAGGATCGCTGGTTGCCGAGTCGAGCTGGCACGGCCCTTGTAGTAACAACACTCCATCGCAATCAGGCGACCGGATTGATTGAATTCGTGTGCGTAATCCGTTGTTTTCAGTTTGGGAATATCGGTTGGCTGCACCGCTTCACAGGCAACCAACCAGGCCATCAGGCGCTCCTCAAGAGGGGAGTAAACGTGTTGATAATCCGGATGATAAATGGTGGGAGAGCGAGCCCAGGATCGAATACGTTGGCCGCAGACCCGAGGCATAGAGGCCAAGCTTTCAATGCCGCTCTGCGATAACAGCGTTTTAATAGACCCTCGGTCAGAGGGGCGAACCAAATCCAGCCACAGCAGTTCTGTCCATGCCTCTCGCGGCTGCCCTGCGGAATCAAACGAACCAAAACGCCTTAATATCTTGTAGTTCCATTTACGAAACCAGTTCTTCCCGCAAGCAGACTCTTCAAACGTTGTGATGGGGTGTTGCTGCCATTCTGCCCGGACGTCCAGTAGATGAAGTAGTGTCTCGGCAATCGTCACCCGAAAGCTCAAAAACATTCTGCTTGGGCTTTCCAGTTGAAGGTATTTTTGCTCACCGAGAACAGATCGCAGCCAGGGCAGATTGAACCAGTCCGTAAGGGTATATGGCTTAGCACCCCCTCCTTTTGAAGGCTTTGACACCTTCAGTAGTGTCTTCAGATAGCCGAAATCCTCGTCCGTCAGGCCGGGGCTAGCCAGGGCCCTGTTCATAACTGCGGTTAAGAATTCTAACGGGCTGCGCTTCTGGCCCTGCTGATTCATGCAATACGCTTCGTAGGACTTCAGGCAATCGTAACGATTGATATCAGTGCTTTCGTAACCCGTTTCATTTACCCAATCGATGAATCGGCGTATGGAGTCCGAATAAGCTCGTCGCGATGTCTCTGTAAGGCCATGAAACCAGTCTGATTGAAATGTGGCAGAGGCCCCTTGGAAAATGGCTTCGTGAAATTTGTTTTCCCGGGTTAAGGCGATGATCTGAGTGGTACCAGCCTGGGTGTTGTATGTGATTCGAGTAGGCTTAATCGATGTATATGTGGGTTGTTCCGGCAGCGTCTGATCGAATGCTTTAGCCATATCGTCCGGTGCATGCGCCAGCTCAGCCACTCCGTCCAACTTTTCACTCACCTCCCGCCCTCAAGTTCTAACATTTGGAGTCTCATGCGGATGTACCGAGTTGTGACCGATGAAGCATGACCGTCTCGCCCGACGGTGTGCCGGAGTCGCTGGGCAACAACAATAAGCGCTGCCGATTCCGAGCGTGTTTCCCGGCCGTCAGGCCCCGTGAGTTCTTCATGAAACAGTTCCGTTGCGAAGGTATGGCGGAGATCGTGAAAGCTCAGACTGGAGTGCAAACCAGCCTCATCGGCCCTCTGTCGAAAGCGTCGTGAAGCGTGCCACTCGCTGATGCCCGTACCGAGGAATCGCGGATCTGTTCTGAGAAAAAAGCTTTCATCCGCCGTTCCGCTTTCGTCAATCGCCCACTGGCGTTCGGTACTAAAATACCGTCTCATATCCGAAAGCAACTCTCTGTCAAAATACACCCAACCACTCTTGCTGTTTTTGGCATAGCGACCCTCCAGCCAGTACCTAAACTGCTCGACGTGGTCGTAAGCTCGGTCATCCAACTGTTTGAACAGAACACACAAGGCTGGTGTGCGCAGACCCCGCAACTCCGCAGTCCTGAGCCCCACCTCAAACCCCAGTCTCATCATGAGTTTTTCAGCCAGCTTTTCACAATGATTCAGCAATGTGAGACGCGTGTGTCTCGGAACGTACTGGATGTAATGCTGTTTGGTGTTCCGTTCCGCCATGGCCTGCCGGGTCCGTCGATAAACGCGCAGCGCCAGGCGTGAAGAGAATTCCATGTAATGCAGGAAGTTATAATAAGCAGTGAGTGCTGATAGATGGGTCTGGAGGGATTGCGAGGATTTAAGACGGTTTGAAAGCACCTCATTGAGGTAATGATTCACGAATCGCTCACTACAGGACGAAGAGGCATGCAGTCCCGCCGTCTGATGACTCAGCCGACATTCTTCCAGGTAGCCCAAAAACTGAGCCAACGCGTAGATATAGGCTCGCATCGTCGCATCAGAGACCTCTCTCTCGACCAGTTCGTAGAGCTTGCCGGTGCGCCCTTGCAACGTTCCGTCGGACAATTCTTTGATCTCAAAGACAGCGCCGAATCGAGCTAGAAAGGTAGTGAACATAAGCGGCAGAAGCGGTGGTTTGCGCCGCTCATTGAGGATAAGCCAGAAGGGCTCAAAACGGTGACCGTTAAATTGATAATCGACTTGCTTCTCGATGAAAACAGTCACATCGTCACCGGCATTTGAATGGTCTTCTTATACTTTGCCGATCCGACTACAAAAGCAATGCTTTTCCTATTCGATATTGGTCTTTCGAAAAGCTCAATTCTACGGGCCATAGATTAGCCATATCGTTCGCGAATTTTTCTCTTCTGGCCTGGGGCCAATCCTTGGCCCCGTATGTCCAGGCCCACTGAAGTGGCACAACGTGATCAATGTCGATTTCGCTACTGTTCTGAATAATGTTGCTTGTGAAGGGGCTTATCCAACGGCCTGTAACAACTCTACATCTGTTCTCCGAGGCGAAACGCACGGTCGTGCTGGAGGTTGCGATCAATGCTTCTGCTCGACTGTTTTGGCAATCTCTATCGGCGTCATCCCATCCGTGACCAAACGCTGAACGTTTATAAGACCCGGAGTTGGCCTCAGGTGGTTGGACCGAATGTTCGTTGGTCAGGCTTTTGGGCAAACGACCACCACTCGACAAACATGCCTTAACTGAATCATAAGCGCTGAAGTTCTGGGTACGCTCGTAGTATGAACTTGTGGGCGGATGACAAATGCCGGAAGACGTTTTTTTGATAGTCTCAGCCGCCATGGCCATGGGCGCGAACCCAATGACCAGCGTGAGAGCCAGTAAACGATACTGGAAATGCCTCACTTATTTCTCCTTCGATGCACAGAGCCTTTCAATCCAGCGACATGTTAAAGCGAATCGTCAAGCCTGTCCCTATGTAGGAGATATCCTAATCATTTTTCGGCGATCTCCGCTTAAACCGGTCGTCATAAACATAGAATATATTGAGGAGTCGATTGATCAGGAAGATCGGGGCTCAACGCCGGCAGGGATGCCAGGCAAACGCGACACCTGCCGAGTGGTGTGACGCGCCGGGGAGAGGCCCGGTCTTGATGTCTATCCCAGTGTCGTTCAATAGAACCTCAGATTGTGAGCGGCTGTCCCAAGACGTTTTCGCGCTCTTTTTTTATGCCGTAGTGGGTACGATAATTGTCGGCGATACTTTCTTGTGTCCAGCCATCATTGACGGCCATGTGAACTGACGTAAAGCGTGAGTCTGAATCTCTTTTCCCAGCGCTCGTTCCGATAACCCTTGTTTCCAGCATTTTGTCGGAAAGACCCTTCCGCCTTCTGTCCTCATTTGCCTTTTGAGTTATTGGGATTGAGCTGTGTACCCCGGTTACCCTGGTTTTTATCGTACGTGATCACCTCCACGTGTAACTCTCAAAATATTCGAAACTTACTTCCCACTTCACTGTAATCAGCGAATCAATTTTTCGAATCTATTTGAGATCACTGCTAACGTGTTGGTACAACACGCAGAAATTGCATCAAATTTCTCGAAGACACCTCAAATCTGTGCTTAGGGCCCGCAATGAGTATCTGTAGCAAGTGCGGTAATCCAGTTGAATTTAGATACGCTAATGGCAGATGCATTCCGATGCATTTTGACGGAGGCTGTATCGGCTCCAGCTCTAGCGTAAACGATTTCTCTGGATACAACACCGCAACCGAGAGCACTTGCTTTAGCACAAAATGTCCAGAGTGCGGAGATGAGGTTTTCTTTATTCGTCACAACGGCGGCAGTGTCTGGCTAGACCCTCCGCTGGGATGGCCTTGGTACAAGCACGGTTGCTTTTATCCGGAAGATAAAACGTCAGAATTCGATGGTCCAGCATTGGTTACCGATAAGACAGCACTGGAGCTTGCTGAAGGCAGCGATCTAGAGATTGGTATTGTGAAAAGAACGTGTGTAGAGGCGAATCGAAACTATACAGACATCGTCCTGGAATCTGACGAACTCGAATCCACCGAGGTTCGAGTCAAAAACAACGCCGGATTTCTCCTGGGAAAGCTATGCGTGCTCGACAGAGCAAAAGACACCATCTGGCCCTTCTATGAGCCGGACTATCTCTTTTGGCTCTACGATGCCGATAAATTTGGATACAAAATACCACCCCCCAAGATACAGCCTCTTAAAAAGACTGATCAGAAAAAACTGAAGAAACGCGAGATGGTAAAGTGCAGCGTTTGCGGCTGTAAGGTGTCCAAAAAGAAATTACGGAGACACATGAGGAAAGTGCATATCGAACTCGGGCATTAGCTGAGGCCGACTACTTGCAGCCAGTTTACGATGACATAGGTAAAGAGTTTTGGCCGCCGGGTATTTCCCTTGGTCATAACACCATCAAGTGGCCGGAGATTGATTCCATAAATTGAGCGCTTGGGTCGCAAAGCGAACATTCAGATGGTGTGATAATGTCAGCTGTAACCTGCGCATTTGTAGTGAGGAGAGCGAACGAAAAATGCATCCGAGTTTACGGCAATGTTGTGCATACCCTTACCGTATCACTGTAATCAACTCCATTAAGTGTAAAATGCAAGCTGGTCAAGAGTCAGAATGGTCTGCAAAGCACGCGTCATAGTGTAACTTTCTTGGGGCGCTGCACCATGACCTACTGCGTGACGAGAGTTGGCTGCTCCTGTTTGCGTGCTCGGATTGAAGTTGGCAAACGTATATCCTCTCAGGTATCGGCCAAATGCTTCTGGGAACAGCAAAGTATCAGAACTTCCTGCTTTTTTCTCGGCCGAAGCCGCTGCGAAGTCCAACAAGGTCCTTATCTTCGCTCCCTGGCCATGAATAGCTCGGTGCGCTTCATTGAGCACACCCTCTATCTCAGTGAGTAGAATCTTAATTACTGCTATCGGCTCGTTATTATTGAACGCATCTATCGCCGCACTCATCAACGCTGCCTTCGCACCAAAGTGCGGCTTAGCTTGCCAACGCTCAAGTATACGGTTCATACGCTCGGCGTTGAATCCTGCAAGGACTTTGTCTTCTATTTCGGTCATATCAAAGCGAGCTTCGCAATGATTCAAGATATCCTTGAACTCACTGCCAATAATCTCCACGAACGGAAACCATCCTGCGCCTGATAGACGGTCAAATGTCGAAGCCTCTCGCAATGCTTCGTATAGATGCTTGTAACGCATTTGGCGGTACAGAGCGCCGAGAGTTTTATTAAAAGCTTCAAGATCGAGCTTGCCATCTGGATTCATATCAAAGGCGAATCCGAAGCGCCAGTCTTGCCGAAAAAGGCAGATGACCTTGTCCTCAGCACCGAAATTCACACATGGAAAACTCATAGCCGTTACGTCTGCAATATCATTTTGAAATACAACGGTACCGGCTTTAATCGCTCTCTTAACGGCGCACTGGATGCTTACCGCTGCGGTATCAATCCACAGCTCCGCGCTATGATCAGGCTTGAACACTAGCAATACAATGTCGGCTCTAGTTAAATTCACAGCAGTGCCCGCTTGTCGGGCCATGTGATTAACCACTCCAGCAAGATTCTCTACAAGTCGATGAAAAAGAGGCTCGTCGGAGGTAAGAGCCAATCTTGTCCAAACCTTTATTGTATCCCCACCTTTGCCGGGCCCTGCGGAAAAACCAGCCAAGTCCTCAACGTCTGAAAAACGTATAGGCTCTCCGATATTGCGAACACCGACACCGGGTATCTCTTTCTTTTTCGCCAATTGTTGTTGAGCGTCGGTCACGAACGTTTTCCCTTTCTGGAAGTGTGCATTGCATCGATTAACGTATAACGCGTGCAGCATGCGATCCATGAAATGGAGCCGAAGGCCCAACGACATGGGGGTCGCAGTGCCTGCACTGATTAAGTGTTACCGGGCTACGATTTAAGTTTGGTTTTTAGGTGGCTTAGTAAGTCATCAGTTTTGACCTTCTCACCCTTTCGGTATGCCATGATCTTTTTCAGGGTAATCTGGTAGTTCTCCGGTTTATGCGCAAGGTCGCACTCATCATAGTACTGGAGGATAAAGTCCCTGATCTCATAACCTTCACTACGGTTTATGAATAGGCGATCCCGTTTAACTGCCGGGGCGTCGCCGCTGGTACGCGTCCATGATAAATTCGTGTTTTCTTTAAGCCACTGAGTTACCTGACTTTCCTTTGACATTTTCAATTCTCCTTGGAGGTATTATCGTGGCCTTCATTGACCACTTAAAGCTAAAATAGGCGGCCCGAAAGGGGCGTCCGGTGGAGGCCGCAGGCCGGACCGTGCTTATTTAACGGGTTATGTGGTTTACTCCCGTTTGACTTGATCTCAGGCCAACTACAACGGAAGCAAATCATGTAAGAATTAGTTTTTGCAGCCGTTTTTGCCGCACGTTATCCTCTCATGCGATGAAACCCAGTGACTGGGGTTGTCACGAGTATCGAAACCGCAACCAGTTTTACCGCCTTTGTTACCGCTGTGAACTTCACCTGTTGGTGTATGCTTGACAGCCATCTTGAACCCTCCTCAAGGGTGCGAGCATTCCAGGATTACCCTAACCGATTGGTGTACGAATTTTGTACACAAAATAATCTTACACCTTGGCCGAAAACTGTTCAAGTATACAGCCTGTACGAATACACATGGTGTCAAACGTGATTTGACATCATTCTAGACCCATTGGGAGGTGGAGAAGCCTGAGAAATCTGTATGCTTTTATTTGATTTTCTCGGACAGGTCGGACTCAGCGTAAATGTTCGCTTTTGTTTATCAAGCTCGTTATCACACTTCGCATCGATAACACCATATCTAGGCTATACCCGGCCAGTTTATGGTTACAAGGCGCGGCCAAATTATGGTTGCACTACCACACTCCTGATCAGGCATCGTCTGCTTCAATTTTTTCGACCTCACCCTTTATCTCAAGTTTCTCCGGAGAATTTATCGGCTCCACGGAGAGAGGCTCACCTATCCTCGTCTTGAGCAGATGCTGCAACGGATCGGTATTCGTCAGCTTAGGATCCAGCCACAGTTCAAAATCCTCCGGTCTCAACATCAACGGAATGCTTTTCGGATGAATGTGCCTGAAGTTCGGGTGTGGCGGCAGTGTGACGATGGTAAACGAAGGTACGATATCACCCTGGAAATCCCAGAACTCATAAAGCCCGGCAAACGCGATTGCACTATCAACGGGATGAATGTTGTAGCACTGCTTGCGCCCCTTTTCCCCGGTCCATTCGTGGAATCCACTGGCCGGGATAATGGCCCGCTGGGAGTGGAACCGTTTTTTCCAGAGTGGGCTGGTTCCCAGGCTTCCCGATCGGGCGTTGAAGGTGCTGTATTTTGGTGAGGGGCGATAGCCGCTACCATCGGGTTTGGGTTCGATTAGTAGTGACCAGATGGCGTCTTCCAGGGCTCTGCCCTGGGTTGTCTCGTAGACGATCTGGCCTTTTGCACCTGGTGCTATGTTGAGGCGGGATTGAACGCGTATAGGTATGCCCAGGATTTCTAAAAGATCCTGGACTAAAGGGTCGTCGATTACGTTGTAGCGGCCACACATAACGCTGTCCTTCTATGAGAGCGAGCTATCGAGCAAATCAAAGATTACGGGGATTAACCTGATCTCGATGGATTCGATACATGACACCAGAGCAAAGTTCACAAAAGCATTGTTGAGCATTTAGAAAAACCTGATGATTACAACGTCGACAATAAAACAGATACTCACCCCGGTCGTTTCGATACATTCCTGAACCTACTGATTTTCGTACCGAAGGAATTACTTGAGATGGTTGATGGTTCTGTTTTTGGACCTGGAACTGTGGTGAATCTTCCCGATAGCTGAATCTCTCCACGTTACGATCGTGTGACTCAAGATAGTGAGCCATCCTTGGGTGATAGAGCCATCTTTTACAGTCCAACTCTTTCGCCATCGATTTCGCGAGAATGACTTTGAGAGGTATCTCTGAATGCTGAAATTGCGACCTGGCACTAGAGATATCAATGGCAAGAACAACCGCCTTATGATCGCGACAATTCCAGTCTGAAAAATCAGGCATACCCTGTTTTTCAGGGTGTACCAGCTTTATACCAACTTGCACGCCTTTGAATTCACCAGTTACATCGAAAGTTTCACCCAGTAGATTTCTGTTTATGTGAATGTTTTCCAATGTAATGGTACAGGCCTGAGAACATACGTAATCAGGATCGGGAACAGATGACCAAGGGCTTGGCGGGGGATAGACGTAATCTGGCATAGCCACATCAAATGACTCGGACTCGGAGAAAATCTGCCGAGCCATCGCGGCGACTGACACCCAGTACGAAAACGTGCACTCCTCGTAAACTTTTTTGTCTTGTCCACGGGTATTGTGAGCAAAGTGGTCAACACGCCCGACCATGCAGTGTCTGGCAATAAGAGGAAGATCACAACCAGGACACTTACAACCACATCGCGCCCCACTGGGTACGTCCCTTACGTCCACAAATCGTTCAGATTCAATGTGGTATCCAAAAGGGATTTTGGTATCAGCCACGCCCAATCTCCAATTCGAGTGACTATCAGTTTAGATAGCTAATCGAATGGGGAGACGAGTGTCAACGAGGTGTCGACCCGTTGACGGGTTTATGTGGTGCTGCGTGAACCCGCCACAGGGCTCCCATAATCCTTTGGTCCCTGGTTCGAGTCCAGGTGGGCCTACCATTCGATACAGTAACCTCGTCAGCGTTATTGAAACCATAACTTGGCCGTTTTGGCCACTTTATGCTTACATAAGTAAGCATAAATGACCGCCTCCCATGCTTAGTAAAAGCTGAGGCCGCAAAGCGAACAGAAGATGGTGCGGTAACGCCCCGCAGCGCATCGCTCAGCCGCCTTAAGCGCCTGGTCGGAGAAAACGCCAAACTCTATAATTGTCGCGCACGGCTGCCCTTTCACTGGATATTGACGACGAACGGGGCGCTCTTGGCGATACAGACACGATCCTTCATCACGTAGCAGCGAACCCAGTGAGAACCCGTGTACAAGGTTTGCTCTTCGTGGCGCTTGCCCGTGCCAATGGTTCTGGCCGCCCCAATCTCACCTCGAAGCCCTTTTTGCAATGCAGCATAAACACCCGTGTTAACGATCTGCCACTTGATGATGTCGTAGTCGGAAACCCTGTGAAGATCCGCCTCAAAATGGATGTCCCGATATTTTGGTACCGGTGGCGCATTGCTTGAGAGAGGTGTTGTTGGTGTGCCTTTGCCGATCTTGGCTTTGATAACCACTTCAGCACCGGGTTGCGTAGAGAGCGGGAATGAAGGTTTCTCTGCGTGGGGCACCTTAAAGATATCTTTCGGATTAACGCTTTCCAGAATCCGCTCAAGATTCCCACCGCTCTGATAGTCCCGACGCACCTGGGCCTCAGTTACAACACGCTGCCCCAACAGCGTCTCAAGCGCCGCCACCTGAGCCGCAAAGTCCTGGGCGTCCAGAACCTGGCCAAAATCCTGTCTCGCCTTTTCTAACCATTCGAAGAAGGCATCCCGTCGCTCGGGATGATCCGGCCATTTGTCGGCAAAATTCTCCGCTGGATTGACCGGGTTCCGGATGACGTAAGTGGTTCCCGATTTATCGATGTGGTTCTGCATGTGATTCAGGATGGAACGCAGAGCCTGCTCGACCGTGTTCTCATTATTGTAGGCTTTCGCAGCCAGGGTGGTGATGATGATGGAGATCGGCTTGTCTTCGCCGTTGCCGTTATCGAAAAACATCTTGTCTCGATGGCGCTTGAGAAGCTGAATCGCCTGTTGGAGGGGAGTCTTGATGTCATAGTCGGAAATATCCTCGACATCGGCCTTACGGGCTTCTGCGATGACCATTCGCCGATTCTGGTAAGCGGTCTTCATTTGCTCCCGAAACCAGTTCGCGTAGCCCTTTGGATTACTCTTCGGCCATTTCCCGACGGGGTTCTCGTAGTCGTGGTGGGTCTGGTCAGTGATGCTGATGGCGTGCTCGGTCTGATCGACGTCGCTATAATTCCGACTTTCAAGCATGGCCCGCATACCCTGGGCATCGGGCTTAGCAGGAAGGACGTCGAGGTGAAAGCGAGCTTGATTAGCGTAGTTCAGGGTCCAGCAACGCTTGCCTTCCTCCGGACGCTCATTGAACGACTGCGCCTTGGCGTAATCCTTAACCTCCTTGCCCACATGGTATTTCAGATCCCGCTGGGCCCAGACCGATGGCGTGTTATCAAGAGCGCAGACGATGTCGATGTCGTACTCATCCGCGTCCGTCATCGGCTTGATCACGGTCCCCAACTCAAACGATCCCTGGGGGTACACTTTGGGGTCATAGCTGCGAAGCTCGGACGCATCACGCTGGAGCCAAGTGCCGACCGATTCATAGCGGGACTTGGCTTCTTCAGCTTTGCTTCTGGGGATATCTAGGGCGGCACAGGTTTGTTCAAGGATGTCATTAATCGGAGAGGAAGGCAGGTTATTCAAGGGCGAGACCTCCAGGGTCGGTGGGGATTATTCTGATCTGGGGACGTAGGCGACATATACAAGCTATTACAAAGCTACGGGGTATTTTTTTTTCGTCAACACATTAGCAATCAGCAACTTATGCGAATAGGATGCGATAAACTGAATAAAACTTTTGACGGAAAGAACGAGCAAGCCTATGAAAAAGAGAAGTTGGGGTGCGTCGATCCAGAGCTGGGTCTCCATTTTTTTTGGCCTTCGGCCAACAAACCTCAGCGCCGGGGTGATTGCACTACGCTTGGGGGTCGTATTGCTGCTGGCACTGGTCGGTTCGTTTTGGGCCTGGGGCGTGTTTTCACTTCCGATTTCCGGCACCGACATCGTAGTCGATGGCAGTATCTCTTCAAGTGAGCCAGCGTTTTGGATTCAAATCGTTGTGGCGCTGTCAGTATTGATCTGCTTCATCATTGCAATCTGCCTCTTTGTCGCTCATCACCGGACTCAGAACAGTAAGCGCATTGTATGCATCGAGCACCTTAGCTACGAGACCTCGCAAATTCGTGGGATTTTGAAAGACCTACCAGCACCGTATTCCGGTGTTCGAGAAGAAATGGTGCTCATTGATGGCCGAAACAAATCACCCAAGGACCACCTGAGAATCCTTGAGGTAAAGATGTCTGAGGCGAAGGACAAGATCACCCACGGTTCCGGGCCGAATAATTACCTGCCGATGTACGGTGGTATCGCAGCTGTTCCCATGGTTGTGCTCGCGGGGTTTGAATGGGGCAATCAGAACAAGATCCACATCCGAGACTACGATCGATCCGCGGGGGTTTGGCATGACAATGAGGAGCCGGACAGCGGCATCCAGCTTCAATCAACTCAGTTGCCAAAGACGCCGCAGTCAGACACCGAGGCGGGACTTTGCCTGGAGTTCAGCATCCCGATGGATCGCCCAGACATGAACGTTAAGTTTCCGAACTTCCCGATGTTCTCGGTGAACTTTTCGAACGGAAAGGTGGGCCTCGACCAGCTGTGCTCGGAGCACAAGCAGCAGCGCCTCATCAAAGCGGTAGTGGATTACATGAACACGCTGGTCAAACGTTTCCCACACCTGGAAGCGCTTCATCTGTTCATCACCGCGCAATCGTCCTTCGTGTTCCGGGTGGGGCAGGCCCTTCATCAGAGTCACATCCCCAGTGTCCGGATCCATCACTACGACCGCAGGCAGCCCCTAGGAAGCCGACACACTTGGTGCCTGCAAATCAGAGGCCCCGGCAAATACGAGATCCGCTGAAGCAACAACCGATATATTGGGCCGCGCTTGAATCGCTACGATCGCGACACATGCGAGCAGTCGCTGATTTTCATGTCGACATGGTAAGTCGGAACCGGACTTGCCTGAGTGATTGAATCCAGGTTGTGTTCGATTGTGTCTTCCAAGTGGGAATTGGGTGGTCGTCTACTGACTTGGGTCGCAAAGCGAACATTCAGGTGGATAGGCCATCACTTCCCTTTGGAGAAATTCAGTCTCTTCTTAGAAATATTTGCAGTAACGGGGTAGGACCCCACCTGCAATCTAATCGTCTAGCTACTGAATGTATATTCTGAAGGACTCGACGCAAACTGAAGGTCAGCGCCTACAGTACCAAGAAGCACCTCTATCGTTATTACTAAGCTTGGCTTTCAATCTTATGCCTTCATATTTTGCTTTTCAAAAATAATGTATGTAGTGTAATACATACAATACATACACAATGACGGGGCAATCATGAAAGTCAGTCAAGAAATGCGGGACGCAATTGTCGCCGCCGCAGATGATCTCTTCGCGCAGGGGAACGCAAGCCCGACGAATGAGCAGGTTCGTGCGCAGCTTGGAAAAGGTTCGCTATCTCATATTTCTCCGATCATGAAAGAGTGGCGAGAGCTTAAAAAAGCCAATGCAAAGGCTGCATTTGAGATGCCGGACAGTTTGAACAAAGCAGTTCACGAGTCCATTGGTCGGATGTGGGTGGCTGCGACAAATCTCGCAAATGAGTCTGTTGAGGCTCATCGGCACAAGGCGGATAAAGCCGTGCGAGATGCAGACCGGGAAAGGGATGAGGCGCTGAATGAGGTTGGACGGCTAGAAGCTATGGTTGAGGAGCTTGAAAGGGCTTTGAGTGCTGAGTTCCTCAAGGTCGAAAGGCTTGAGGTCAGATTGGGGCAAGAGCAGACACGTTCCTCGGAGCTTCTCGCTGAGAATGCGTCGATGGAGGCCGACTTGGCTAGTCGAAAGGAACAAATTGAAAGATTGCACAATGACATTGATGTGGTCCGTAAGGATTATAGAGCTTTGCAGTCGGAGCTGATTCAAATAGCAAAGGCTGGGAAAAACTCTTTCGAGGATTGATCTTACGGCTAAAAAGAGATTTTTGTCGAGTTGTTGCCTTAGCTTTCAATGCGGTGTCTACATTGGAAGCCGTTCGGCCCACTTTGGTCAAAAATATCGAAAGCTAAATGCGCCTTCGGTTGCCAAACTCGTCCAAGCTCAATCGCACAAGAAACGGGGATAGCCGGAAATACCGAAAGTTTCGCCTCTGGCCCATGTATCTCTTTAATTTGTTCCAGTGTGTGTCGAATTAGTCGCCTGTAAGATGACAGGTCGTCTTCGCGACGCATGACATCGTTGTGGGGATTAGGGCAGGTGACTTCCCAGATCGATATATCCTCGCCAAGAATAGAAGTGACTCGGCTGTCGTCTATTTTTGCTGACAGTGACAGCTTGAGAGCGACCTTTTCCGGTCCCGGTCTTCCTTTATTGATTTGAAGACCCATAGCCGGTTCATCTTCAGCCCATTTCCAGCCTTGCCCCTGTGGTTCGCGGTGAAGCTGATACACAGTTGCTGCGGAGATATCTGAAAGAAGGTGCCCAAACTCTATAAGCAATGGTATTGGTGCCAGGCCGAAAACTGATAGATGACGAATTTCTCCTTTCTCCATTCGATGCTTTATTTGTTGGGCCTCGATTTGGTGCCTCAAATTGGCAATTTCCATTGCCCAATAGCTCGGATCATCGTCTGCAAAGTGTGTACCGCGAACCTTGATCTCAATTGGTGTTGTCGCCGCAGGGGTTTTACGCGGCATTATGGCTCGTGTGCACTCGTCGATTGGAACTGCCGTACGGTTCGCCCCTATGGTTGCGCTGAATTGGAGGATGTGTGAGCGACTCTCCGGGCCAGCTGAAAGGACTGTCTGAACCCATTCTTCGTGTTCGCGCTTCATTTCCAGCAGCAGCGCTGCGGTATATTTGTCCGGATTTTCTTTGTCGATCTCTCGATGACAGGGATCACATAGGAGCATGACATTGTCAGGATCATTCTCTAGCTTCTCCGATAGTTTTTTATCGCCTCTTGGCCCATCAGGACTATCAGCAATAATATGTGCAACGTAGCCCTTGTTCGCGCCTCTGTTGCCAGCAACAAGGTGACCTATGAGCGGTATATTGCAGTTCTGAAACTGGCACCTTCCGGCGGATTTCGCCCACACGATCCTTCGAGTCGGCTCTGTTAATTTTCGCGTCTTTTTCTTCATTGGTCCTTTTGCGCCTCTCGCCTCATTTCTATCGAATGTTCTCTGAGAATTTCAACCGATGTGGGATGGTGCCCCTCAATAAATAGCCAGGCACCACATTCGAATCCCCGGAACCACTTCAGCTTAGAGATCAATAGAACCGCAAAGCCAACACCATGAGGCCCCTCAACCAAACCTTGCATCGACTGAATGTCAGTCAAGCTCGGTTGAACGCTGAAACTTGGATGAGTGTGCCACTCGCCCAAGTAGTTGTAACGACCGTAGTTTGAGCCAGTTCGAGCAAAAAATTCCTGTAGATGCTTCTCATGGAGGTTTGCGTCGCGCATAAAATGTCCTTTGGAGCCGCTCTCTGTGTCGACAGAGAAGTCAACTAGCCTGAACTCTCCCTTGCCAGTCTCTTCTCCCATCAACATGCCTCCAATTTCCCGCTTGTGCGCTTTGAGCATATGCCGCCGCATTGATTTACTTATATCACTCGGCAGAAGCAGCTTCATTGGCGCTCCCCTGGTGGCGGCAGATGTTCCTTTACAAGCTCAATCATCTCTTCCTCTGTTATCGGGTCGGGGGTCGTACTCCAGGCATCGTCAGGTAATAAATTTATTGGAAACGTTTCGAATGGTTGCTCAAAAATCCATTCTGAAGAAAAGCCAACGAGATAGGCGGACACTGGGAATATACTGTCGTCAGGTCTTACTAAAATGTCAGTGGCGAATCGAACTATGTGAGATGCGATGATTGACACTTCAGCGTCGTCTGCAATTAAGAGGCGTCCCTCCTCATCTCTGCCATTGTATAGTCCGTCTGTTGTATGACGTTTCCACTCGATATTTTGGTCTTGGCACCAAGCCTGAATTTGGTTTCTCGAAGCTAATGGTGTTGGATCAGCTTTCGGCCTGGCCCGAGCAACTAACCCCCCAATCCCGCCCGCAAAGACTTCACCCCAAATCATTGGCTTCATCTGGCGTAAAGAAATTGAAGCAACGATGTTAAATGCGACCGGCTCCGCCGTGGCATCTATCAAAATGTCGCAGTCGCCCAAGGATTCTAGAGTGCCAGACATGGACCTGGAGCTTTCTTGGCCACCTATAGACAATCGGAGGGCTCTAACTTCGCATTGCGGGTTCAACGTAACCAGGCGATCTTTTAGCGCGTCAGCTTTATGAAGTCCGACATCTGCCAAGCTAAGTTCATTGCGAGTTACGTTTCCTGGAAAAAATATGTCCTCGTCAATGAGTACGAATTTTCCTACTCCTGATCTACATAGGCTGGCTGCTATTTTCGAACCCAGCGATCCACACCCTATCAAGCCAATGCTTTTGTCGCCCAAGGTATCGAAACAGTCCGGCGTTCGCCGATTTTCTTTCGCTACATGAACATTTGTGTACGGGCGTAATCTACGTGCGTTCGCAGCGCCATTAAACCAGAGGAGGTTCCAGTTATCTTCGTCTCCTAGAAGTAGGTATGTATGCTTCTCTGTGTCTAAGAGGAATTCGTTAAGCCAATCAATGCCCTGTTTCTTCAACAAGGCGCGCAAGCTTTCACAATCAGACCTATCTTCTTCCCTAATGTCTGGAATCCGCACAACGAAACCTATGCAGCCGAAACTTTCTGGCAAAATTAGGTCACTAACCCAAATGGGCGAGTCCTTTTCTCCGATATAAGCGATAGCAGAGATCGCCGTGAGGGCAGTCGAGGCAGATCGTATACGCTCATTGAATGCTATCTTTTCAGGTGAACCAAATCTCAGCCCATTTAGAGCCGCTATTCCTTTTTCCGTTAAAAGGAACCTAAAGGACTTAGACCTCAGGTCGCGGCCCAGCGAGCCCACGTGAGCCGATTGTGCGTGAATAGTCTGTTCCGGTTCAGGATGTTCGGCAGAGATAAGGCGATGACAGCTGGCGACCATATCTGCACCCGTGATTGCCTGTTGCCAATTGTCAGGACGGTACTCAAGGCACAGTTCGCCTTCTGGCCCATATTGGTGAAACGATATTCGGCTGAGGTCCTGAGTAAAGATCATAGGCGGGGCGTCTGGGAAGACCGATGGATACACCATCTTAAGAGCATAAGTTTTGCCCAGATGACTGACCTGGAAATCTACGCACATAGATAGATCTTCGTTGGCGTACCACTTTGAAATTTGCAGCCATTCAGTGCCGCCTTCGAGGTCAGTCATTGATGACTTCTCATAAGCGAGTCTGCCGCTTTGAGTAAGCCACCAAATCATGCGAATCCGTCCGGCTTTTTGGGTACGCGTGCCTCTGAATCGGCAAATGAGACAACCGGAGGCGCAGATGTTGATGCGGCTGTTGCTGAGCGCAGAAGGGTTCCCCGTCCGGGTTTTGATGTTTGAAATATTGCGTTATTTACTGTCTCTGTTAGATCGCGACCAATACGGCTTTCTAGGATATTCGAAATTTCTTCGTACTCCACGCGCTCGGCAGCAGTCGCAAAATCTTTCCTAGCTCGTGCAAGCCAATCTTCGAAGGCCTTGGCGCGCTCTGGGTATTTTTCCCATTTGTCAGCAAAATTTTCGAGGGGGTCTGTAGGGTTCCAAATCATATAAGTTTTTCCATCATGATGAATCGCATCCCCCATCCCACTGAGGATTGATATCAGAGCATCACCGATGGTTTCTTCGCCTCTGTAGGCATAGGCTGCAAGTGTCGAAATGATTATCGAGATTGGCTTGTCTTTCGGATTGGCTTTTGGGTCATCTTTAAACATCATGTCACGATGGTGTTTGAGGATCATAATCGCTGACTGAAGCGGGGTGCGAACCCGATAAGTGGGAATATCCTCGATACTCGCGGTGACGTCTTTTTCGCGCATTTCGCTTAATACTTGCTTGCGGCGACGGTCAAACACATCCCCCATACGAGACTCAAACCATTTAGCATATCCTTTGGGGTTTGAGCGTGGCCATTCATCTGTTACTTCTGAATATCCTGGTAGTTCGTTGTCTGTGATAGCAATCGCCGAATCTGAAAATGTCGCATCAAGGCCTCTTGCTTCAAGTAAGCTGCGCTGACTAGTTCCGTTCGGAAGACATGGAACTATATCCATGTGAAATTGAGCACCGTCCGAGTATTCCAATCGCCAACAACGCTGGCCAGAGTGGACTTCCTTAGAAATCCCTTTACTCTTTCGGTAGAGTTTGACCTCATTCCCAACCAGTTCTTTTAAGTCGGATTGAGAGAGATTTGACTTGGTTAGGCCCCTAAGAGAACAGGCGCAGTCAACATCATACTCCTCGCTAGAAGAGACGGGCCTGATAGCGGTACCCAGTTTGAATGACCCCTGCACGAACACTTCTGGGTCGTATTTGGCAACTGCAGACTCTTCTCGGTGTAGCCACTCCCCAAGTGATTTGTAGCTCCTCTCCGCTTGCTCGTAGCGAGAGGGTGGAATCTCAAGCGCCTTCGCCAGTGAATCTAAGTATTGGTCCGCTTGCTTCGTAATGCTGGCTGCCATATCACTGTTTCCTACGTGTTGAGTATTTTGGCACGGAGCGTCTCCCGCTCCTTGAGATAGGAGTTATCTTCGCACACCCTTTGGACTGTGCAACCTATCTCTTTACTTGGCGAAATACTAACGGTCGGGAGACTTTAATCAGCGAAGCAACTAAGGCAGGGATGTTTACAAAGGCATTTACTGCCACTCGTGAGGCTGATCATTGAGCGACCATCGCTCGAGATTCCGAATGAAAGCCTTCAAGTTGTTCAAACCTCGCTATAACAGTAGGGTTTGGGGTGAGAACTGACTTTGCGAACAGTTGACTTTACCGCGAGTCGTTTTCATGATGAACGAAATTCTAGTTATTTTGTTTTGTGCATGTATGAAATCGTAAATTAGGTGTCAGTTCGTTTTCTGGGATTCGACAACAGATTTTGATGGTTTACAATGAATTAGATAATCTGAACCGAAATCATGCAAAATATCATACTCGGATTAATCTACGGCCCGGAAAGCTCTGGTAAAACCACGCTGACCCTGCAGGTGATTGCCGAGGCCCAGAAGGCTGGAAAAACCTGTGCGTTTGTGGATGCGGAGCATGCCCTGGACCCGGTCTATGCCGAAAAACTGGGCGTGAACGTGGATGAACTCCTGGTATCCCAGCCGGACACCGGTGAGCAGGCGCTGGAAATCTCTGACATGCTGGTGCGCTCCAACGCTGTTGACGTCATCATCGTGGACTCCGTGGCAGCGCTGACGCCCAAGGCCGAAATTGAAGGTGAGATGGGGGACAGCCATGTTGGTCTCCAGGCCCGCCTGATGTCCCAGGCGCTGCGTAAGCTGACGGGCAACGTCAAGCATGCCAACTGCCTGCTGATCTTTATCAACCAGATCCGCATGAAAATTGGTGTTATGTTCGGCAGCCCCGAAACCACCACCGGTGGCAACGCTCTGAAGTTCTACTCATCCGTTCGCCTGGACATTCGCCGCATCGGTGCTGTTAAAGATGGCGATGAAGTGGTGGGCAACGAAACCCGAGTGAAAGTGGTCAAGAACAAGGTATCTCCGCCGTTCAAGCAGGCCGAGTTCCAGATCATGTACGGCAAGGGCATTTACCACATGGCCGAAGTGCTCGATATGGGCGTGAAGGAAGGCTTCGTGGACAAGTCCGGCGCCTGGTACGCCTACAAGGGCGACAAGATCGGCCAGGGCAAGGCCAATGCCTGCAAGTTTTTGGAAGAGAACCTTGAGATCGCCAATGAGATCGAAGCGGCGGTGCGTGACAAGCTGATGCCCAAGCCGGCCAAGAAAGAAGAAGCGGCAAAGGAAGAGGCAACAGCAGACGCGAACGGTGAGCTTCTCTAAGCTCTGTGGTTAGTTCCCGCACTATCGGGGAGGTGGTATGGATGCGAAGAAGAAATTGCTGGTTGTCGCCCATGCTCCCTCCCGGAATACCCTCAAGCTCCGGGAAGCGGTAGAACAGGGCGCACAACACGAAGACATAGAAAACGTGGAAGTGACTGTGCTCCCTCCGCTGGAAGCAGGCCCGGAAGATGTTCTGGCCTGCGATGCCATCATCCTCGGTACCACTGAAAACCTTGGTTACATGAGTGGTGCGTTAAAGGATTTTTTTGACCGCAGTTACTACCCCTGCCTTGAGAAAACCCAGGGTTTGCCCTTCACCTTCTACATCCGCGCCGGTCTCGACGGTACCGGCACCCATCGCGCTATCGATTCCATCACCACGGGCCTGCGTTGGCGGCTGGTGCAGGAGCCATTGCTCTGTCATGGCGACTATCGGGACGAATTCGAGGATCAGTGCCGGGAACTGGGGCTCTACATGGCCGCCAGCCTGGATGCCGGGCTGTTCTAGGAAGGCTTAGCTGGCGTAGCGGTTGTACAGGCCTTCAATGCGGGAAAGGGCATTGTCCACGGTTCGTGAATACCCCTTTTTGTCGAAACAGTAGCTGAACTGGATGCTTACCCGGTAACCGGTCTGATAGGGCTGGCAACTGATCACCCGGGCGGCGACACGGGATTCGCGGATGTACTTGCCATGAAAGTCCATATAGAGACGGGCGCCAGACTCTACTGGCCTTGGGCAAAGCACCGCCATGCCATAGCGATTCAGGTCCAGGCAGGTGACAGCGGTTGAATTCTTCCCTCGACCAAAGAAGCCACGCTCCTGCAGCTGTACCTTCAGGCACATGGCAGGGTAGCGGTCCTTGATTCTGCGGTCTGCGGAATCACTCATCATACGTTGGCATCCGTTGCGTATCTTGTGATTATTATTGGCCCGTTCTTCCACCGGGACGTTGAAGTCTAGTGCCCACGATGGTGACTGAAAAATGACCAAGCGAAGAACTGTGACCGGGTTATCAAAATGGGGCTGCAGTGTGCCGACAGCAAAATCATGCCCCTAATGACATGGTGTTCAGGCCTGGGTGCTGACCAGTCGCCCCCTGCGGTCTTCGGTGGGAGCGGCCTTGCCGGTTTTCGGGTTCAGTAATCGCGGGCTGCGCCTGGACCGCTTCTTGCGGCGGTCTGGCCCTTCAAAGGCCACCTGCGCCCGGCGCCGATCCGGCTGTACACGTCGGTCACCCTGCGGTTTTTCCGGCGACGGCGACGCCTGTTGCGGCTGCGGTGCGGTAAAGGGTTTGCGTTTTCGCAGTGACTCCAGCACCGTCAACGGTTGTGACTGATTTCGATAAATATCCATTGAATGAGTGTCCCGCCCTGAGGTTGAGGCCTCTGTTATTATGCCCGATTGATCAATTTATCGACAAGTTGGGCTAAATCTTTAGCGAGAGCGCGACAGGGCCGGCCCCAGATTCTACAATGAGCGGCCAACACCAAAATGCTTTCATACCGTTACAGGACCGAACCTTGAAGTCACTGTCCCTGAACCAGCTCTACAAAGCCTGTGTTTTAAAAGATCTACCGTTCAAGACCACGCGACAGCTCGAGCCCCTGGCGGAAATTGTTGGCCAGAATCGGGCCCAGGCAGCGGTGCGTTTTGCGCTTGCCATGCCCCATGGCGGTTACAACGTCTATGCCGTGGGCCGTAACGGCTTAGGCAAGCGCACGATGATGCTCCGTTATCTGGAGCATCACGTGGACACTGAGAATCAGAGCCACGACTGGTGTTATGTCGCCAACTTCGAGGAACCGCGAATTCCCCGTGTTCTTCAGTTGCCCGCCGGTAAGGGCACCGAGCTCAAACAGGATATGGAAAAGTTGATGGGGCGTCTGATGAAGATGATCCCCCAGACGTTCGACAGCGACAGTTTCCTTGAGCGTGCAGAGCAGCTGAAAAACGGGTATGGCAAGAAGCAGGAAGATGAACTGGAGAAGGTGGCAGCCCAGGCCAAGCGAAAGAAGGTCAGCCTGAATATTACGACGCCCGGCGGCTATCGGTTGGTGGCGATGAATGGCGAGGAACCCCATACCGCTGAATCCTTCCAGGCGTTGACAGAAGCTCAGCGGGACAAGTTCGAGAATGATATCAACAAGCTCGAGAAGAAGCTGCGTCAGGCCCTACGCAAACTGGCGGATTGGGAGCAGGAATACGCCGAAAGCCAGCAGGCACTCAACGAGGAAACGCTGGAAAGCATCTCCGGACACCAGATCGACGAGTTGATCGAGAAATACAGGGATATGCCGGAGGTGGTTTCGTACTTCGAGGAAGTGCGTAAGGATCTGTCCGAGAGCCTGGAAATTTTTCTGGAAGACAATGAAGAGCAGGCGGCCATCGCCTATGCGTCGCTGGATAAAAAAATGCCCCGGCGCTATCTGGTCAATGTGCTGGTTCACCAGAAAACCGACGAAGTGCCGGTTGTGGTCGAGGACAATCCCACCTACCACAACCTGTTTGGCTACGTGGAAAGCGTTACCTTCAAGGGTTCGGTGTTTACCGACTTCTCGCTCATACGCCCTGGCAGTATTCACCGTGCCAACGGGGGGTATCTGCTGATGGATGCGATCAAGGTGCTTGAGCAGCCATTTGTCTGGGACGGGTTGAAGCGTGCCTTGCGATCCAAGTCCATCCAGATCAACTCGCTGGAACGGGAGCTGACCCTGTCGGGCACGATTTCATTGGAACCCGAAGCCATTCCGCTGGACGTAAAGATCGTACTGTTCGGCGATCGGGAAACCTGGATGCTGTTGCAGGAATACGACCCCGAGTTCGCTGAGTTGTTTCGGGTCACCGCAGACTTTGAAAACGAGATGATGCGTACCGACGAGAGCCAGCTCCTGTACGCCAAGTTCATCGCCAGCCTGGTGAACGAAAAGAAGCTGCTGCATTGCAGCAACAAAGCCGTGGCACGTGTGATTGAGCACAGTTCGCGCATGGCAGAACATCAGGATCGGCTGTCGCTGCACGCAGCGGATATCGCCAATCTGCTGAGGGAGTCTGATTACTGGGCGAGACAGGCGGGGGCAAAGCTGATCCAGAACTCCCATGTGGATCAGGCATTGGAGAGCGCCCAATATCGCAGCAGCCGTATCCGTGATCAGTTTTACGACTCCATCCGCGATGGCACCACGCTGGTGTCCACAGCGGGCACCTGTGTTGGGCAGGTGAACGCGTTGTCAGTGCTCTCTACCGGCGGATTCGAGTTTGGTTTGTCCAACCGTATCACCGCTACCTGCTATTATGGAGATGGCGGTGTGATGGATATCGAACGGGACGTCAAGTTGGGAGGTAATATTCACTCGAAAGGGGTGATGATCCTCAGTTCCTGGCTGTCTGCCCATTTTGCCGTTACGGATCCCATGCATCTGTCGGCCAGCCTGACCTTCGAACAGAACTACGGCGAAGTGGACGGTGACAGTGCTTCGCTGGCGGAACTGTGCGCCCTGGTGTCTGCGTTATCCGGATTGCCTGTCAGGCAGGACCTGGCGATTACCGGGTCGGTGAACCAGTTCGGAGAGGTTCAGCCCATTGGTGGCGTGAACGAGAAGGTTGAAGGCTTTTTCAGCACTTGCAGGCTGACCGGGGAACTCACTGGCACCCAGGGGGTGATCGTACCCTCCACCAACGTCCAGAACCTGATGCTTGAGCAGGAGGTTGTCCAGGCTGTTCGCAATGGACGGTTTGCCGTGCATGCGGTCAGCCGTGCCGAGGAAGCAATTACGCTGTTGCTCGGTAAACCGGCAGGCAAGGCTGATGACAAAGGCAGGTACCCTAAGCAGAGCGTTTTTGGCATTATCCAGCAACGTCTGGAAAAAATGCGCGAGCATGAGCGTCAGGAGCATGCCCGGGACGACCACAAAGATCCGTCGATTCATTAAGAGCCACGGCGGTCATTGAAAGGAGAGACAAGGCACATGACTGATACCCAGCAAACGGTCTACGTAGTTGAGGACGATGAGGCGGTTCGTGATTCTCTTGAACTGCTGCTGAAATCCGATGGCAAGCCGGTCAAGACTTATGACAATGCCAACGCATTCCTCAAGGATTACTCCGAAAAAATGGCCGGCTGTATCGTACTGGATATCCGCATGCCGGGCATGGATGGTATGGAACTCCAGAAGAAACTGAATGAAAAGCACTCCATCCTGCCAATTATCTTCGTTACCGGGCACGGTGATGTCCCCATGGCCGTGGATGCCATGAAAGAGGGCGCGGTCGATTTCATTCAGAAACCCTATCGTGAAGAGGCCCTGCTCCAGAAAATCGAAGCCGCCCTGGAACAGGACAAGGAGCAGCGCAAAACTCTCGGTGAGAAGCAGGAAATCCTGCGCCGCGTAAAAAGCCTGACGCCCCGGGAACATGAAATCATGGATCGGATGATTGCCGGGCAGGCGAACAAGGTCATTGCCATCGAACTGGAGATCAGCCAGCGTACCGTGGAAATTCATCGCTCACGGGTGATGCATAAGATGGGCACGCATTCACTGGCACACCTGGTCCGTATGGTTCTGTCCGTAAAGGACCTTATCGACGCGCGCTGATTTGGCCGGCATCATGCATTCATCATCGTAACCGGCCGTACTTCTATGACAGATGCTGTCCTTGAGACAACAGACGTAACGGTTCTGCTCGTTGACGACAACCCGCAGAACCTCAAGGTTCTCTATGAGACCCTGAAAGACAAGGGTTATCGCCTGCTCATTGCCAACGATGGTGAAAAGGCGCTGGACCTTGCTCATCGCCATCAGCCGGAAGTGATCCTTCTCGACATCATGATGCCGGAACTTGACGGCTATCAGGTGTGTGAACGCCTCAAGGCAGACCCGGTTACGTCAGACAGCGCCGTGGTGTTTCTCTCCGCTCTGGATGATCTGCAGGCGAAAGTCCGGGGATTCTCCCTGGGAGGCGCTGACTACATCTCCAAGCCGTTCCAGGCCCAGGAGGTGATTGCCCGGGTGAAAACCCATGCCAGGGTCATCCGCCTTGAGCGGGCGCTTCAGGCCCGTAATCGCCAGCTTGAAAACGATCAGGCCCGCATACTCAATTCCATCAGCGAAGGTATTTACGGTCTCGACGCCAGGGGTACCATCGTGTTCGCCAATCCGGCGGCGGCGCTGATCATGCGCAGGCCTGTTGAAGAGTTGATTGGTGAGGGTTTTTTCGATCTCCATTTCCGCACCGCCGGCCACGGATGTGAGTCACTCCCTATTTATGCCACCTGTACCAAGGGTGTTCCGGAGAACCAGCGCGATATCGAGATGTTACGCGCAGATGGTTCACCGTTTCCGGTGGAGTATCGTGCGACACCGAAACTGGATGGTGATGAACTGCATGGCGCGGTGGTTGTCTTCCGTGACATCACTGCTGAGCTTGAAAGTGAGCGGGCACTGGACGACGCCCGGCACATGGTTCAGGAGCAGCGTGAGCAGTTGGCCCACTTCTCCCGCCTGACTACCATGGGGGAGATGGCGGCCGGTGTGGCACATGAGGTTAACCAGCCACTGACGGCCATCACCAACTATGCCCGCGTTGCCAAGCGCGTGTTGGCCAAGGAAGCGCCGGACCACGAGTTGCTTGAGGAAACGCTGGAGAAGATCGAAGCCCAGTCACACCGCGCCAGTGAGGTGATCCGACGCATCCGGCGGTTTATGAAGAAGCCGGCTGCCGGAAAGGATGTGTTGTCGATTGCGGCGCTGTTGGAAGATACCCGCCAGTTCGCAGAAGTGGATATCCGCAACAACGAGGGCGGCGTCGAGATTTCGGTGGCCAATGACGTGCCGGATGTCCTGGCGGACCCGATTCAGGTACAGCAGGTTGCGTTGAACCTGATTCGTAATGCCTTGGAGTCCACTCGTAGCGCCCAATCGGAAAAGCCTGTGGAGGTAACCGTGGCGATGTCAGGCACGGGATGTGTCCGTGTGGCGGTCACCGATCATGGTGTTGGCCTGCAGGACGATGCGGAAGAAAAGCTGTTCCTGCCGTTTTATACCACCAAGGAAGAAGGCATGGGGATTGGCTTGCCCATGTGTCGATCCCTGATCCAGGCCCAGGGCGGTGATATCGGGTTTGAGCGGCCCGAGCACGGTGGTGCGTGTTTCTTCTTTACCCTGCCGGTCGCCGGTGCCGTGGGTTCGCCCTGTGCGTCCACTGACGGCTCTGGAGAGCCGACAGAGTAACCTCTCTCCCCACTTAACTTTCCCAATGTATCTGGCCGCTCAGGTGGGGTGCGTTTCCGGACGCATTCAGTAGCTGATAATCCCAGCCGTCTTGCCCCGCCTGCCAGTTGAGTTGTGCGGTTCCGGGAAGGAACAGCGGTTTCTTGAACTGGCAGGAGACGGATATCGCGTCCGGGCGCCAGCCGCTTTGCTGTTCCAGTAATGCCAGCACTCGGGCCTTGCTCCACATGCCGTGGGCAATCGCCCGGGGGAAACCGAAGGCCTTTGCGGTCAGCGCGTGAAGGTGTATCGGGTTTCTGTCACCGGATACCCCCGCGTATTGCCGGCCAATGGATTCCGCGGCACTGATGTCGGTGGTCTCAGGGTAGTGGGGCAGTTCGGGAGGTTTATCGCCCGAGGCCTTTTTGCTTTTATCCGGCTGCCGGAACAGGTTGGTGCTCGTCTCTTCCCACACCAGCCTCCCTGCGGACCAGGCTTCGGTGACCAGATCGAACTCCAGGCCCCTCGACGTATTGTTCTGACCGTCCAGCCGTGCGGTGATATCCAGCGTTTCCCCGGTGCCGATGGCTCGGTGCTGCGTGATGTTGTTGCGAAGGTGAACGAGCCCAAGCAGGGGCAGTGGGAAGTCTTTCTCGGTCAGCAGTTTCAGATGCAACGGAAACGCCAGGATGTGGGGCCAGGTGATGGGCACGTTAGCCTGTGTATCGAAGCCACATACCTTCCGGTAGCGTTTCAGGTTATCGTTGGCCGTACTGACACCGATTAATCGGGTGGACAGGCCGGGGATTCTGAGTTCGTCGCCGGATGGCTTGGTTTTCGGGAGTAGGGCCTTGCTGTAAAGCGACCATAGGCCGGGCGGGTGACGGTGGTAGATTGAAGTATCTGTCATATTGCTATCTCTCCTGGTACACCTGTGCGTCTGTGGCCTGATATGCTCTAATATAAGACTAAGGTCTCAGAGTCTGGCAAACCCGGCCAGTATGAGCATTGACCTGGCTTGCCAGCAAGGTTGTCCGGCCGGCCAAGCCGATTAATAAACAACTATAAAGCGGGATTTTATGCAGGAACTTCGCGATGCGGGTGTGATGTTGCGCCTGATTTATCAGGCCATGAAACGCAAAGGGATTGATACAGATGCCATTTTTGCCCGGCTGGGAGTGGATGAAGACTATGTCTACACCGAGCAGCTAAGAACACCTCACAGTGCCCAGTTGTATTTCTGGCAGGTGGTTGAGGATGTGTCGGGTGACTCCGACGCCGGCCTCCACCTGGGTCAGTTGTTACCGGCCTACAAGGGGCAGGTACTGGAATACCTGTTTCTGAGTAGCCCGACGTTTGGCGAGGGCCTGCGGCGGGCTCAGAACTATCAGCGCCTGTTGAGCGATGCTGCCAATACCGACTTCTTCATCGAGGGTGACGAGGCTTGCATGGTTCTGGATGCCGCTTCCAGCGAAGTCAGCCGTCTGCGGCACTTCAACGAATGTTTCGTGCAGGGCCTGATTACCTTTTTCAGATCGATCACCGATGACAGCTTCTATCCGTCGCGCATCGAGTTTGAGCATCAGCGTGAGCATGGCCAGGAGCATGTGATCGACGTGCTTGGCTGCGATGTCATATTTGGCGCCAAGGAAAACCGGCTGTATTTCCCTGCCACCCTGCTGTCCCATGCTTCACCCCATGCGGAACCGGAGTTGCTGGACCTCCATGAGCGGTTTGCCAGTGAGCAGGTGGCCCGTCTTGAGAAGAAAGACATCGTCGGGCAGGTCGAGCGGATTGTTGCGGAACTGCTGGACAGCGGCGAGGTTACTCTGGATGCCGTGGCCGAGCGTCTTGGCATTAAGCCCCGAACCCTGCGTACCCGCCTGACTGAAGCAGAAACCAGCTTCAACCAGGTGCTGGCGGATTTCCGTTATCGCCTGGCGCGGCAGTTGCTGGCAACCACCGACGAATCCATTGACGAAATCGTTTATCTCACCGGCTTCTCGGAACCCAGTACTTTCTACCGGGCGTTCAAGCGTTGGTCGAGCATGACGCCTATCGAATACCGAAAGACCGCACAGGGAAAGGATGCCATGGTTGATGCCATGTAAGAGCCTTCTGAAAACCGAACTTTTTTCATGAAAAACGTTGACATGCAGGGCGGCCTCTTTATAATGCGCCCTCGTTGTCACCGAGCAGTCACACCCTTGATTGCGCCCGAGGTGGCGGCTCACGCGGAGCGGTAGTTCAGCTGGTTAGAATACCGGCCTGTCACGCCGGGGGTCGCGGGTTCGAGTCCCGTCCGCTCCGCCATTTTCCCTTCTTTGATTACCTCTTTTTGTTGTCATTCCCGATTCATCTCTCTGTAATATTGTCCATGCTATCGTTCTCCTGTTTGAAACTTGGGAGACGAATAATGTCCGATTACGAAGAAGAGCTGATGGATTGTCAGTTTGAAGACTATGATGATGACGATACTCTGGACGATGCCACTGAGTTGTAGTGGTGCTTTCAGGTTTTTAGAGAATGCCTTTGGCAGCCTGCTCCGCCAGGTACTGTTTTCGATGTTCCCCCGGGCTGGTGTTGAACCAGCGACGCCACGCCTTATGAAATGCTGCCGGATTGGCAAAGCCCAATAGCCACGCAATTTCTGACAGCGATACCCGTGTTTCCCGTATGTACTCGACAGCCAGCTCCTTGCGGGTGTCGTCCACCAGTTCCCGAAATCCGGTGTTCTCCTCTGCCAATTGCCTTTGAAGTGTCCAGGGCGCGACGCCGAGCTTATGGGCGACGGTCATCAGGGTCGGAGTGCCGCCCTGTAGCAGGGGTGGGAGCTGGTCTTTCACCCGGTCAGCCGTGCTCCACCCGGCGCGGATACGTGACAGTTCCAGTGCGCACTGCCCTGACAGTGACTCGAACATGGCGGCCTGCGCCTGTAGCGAAGCGGCTTCCGCTATTCCCGGGGCCAGTCTGAGGCTGTTGCCTTCGGCACCGAACTTCACCGGGCACCCGAACCACTGTTCAAACACATCGTCGTAACCCTGGGAAGGGTACTCAATGCAGACCCGTTCAACGACCCGGTCGTGGCCGGTAATGAGCCTCAGGAATTGGGTCCAGGCTGCAAGGACCGAATCCACCACGAAGTAATTAAACACGTTGTAGGGTTTGATGGAGTAAAAATGCGCTTCACGGCCCTTGCCGGCTGTCCAGGGAACACCCCTGCTGTTGCGGCTGTTGAGTAGGGAATAATGAATCAGCGTGCTGATGGCTTCGCCAGCTGTGGCGGCAGATTGGGCGGCAAGCCCTGCGATACCCGCGTCCACGGGGCGAGACAGCTGGCCCATCGTCAGGCCGAGCGCGGGGTTGCCGGTGAGGGCGATAGCCGCCTGACCCACTCTCATGAACCGGGGGATGCTGATCCGGGCCGCAGGCGCTCCCAGTGCTTGTTCGTCCAGCCCAAACCGGCTCAGCAGGTCTGTGGGGTCCCGGCCTTCGGCCCGAAGTGCGCGGGCCATGACGGCGACGTATAGCACGCTGATATCGCCGAGGGGGTTTTTGTGTCTGGTGCTCGTTTTCATGATGCAGGTATTGTCCGACAAGTCGTTACAGGATATCAAACTGTTGTTTCGGGATATTGTTTGGGAAGGGCCGGATGGCTAATTTAGAGCCCATATCACGGCATTGCCGATCCAATAACAGGAGAGAGATCATGACCGAATCGACACCGGGCGTTAAACGTTACCCCAATTTGCTGGAGCCGTTGGATCTCGGGTTCACGCGTCTTCGCAATCGTACACTGATGGGGTCCATGCATACTGGCCTGGAAGAGGCGAAGAATGGTTTTGATCGGCTTGCCGCTTTCTACGCCGAACGTGCCCGTGGCGGTGCGGGTTTGATTGTGACTGGTGGTATTGCCCCGAATGTGGAAGGTGCGGTGTTCCAGCACGCGGCCAAGATGAACACCCAGGAAGAAGCGGACAAGCATCAGGTGATCACCCGCGCGGTGCATGAGGCCGACGGCAAGATCTGTATGCAGATTCTCCATGCCGGTCGCTACGCTTATCATCCGGAGCTGGTGGCCCCGTCCGCGATTCAGGCGCCCATCAACCCGATGAAGCCTAGAGAGCTGGACGAAGCGGGTATCGAAAAGCAGATTGAGGATTACGTCAACTGCGCGGCGCTCGCGCGGGAAGCCGGGTACGACGGCGTGGAAATCATGGGTTCGGAAGGTTACTTCATCAACCAGTTCATCGTGGCCCATACAAACCATCGTACTGATCAGTGGGGTGGCAGCTACGAGAACCGCATTCGACTGCCGATCGAGATTGTTCGCCGGGTTCGCGAGCGCGTGGGCAGCGATTTCATCCTTATTTACCGTTTGTCGATGCTGGATCTTATCGAAGATGGCAGTAACTGGGATGAAGTGGTGCAATTGGCGAAAGAAATCGAGAAAGCCGGCGCAACCATTATCAACACCGGCATCGGCTGGCATGAAGCCCGTGTACCGACCATTGCTACCTCTGTGCCTCGAGGCGCGTTTACCAAGGTAACGGCGCGCCTGAAAGACGAGGTCAGCATTCCCCTGGTGACCACCAACCGCATCAACATGCCGGATGTTGCCGAGAAGATCCTCGCGGAAGGCGATGCTGATATGGTGTCCATGGCCCGTCCGTTCCTGGCGGATGCGGACCTTGTTCTGAAGGCTGCCGAAGACCGCGCGGATGAAATCAACACCTGCATCGGTTGCAACCAGGCCTGCCTGGATCATACCTTCAGCGGCAAGCTGACCTCTTGTCTGGTCAACCCCCGTGCCTGTCACGAAACTGAGCTGACCTACGTCAAAACCGCCGAGCCCAAAACGATCGCGGTGGTTGGGGCCGGCCCCGCAGGCCTGGCGTTTGCGACGGTAGCGGCGGAGCGTGGTCATAATGTAACGCTGTTTGACGCCGGTAGCGAAGTGGGTGGTCAGTTCAACGTGGCCAAGCGGATACCGGGCAAGGAGGAGTTCTACGAAACCCTGCGTTATTTCCGGGTCATGCTGGACAAACACGGGGTGGACGTACGCCTGAATACCCGTGTGGATATCGATGCCCTCAAGGCTGGTGGATACGACCATGTGGTGCTGGCCAGCGGCGTCAGCCCGCGCACGCCGGAGATTGAGGGAGTGGATCACCCCAGTGTCATTGGTTACCTGGATGCGCTGTTGGGTCGCAAGCCCGTAGGGCAGAAAGTGGCGGTGATTGGTGCCGGTGGCATCGGTTTCGACGTCTCGGAATTCATCGTCCACAAGGGCACCTCGGCGGCACTGGACCCCGAGCACTTCATGCGTGAATGGGGAGTGGACCTGAGCGTTGGTCATCGTGGCGGTATTCAGGGCATGGAGCCGGAGGTGCCGGAGCCGGCCCGCGAGGTGTACCTGTTGCAGCGCAAGGCATCGAAAGTCGGTAAAAACCTGGGCAAGACCACAGGCTGGATTCACCGCACTTCACTGAAGAATCGCCAGGTGCAGATGGTTCCGGGCGTGAACTACCGCAAGATTGATGATGACGGGCTGCACATAACGGTGACCCCGAAAGGTGCCGAGCAGGGAGAGGATAGGGTATTGCCGGTGGATACCATTGTTGTGTGTGCCGGCCAGGAGCCTTTGCGTGAGTTACAGAGTGGGCTTGAAGCCGCTGGAATGAAGGTGCACTTGATCGGTGGCGCCGACGTGGCCGCGGAACTGGATGCCAAGCGCGCGATCAATCAGGGCAGCCGCCTGGCAGCGGAGCTCTGAGTGCCACGGACGTGCGGGCCCTGATCACAAAACGTTGCAGTTTTACTCTACCTTCAGAGGTTTGACCCGCTAGACTATTATCCGGAAGTCTGTCAGTTTGAAGCCGGCCCCGCGCACCGTGCAGGGCCGGTTTCTGGTGTCTGACGAAAAAACGGAACACTTTTGGTGTGTTTGTCGTGTAGCGGTCGGGTTTTCGGAGAGTGGGGAGTTAGCAATGGGGTCTGCCGACCAGGCAAGCGATGGTTATTCGGCGGTGTTTTTCATGGACGGCAGCGACGTGTCGCGCCAGATGCGTGCGTCTGAGTTCGGAGCCTTTCTTGATGGCTACGTTGGCCTGTCCGACCTGGCAGATACCGATGTAAAGGCCGTTTACGTATTGCTTGGCAGCGACCTTCTGGTGCGTTCGCTGGTTTTCTTCCGAATCTATTTTGATGAGGAAGGCAGGGCTGACAGCCATTGGAACTTGCCCGTAGAAAAACTGGCCCGCAAAGGTGCCAAAGGCCCGGATATGGGTGCTGGTCCGATTCGATTGGTGTGTCGCAGTCAATGCCCGAAGTCTGCCAGTGCCGAGGATTTCTGGGATCCTGATATGACCCCGGGAAGCAACCACTTCCAGGCCATTCGGCGCGCCGTGGATGCGAACACACTGAGGTTCCGCAAGGTGGAGCCCACGCCGGAAGAGGATATTCCTGTGTTGGGTGCCGAGTCCCGTTCCCAGGAAGAACCTGAGGTTTCCGCAGACCGGGTGCGGCTTGCCCGTGTTATCCGGGAACAGCGGCTTCGCATCAAAACCCTGCAAAGTGTTCATCGCGATGCGCTGTCTGATCTGCAGCGTGAAAACCGCCATGAGATGCAGGCCCTGCGTAATGAAACCGCCGAACTCCAGCAGAAGTATGAGCGCCAGAAACTCAGCAATGAACAGCTGAAAAAACGCCTTGCTGAGCGCAATGAGCAGTACCTGATGATGCAGGAGCAGATCGCCAGTGGTGAGGCCCGTAATGAGCGCGAGGGTGCTACGGCGGATGCCGAGGTGGTGTTGCTGCGAGAGCAACTGGAGCGCCGTCAGCGCGAACTGGAATTGAGGGACGAAAAGATCGTGGTGCTGGAGCAGGAAAACTATGACTTGCGACACCAGCCGCCAACCGAAAATTCAGTCATGGATCATCTGCAAAACCATTCGGTCTTCCTGGTGGCCTACCACGCCGGGGTAGGTCATATTACCCTGCCTTACGATGATATCGAGAGCTATTTCCGCAACCCTGTGGCCTACGCTGCTGAGCGTTGCGGGCTCAATGAGCCGGCCTACCGGCAATGGCTTGACCACTATGAACACCCGGTCTGCCATCATAAGCTTACCAACGGTAAACCCTGTGGTGAGCCCGTCATGCGCATCAGTCAGCCGGCTGAGTTTCGGGCAGAGGTGGATGATCGCTGCGAACAGCACCGGCCGAAGGACTCCAACTAACCTGCCTCTAGCGATTTCCTGCGGGATCTTTTTTCAGAATCGGGCCGTATTTCGTTACTATGGGTGCTGATACGCCCCCGGGTGATGAATCAGCTCCGCCCCGGCCCAACCCAGACACCCACAGGAAGCTACATGGATCAATTCAGAAACATTGGCGTGATTGGCCGCATGGGCAGCGTAAAGGTGGTCGAATCGCTGCGTCAGCTCAAACAGTATCTGGTGAGCAATAACTATCACGTGATCATTGAGGAAGACACCGCCAGTATGCTGCCTGGTCATGGTCTTCAGGTGGCCAGCAAGAAGCTGCTGGGTGAAATTTGTGACCTGGTTATTGTGGTGGGTGGTGATGGCAGTCTGCTGGGCGCTGCCCGGGAACTGGCCAAATCCAAGATTCCGCTGCTGGGTGTGAACCGTGGTCGTCTTGGTTTCCTGACCGATATTTCTCCGTCTGACCTGGAGGAACGGCTGGGCAAGGTCCTGCAGGGGAAATACATCGAAGAGACCCGTTTCCTGCTGGATGGGCACGTAGAGCGCAATGGCCAGCCGCTGGGCTTTGGAACCGCCCTGAATGACGTGGTGCTGCATCCCGGCAAATCGACCCGGATGATCGGGTTCGACCTCTACATCGACGGACATTTCGTATACAGCCAACGCTCGGATGGGCTTATCGTGGCTACGCCGACCGGGTCGACCGCCTATTCGTTATCGGCGGGCGGGCCGATCATGCATCCGAAACTCGATGCCGTCGTGCTGGTGCCGATGTTCCCGCACACGTTGAGCAGTCGCCCGATCGTGGTGGACGGCAAGAGTGAGATCAAGCTGGTGATCGGTGAAACAAACGAAACCTATCCGCAGATCAGTTTCGACGGGCAGATGAACATTGCCTGTGCCCCCGGCGACATCATCCGAATCACCAAGAAACCCTTCAAGATTCGCCTGATTCACCCCGCGGATCATAATTTTTACGCCACATGCCGGGACAAGCTGGGCTGGGCCAGTGAGATTGCAGCGAGCTAACAACATGCCAGGACAGGAAAGATCCGCGAGCCGCGGCTACGACATTATCGGCGATATTCACGGATGCGCTCATACCCTGGTGCGGCTACTGGACCAGATGGGCTATCGCAAGGTTAACGGTGTCTATGAACACCCCCGGCGCCAGGCCATATTCATTGGTGACATCATTGACCGCGGACCTCGTATCCGTGAGGCACTGCATCTGGTCAGGGACATGGTCGAGCATGGTTCCGCCCGCATCGTAATGGGAAATCACGAGTACAACGCCCTGGGCTACTGCACCCGTGCCCGCCCCGGCAGTGGCAAGACGTTCCTGCGGGAGCACAATGCCCGGCACGACCGGTTGATCCGCGAAACCCTCGAACAGTTCGAGCATTACCCCCACGAATGGAACGAGTTTCTGGAGTGGTTCTACACCATTCCCCTGTTTATCGATGAGCCGGATTTCCGGGCAGTACATGCGTGTTGGGACAGCGACCTGATCACCAAATTCAAGGAAAATCAGGGGGGTGCCTGTATCGATGACGAGTTCCTCCATGCGTCGGCGGCGATTGAGTCCTTCGCCGGCCAGGTCATGGATACCTTGCTGCGCGGCACGGATCTTCGCTTGCCGCCGGGCGTGAAGATTACCGGTAAAGACGGCTACGTCAGGGAGTTTTTCCGCACCAAGTTCTGGGCTGATAACCCGAAAACCTACGCCGACGTGGTGTTCCAGCCCGACCCCTTGCCGGAGGACGTCGCCTGCCGTGAGCTGACGGACGCTGAGCGAGGCCAGCTGATCAGCTATCCCGCTTCAGCGCCACCGGTGTTCGTGGGCCATTACTGGATGGAAGGCGAGCCGGCACCACTGAAACACAATGTGGCCTGCATCGACTTCAGTGCGGTCAAATACGGCAAGCTAGTGGCCTATCGCCTGGATGGCGAACGTACCCTGTCCCGTGACAAGTTCGTTTGGGTGGATGTGGAGAGGCCGGAGCAGCCGGACTATCCCACCAGCGAAGACAGCGTGGCGAGGTAACCTGTGTATCGCGTGAAACAGATTGATACCGACATAAACCTGGCTGGTTTCAGTCGTTGGCTGAAAGAGCAGGGGGTGGAGCACCGGATCACCGAGGAGGGTGGGGCACAGGTGCTGTGGCTGGAGAACCCTGAGCATACGGAGCCGGTGTTACAGGCTCTTGAACGCTTCCTGAAGGAACCCGAGGTGCAGGACGCTGTCAATACGACAGCGCAATCGCCGGTGTTTGTCGGGGGGCGTTGGCAGCCGTCGCCACGCCACGCACCCATGGTGCTCGCCATGATTGCCCTGGCCGTATTGATGGCTTGGGTGACGGCCATGGGACAGAATCAGCTATCCACCCTGTTGATGTTCGTCGATCCGCGTTTCTATGATGTTGGTACCATGGCGGATCGAATCCAGGCGCTGTCTTCTACCTTAGCTGGTGGGCAGGTCTGGCGCCTGATCACGCCGGATTTCCTGCATTTCAGCTGGACCCATATCATCTTTAATTCCGTCATGTTGTGGTTCCTGGGCAGTCAGGTTGAGTGGTTCGATGGCCGTGCGCGGTTACTTGCCCTGTTCGTAGTGACCAGCCTGTTGTCCAACGGATTGCAGTACATCGTGAGTGGGCCTCTGTTTGGCGGTCTGTCTGGCGTTGTGTACGGCATTCTGGGTTATTGCTGGCTGAGCCAGCGGCGCGTGCCCCGTTTCCAGTTCCCGCCTGCACTGGTGACGTTTGCCGTGGCCTGGATGGTGATTGGCTTTACGCCATTTACCGAAATGGTCGGGTTGGGGCAGATGGCAAATGAAGCCCACCTGGGAGGCTTTGTGGCTGGCCTTGCCCTGGCGGCCATTTTGCCGGTACCAAAAAAAGCCCCGCGAAACCGCGGGGCATGAAAAGAGCGTATAGCTCCTGATGAGAGAGACCAAATGAATACGACCTTCGTCATTTGGTGAGTTAATGATAATCATTATCGTTTATTGTTGTCAACGGGTTTCCTCACATTTTTTGCTAGCAAATGATTGGAGAACGAAATGACCTACGAAGAGCTGATCAAACGGCTGGACCCCGCTGTTTATCAGAGCCTCAAGCGCGCTCTTGAGCTGGGCAAGTGGCCGGATGGTCGTAAACTGAGTGACGAGCAGCGGTCGATCTGCATGGAGGCCGTTATTTATTACGAAGACCACCACAACACACCGATGGAAGAGCGGGTTGGTTACCTTGACCGCGGCGAAAAGGCGGGGACTGCGTGCGATCCCAGCGTGTCGCGCACAGCAGGGAAATCGTCAAACGGTACCGCTGGCTCAGATCAGTACTTTGAGGTGAAGTCTTGACCGCATTGGTTGATGTGACCGGTCGCCTGCGCAAGATGCCTGCAGAGGCCGGTGATCCGGTCAGCTATACCATCCGGGTGGGCGATACCCTCATCCCCCTTAATGAGATGGTCGGGTACCCGTTGCAGTTTGATTTCGATGGCGTGATACGCTGCATCAACTGTGATCGTAAGACCAACAAGAGTTTCAGTCAGGGTTACTGCTATCCCTGTTTTCGCAAGTTGGCCGCCTGTGACAGTTGCATCATGAGCCCGGAAAAATGCCATTACCATGAGGGCACCTGCCGTGAGCCGGAGTGGGGAGAGACTCACTGCATGATTGAGCATGTGGTGTATCTGGCTAATTCGTCCGGTCTCAAGGTGGGCATAACCCGTGGTTCTCAGGTGCCAACTCGCTGGATAGACCAGGGTGCCGTCGATGCCATCCCGATGGTCCGGGTGACTACCCGACAGTTAGCAGGTTTTGTGGAAGTCGCGTGCAAGAAGTACGTCGCGGACCGAACCAACTGGCGGGCCATGCTTAAAGGCGACGTGCCGGATCTGGATCTGGTTGAAGAGCGTCGCCGCATGCTGGAGCTGGTCGCCGACGATTTGTCGGAATTGCGCGCCGCCCACGGTGAGAACAGTATCCGGGCTGTCGATGAAGACGGGTTGGCTCTGAGCTATCCGGTCGAGGTATGGCCCCGGACGGTAAAAACTCATAATCTGGACAAGTCGCCCTCGGCGGACGGCGTGCTCCAGGGGATCAAGGGCCAATACCTGATCCTGGATACCGGTGTTATCAATATCCGTAAATACACCGGTTATGAAGTCCGCTTCCGGGTCTTCCCAAACCACTGAGCCCGGCCCAACGAATTCTGGAGAAAGTGAATGCGTACCAGTCAGCCACAGACCATTTTCCTCAAGGATTACCGCGTGCCCGCCTTTCTGGTGGACCATGTGGATCTGCGTTTTGAACTGTTTGAAGATGGGGCCAGGGTTCACTGTACCCTGGCCATGCGCCGGAATCCCGACAGCGATTCCTCGGACAAGAGCCTTGAACTCGACGGCGACAGCCTGACCACACTTGAATCGGTGAGCCTGGATGGCAAACCCCTGGAGGGCAGCGCCTACGAGGACCGTGACGACAAACTCACCCTTCATGAAGTGCCGGATCAGTTTAACCTGGGGATCGTGACCTGGATCGAACCCCAGAACAACACGCGCCTGGAAGGCCTGTACAAATCGTCGGGCATGTTCTGTACCCAGTGTGAAGCCGAAGGCTTCCGCTGCATTACGTACTTTCCTGACCGGCCCGATGTGATGGCCCGTTTCCGCACCCGTGTTGAGGCGGATAAAACCCGCTATCCCATCCTGCTGTCTAACGGCAACGATGTTGAAAAGGGCGATCTGGCCGACGGCAGGCATTTTGTTACCTGGGAAGACCCATTCCCGAAGCCTTGCTACCTGTTTGCTCTGGTGGCCGGTGACCTCCTGGAGAAGCGGGACACCTTTAAGACAATGTCAGGTCGTGACATTGATCTGCGCATGTACGTTGAGCCCCGCAACGCCGAGAAGTGCGACCACGCCATGGACTCCCTGAAACGCGCCATGCGCTGGGACGAGGAGGTGTATGGCCGCGAGTACGATCTGGATATTTTCATGATCGTCGCAGTGGATGACTTCAACATGGGCGCCATGGAGAACAAGGGGCTGAACATTTTCAACTCCTCGTGCGTACTGGCCAGCCAGGAAACCGCGACGGACATGGCGTTCCAGCGCATCGAGTCGATCGTGGCCCACGAGTATTTCCACAACTGGTCCGGTAATCGCGTGACCTGTCGCGACTGGTTCCAGCTTAGCCTGAAAGAAGGCTTCACGGTGTTTCGGGATTCCTGTTTTTCTGCCGATGTGGGTTCGCCCACTGTCAAGCGGATTGAGGATGCGACCATGCTTCGTACCGCTCAGTTCGCCGAGGATGCGGGGCCAATGGCACACCCGGTTCGCCCGGAATCCTATATGGAGATCACGAACTTCTACACGCTGACCATCTACGAGAAAGGTTCGGAAGTGGTGGGCATGATCCATACGCTGCTGGGCCCCGATCTGTTCCGCAAAGGCAGTGACCTGTACTTTGAGCGGCATGACGGTCAGGCGGTGACAACAGACGACTTTGTCCGCGCCATGGAGGATGCCAGTGGTCGTGACCTGTCGCAGTTCCGTCTCTGGTACGAACAGTCTGGCACGCCAGAGCTGACAGTGCGGGATGAGTTTGATGACGCTGCTGGCATCTATCGCCTGACCATCAAACAGTCGATTCCGGATACACCGGGACAGACCGATAAGAAGCCGCAGCACATCCCGTTTGCCATCGGCCTTCTGGGTGCCGAGGGTGAGTCGTTGCCACTGAAGCTGGCTGCAGATGATGCCGATGCGCCAACGGACCGGGTCCTGGAGTTGACCGACGCCAGTCATACCTTCGAATTCCACGGCTTGTCGGAGCGGCCAGTGCCTTCATTGTTGCGGGGGTTCTCGGCGCCGGTGCGGGTATTCTACCCGTGGACACGGGAGCAGCTCACCTTCCTGATGAGCCATGACTCGGACGGTTTCAATCGCTGGGACGCGGGACAGCGCCTGGCGGTGGACGTCATCAACTCACTGGTGTCGTCCACCGATGGGAACGTGGACGCCGGCCTGGTTGAGGCGTATCGCAGCCTGTTGGCGGACTCGTCTCTGGATCAGGCGCTGGTTGCCAAAATGCTGCAACTGCCATCCGAAGCCTATCTGATCGAACTGGCTGATCAGCCCAACGTACCTGCCATCCACAGAGCCCGTGAACGCGTGCTTGCGCATCTGGCGAGATCGCTGAGGGACGAGCTTCTGGCCTGCTATCACCGCAACACCCTGAGCGGTCACTACGAGGTGACGCCGGAGGCCGTGGCGCGTCGAAGCTTGCGGAATACCGCCCTGGCCTGGCTCCTGCACATCGATGATGAAGAGGGCCGGACGCTGGCGACAAGCCAGTTTAACGAGGCCGATAACATGACGGATCGTATGGGAGCCCTTCGTGCCCTGGTGAACTCCGGTTACGAAAAAGAGCAGGAGCAGGCACTCGCAGACTTCTACCAGCAGTGGAAGGACGACCCCCAGGTGGTTGAGCAATGGTTCGCGGTGCAGTCGGGCAGTACCCGCACCGGAGGCTTGCGCAAAGTCCATGAACTGATGGAGCACCCGGCGTTCGACTGGAAGAACCCCAACAAGATCCGCTCGGTGATCGGGGTGTTTGCCGGCCAGAATCTCCCTGCCTTTCACGCAGAGGATGGAGCCGGTTATCAGTTCCTGGCGGAGCAGGTGCGAAAACTGGATGACAGTAACCCACAGATTGCGGCCAGGCTGGTGTCTCCGCTGACCCGCTGGCGCAAATTCGCGCCGGTTCACGGCGAGCAGATGAAATCGGCGCTGGAGACCGTTCGTGACAAGTCTGGATTGTCGCGGGATGTCTACGAGGTGGTTCACAAGAGCCTTGCCGGCCAATAGGGAAGCGAGATCGCTGGGGTATCCGTCTGCCGCAACGCGGGGCCTGTCACAGGCGGATACAAAATCGCACTTTCGGTCGATAGACAATATCGGCCAATCGGCTACTCTGTCAGGAGCCGATATTCCATGACAACACAATAAGAAAAGCCTTCTACAGGGCTTTCAGACAGGTTTAAGGTTAAAAAATGACATACAAGAACAATGTGATTTTGGGCAGTCTGTTTGCTCTTTCGGTTTTTGCCATGCCAGCCAGTTCCGCCGTTTCCAGTAGTGAAGCCGCTCGACTGGGTCAGGATCTTACCCCGTTTGGCTCCGTGAAAGCCGGCAACGAGGCAGGCACCATTCCCGCGTGGACGGGTGGCCTCACCGAAGCCCCTACCGGATATGAGGGTAGTGGTCAGCACCATATCAACCCTTTCCCGGACGATGAGGTGTTATTCACCATCAGTGCGTCCAACATGGATCAGTATGACGAGTACCTGACCGACGGCCTCCGCGCCATGCTCGACACCTATCCGACGACCTTCCGTATTCCGGTCTACAAAAGCCGTCGCACACACGCGGTGCCGGATTGGGTTGCTGAAAACACCAGGGAAAATGCCGTAGATGCTGAGGTAGTGGGTAAAGGCGAGGGTATCGATGGCGCCTTTGCCGGTTATCCTTTCCCCATCCTGCACGGTAATAATGAGCAAAAAGCCTGGCAGGTAATCTGGAATCACCTGACTCGCTGGCGTGGCGTTTCCGTAACCCGCCGTTCAAGCGAAGTGGCAGTGCAGCCGGATGGCGATTACTCCCTTGTGACCTCTCAGCAGGAAGCCTTCTTCAATTACTACAACCCTGAGGGTAGTGAAGAAGAACTCGATAACGTTATTTTCTATTATCTGTCGTTCACCCAGTCGCCACCCCGTCTCGCCGGTGGTGCCATCCTGATTCATGAAACTCTGAACCAGATTATCAACCCGCGTAATGGTTGGGGTTACAACGCCGGCCAGCGCCGTGTTCGCCGTGCACCCAACCTGGGCTATGACTCTCCGATTGCAGCCGCAGATAATCTGCGAACAGCCGATGACACCGATATCTTTAACGGTGCCCTGGACCGCTACAATTGGGAATATGAGGGCATGCGGGAGATCTACGTTCCCTACAACAATTACCGCATCGGTGAGCAGGGCACGCCTTACTCCGAAATCCTGGGTATTTCCCACCTGAATCCGGACCTCACCCGTTGGGAGCTCCATCGGGTGCATGTTGTGGAAGCGACCCTGAAGGAAGGGGAGCGCCATATTTACGGCAAGCGTCGCTTCTATGTGGATGCCGATAGCTGGAACACCTTGCTGCTGGACCAGTACGATGGCCGCGGTGAGCTCTGGCGCGTAACCATGGGCCTGGCGAAAAACTATTATGAATTGCCTGGCGTATGGACAGTGCTGGATGTGTACCATGACCTTCAGGCCCGTCGTTATCACGTGCTGGGCCTGGATACCGAAGAGGGTTCCACCCGTAAGTTTACCAACGACGTGCCCAACCGACGGTATTTCTCGCCGGCTTCCCTGCGTCGCAGGAGTGTGCGTTAACGTCTTGACTCGCTGTTGGAACACGATTTTCGCCAGAGACGGATGGCGACGGATATACCGGTGGTCGGAAGGTCACCGGTATATTCATAGTATTGGCCGGTGCGACCGGCAAAATCAGAGTGACACAGTTCAACACAACATATAGGCAATCTGAATGGCTACAAGGTTGATGTGCAAGACTCTGGGAGCGGCCTGTCTTGGACTATCCATGGCATTGTCCGCGCCCACGGTGTTTGCGCTTGCAGATATCATCGAAACCCCATCCCGGCCAACTGCGCTTGCGCCAGAGCATCTGCTCAATGATGTCGACACGGCGGGCGAACGAATCGTGGCAGCCGGTGTGCGTGGTCATATCATTTTTTCCGATGATGATGGTGAAAGTTGGGTGCAGGGTGAAGTTCCGGTATCCGTCACATTGACCGGCGTGGATTTTGGCACTGAACAGCATGGCTGGGCCGTTGGGCACAGTGGTGTTGTTCTCCATTCAGACGATGCGGGCGAAAACTGGGAGCTCCAGCTCACCGGTGTCCGGGCTGCTGAATTGGCGATTGAAAGTCGCCAGGAGCAGATCGACGAAATGGAGCAGAAACTGGAAGAAGCCCCGGAGGACGAGAAAGACGACCTCGATTGGGCGTTGGGCGATCTGTATTTCTCGCTGGAAAACCTGCAGGCGGATCTTGAAATCGGCCCGGTGAACCCGTTTCTGGATGTTTGGTTCGAAAATGAAAACCACGGTTTCGTTGTTGGTGCCTATGGCATGTTTTTGCGCACGACGGACGGCGGAAAGACCTGGAAAGACTGGGCGCCGAAGCTTGAGAATCCCAGCAGTTTTCACCTGAACAGCATTGGCCAGATCACTGGCGGTGGCCTGGTGATCGTCGGTGAGGCTGGGCAGATTTTCGTGTCCGTCGACGGCGGTGACAGCTGGGAGAGACGTGAGAGCCCCTATGAAGGCTCCCTGTTCGGAGCAATCGGAACCGGCAATGTGAATGAGATACTCGCATTCGGTTTGCGTGGGAACATCTTCTTTTCATCCGACCTGGGCAGAAGCTGGAAAGTGGTGCCCAGTGAGTCGGACGCAACCCTCAATGATGGCACGGTGTCCGAAGACGGCCGTATCACGTTGGTTGGCAATGGTGGCGCAGTGCTAATGAGCACCAACGGTGGAGATACCTTCCGTCCCTACTTCCGGGATGATCGGGAAGGGGTGATGGATGTTGTCCCCGTATCGGGAACCAATCTGCTGATTGTGGGCGAGGGTGGCGTGAAGCACACCGACGCCCGCGGCAAGAATCTTCAATAACGCCCTGATGCGGCACCAACAGATAGAAAATTAGAGGGGCTTTTGAATGTCGAACCCGAAGCACGACAAGGGCGAGCATTACCTGACTACACCGAAGGCAGAACCGTTCCTGGAACGGCTGATCTTCAACAATCGGGCCATCATCCTGATTGCCTTTTTCTTCCTGACGCTGTTCCTTGGCTACAACGCGGTCAAGATTGAGCCGGATGCCAGTTTCGAGCGGATGATTCCGTTGGAGCATCCCTACATCGTCAATATGCTTGAGCACCGGGACGATCTGGAGAACCTGGGTAACTTTGTGCGTATCGCCGTGGAAGTGGAAGAGGGCGATATCTTCACAGCCGAGTATATGGAAACCCTGAAGCAGATCACCGATGAGGTGTTCTATCTCAACGGGGTGGACCGTTCCGGATTGAAATCACTCTGGACCTCCAACGTTCGCTGGGTTGAGGTGACTGAGCAAGGGTTCCAGGGCGGCACAGTGATCCCGGACGGTTACGATGGCTCCCGGGCCACCCTTGAACAGCTGCGTCAGAACGTACTCCGTTCGAACGAAGTAGGGCGCCTGATTTCCGACAACTTCCGCTCTACCATCGTGTACGCGCCGCTTTATGAGAACAACCCTGAAACTGGCGAACCGCTGGATTACGGTGAGTTCTCGCGCCAGTTGGAAGAAAAGATCCGGGACAAGTACGAGGCGCAAAACCCGAACATTGAAATTCACATTGTCGGTTTCGCCAAGAAAGTGGGCGACCTCATTGAGGGTATTGGTTCCATCGCCTGGTTTGCGGGCATCACCATTATCCTGACGACCCTGTTGCTGTTCGGGTACTCACGTTGCATTACCGGAACACTGGTTCCGGTGTTCACCTCCATCATCGCGGTGTTCCTGCAACTGGGTACATTGAGACTGTTGGGGTACGGCCTGGACCCATACTCGGTTCTGGTCCCGTTCCTCGTATTTGCCATCGGCATCAGTCACGGCGTTCAGATTGTGAATGCCATGGCGGTGGAAGCGGCGAAAGGGTTTGATTCCGTTACCGCGGCCCGCCTTGCGTTCCGGGCGCTCTATATCCCGGGCATGCTGGCTCTGATTTCAGATGCCTTCGGCTTCCTGACTCTGTTCTTCATCGAGATCGATGTTATCCGGGATCTGGCCGTTGCCGCCGGCATCGGTGTGGCGTTCGTCATTCTGACCAATCTGGTATTGCACGTATTGATCATGTCGTACCTTGGTATCTCCAAGGGCGGTGTTCGTCATGTGCAGAATCATGGTGAAAAGCAGGACCGCAAGTGGCGCGTCATGTCTTACTTCGCACATCCCGGTGTGGCACCGATTTCTCTGTTGATAGCGGTTATTGGCCTGGGTCTTGGCCTTTATTACAAGCAAGGCCTGAAAGTCGGTGACCTTGATCAGGGTGCGCCGGAGCTGCGGGCCGATTCCCGCTACAACAAGGACAATGCCTACATCATCGACAACTACTCAACGAGTGCCGATGTGTTGGTCGTGATGGTGAAAACCGAGGAAGAGCAGTGTACCCAGTACAACGTTCTCCGCGCCATGGACAACCTTCAGTGGGAGCTTCAGAACACGCCTGGCGTGCAGTCCTCGGCGTCTTTGGCCGATGTGTCCAAGATTGTTACCAAGGCACTGAACGAGGGTAACTGGAAGTGGTATGAGATTTCCCGCAACCAGACCATTATCAATGCCTCGATCCGTGAGGCGCCGGCAGGCCTGATCAATACCAATTGTGATCTGACACCGGTGCTTGTTTTCCTTGAGGATCACAAGGCAGAAACGCTGGAAACAGTCACCGAACGCGTTGAGGAGTTCGCCAGCAACAATAACAACGACGAATACACGTTCATGCTGGCCGCCGGTAATGCGGGCGTCGAAGCTGCCACGAACGATGTCATCTCAAGTGCGAAGAACATGATGTTGATCTTCGTCTACGGTGTGGTCGCGTCATTGTGCCTGCTGACGTTCCGTTCTATCCGTGCGGTTCTGTGTATTCTGATCCCACTGGGCCTGACGTCGATCCTGGCCGAGGCGATCATGGCGGTATCGGGCATTGGTATCAAGGTAGCGACGTTGCCGGTTATTGCGCTGGGCGTGGGTATTGGTGTCGACTACGGTATCTATATCTACAGCAAGCTCGAGAAGTTCCTGTTGGAGGGCAAGACACTCCAGGAAGCATACTTCGAGACCCTGAGGTCTACTGGTAAGGCGGTTATCTTTACCGGTGTCACGCTGGGTATCGGTGTGGTTACCTGGATCTTCTCGCCGATCAAGTTCCAGGCGGATATGGGGCTGTTGCTGTTCTTCATGTTCATCTGGAACATGGTGGGCTCTATCTGGCTGCTGCCGGCCCTGGCGCGTTTCCTCCTGCGCCCGGATCGAATGGTTGCCAAGGCCCGCGCGAACAAATAAGATTCGCGACCGCTTGATCAAAAAAGCCCGCTCTGGAGGCTGTGTAAAAACTTAATTTACACCGCCTTCTGAAGCGGCGATCAAAATGCCTCGGCATATTGTCCGGGGCATTTTTGCGTCTAATCGTCCACTTTTTTCAGGTAATAAAAAGCCGAGA
>Ga0189284_100174_pt1 | contig 81199 bp, 73 predicted proteins | sample N32C7minimetaG_FD_130314 | JGI IMG/M metagenome (GOLD analysis project Ga0189284, IMG submission 130314) | Marine microbial communities from the Costa Rica Dome - N32 C7 mini metaG | ecosystem: Environmental > Aquatic > Marine > Oceanic > Photic zone | place: Costa Rica: the Eastern Pacific...
CACCACGGTTCGAATGTGCAAGCGAAGGGGTTCCACCTCGGTACTGCGGACATTCCTGAAACGGGGCTAAATTGCTCCAACGGAGCGCGTTAGTCTATCTGCCTGAATGTTCGCTTTGCGACCTTACTGAACAACAAATGACTATTTTTGTACCACCGTCACCACTCGCCCCCCCCTGCGCGACATTTGCGTGCTCTTGAAGATCCCGGCCGGCAGAACACCGCCTGGGTTAACGAGCACTGAGAGGAAGTTTCATCGGTTCAACGGTGCGCGAACAGGGGCAGGAAAAGCACCGCCGTAGAGTAAGTAGCGAACTGCTTTGCCGTATCCGGGGTCATGATATGCCGCCATGCGCGCGGCCTCTTTCTCCGCACTTCGTCTTACAAACAGATCCTGGGACATTTCGGGTTTGATTTCACTTGGCACTAACAAGTCCTCATAAACTAAATCTTGTCTAAGGTTATCCTCATTTGATCACGCTTGACCAGTCCCTGATAGGTGGCGAATACGTTCGACTAACCGAAATGCAAAGCTGTGCCAGGCTAAATTGAGTCGGTTATTCAGAAATGTGAATCCCGATCGACGATAGGAAATGTGCTCAAAGTGGTGGCTATAAGAAAGGCTTTGTAATTGCATTTGAGCCAAGGTATACAAGCGGGCCTATTGGTCTTTTCTTACGGTTACGGTTCACTATCCTTAAATCCTCTCCAAAGTTAGAACAGGAGTTCTAAGGCACTGAAACAATCTCAATCTCCAATGACCAATCTATAAATGGCAGAAGGCGGACGATGTTCCGAGCATCATCAATGCCACTATGTTGTTGTCCTGCGAAGTCCAAGTCATGAAATTTCAGGGCATTAGCCAACCCATTTTTTTTCTTCTGGCCTGTGGTTCTTCTCCAAATTCTCTTGAGATTGAGATGCGGAAATTTCGCGAACTCCGGGCGAAACTCACTCGCTTCGATATGTAGTCGATCATAATTACCCCAACTGCACCAGATGAAATCGTCGCTAACCCCACCCAGCCATTGATCAATTTCCGTGGTAACAACGGAAAGAGGGTTCGCGCGATCCACCATAGACTGATTAATCCCAGTCAGGGATGTGCAGAATTCGCTAAGCTGGGGGGTCTTAATGGGCCGAACAAGAAATGACTCCGCACGAAGCAATTGGCCTGACCTGCGTGCAATCGCGCAACCAAACTCGATAATTTCCATATTGTTCACATCCTGCGGCTCGCCAGCAGGCGTCTTACGAGATCGCCAACATGTAGACTCGAGGTCGACGATGAGTATTAGTGAGTCGTTTTTGTTCATGTTCTCTGCTTCATTGAAGGGAAGGGCAAAGTTACTGACGTTAGAGACCACTCTTACGCAAATTTTGAGTTTAAACCAGTTTGGATTACGTTCGCTTATCGAAGAGAGGCCAGAGCGCGCAAGCAATGCTCTCTTTCGAGAAGTCTGCAAGGAACCGAGGAGCGACCACGCAGACGGTTCTCGGGCTTGCGAGAAAGAGATGAATGGGTTCATCGTCATATTTCTTTGGAAGCGCCAGTGCCGGCAATCGATCCCGGTAGGTCTGCCAGCGCCATTCTGGCCCTTCCATTGAACGGAAGGTTTTGGAGATTGCCAAGATGACCAAGAAGGTTTGCCAGAGTTTAATTTGATACACGTAAGTATTCATTGCTCCGCTGACTATCTCTAAACGAGCTCCAGAAGCCACTGGGCTTCCATCCATCAAGTGAATAAGCCTATCCATCAGTCTTGGCCGTTTCGGAGGGCCTCGGCGCCAAATTGGTATCTTGAAGTAGGTACTTTTTCTAAATTGCCATTGGCCCGGTTCCAAGGACGTAGTGGCCAACCAGAGTCTCAGGCTTTCCCAACCAACATGACCCTCTTCTATGTGGTGGCCGTATTTCTGTTCGAAATGGAATTCTTCGAACTCTGCGTCGTCGCCGAGGTCATTGAGGGCTTTTTTCAGTTTTCGAAACATTTTGCCGCGAAGCTGATTACTGACGAGGTAATCAAGCGAATATCCAGCCCTTCGACGTAAAGCATCTAACGAAATTGGCGGCGCTTGTTTCAATCGAAACCGACGCTCGACGATTGGTGTCAACTCAACACCGAAATCCCTACAGACCTTTACCCAGCGAGCGGTTCTTGGAGCGCAAAGAACAGGCCAGAACCGGTCATCAACGTTCGGAGAGATTATTCGGTTCATGTCGAATTCTGTTCCGGTGCTCGCGTTCAGCGCAAGCAAATCCTTTCGGCCTAAATGATTTTGGATTACCGAATCCATCACAGACATCGCCCGCCATGTGTTTGGAGACTCAAGAGCCCGCTTTTTCGCCAAGGCTGAGAATTTAACGTCAATTCCACAGCATTGGCATTTGCGTCTATGGAGCTCATAGGGATGTGGCCAAGGGTGTTGACAGTTTGGGCAGGAGGAAACCAGATCCAAGTGGTGAACCGGGCAAGTCTTAATCCAGGATGCATTAAAGAGATAACAGTGATACCCAGACCGAGCACAGGCTTCGCAATTCCGAAATCGGTTTAGCGAGAATTGAGCGCTAGGCTGCACATAAGAAATCCCCAAGTTTGAACAAATTCGCTGCTCTGCGGTTCTGGCTAACTCCAACTGGCTTTCTTTTCCTGACTGAAGTTGATTCAAAAGCGCGAACACTCTCGAAAAACCAAGTGGTCGATTGGCTATCAAAAATCGTCGGTAAGCACCCAGTTCACTCTCGAAAGGCCGACGAAGAGTAAGTCCCGAATTCAGCATTATTCCTTCGTTCCTATCAGCTTTGCGAGACTGGGCTCGATTCCGGCTCCAGCGAGACTTTTAACCACGCAGGCTTCGATCAATGCCGTATTATCCTTATCTGTGCAGTGTGGCAAATAGTCCATGACCAACAGATTCGTGGCTCGAACAAATTGCGCCATTCCAAAAGACTGCTGTCCGAGCGTTGACGCGTAGTGCTCCCGATAGTGACGCCAGTAGAAAGGCGCAATACTGGCCAGCTTCCAACCTTGCTCATAAAGCTCGGTGCAAAAGAATTCTGTCACCTGGCGACCGGGACCTTCATCGATGCGATACTCATCGTATTGATTCAGACAGGTGGCAAGCTCTTTTTCGGAACGAATACCGAAGAAATACTCAACGTTGTAGAAGAATCGCTCCCGGACATAACGATTCTCAGTTTTCATCAAGTTACGGGCCAACTGCCGAAACTGATCCAGATTTGCGACGAAGAAAATTGAGCAGTTGACTCTCATCTCGACAAGTTCGTTATAGATTTCAGCGAACGCATTCAGTTGTTTTGCGGTCAATAATTGAGCTTCATCAACTATCAAGGCGACTTGCCGGGTACTATTCGCAAGCGCTGCATCCGCCAGATGCAAGGTGATCCAGTCCAGCAACTTATCCGCCGTCTGCCTATCAACCTCAGCGCCCAACGCCCGAGCAATTTTTGCAAAAACCGCCCTCACGGTCTCCGTATCCCGTTGTCCGTAATGTGTATAAAAGGCGTGGATAGGCTCTCCGGATCGGTTCGTTAATTCATTTATAATTCTGCGGATTGCCAACGTCTTACCGAGCCTCGCTTCGCCAACGATGACACACCCCGTGTCTCCACATTGCAAACATTGTTCGATTCGATCACGAAGTCTGGACGCCATGGGTGTTGGTATCCAAAATTTCGAAGCGTCCTCCAGAATCATGGCATTACTCATCCCACGTTCTTCCTTTTTCGAACCATGCCCGGACTCCAGTCAGGCAGTTTACTGAGAGCCTCATCAAGCTCTTTCGACGATCGAGTAGTGCGGGCGAGCTCTGTCTCGGGTAGAACAGAGTCGGCTATGTCAGTCTGATGGTCATCAATTCGCAACAGAGTTAAGGCTTCCTTCGGGAGGTGACGATGGGTGAGCGTGTAATCAAAGTATCCGCCTAATGGATCTCGGGCCGACAGTACGTGCGCGCGTATAAGAGCGTTGATGCGTTTTCTTAGCGACACACTGTGGGCATAACGTTGCCAGGTTTTGGGTGCCCATACCGTTCCAAGGTGACGGCCATTGAGTGTCGTCACCTCGAGCGTTCGGATGTCACGAATGTCGTAAATGATGTGAACTCTTTGATTGAGCAAAGCAAAATCATCGATTGCACCCCCCTTGTATTGGCACCCCTCGAAATTGATTCGTGGGGCGTCAGCGCTGAAGCCTTGCCGAACAGTGACAACCTGCTGACGTTCAAATGGTTTCAATCCGGGAAAAGGATTCGGAGCCCTGAGGGGCAATAAATGATTCGCCATCTGATACCGGGTCTGCTCCATGGGCGAGACGCCCCCCATCGACTTCATCGGCTGTAGATTGTGCTCTGTTAACAGCACGCTCAATGCCTGCTCCAGTGCGTTCAGTGACAAAAGCGGCGCCTTCTTTCGATTCTTCAGAGGCTCCTTAAGTGGATCGACCGGCGAAGTACCGGTGCTGGAAGGTAGACGGTGAATGTCGACATTGAGCTTTCGAAACGCCTGTTCGACCATAGCGCGAGCCTTCGGATTCTTGGGCAAGCCAAAGTTGCAAGTGGCCCCGAGGTGGTCGCAAATCATGCGACGAACCGGATGCGATAAATGGGCGAGGGCGTTGTCTAGCCTGAGTATCCCGAAACTGGGTCGCACGTACACCTCGCCCATGGCTGAGGGAAATCCCGCTTGCGCTGCGTAGCTCAGCCCGGGCGCGGTCAGAGTCATCGGCTCCCAGGGCTGGATAAGTTGCTCAAGCAGGGCCAAAATATCAGCCGAGTTTGGGTGCGTGGACAACGCGATCGTCGCGCCCAGGTAACAGCCCGTTCCAATATCGCGAGCCAGCAAAATGGATATGCGCGCCAACCGATGGGGAGTCATCTGGCCGTGAAGAATGACGGCGACTGAGCCGTGGCAGTCTACCGTGGCCTCATCAATGTGGATCTCCTGAAAAGCCCTCACGGGCGGAAGGCGGGCGCCGATGACCCGGTTTGCCAGCTTGGGCATTTGGTGAGACGCCAGCTCATGCCTGAGAAAACGTCGGATGGACTCGTAACCCCGGCTGACCGATGTGAAAGGGTAGGTGTTGCGAGGCCAGTTCTGGGATTCCAGATAGGTAATGAAAACCGCGTGCAATGCTCGAGGCTTCAGGTTTTGCCCCCTTCGACTGCGATTGGCCGCGTGCCGGATGTGTTTGAGCAGGTGTTCTTTTAGCCCAGGTACCGTCGCAAGCAAATGCTGAAATCCGCAGCGGGCACCGGACTCTTCAGTCAAGGTCGAGAGAGGCGATACCCGAACGGGCGAAACAATTCGCTGGTGAGGGATCAGTCCGCGGCTCAGAGCTGGGGGCTCATCCTCCTCACCGTTTAGGCATCGGTTCATCAGCTGGGATATCCGAGCCACCGACAGATTCACCGTTTGACTCACCTTCGTCATGGACTGCCCAGAAAGGACGAGGGCGACGGCCTGCTGGTTCGTCATAAAGACCCGGCGATTCTCTCTTGGGAGTTGATGGATATCCACAAAGGGCCAGCGACCGATATCCGCCCATTCAGGTTCGGCCACCAGGCGCTCCCGCCAGGTCAGTGCCATGGGGTTACCATCGTGTCGTAATCCAGCGGGCAATCACTGAGATCACACTCGAGCTCATGTCGATGCAACAATCGATACAGAGCCAGTTCCAGGTGAAAGTCAGTCTCCCTGACATGTTCGGCGAGCAAATCCCCCACGGGCATCGCATGCTCGGATTGTGCTTTCCGAAGCAGCAATGTCTCGTCGTCGAAGGTGTCGATTCCTAGATACTGGGCTTGTGCCAGCACCTGAATGATTCCCAGCCAGTTCAGCGCCAGGGTTTCGCGCTCCTGAACCGTCTCATTGGAAACAACCCTGAATGACATGCCGTGCTGCTCGAAGAACGTGCGAACTGGGATCTCCATCTTTGGATCCATTTCCCCTCGGGGCTTAAGTTCAAGCACCTCGATCCGTTCGTTGCGGACCACATAGACATCCGGGATATACCCTTGACGATTCACCCGCATGGCGAAAGGCTGCGGCACGAAGTGGGTGACCTCGCCATCGGCCTCGAGCAGCAGGGCGTGAATGAACTCTGCATAGCAGTGAAAGCAGGCGCGGTCGGGGAATTTCACGCAGCGCTGCTCGTAGTAGTCGGTTGAGCGGGTCAATTTGATAGACGTCGGTTGCTGTGTCGGGATCGGTTGATCCCGGCAGAATCGGACGCGTTCCTGGCGCGACAGTGACCTTGGGCGCGGATGAGACGGAGGCATGATCTGACTCTCCAACGAGGACGGTCAACTTAGTATAGTTTTTGATCAGGTTTTAGCCACCTCCCACTGTATTGACGTTTAACGGTAGTTCGTCAACCAGACCCCGTTTCTTGCGGTTTTACGCGCCCTTGCCATACTAAAAGGATCGGAATAGGGCGCATTCTCGGGCTCATAATTCCTCCCTTAAATTGACAGAACCCCGGAGGGGAAATGTCAAAATCCATCACCAGCGCGCGCTCATTTCCACGGGAGCGACCGAGCAAACGTCCGTTTGGATTCGAGGAACGGCCTCTGGTGTCGTTCCCGATCCAGCGCGTCGAGATCGATTGGGACCGGCTAATTGCCAAGCGGCCGATGCTCCTGGAAAGCCTCGACATCATGCCCAAGTACCTGCTCAAACCCGAAGTGCTGGACCTGCTCGAATGCGAGTCTCACCCCATGCACCGGCTGATCCTGGATCTCATGTGGTGCACGGGGGCGCGAATCTCTGAGGTACTCGCGATCACGCCGGCCAGTTTCATCGACGACGGCTACGACTTTGGCGTCATGCTTAAAACGCTCAAGCAAGGGGCAGGGCGGCCGAGCAAGCGCAGCCTGCAGCGGTCCCCCAAACGGTTTATTCCCATCTTGGATCGGGACTTCCAGACCCGGATCCAGAGCTATCTGTGGATGGGGAAGTTTCGGAAGGACGAGCGGATCTTTCCGATCACGCGCCAGGCAGTCAGCGCCAACATCGATCGTTTGATTGAGCAGATGAGGGGAGAGCCGCCGTTCAAGATCGGGTGCCACACCTTTCGGCACAGCTTTGCGGTGCACCTACTGCTGCACGGACGGCCATTGAAGTTTGTGAGCCAGCTCCTCGGTCACCGAAGTGTGGAGTCGACGGAGGTGTACACGAATGTGCTAACGTTCGACGGAGCGCATTTTCTGGAAGGAGTGGACTTCCATTGACTCGGTTATGTTGCTGGGAACGTTGATTGCTGCCGTCGGTGGGTACATCGCAAAATTTGGTTGGAAATTGCTAACGATCACGAGTGTTGGGCGGTGGTCGCGACTGCAATGACAGCGGAACCGACATAGAGTTCGTTGATTTTCCATAGAAATTGAGGTGTTATGATTGATTTAGAGGCACAGTCAGGTATAGCCAAAACATGAAAGACGCGGCAGAACTTATCCATGCATTTAAAGTCCACGACGGACACGTTGAACACCCGTACCGGATAAGCATGTTTGATGAAAATGTGACCTGTTCTCACTGTCGTCAAGTAAAGGGCTTATCGGGCCCGGTGGTAAAACCTAACGTGGGTAAAGAATTAAGCAATCCGTTTTCCACGGGAAGTGGAGGAGCTCGATTTGAGGCCAATATTCAGGCCACTTTCGTCACTCTTATGCTAAGCCGTGGTTATGCCCCTTGCCTGCCATCTTGGCCAATCGTAGAAATTAAGCTCCAAGGAGCAGTCGCAGGATACGCCACCGATGATTTGATAGTGTTCGTAGAGAATCCAGCCACCAACGAGCGCCGCCGACTACTCGGACAAGTTAAAAATTCCATCCAAATCACTCGGAAGAACAAGATTTTTGCTGAAGTAATTCAAGCCGCTTGGGATGACTTCAATAACGAGGATGTCTTTACCAAAGGAAAAGATGTCATCGCGTTGATTACAGGGCCATTGAGTGCGACCGATAGCGACGGTGTTACTCAACTATTGGAGCAGGCTCGCCATACTCGTGACGCAGACGAATTCTTCACACAGCTTAGCAGAGCAAAATTCTGTTCAGATGTGGTTAGAAGCAAGCTTGATGCCTTCAAAGAACAGCTCACAGCTGCAAATGGTGGTAATGACGTCGATGATAACGACCTTTACGAATTCCTAAGGAATTTCCATCTGCTCGGTTACGATCTAGCTAGGAAAGCAGGAGTTGTATCATCGCTGTTGCAGTCGCACATCTCACAGTTCAACAGGAATATTGCAGATAAAATTTGGTATCAAATTCTTAATGAAGTACAGGACTTCAATCAATATGCCGGAACCATCACTGTTGAAACGCTTTCTGAAGATCTGGTTGCGCATTTCAAGGAACCCGACGTCACGTATATCCCAATAAGCTTTACAGAAGAGCAGGCAAACGTCGATACCGGCGTAGCTGCCTCGCCCGCTGCCACAAACTGGAATCATCATGCTGCGGCCTCGAAACTTGCTCTTGCCATGCTCATTGGCAGTTGGTCTGAGTCCAATAAAGCGGATCTTGAAGCTATTAGTCAGATAGTGGGTGAGGAGTATGGCGATTGGGTCCCTGATCTTAGGGAAACACTACAAATTCACGATTCTCCAATAGGCTACAAAAATGGTATTTGGGGTTTCAAAGACCGAGTGAAATCCTGGGAGGACTTGGGCGGAAGGCTTTTCGATGACCACTTAGATGGATTCCAATCTATAGCATTGCGTGTCCTTGGTATGGACGACCCAGCGTTTGAGTTACCCGGCGAGCAAAGGTATGCAGCAGCGATTTATGAAAAGCTACTACCACACTCTAACAATCTGCGTCAGGGGTTGGCAGATGGGCTCGCACTCATTGGTAGTAGGCAGCAATCTTTAACCAATTGTAGCGCTGGTAAGCCCGATAGTATTGCTGCTATTTCAATTCGTAAGCTCTTTGAAAATAGCGATTGGGTGCGATGGGGAAGTCTTAATAGCTTGCTTCCTACCCTTTCTGAAGCCCACCCAGATGAATTTTTGTCAGCTGTAGAGGAGGCCATATCCGCCAGTCCCTCTCCGTTTGAAAAGCTTTTTGAGCAAGAAGACACCGGAATTTTCGGTCGAAACTATATTTCTGGCCTGCTCTGGGCACTTGAGGGCATCGCTTGGGATGAAGCGTACCTGAGTCGAGCCTCGGTTGTTCTAGCAGATCTTGCCTCCCATGATCCAGGAGGCAATTGGGCAAACAGGCCCGAGAATTCATTATCCGACATTTTTTTACCATGGATGCCGCATACACTGGCCTCCTTGGAAAAACGTCAGGCGGCATTGAGAACCATATCTGCTGAGCAGCCGGCCGTCGCCTGGAAAGTACTCCAGAGTCTGTTGCCCGGACAGCACACCTCAACTTCGGGAACATATAGGCCAGTATGGAGGAAAACAGTTCCAGAGGGCTGGAAAGAAGGTGTTACTCGTGACGAGTATTGGGTGCAGTCTCGATTCTGTGCTGAGCTGCTCGTAGAGCAAGCGGATTTCGATGTGACAAAGCTTGCAGCGCTAGCCGAAAATTACGACCACCTACCTGCGCCAGCTTCCCAACAGTTCACAGACAAGCTGATGTCAGCGCGTTGCTTGAGTTTACCAGAGCAGGATCGGTTACCCGTTTGGGGCAAATTACGCAAGCTAGTTGCACACCATCGCCGTTTTCCCGATGCACCCTGGTCACTCGGGAACGAGTCACTGTCACTTTTAGAGGCGATTGCGGATAAGCTGTCTCCAGGCACTCCCAGTCTTTTGCATAGACGATTATTTTCTGATCCAGACGCCTATTTGTATGAAGGAGAGGGAGACTGGGAGGAAGAACAGGAGAGGCTGTTTCAAGTCCGAAAGACTGCGGTAGAGGAGATTTTGGAAAAAGAGGGTTTCGAGAAAGTACTGTTTTTCGCAGGGCAAGTGAAGAGCCCCCACCGGGTTGGGGAAGTGCTTGCAGATTTTGAAAGACAGGAATTTGATAGCAATTTGCTGCCAGGTTTGCTCAACCAAGCGGACCAAAAAACCTGGTCTTTTGTAGCCGCATACGCTTGGCGCAGAAGACATACAGGAGGCTGGCAATGGTTCGATGATCTCGACAAGTCAGGATGGCAATCGAAGGAGATTGCCAATCTTCTCTGTGCACTGCCATTTGAAAAAAGTGCATGGGATAGGGCTGCTAAACTTCTTGGTCAATATGAGTGGGAGTACTGGAAAAATACTAGCGCCAACACTTATCAAACTGATGATGATACGGAGTACGCCCTGGCTAAGTTGCTGGAACACGAGCGGCCTAGTGCAGTTATTGATGGGTTGTCGCGGGATATCTTTCATAAGCGAAAGATAAATCCTGAACTTGCCTGTGATGCACTATTAGCTCTCGTGAAGACAGAAGAGCAGTCGAGGAGGACTGATAGTTACCATATTCTGAAAATCATCAGGGCTCTTCAGAAAAGTGGTACCACAGATCCTGAAAAGCTTTTTCATGTTGAATGGGCCTACGTTCCTTTATTGGCCCAGCAAGAAGAATGCGCACCCGTAACACTCGAAAAGAAGTTGGCGTCCGAGCCTGGTTTTTTTTGTGAGCTGATACAGCTCATCTATCGTGCAAAGGGAGCCGAAAACGAAGGTGAGCCATCCGAGCAGCACCGCAAAATGGCCACTAACGCGTATCGCTTGCTCTCATCATGGAGCGTGGTTCCGGGCACACAAGTCAACGGTGAATTTGATCCTGAAACGTTTGTTGAATGGTTAACCACGATGGAAGAAATAGTGAAAGCATCAGGACATTATGATGTTGCCTCGATTCAGCTTGGAAATGTGTTAGTCAACTCCCCGAACGACCCAGATGGTTTGTGGATACACGCAGTTATCGCTGCTGAAATGAATCATAGAGATCGATCAAGTTTACGAGATGGTTATAGAACGGGCATTAGAAATTCCCGCGGTGTTCATGCAATTGATCCAGAGGGCAAGCCGGAGAAAGCTTTAGCAAAAACGTACCGTGAAAGAGCAGACTTGGTTGAAAATGCAGGTTTTCATCGATTGGCCACTACTTTACGAGAAGTGGCAGCTAGTTATGATCAAGATGCCGCGAGGATTATTTCTAACGAGGGGTGGCCCGGCTAGGAAAGGTCTGATTAACTCCCTCTTCCCACCACATCACTTTTCAGCTCTAAAGCAAAGCGATTCAAATGCAGTTTAGGCATGATCATGCTCTCCATATTGTTCCTTTTTTGGCCGTTCCCCTGAGCGTCTGCAGAACCCATCTTGAGCTAGCCTCCTTTTAAAAAGACTTTATTTGGTGGTCCCGCCTTAGCAGTACCTCAAAATTTTCCCGGGAGAACAGGAATTTCTGGGCGTGGTCACAGTCGGAACAACGCAGCCTGCAACGTTCGCCAAAACGGTTTATTCCGGTTTTGGATCGAAACTTTCACACCCGGGTCCACAGCTACCTGTGGATGGGGAAGTTTCGAAAGGACGAACGATCTATCCGATCACGCGCCGGGCGGTCAGCATCGACATCGAGAGGCTCACCGTGCAGGTGGTGGGGGGGGAGCCAACCTTCAAGATCGGGTGTCATACCCTTCGGCACAGATTCGCTATACATCTGCTTCTGTATGGCAGGCCGCTGAAATTTGTGAGCCAGCTCCCTTAACGGGGCGCACTTTCTCGAAGGCGTCGACTTCCACTAAGCTTCACTCTCAAACCATAAATATGGCCATATTTTAGATTACAACCACTATATATTGTATTTTTTGGCGATATGTGTTTAAACTTTTATGTCGTCTGAATAGAGGGGTAAGCCAAATGTCAGGCAAAAACCAGCATGTCGTGCAGCGCGAAAATGGATGGGCCGTCAAGGGTGAAGGCAACACTCGGGATACATCACATCACTCGACCCAAGCCGAAGCGGCCGAGGCGGCAAGGGAGATCGCCCGGAATCAAGAAAGCGAAGTGTTGATCCATGGCCGGGATGGGCGAATACGCGAGAGAGATTCCTATGGGGATGATCCTTTTCCACCGAAAGGTTGATATTGCGTCATACATCGGTTGCATCAGGTTATTGATATCCGGTGTTATAGAGTTGGAGAAATACCATGCCCGGAGCCTACGCTCATCTAACGCTCGTTAATCTCGCCAGAGAGCCGCATCGGTTGACTGCGGCAGACATACCTCCGGACGTTGGGCGGGCCCTCATGCGTAACCTCAAATACGTGGAACTGGGTGCAGTAAGTCCCGATTTACCCTACCTCACCCTGGACCTGCTGCAGTGGCCGCCAGGCCTGGATGCTCGAGCCAAGCAGTGGGCCGATAAAATGCACTACGAGCGCACTGGCGAGGTATTGGCTTCTGGCCTTAGATTGCTGCGCGACCGCACTGGACCTGATTGGGAGAAAGGTGTGGCTTGGCTGTTTGGCTATGCGGCCCATGTGGCAGCCGACCTGACTATTCACCCGGTCGTGGAGCTCAAGGTTGGTCCTTACCATGCCAATCAGCAAAATCATCGACGCTGTGAGATGTACCAAGATGCTCATGTTTTCTATCGTCTAAATCTCGGTGACATTGGGGACTCGGAACATCTGGATAGCGGTATCAAAGCGTGCATTGACAATAGCGGCTCACTAGATGGCGACATCGAAGATCTTTGGAAGCAAATATTGGCAGAAGTCTATCCCGAAGGGTACCGATCCAATGAACCGCAACCAGCGGAGTGGCATGCTGGCTTTGCCAGTCTGTTAGATACGGTGGAGGAGGGCACACGTTTGTTTGCCTGGGCAAGGCACGTTGGTGCCCACACGGGGATAAGCTACACCACGGAGGAAGACATTGACTCCACCTTCATCGAGGATCTTGAGGTCCCGGGAGGAGGGCGACTGCACTATGATGCTCTGTTTGATCAGGCCATCGACAATGTCTTGAGGTTTTGGGCACAGCTGGCAGAAGGTTTGATCCAGCCAAGTGCACCCATATTCGCGCAACTGGGGCACTGGAATCTCGATACTGGTAGAGACACCGAGACGGAGGAGTACGTATTTTGGGGGGTGGCCTGATGGTTCTGCAGTTCAGTTTGTCTCTAGTGGCCGTCATATTCTTGCTAGTGGGCTGTGTATCTCATGCGGACGACGAAGAAATGTATGTAACGGCCTCTGCATTGACCAAGGTCAGCAGCGCTCTGGAGGCCGCAGTCTATTTTGACACCCCACCCGAAGGCCTCCAAGACAGAGCGCTACTTGAGTTCGCGACTGAGCATGACCCATCGCTTTTGGAGCCATTAGACAATTTCACACTCAAAGCCAACTACGTTGATCGTCATGGAGTAGTTTTGGTTTGTGATGAACCAGGCCGAAAGGCACTGATGAAAGACCTGGGATGCACCGCCAAGCTTGACGAACCGTACTGGGATTCCACAGAAGAAGTGCCCTGCCGTATCAATCCGTTGTCTACGGACAACTGCCCAGGCGCCCAGTAGGTCAGAGGTAGCATAAAAATCATGGATCTATTCCCTCCATTGCAAACAACGATCTCTCTTCCTGAAAAGGTCTCAGTCTCTAAGAATATTGAGGGTAATCAACTCAAAAAACTTGGAAACAAGTCAATAGAGATAAGGGTGACAATAGAGCCGAGCGAACACCAGGGTCTTCTCAGGTTAACCACCCCTCTTCCAGCGCCTCTTGATGAACTCCTTCTCCGAAAATGGAATACACGAGCGTCAATTCCTGGAGACTCTTTTTGTCTCAAGCTTTCGGAATTTACAGAAATTGAAAAGATTGACGAAAAAACTCGTTTTAGCTGGGCGCAGTATCCTGACCAACCAATAGATAACCGTGACGATGTTAGGCGCAGTTGGAAAGGCGCTTTTTTCTTTGTAGGCGATGATCCTGATACAAATACCACAGGCTTGAGGCTACCTCAGTTAGGTGCGCTTCACGCTATAGCAGCCCATTTTTCCACGGATAGATACACTGATCCGGCGACAGTTGTTCTTCCGACCGGGACTGGCAAAACCGAGACTATGATCGCCAGCTTGGTGTACCACTGTTATTCACCGGTGTTAGTTGTCGTTCCATCCAACTCATTGCGAGAACAACTGTTTGAAAAATTTCTTACCCTAGGGTGCCTCCCAGAACTTGGCGTTGTCGGATGCGATGGGAAACTACCGTATGTTGTGAAGCTGTTGAAGGGGGTTACTGGTAATGCCGCGGCACGCGAATTAACTGAGCAGGCTAATGTAATTATAGCTACCCCCAATGTGCTAAGTAGCGGTAACGAATCTGCCACAAACCTTTTGTGCGAGCACTGCTCACACTTGTTCATCGACGAAGCACATCATGTCTCTGCAACGTCTTGGAGTGCTGTACGCGACAGGTTTACAGGTAAAGGTGTCCTTCAGTTCACCGCAACACCATTTCGAAATGACCGGCAATCGCTTGGAGGTAAGATTATATTTAATTACACCATGGGGGAGGCCCAACGGGCAGGCTACTTCAAGCAAATTCAATTGAATGGTGTAGAAGAGTTTCTCGACGAAGTGGCTGACCAGACGATTGCCCAAAAGGCCGTCGATATCCTCGAACGGGACCTAGACTCTGGTCTTGACCATCTTTTAATGGCCCGGGTTAGTTCAAAAAAACGTGCTAATCAACTGGTCTCACTTTATCAGAGAATTGCAAGTCGCCACTCACCAATAGTCGTACATTCTAGCCTGCCTAAAAGCGGCAACGCTTCTCGACTTCAGCAGCTATTAGCTCGTGAATCACGGATTGTTGTATGTGTCGACATGTTGGGGGAGGGATTTGACCTTCCCAACCTGAAAGTCGCTGCTATTCATGATATTCACAAGAGTCTTGCTATAGCCCTTCAGTTCATCGGGCGCTTCACTCGTTCGGCGGCGGCCACCCCCGTGGGAGAAGCCTCTGTCGTATTAAACACCGCTGATCCTGGTGTCCAAGGAAACTTGGAGAAGCTATACGCTCAAGGAGCTGACTGGGACGCAGTTCTCCGTCGTTTGTCAGAAAGCCGTATCGATCGTGAAGTTAAGCTTCAAGAGGTTGTCGACAGTTTAAAGCAGGGTGCTGGGCAGCTTAGTGAGCATATCTCTCTTTGGAACTTGGCTCCGTCTTTTTCCGCCGTATTGTTTCAAACCCACTGCGAGGACTGGCGTCCGGATCAGTATGTCGAAGTTATGAAAAACTTTGATGAATATTGGCATTCGATATCTGAGGGCAACGACACTCTGGTAGTACTCGGTGTACAAAAAACTCCCGTGAAGTGGGGATCCTATAGAAACCTTAGTGACGTTGCGTTCAAGCTTTTGATTGCTCAGTGGGATTCAAAGCGTGAAGCTCTCTTTGTATTCTCCAATGACTATAAGGCCTTCCGGGTCGAACAAATGGGGAAAGAGATATGTGGAAGCGAGTGCGAGCCCGTAACCGGCGATAGAATATTTAACGTTTTAAATGGCATGGAGTTTCCTTTAGTAAGAAACCTAGGCGCCTCTCAGGTTGGAGCAATAAGCTTCACGCAATTTTTCGGACCTAACGTTACTGATGGCCTTTCCCAGATAGAAGCCTCACAGTCGAATTTGAGCAATATCGCAGCAAAAGGCTACGAGGCAGGAGAATGTGTAGTTTGGGGATGCTCCCAGAAGAAAGGAAAAATCTGGTCGCCACAAAGCTCAGGCACTTTGACCGATTGGTCTGATTGGGTGCGGCGTGCTTGGGATAAGGTAGCGATCGGTGGACTTGACGAAGATAACATCACCAGGGACTTCCTGCGCCCTACAAGCATAAGCATCTATCACTCTGTGCAGCCCATATCGATTCAATGGGGCGAACAACTTTTATCGACTTACGAGGATAAAGTTGACGTTATTTTCGGTAAAGTGCGCGTTCCTTTATATTTAGTTGATATAAACATCGAACATGGTAAAGATGACGGGATTTATTTTTCTCTTGTCGGAGATGGCCAATCAGCTACTTATCGCTTAACCCTTTTTGAAACTCCACCTGGATATCATTACGAACTTACGGGAGGTGAGCCTGTTGAAATCTCGAAGGGTGCAAGAGATGCAATGTCCTTCGAAGAATATATGGTTCAAGATCCAGTCGTAATTCAATACGTTGACGGGGCTTTTTCTTACAATAAGTGGCTTGTTGAAATTAAACAACCTATTGGATTGTATAACTCAGAAGATATAGAGGTTTGGGACTGGAACAATGTGAATATTAGGTCAGAATCGATGGGAATCGGTTTGAAAAAAAACACGGTTCAACATCGAGCATACTCAGAAATTCAGAATGCATATGATGTTATCATCAATGATGATGAGCAAGGCGAAGCCGCTGACCTAGTTGCTCTAAAGGTTGCGGAGCAGAAAATTCACTTACATCTTGTTCACTGCAAATATTCAAGCGGTACTGAAGCCGGTGCCCGACTTAAAGACCTCTATGAGGTGTGCGGCCAAGCACAGCGTTCTATTCACTGGAAACATGCAGGACTGGTTCATCTCTATAAGCATATCGTCCATAGAGAAAAACTCTGGAACCGTCGAAATGGCACACGCTTTCTTAAAGGGAAAATTAGTGATCTTGTTGCAATTAAAAACCGGGCTCGGGCATTAAAGATTGAATTAGAGGTGTCAATCGTCCAGCCTGGATTAAGTGTGGAACAAACTTCCGATGAAATGTTGAAGCTTTTAGGGTGCACTTCCTTTTTCATTAAAAAAACAACTGGGGCGACCCTTCAGGTAATTGGATCAAATTAAGTGCACAGTTTTTTCATTATGTTTTAAGGAGTAGCTACACCTAACCGATACGAGAGGCCGCCATCTCTTAACCAATAAAAGTGAACCCAACACTATGTAACGTCTCCTTCAATGATTCTTCTGGTGGCTCTTCGTATATCAATGTTGTCGAGGCGGAAACATGCCCTGCAATTTTCTGAGCGACTTTAACCGATTTCTTTTGTTCATGGATGATATTGGTCATTAAGGTCCGACGCCCACTGTGGGAACTCGCGCGCTCTATCCCTGCCCACTGCCTCTGCATTAATGCCAGGTGCTCTTGTAAAGTGTTCGGAGAGTAGGGGACACCTTTTTGGGTTAAGAATAGGGGGCTGGTCTTTTTCAAAGTTGGATCTTTGGCTAGACGTAACCTGATGTAGGCCTCAAGGGCCGTCCTCAACACGGAATCGCTCAATGGCAGGTCTCGAGATTTACCACGGTGTTTCTTCACCTCAGGATAGAAGTCCTCAGGGTTAATCTCCGCGCCAGCCTTCGCCATAGTCTCAATACGTCGCACAAGTTGGTCAAAATCATGAATGCTGAAACTGATCCGACGTCTTTGATACGTTGATTTGGATCGCTTCAACGCATCGGCACCTTTGGTGTAAGCCGCCGGCAATGCCAGGATTTCTTTGAGTCTGAACGAACGCTGATCAGTAGTTTCAGGGCCGAGTTCGGCGACGTCTTTGATCTGGAGCAGCGCGATTTCCTGAACTCGCAGTCCGAGCTTGAAGCTGATCTGAACCAGGGCCGTATTCTTTTGCGGATGGCGATGCTCTTGGATCACGTTCAAAAGGTGAGCGAACTGCTCGGGCGTGAGGACGCGTGCCTGACCGGTTTTGCTCATCAGAAATGCTCCTGGCAAAGCAAAGGAATGCGAGGAAAGGGCGAAAATAAAATCCGTATTAATGTTATTTTAACGGATTTCGCCCTGGCAGAACCAAAAATGGCTAGATCAGAGATTTTTCAGGTAATTACCTGCAAGGAGTCATGCAGCGCAAGTGAACCTAAGAACGCCTAAGCGCAAACCTCTCTGTGAACTTCGCTCAGAATCGAGAACCAGAAAACGGGCAGGCATTTCTGATAACTCAATCGATCTGCAGTTAAACATCTATTTCTATTGGCGTTCAGGCAACTGATTTCGTTTTCGACGCTCCTGGTTATCGCAGTCAGTTCAAACCAACCCCGCGTTCTCTCGACAACGCAAGTGACCTCCGTTTCGTTTCAAACGATGGAAAAGGCATGTTCTCGAACGGCAAAAAAGTCCCGAAATCGGAATCTCGTCCAAACCATCTGAAATAAGGGATTACGCCGTTTTAAGCACTTTGTGCGGATTTTAAGTCCTTTGTGTTGAAGTTTTAAGTACTTTGTGTGGACGTCTATCAATGCGGAGCCGGGCACCCGCCCCCGGAGTTATCCACAACTGCGCATAATGTATATTATGTTAAATGGTGTACCTAGCTCTTTAAAGGTAGGAACAGCAGCCCCGGTCAAATTCCCCTCTCTTCCCATACGCCACCTTCTTCAAACCATTGACTCTGCAGCTACTACAGGGTTTTTGATACCCACTGACGGCGCAGATTTAATGGGAGCATTTCTGAAATGAAAACTGAACTGAAACAGGCTTATAACGTGGAACTCACCGCGGCGTGCGAAGCTGAAGAGTCGCGTAACTTTTCAAAGGCGTTCGCCCACCTTGAGCGAGCTCATATTCTGAGCCAGAAGTATGCTTGGGCGCACACAAGGACCCACATTCGCATGCTCAAACTCGGCTGGCGTACGCGTGACATGCGGGAAGTCGTTGGGCAGCTTACTCGAACGTTCGCCGCATTGTTGTTTTCTCGCATATGGGTTCCCCTTGGAAATACCGGGCGTGCGAACGTCAGTCCGTTTGCGCCAATGCCTTTGCCAGAAGATCTCGCTCGTGTGCTTTATAAAGAAAGCCATCACCAGGCTGAAAGATAAAAACCGACTACGGCTAGCCGTTAATCGACGTAACCACCCACTGCCTGCAGAATCGTCTGTGAATTGCTGGGTGTTACCCAGGCCGCGATGGCATTTCGTTTCTGCCCTTTTTCGGGGAACTCTGGAAGTGTAACGGTCCAGCTTTTCTCTCCAGGTACTGTTATTAACTTCAACACCACGAAATCGTGTGTGAGTTCCCGGCCGCGGTTTTCTCCAGCTTTCACGGATGTTGTTAACCCCATACCGAGTATGGCTATATGCAACTGGCCAGCCTTCTCGCCATCAAATTCCGCCTTAAAGCGGCGTTTGTCATTAACGCTAGCCTTGAGTACCCCAACCTGTTTGGTGTCGTCTGTCCAGGTTCGTTGCCCTCGAAACCATTGGCGCCATTCTTTGTTGTTGATAACGATTCCCGGAGTATAAGACTGGCTAACGTGCCCTTCACGCACATAATTCCGCTGGCGTTCGCTGTAAGCAGCTTTTGCGAACGGGTCTTTCCAGCCGATGTAATCCCAGTAGTCAACGTGGAACGCCATTGGAACGAATTCTTTGAACAGCTCAGGGCTGCTCTTCAAAGAGCTCAGCCAACGATCAGCGGGAGGACAGCTGCTGCATCCCTCTGAGGTAAACAGCTCAACAACGTCGGTTTTACTCGTTCCACTAGTCCACTCTGCGGCGCTGGCAAACGACGGCAGTAAGAAAAGCAACGCAATAAACCATTTTGTCATGGGAACCTCTCATCGGATTAGCCATCTGTATTAATGGATCAGAGCAAAAGGTGCAGGCTTTGGTTCCTCCCCAAACATAACGTTTCTATAACACTTGGTGACGGTTCTTCGCAGGTTGTCGTTTACATAATGTTGCGAGAAACATGGCTTTGTCATGTTTGCGAGGTTTGATGACGGTATAAAATGTGGATCCTCCAACGCAGGAATTTCGGGATTTTGGACAAATGAAAGGCCAAAAGAGATGCCGGTACTTTCAGTACCTACAGCACCTAATGATTCTGATATTTGTGTCGTTTAGTCCGACGTTGCTTGGAGCGAACACCATCAAAATCAGCACCGGGCACTGGCCGCCGTACCTGAGCGAAGATCTACCTGGTGGCGGTTTTGTCTCCCAGATTATTCGTGAATCCTTTGAAAGCGAAGGTGTCGACGTAGATTTTGCATTTCTTCCCTGGTCGCGGGCGCTGGCAATGACCAAATCGGGAAAATATCAGGCCTCGGCGATCTGGTCTTGCACCGAATCAAGAAGCCGTGACTTCCTGTTCTCTTCTCCTTTACTGCCCTATCAATACGTTTTCTATCACCGCGCTGCCGAGGCTTTTGACTGGGAAGCCCTTGTAGAGTTGAAAGGAAAGAAAGTTGGTCTGACACAGGATTACAGTTACGGCGAAACACTCAGTGATGTTATTGAGAGTGGTCTCGTCGACGCTGACGTCACCACTTCTGACGCGGCTAATTTCAAGAAGCTGCTCCTTGGTCGCATTGATTTGTTTCCCATGGACCCCGTTGTGGGTGAAGCGATGATAAGAAACCAGTTTACTTCCCAGGCTTATCAACTGACGTTTCATCCCAAACCACTCCGGAAGGCGTTTTACCACGTGCTGTTTAACGCGGAGTCAGCCGGCCTCAGGCAGGCGTTCAATGATGGATTAGCGACGTTGCGCAACAACGGGAGGTACCAAGCCATTATTGAGAAAGCGGTCGCCGAGAACAGCACACCAGTAACTGCGCAGATACTGGAAGATAAACTGGTCAACTGGGACGCCACGGCGGCGCCCTGCTCCCCTCCTCCTGCCGAGTAATGCGAGTTTGATCGTATCGTTAGGTTCCATGCCGTTTAAGACTTGCTTATACGATGAATGCAGCTAAACTCCTATTCAGCTTGCATTTTTCATCGCTGTTTGGCTAAGAAATGTGCCATCCTTGGCAGTGTGACCGCCAGGTTTGTCAGTAGCAGGTCTCGGAGTGCAATCGTTGACTGAATCGTTTCAAATAATGCTAAGAGCAAAGTGCTGAGATTGCGCATGCAGGAACGTCTATCGCCCCTAAGCAGAGCTTTACGCCCCAAGGTGGTTTCGAGGGTGGTAGCCGCCGTTCTTTGCTATTCAACCTCTTCCATCGTTGTTGCCGCGGATGATTCCCTTTGGGACATTCCCTTGGAAGAGCTTGGTCAAATTCGTGTTGTCTCAATCGCCTCTGGAACCGAAACACCTCTCGATAAGGCCGCTGCAATCACTTCGGTCATTAATGCGGACGATATTGCAGCCATGGGCGCCACGGACTTGGACCAGGTACTTGAAACAGTGCCTGGGCTCCATGTGAATCACTCTGATCAGGCGTTCTCGCCCAAATACGTGTTTCGGGGCATTACTTCCAGCAATAACGCCCAAGCGCTTCTTCTTATCAACGGCATTCCTACAACCACCATGATGTATGGGAACCGTGGCAACGCCTGGGGCGGTATGCCCGTGAAGGCCATTGAGAGAATTGAAGTCATTCGGGGCCCAGGCTCGGCTCTTTATGGGGCCGATGCCTACTCCGGTGTCATTAATATCACTACAAAGAACCATCAATCGATCAACGACCAAACCGTCGGTGGCAGAGTTGGCAGCTTTGATACACAGGGAGCCTGGTTGGAGTCGGGCCACCAAATCGGCGATATGGGGCTCAGCCTGGTACTGGAATATCAAACGACGGATGGTTGGGATGAAACTATAGAACGTGATGCGCAGACCAACTTCGACGAAACGTTTGGTACGTCAGCGTCGTTGGCCCCCGGCCCAGTCAATACAGGTGTCGACCAAGTAGATGCTCGATTCGAATTGAGCGGACAGCAATGGACTTTTCGGGCAGGCCTGCAGGACAGAGGAAATCTCGGCACCGGCCCAGGCGTTGCGCAGGCGTTGGATCCTGAAGGACAGTTCTCGTCTCGACGTGTGAATGCCGATTACAGTTATCGGTGGTCTGATCTGGCCGAAGGCCTTGATGTCGAGGCACGGGTCTCTTACTTCAATATAACGCAGGATCCGGAGAACGACATCGTTCTCTATCCACCAGGTGCGTTTAACGGAAACTTCCCTGAGGGCCTGATTGGAAGTCCCGGCTATAAAGAGAATCAGTTTAGGTTTGATCTGAACGCTATTTATCGGGGCCTCGAAAACCACCGCATACACACCGGGATTGGTACTTTGTGGGCGGATCTTTATGAAGTTACTGAACGCAAGAACTTCAACCCGGATTTCAGCCCCAAAGGCAGTGTAGTGGATGTGTCTGATGACCCAACGGAAGTCTGGATGCCTGAGGAAGACCGCACGAACTACTATGCGTTCATTCAAGATGAATGGCAGTTTGCACAAAACTGGCAATTGGTCAGCGGCATTCGTTTTGACGACTATTCTGACTTCGGCAACACGTTAAACCCAAGAGCTGCCCTGATATGGGCAACTACCGATAACATCACGACCAAGCTGCTCTATGGCCGGGCATTTCGGGCCCCATCACTGAACGAGCTATATGTCGCCAATAACCCGGTGTTCATGGGTAACGACGAGCTTGACGCAGAAACCATCGACACGTTCGAGATAGGCGTTTCTCATCAGATTACAGCCCAACTGCTCTACGGGGTTAACCTGTTCTACTATGAAATTGATGATCTTATTAACGCGGTCCCAATGTCAGGGCTCATTGCCACGCAATATAGAAATGCGGGCCAACGTACCGGGCACGGTGGCGAACTCGAGTTGACGTATCAGGTGTACGAAGACCTGTCATTGCAAGCGAACTACGCTTATCAAACGGCAAAAGACGAAGGCACCGGGCAATCGGTTGGCGAAGCCCCTAATCATCAGATTTACACCCGAGTTGATTGGACGGTATCACCACAATGGTTGCTGAGCTCACAGGTAAACTGGGTGGGCAAGCAAAAAAGGGCCGCTGGCGACCAAAGAGAGCCCGTATCGGACTACACCACCTTCGATATGACCCTTCGTACCCGGGGGCTATGGCAAGGGCTGGATCTTTCACTATCCGTTCGTAACGTTTTCGACGAGGACGTGAGAGACCCCAGCCCGTTTGCTGACCCTGCACCACCCATTCCAAATGACTTCCCCATGCCGGGGCGCACTGTAGTCGGTGAACTTTCCTATAGCTTTTAGTCGGGCACTGACTGCCTAACCTTCCCAGTCCCTTTTTTCCCTGCCATGGTAAACGATACTTTCACAGCGGATCGGGAAAAAGCTGCCTTCGCGGCGACTTTTGGTATCCCGGAAACACGGAGCCATTCCTGCTACGAAGCAAGGGGTTAGGATAAGTTGGTACTCCTCGCAACTAAACCCCATATCAGCAGCTAACGCCGCGTGCACAGCTGCCACATTCATCGAGTATCCGTACGTCGTGTTCAAGTGTTCGTAGACCGAAAACGCCATCTTGAGGTAGCGTCCCTCAGAAAAGCCGTACTCTTTTGCTTTATCCAATGTGAACGCAATGCGTTCGTCTGTTGTCGCGAGCGGACGCCCATAACCATAAAGAATTCGCCCTAAGGATTTTTCGTGGTCAACGAATTCCTCTAACATTCCTCCCTCATCGCACCATCTACCTGCTCTGTAGAAGAAATCAAGGGCTCTAACCTCTGGCCGACGGCCGTATATAGAGGCTTCCGAAATACTTAATCCCGCCATGAGCCCCAAAGACGGTGTTGTTCGAACGGAGCCTGCCAAAGCCGCAACGTGATTGGGCCAGATAGATGGATCCGGATAGCTGGTGCCAACCCAATAAGAGTTGAGCATTTTAGCGACATTTTCTCCTGGATCTTTCCCAAGAATGCAGTACAGGTATAGATGCAGCCATTCCAGGTGATCCAGTTCATGGTGGAGATCCTTACCATGCATAACCACACGTTCTGTCAGAAAGGCTTTTCCGATACGGGTCAGCCAGTGATTTTCTGTTTCAAGTAGCTGCTCATGGTTCATCGTCCGCCCTCCTCGTCTCGCTGTTTAAACGGCCCTGGATCATCTTCCAGTTCAATGGCGGAGCTATAAAATGGGAATTTCTTCCATCCCATTTTACGTTGTTCCAACGCATGGACCGCTGCACCGGGCAGCCTAAGCATGAGATAAAGCATGCTACCCTGGTCGCGATCCAGACCAAGATCAACGAACGCCGCCGCCGCAACAGATGTTATGGATATCGGGCATCCGAAGAACTCCTCCAAGGCCCCGCGTTGTTTTTGCAGCCAGTGCAACGCTCCGTCTTTCGGCGCGAACTGCACCAAAAGTTCCAGCGACTGCAGGAGCGTGGTTGGAATCTGATCACCGTTAGGATCAAACCCTGGAGGATGTTCTATCGCGGGCCATATGTCGGCTCTTTCATCTTCCTCTGGGGCCTGCAGCCTTGATTTCCAGCGATCCACGTCCTGACCACATTCTTCCCATAAGCGGATACAGATCTCCAATTCCTGGGAACCGCCATACAGACCGGACCCAACAGCAAGTGCTGACATAAGTGCGGAGCTATGGTTAGTGGCAGCCACGCCGCCGTTCATAGCCGCACGAATGCTTGCTTCCTTGGGGCCTTGGTTGGCAAGAACCAGGGCAAGCTTCTCAAGTAGCACAGCTTCATCCGGCCGGGGCCGTTCACCCTTGAACATCAATAGTAAATACTCGAACCAACCAGCCTTGGCGATCACCTGGCCATACACATCATAGCCATGACAGTAGCTGGCCTTAGCGGCAAACGGGTTGGACTCTTCCGGCTCTTCAAACCAGAAATCAGAGTGATAGACGTAATCTGAGGGCACGCGATTTCCCCTAAGTTAATTGTCGTTGGGTATCGAGCCGGTTAACACCTTCATTCTCGATCCTAATGGAGGTACCTGATCACCATCGACGATGATATCCAGAAGGCAAGGGCCGGGACGTGACAGAATTTCGGGTATGTCCAGGTCTATCAACTGCTCCATGGTCTGTACTGTGTGAGACTCAACACCCAATGCTTTGGCCATCATGGCAAAATCCACACTTGGTAGTTGCGTGGCGACCCGTTCCCCTCCGCTCAATTTCTGTCCATGATTGACCATGCCTAATGAAGCATCGTTCAGAACGAGCATCAATACATTCAGGTTTTCCTGGAGCGCAATCGTCAATTCCTGACCTGACATCAGATAGCTGCCGTCTCCCGTAAAACAAACAACCGGCTTGTCCCGGTTGGCTGCGGCCATCCCGATAGAACTACCGATCGCCCAGCCCATTGCAGCAAACCCCAACCCGATATTGAACAGATTCCTTTCAGCTGGCATGCCTTTCGGGCGCCGAACATTCCAGTAATGAATCCCCCACAGGAAGCTGTTTCCGGTATCCATAAGGACTCGGGAATCCCGGGGGCATATCGTACTCATGAAATTCATCAGTGCCTGGGCTTTAATGCGCCCCGATCTTTCAAGACAAACCTCAGGTTCATCAAAACGGGTATTTTCCGGCAAGGGAGCATCGCTGGTAACTGGCTGTCTGGACTCTCCAGTAGCGTCACCAATCAATTTATCCGCGATCGCTCCAAATACGAGTTTCGGGGAGCCCAGAACTACCAACCTCGCCATTGTTGAACGGCTGAGATGTGAAGGGTTGCTGGAAATATGAATCAGGCGGTCCGACAGTATGGTGGTCGGGTCCCATCCACACGTGGATACTTCATCGAGGGCTGTGCCGATGGCTACGACACGATCCGCATTCTCCACTTTTAACGCGTCGGTCGCGCTATTGTGGCCGGCGAAACCGAATACGCCCCTGTAGAGTGGATGAAAGCTATCTACGAGCCCTTTTCCTCGCGGCGTGGTAACGAGTAGCCAATTACGTGATTCCGCCAACGCTACCAATATATCATTTGACCCCGTAGCGCCCTCACCCAACACCAGCGTGACCTTATCGGTGCACTCTAAATCGTCCAGCAGCGCCTGGAGGGACGCCTGATTGGGAGCAACTTCGTGGTTGAGAAAAGCATTGAGCGCCTGATCCTTTACGTTATCCGGAATCCGATGGCGCATTACATCCAGGGGGATCGCAAGGTGTGCCGGCCCGGGTTGATTACTCACAGCATGGCTTACAGCCTGAAGCAATTTGGTTTCAAGTTGCGCAGGATGCGATACCAGAGTGTTGTAACGCGCACATTTGGCAAACATCTCGACTGTATGAATTCCTGTGCAAGATGTTTCCTGCAACGAACCCTGGCCAAACTTGTCCAGCCCTGTTTGCGCCGTTATGACGAGAATGGGAATGCCGTCCGCATAGGCTGATGCGACACCGGTTAACAGGTTCGTGGCACCAGGACCTGCAGTTGAACAACAGACGCCTATTTTTCCAGTTTCGCGGGCATACCCTTCTGCCATGAAGGCCGCTCCGGATTCATGACGAGCAGTAATGGTCCGAATGCCTCCCCGGCGTTCACTTCTTGCCAACGCATCATAAAATGGTTCAATGCTCCCGCCAGGAACGCCAAACACATACTCGACACCCAAACGCTCCAGGTAGCGTAATATCAAGTCACCATTTTCGAGCATTGATAATCCTTTTGGAGGTTACGTCCATTATTGAAGTGTGAACAAAGGCGGAGAGGTATCTATTCCAGCGGTCGAGGCATGGAAATTCCATATCCCTGGGCGAAGTCGAGGCCCAGTTCAACCAGACGGGCTCTCACCTCGTCGTTCTCCACGAACTCGGCAACCGTTTTGAGTCCTGCGGAGTGGCCAATCCGGTTGCACGCATCGACTATCGACAAATCGATTGGGTCGTCCAGCAGGTTGCGGACGAAACCACCATCAATTTTCAGGTAGTCCACTGGCAGGGCTTTCAGATAGGAGAACGAACTCATGCCCGCGCCGAAATCATCAAGCGCGAATTTGAACCCTCTTCTTTTGGCGGAATTGATGAACCTCTGAGTCGCGTTCAGATTGGCAATGGCGGAAGTTTCAGTAATTTCAAAGCAGATACGCTCGGGAATCAGCTTGTACCGCTCCGCTAACTGGCTGATGTACAGAAACAGTTCCGGTTCGTTAAACGAGCTTCCAGACAGATTAATAAAGAACGTTCCTGTGCTCTCACGCCCGAGCCCAGTGCGATCAAGGTAGTCAAATGCCAGGTCGATGACCTTGCGATCAACTCGTGTCATCAAGTTGAAGCGTTCCGCCGCAGGAATGAAGGCTCCTGGAGGTACGATGTCATCCCCTTCGTTCAGGCGGACCAGAAATTCGGTGCGATAACCGTCGTTGGCTTCTGGCTGAAGGGCAACCATTTCCTGCTGCCATAGGCAGAAACTGTTATTTTGCAGAGCCTGCTGAATTCGGCTGGTCCAGTTCATATCCCGCTGACGTTGCTGCATATCACTGTCATCGGTTTCGTAAAGCTGGACGTTATTGCGTCCCCGATCCTTGGCGGCGTAGCAGGCCAGGTCGGCGTGGCTCAGAAGCTCACCGGCACTGTTGTAGTTTTCGTTGATCACAACCATACCGATGCTGAGCGACACCGAGAACGGCTTGTTCTGCCAAACAAAGCGGAACTCATGGACCACTTCACACAGCTTTTCAGCGACCTTGTGTGCATGAACCGCGTCGCAACCGCGCAGCAGTACTCCAAATTCGTCGCCGCCGAGGCGAGCCAGGGTATCATCAGAGCGAATTTGAAGTGACAGCAATGCGGCGACCTGCTTAAGCAAGTAATCCCCAGCCACATGACCACAGGTGTCGTTTATGATCTTGAACTGGTCAAGGTCAAGATAGAGCAGTACATGATGACGGCCGGTTTTATGGGTGTCTTCGAGCGCCTGCACCAGCCGCCGCTCGAATTCCCGGCGGTTCACAAGATCAGTCAGGCTGTCATGATAAGCCATATGCTCCAGGGCATTCTCGGCAACACGCTTGGCCTGGCGCATGAATCCTTCACGTACTTCCCGATCAATGGCAGGAATCAACCGGGACAGGTTGTCCTTCATGATGTAATCCTGCGCACCGGCTTTCATGGCGGTAACGGCAACGCCCTCGCCGATCGTTCCGGATACGATGATTACTGGCAGGTCCTTGCAGTACTTCTTGGTCAGCTCCAATACCCTGAACGAAGAGAAGCCGGGCATGTTGTGGTCGGTAATGACGATATCCCACTTACCCCGGCGAAGGGCATAGGACAGACGGTCTTCGCTGTCTACCAACTCATGATAGGGGGCTATGCCTCCTTTGCGCATCTCTCGCAGTAGAAGCAGCGCATCGTCTTCTGAATCTTCGACGATCAACATCCGTAGAGGGCTGGCTGTGTCTGTCAATGGCCTTACCTTTTTAAAACGAGCGAACCGCACCTGCCTTCGGCACTTTATTGACAAAAAGCCAATAGCGGGCAAGCAACTTCATTTGTTCCGTAAACTCCCGATAATTGATCGACTTGGTGATAAAGCTGTTGGCACCCAAACGGTATGCATTCAACAGGTCTGCCGGCTCATCAGAGGATGTAACCATAACGACTGGCAGCCAGTTGGTCAGTGGCGAGGACCGAATACCTTTCAGGACCTCCAGGCCACTGACCTTGGGAAGCTTCACATCAAGCAAAACAAGACCGAGCGAATCCAGATCTTTACACGGCTGCCTGGCATCGTTGCCAAACAGGAAGTCCAGGGCTTCCTGCCCGTCTTCTTTTACGATGACAGGGCTGTTTTCGCTCGCACTCTTGAGGGCTCGCACTGCCAGAACCTGATCATCCGGGTTGTCTTCAACCACAAGGATTGAATGGCCATCCATGATTTTATTTGCCCTTTCAATGAATTGCATTAATAGGTTGAATCTGACTACAGTCTAGCCCTGATCTCCCGAAACAGGCAACTTCACAACAAAACTTGCCCCCTCACCCAGTTGCGACGTAGCGGAAATATCGCCATGGTGCCGGCGAACCACGCGGTATACAGTCGCCAGGCCAATACCTGTGCCGCCGAACTCCGACGGCGTATGAAGTCGATTGAATGCCACAAACAGTTTGTCGATATACCTCATATCGAAGCCGACACCGTTATCACGAACCTCAATAGCAACCCAGCGCCCTTCTCTTCGAGACAACACTTCGACAATTCGTTTTTCTTCTTTGGCGCTGTATTTCCAGGCGTTCGCCATCAGGTTCTGGAAGGCAACACGCAGCATTCGGCTGTCGCCTACAACCCACATACCCGGCTGTATGAGAATTTCCGTTGGCACATCATCGCTGATGTCTTGCAGTTCTTCCGCAATTTCTTCCAACATCTGGCTCAAGTCTATTGTCTGATTTTCCATGGACTGTCGGCTGACGCGGGACAGAACAAGCAACCCATCGATCAGCCCCGCCATCCGTACACTGGCCGCGCGGATTCGCTTCAGGTAATCCTTACCGATCTCATTCAACTGATCGCCACAATCCTCTTCCAGGGCTTGCCCAAACCCTTCAACGGCTCTCAGGGGCTGCCTGAGGTCATGGGAGACCGAGTAACTGAACGCCTCCAGTTCACGGTTGGCCATGCTCAGCTCGGAGGTCCTGGCCTCGACGATGCGCTCCAGGCTGTCACGGCTTTCCAGGATGCGGCGGTTCTGTTGCTGGATGGTGCTGATCATCTCGTTGAAGGTGTTACCCAGGCGCCCGAGTTCGTCGGTGCCGGAAACCGGCGCACGAATGGAATAGTCGTGATCCTGGGCGATGCGCTCGGCCGTCTCCGAAAGCTTGAGAATGGGTTCGGATACGATTCTCTGTAACCTGAGCGCCAGGAATACCAGCGCGATGAGGATCACCGCCCCGATACCGGAGGCTACGGATACAAAGGTCCGGATATGGCCCCGCAAAACTTCAAGGTGTGATGAGAGGAAAAGCTGCCCGACCACTTCGTTGTCCAGTGTGACCGGCATCAGTAACTGATAGACGTCCCCGACGAACCCTACTTCCAACGACGAACCAACCGACGGGCATTGCCCCTGTGGCCGGCCTGAAAGAGACGTCATCACGTCCCCTTGCTGGTTGTAGACACAGGCCTGCCGAATAGTGTCGATACGCTTGAGGCTGGTGATAATACTGCTCAGCTGCTCGTTGTCCTCGAACACCAGGGCGGCAGCGGACTGCTCCGCCAGGATGCCGGCGATGACATGAAGCTCGGATTCAAGCTGTTTCCGGTAATTCTGGTTCTCAACAAAGATGAGGCTCGCGCAGACCAGGGTGATGCCAAGTGCGCTGGTGAACAACGTAAGGAATAGCAGTTTGGTTTTCAGTCGCCAGTATCGCCACCGCCCCATCATCTCAGGACCCTCACCGCCAGTTCCAGAAGCCTGGAGTTAATGGTCAGGCCCGCTTTCATTGCGGCTTTCAGGCTGATTTCGAAGCGAATAACATTACCCTGCTTCACGTAACCGACAATCCCGCCCTTGCGAATGAAGTCTGGCAAATCACTCACTGTCAGTATGCCTTCGTGGCTCTCGGCCATTTCGAGCAGTTCGTCGACATTTCTGGACTGGGACTGCCCTATATAAAGTACGTCGCATCCCGCGATATCGGCCGGAACGTTGGGGTATCGAAGCTGAAGCGCCCTGCCCTGGGATTTACGACCTTGCATGGGGTCAAGCAGGTTGCCGAAGGGGTCATCGCCGTAGATGCACACATCAAGAGGATCGGAAGCGGTTGCTCCATTTGACCAAGTAATAAAACGTGTGAAGTTGTAGAGGAACGCCGCTTTGACTTCATATTCCGAGCGTATGGAAGCATGCGCCGACGCCAGGCTGAGACACAGGCTGAGAGCTAGGGAAATAGAATATTTCAGGTGATCCCTCACGAGTCGGCCACGAAACAAGTAGTCATGTTGAAAAATGAATTATATGGGAGCCCGGCACCTACGGAAGGTTAGCACCCGTTTCGCTGGCGTCAACTGTATCTTAAAACTGTACTCCCCCAATAGCACCCTTCTGTGTCTGTTCCGCCAACACCGGTCCAATAGAATTTTATCAAGCACCGGAGGTGGAATATGAACATCGACAAAGTCCTGTTTCGCACACTCAAACACTATATTGAGAACCAAAGAACCCGCACACGCCTAAGAAGACGCCTGCGGGGAATGCCCATGAGAGAGCTGGATCGTTTGGCATGGGACATCGGAACAACCAGAGCTCAGCTGCTACGAGAGGCACACAGCCCGTTCTGGAAGACGCATCGCTGAGCCCTGGTGAACAAGGCTCAGCGTGACGACTACTCCCGCCAGAATGGCTTGTGCGCTTCCTCTACCAGACTGCCGTGAGGCAACCCTATGTCTTTTTCGACCAGCCTGGTGTCCATTTCATACAGCGACTGCCTCAATTGGTACCGGCGACTCCAACGTCCCGCATAGCGTTTGATAGCAGCGATGGCTCGCCTCATGAAAGAGCTCTTTGAGGGAACACATGCAATCGATGGTGTTTGTCTGAGTGTTTGATTGACGAGGATGGCTTTCATTTTCATCTTCCTTTAAATATGAACGATGACTACAATGAAACCATTCTCGACCCGCCGTACCAGGTCGTCCATCGACATTATTTGAACCCGGTGTTCGAAAAATATGAACATAAAGCTGGACAGGCTTAAGTCTTTTCTTCTGGTGGCTGAAGAGGCCAATCTGACTCGCGCGGCCGCTCGTCGTCATTCGACACCGTCTGCGGTGAGCGAGCACCTTCGCCAGCTTGAGGAAGAGTTCGAGGTTCTGCTGTTCGAGCGCAGTAAACAGGGAATGTCCCTGACCGCGGCTGGCGAGCGCTTGCTCATGCCCGTTCGCCAGGTGTTTACCGCCGTGGAAGATGTACGTAACACTGCGCTTTCCTTGCGTTCGGTGCCCCACGCAACACTCCGCCTTGGACTGAACTCTCCGCCTGAATACCTTCGTGTAGACGAAGTGCTTCGCCGGAAGACGGACGCTCTCCCTCACCTCAACCTGGAAATGAAAACCCGGGCGTCAACCCAGATTGTCGAGCAAGTGCTTTCGGAAGAGCTGGATCTGGGGTATGTCTATGGCAACTGCGAGGACCCGAGGTTGAAGGTGGTGCCACTCACGCCAGTGCGTATTTCCGTTGTTGGCCCTGCGGATACGGAGCTCGACACCCTACCAGCCGACTTCGAGTCACGTCGGCGCCTGCCCTGGGTCTGGCCCAACCGGGACTGCCCGTTTTTTGATTTCATGAAGGACCTGCTTGGCCCTCAGGCAAGCCTCTCCGACGCGGCCACCAGTTCCGACGACGAGTATTCCACGGTGGTTATGGTCAAATCCGGCATGGGGTTTGGGCTTGTGGAGCGGGAGTTCGCGGAACAATCACAGAGCCGCGGAGGGGTGCGTATTTTTGATGATCCGGAGATGATCACCAACCTCAATCTGATATGCGGCGTGCGAAACTATGAACGTTCAGAATTGCGGGCACTGTTCGATTTGATCGTCAGTGAATGGAAACCGTAACGGTATTCTCACGCCTTGGTGAATTTGTTAACCGTGCTGATTTGCTCACCGTTCCAGATAAACTCGAAATGCGCCGTCTGGATAACACTGCGGACGTGCCTGGGAGTGAATAATCCCCAGCAGGTATCGCCGGGTTTTCGAACAGAGTGATACCGAAGCCCTTCCGAGCCTGCCCTGTAGAGCCTGCGACCATAACTCCGTGAAGCAGCGTAGCTGTCAGCATCGTAGATAGTGTCCCCAAAGGAGAGGGTCGTGGCGTCGTGCAGGGTCATCGTCCCTACCTTGCACTTAAGCCCCCGGAACACCAGCCGGTCGTAGTCCAAACCGTGAACGCCCTGCCAGTAGCGTGACTGGTGATAGGCCACCTCCGCTATCGCTGTATCGATGCTCTCCCCCATATACAGAACACCGTACTGGCCATCGCTGAAGCGGCTGCCTTCGGGGTTTACATGGGTAAACGGGCCGGTGGCGTAGGAGCAGCCAGGGATTCCGAACGGGATCTCCGCTTTGCGGATCAGGTTTAGATTACCCAACTCGGTCTGAAGACGGGGGTTGGTGAGCGCTTGAAGTTCGTAGAGCGCATCAAACTCATCTTCGTCCGCCACATCATCAAACAGGCTGATGGGCGGAAACCTCGAGTTGATCAGGCGAAACCCGGTAATGCTCTCGGGTGTGATCGTTGGCGGCAGTTCCTGACTCACCAGAGCCCCCCGCGCAATACATCGATACGCCTGAACGTTTCATACAAAGCAGCAAACTGGCCCGTACTGATGATCTCAAGGGGACTTTTGCCGTTGAAGTACGGATTGTCGTTTTTCAGGGCCATAAAGCCGTAAACGTTCTTCGGGTTCTCGAAGATCATCCGCAGGCAGCCATGGATGTTGACCAGATAACTGAGACGTTCAATCTGGTCATGGGTCAGGCTCGCCTGCTCCGGCGCTTTACGATACTTGTAGTACGCCGGGCGGGAGATCTGAAGGATTTTCTGTACCTGCTCGGGAGTACAGCCCCAACGGTCCAGAATATTAAACACGGTTTTAAGGCCAACGCCGGAGACGTTGTTCTTTTGGACGGTTGCGAGTTTCTGCGCGTTACTCATAGCGGACACCACTGTTTTTCAGGCTTTCGCCCACTTAACACTTGGTATCATTGTAGACTTATAGTTACATTTTGTCTATAAGAAGACTTTACAAACAACTCACCCAGCGTGCTCTTCAGCAACATCGGCCAGATTTTTGTACTCGCAGTCCTGCTTCGCGATGAAGGCGTCCGCCGAATCAATCAGGATATTGTCATCGCGCATGAACCGTCGACCCAACAACGCCGGATAGGAAAACTTCCCACGGTCGGTGAGCGAGAACTCAGTCTTGTGACTGGTACCGGCAATGCAGAAGTCCATAACCACCACAAACCGGCGCTGCGAGGGTGCGCCCTTGCGTTTGATCTTAACCGTACGCTCAACAGGCAGGCTGAACTCCAGAATCACCTCTTCCAGATTCTTGCCGTCGGCGTCGTCCTCATCCTGGTGGTCAGCCAGCGGCAACTGGAAACTGACCCATTCTTCATCACCTTTCATGAACGGCTCAACATTGACGGCATGCAGTGAAGAGGTTTTGGCCCCGGTGTCCAGCCGGGCCTTCATGCGCAGTCCTGTACCCTCGAGTACAAGCCATTCCACAAAACCAAGTCGCTCTGGCACAGCGTTTTCATTACTGCTGCTCTCAGCCATGGCGATGGAGGGGATCAGGAACGCGAAAAGCGCAGCGACAACGTATCTCTTGGAGTCCGTCAACATTCAAAATCCTTTGTGGCAAAGTGTTTGAGTTCAGGGAAAAAGCTGAGGAACCTGTGTTCGAGTTCCTGGTCGTGGGCTTTGATCTCCTCGATGATTCCGCTGAACGCATTCCTGAACCGTATGCGATTGGCGACCCGGTCCAGAGCATACCCAATGTTGTCAATGTCCTGGTATGAGCGGAACCAGTCTTGGAGAACGATCTGCTGAGTCACCTTTTGCATTTTCTCAGGCATCAACGACGCGTTTTCATCGAGTTCCCGATAGACCTGATCGATAAAGGTATCGGAATTCACATGACTAAAGCGTTGCCAGTTTCTTAACAGGTAGTGATCGTAGAGGATATCCAGCGCCACACCCGAGAAACGTCGGCGCTGAGGGGAGAACAACCGCTTGCTGGCAATGACTTGCGGATGCTGGTCGGTAAACGCATCCACCGCCCTGTGATGCTGCAGCCCCACCCTCACTTCCCGGGGCAGTTCTTCCGGCACAATGCCTCTCGCAAAGTCCCCCAGCAGGCTGCCCACACGAACCTTGGGGGAATCTGGTGCGAGAAAAAGATGGGCAAGGTGATTCAAACTGGCTCCCAATAACGGCGGCGAACAGGCCTCCGCCGCCAAGGTTTCTTTGTGCAGAGCGCTCCGATCAGAAGTTGAAGGTGACGCCCAGGCCCAGACCATCAACGGTGGAGCCATCCTTGTCATAGTAACGCATGTATTCCACGTTGCCAGACACTTCCGGTGCCAGCTCAACATTCACACCAGCGCCGTAGGAAAAGTCCGACTCATCCTCGGTGGTGGTCCCCAGGAACGACTTCGCTTCCACTTCAACCCGGGTTACACCGAAAATAACGTAAGGCGTTGCGGGTGATTCGTTCGCCAGATTCAGCGTGGCGTAGCCGCCGAAGAAATTGTCCAGCGAATAATCGACGCCGCCAATGCGATCATCGTCCACGCCAAACCCAGCACGGGCTTCGAGCCCAAAGAAAGGCGACACCAGGCCACCCACCTTCGCGGACAGCGTACCAACGTCAACGTCGTCACTGCCGTTTTCGATATTGATAAAGCTGTAGTTCAGGCCCGCATAAAGGCTACCACCACCTGACTTGTAGACATCAGCGAAGGCGCTTTGGGAGACCGCCATCAGCGGCGCTGCAGAAAGACCAAGCATCAATGCAATCGACTTTTTCATTTGAATTCTCCTTCCGGTTTCAAACCGAACTCACAATTCGAAGTTGCATCAGGCTGACGACAAACACCAGCGTTCGGATCCTTATTTACGCGGAATTTACAGTGATTTAATGTACCTGTAAGACCCTGACACACTGCGGGTTCCACCTTGCGAAAGCCCCAAGCCGCATGTATTCTGACGCCGTCTCTCTGTTCAGCCGGCTAGAGCGTCCTTTGAGAAACCTGAACCCCGTAATCTTTATCATGAGCGTCATGTTTATACTTCTTAGTATTTTCATGACCTTACCTGTGCTTCTTCTCGTAACTTCTGAATCGCCGAATGCCATGGCGTTTGCGGAGTCTGCGGCTATCTGTTTTGGCACGGGGCTGCTGGGCATTCTCGCGACCTACCGCCAGGCACGAGACCTGAAGCCCCGCTACATGTTCGTGCTGACCGTCTCCAGCTGGTTTATTATCGCCCTGCTCTCCTCGCTCCCGTTCTATCTCAGTGATCTGGGGCTCACCCTCGGCGAGGCCTTTTTCGAAGGCACATCCGGCATCACCACCACCGGAGCCACGGTGCTTACCGGCCTGGACACCATGGATCAGGACCTACTGCTCTGGCGCTCTGTACTGCAATGGATTGGTGGCATCGGGATCATCGGCATGTTCGTTGCCGTATTGCCCTTCCTCCGCGTGGGCGGCATGCGGCTTTTTGCAACGGAATCTTCAGAATGGACTGACAAGGCCCTGCCGCGAATGAAAACCCTCAGTCGTGGCCTGCTGTTGGTTTACGTGGCGTTTTCGGTGCTTGCGGTAACGACCTATTGGTTGTCCGGTATGAGCCTGTTTGACGCGTTCAACCATGGCCTGACGAGTATTGCGACCGGTGGCTTCTCCACATCCGACTTGTCCATGGGCAAGTTCGACTCCAACCTGATTCTGTTGGAAGCCACCCTGTTCATGATGATCGGCAGCATGCCGTTCTTTCTTTTTGTCCGGGAAATGCATGGCCAGCACGGCGTGCTGTTCAGGGATCAGCAGGTGCGGCTGTTCGTGACCATCCTGCTGGTGGTACCTGCCTTACTGACTCTTTACCGCTGGTACGTCTCACCAGTGGAGTTCGACCTCGTTAACGGCTACGTGTCGACGCTCTTCAATGTCACGTCTGTGGTCACAACAACCGGCTATGCCTCGGAAGATTACTCTGCATGGGGCCCACTTGCGTTTGTGCTGTTTTTCTTTCTGATGTTTATCGGCGGGTGCTCCGGCTCAACAGCCGGGGGCATGAAAGTGTTCCGCTTCCAGCTCTCATTGATCGTACTGAGGGAGCAGCTGATGCGGCTGCTGCATCCCAGGGCCGTATTCACCCGCAACTACAATGGCCGCGCGGTCAGCGACGAAATTATCGCTTCGATGATTGCCTACACCTTTATCTTTCTGTTGTGCCTGCTGATCATAACGGTCGCACTGGCAGCTCTGCAGCTGGACTTTATCACCAGCCTGTCCGGAGCACTCACCGTGCTGACCAACGTTGGCCCGGCGCTCGGCGACACAATTGGGCCAGCGGGCACCTTTGCACCGCTCCCGGAGCTTGCCAAATGGATTCTATCGGTGGGTATGCTGATGGGGCGTCTGGAAATACTGAGCGTGGTAATTGTGCTTTCACCAGCGTTCTGGCGAAGCTAAGCGAGGCAACCTGCCCTGCTTAGGCTTCGCCAATCGAACGTCAGGCGAGCTTTACAGTACGTTATCGCGAAGGAACTTGCCGATATCCACGATCTCTTCCATGCACACGCTGTGTTCCATCGGATAGGTCTCATACGTGGGTTCAAACCCCATGTCCTGCAGATTTTCCACGCTTTGCCGGCCCAGGGCCTCCGGTACCATGGGGTCAAAGGTGCCATGATAGATTCGGATCGGGATATCACGATTCGCCTCTGAGCACTTCACAGTCTTCGCAGTGGCAAAGTATGTTGACAGGGCAATAATGCCCGCCAGGCGCTTCGGATAGCTCAACCCAAGCTCGTAGGCCACGGCGCCCCCCTGGGAAAATCCGGCAATCACAATGTTCTCGCTCTTCACGCCACGCTCAATTTCCCGGTCCACCAGTTTTGCAACCGCGTCTGACGAGGCCATCAACTGATCGGTGTCCACCACTCGATCAATATCCATTGCCTTGATGTCGTACCAGGCTGGCATCGTCATTCCGCCGTTAATGGTGACCGGCATGTTGGGGGCGTGAGGAAAAATGAACCGAACAGCTGCATTGTCGGGCAACCCCAACTCCGGCACTACCGGCTCGAAATCATGGCCACTGGCTCCAAGGCCATGCAGCCAGATAACGGCGGCAGTAGGATTGGGGTTGGTTTCCAATTCGATATATTGAAGTTCTTGCACAAAATACCTCGGGTATCAGGGGTGTTCCGTTGGTGTATCCGTCGAGCCGTTGCCATTGTGAGCTTCAAGCGCCGTGACCACCGGGTTGGCGTACATATCCAGCAGGTAGGGCCGAATCGCCGGGTCGCAGGCATCGAGTCGACGCTCCATCTCCGCCTCGGCGGCTTCTATTTCCGCCGCTGACCAGGCCTCTGCCGTCACCACCGCATCGCTTACAGAGTCTCTGCTGGCGTGTGAATCAGGATGAATGCCTCTTTGCTGATAGGCCACCAGGTTGGACGTGTGCAAGTGATAATTGGCATGCATCTCCCGATCGATCCGGGCAGCCAGTTCCTTAGGCGTGTTTTCGGCATCCGCGATGGGTGCTCCGAAATGCACGTGCACGTGGCCCTTGAACCCCGTGAGCCCGCGCATTATCTGGTTAGTATCCTCGCCTTCGGCCTTAATGTACTTGCCCGTGCGGGAGCGGGTTTCGAGCTCTCGGGCCTTGTCCATATCGCAGGGATCATACTCGTAGGCAATGGACACCGGCACGATGTGCAGCCGGTTCATGGCTTCGCCGAAATCCAACCCACTTTTCTTCTGGCTCATGTAGAACATTTTAATAATGGCGGGATCGGTGAAATCCAGCCCGTCTTTGGCGCGCCCTTCACGCTGCGCAATCCAGATGCTCTCGTTGTTGTCGATACTATGATTGATAAACGCCGAAAGCATGATGTAGGCGTCCCGCATTTCACGTGGGCTGGTCATACTGCGACGCACCACAAAGCTCTTGTTCAGCCGCATCATTTCAGCAAATACGCGGTTCGCCAGCAGGTTGTCGCCAATGGCAATACGTGTGGTATTGAAGCCGTTCGCGAACAGCAGGTAATTGACCACCATCGGGTCGAACACGATGTCGCGGTGGTTGGAGATGAACAGGTGAGCGCTCTGCTTGTCCAGATTTTCCAGCCCGCTGTGGGTAACCCGGGTCGTTGTGTGATCAACCAGTTCGCCAACGTAGCCAGACAGTTGTGCCTGGAGGTCGTCGATACGGGTAAGTCCGCCAAAGTTCCTGGCCAGCCAGCGCTTGACCCATACCCGGAGCATTCCCGGCGCCCATTTGGCCAGTGTGGGCGATTTGAAGCGGCCAATCATATCCAGAAATTCCGGATCCCGTACCAGATTGTTGATGGCGGTTCCGGTTTCCTCGTCCGAGTAAGGTCGGATGGCGTCAAATTCCTGCATGGAGTTCCTGTTTGTTGGGTGCAGAAAAAAGGCGCATTGTAGCGTTTATAAGGTTTGTTTGTCTCCGCCGATTCCGTGACCGCTTTCTGGTATCATGGCCTGCCTGCCAGAACGGCACCCTTTACCCTCAACCAACACCGCTGGCCAAGTCATGGATTTTGCACAACTCAGCACAGAGCGCCCCCGTGTTACCGACCAGGACCCGGAAGAAGTCCTTCATCGTGTTTTCGGTTACGAGACCTTCCGGCCCTTGCAGGGCGACATTATCCGCGAGCTGGTTAACGGTGGCGATGCGTTGGTACTGATGCCCACCGGTGGTGGTAAATCCCTCTGTTATCAGGTGCCAGCCCTGGTTCGCGCCGGAACAGCTGTCGTCATATCACCGCTGATCGCACTGATGCAGGATCAGGTGGCGGCGTTGAAAGAACTGGGCGTTAGGGCCGCGTTCCTGAACTCCACCATGGATTTCGAACAGGCCCGGGACACTGAAAACGCCCTTATGACCGGCGAACTCGACCTGCTTTACTGCGCGCCGGAACGGCTGATCCAGCCTCGCACACTGGACCTGTTACATGATGCTTCTATTTCCCTGTTTGCCATCGACGAAGCCCACTGCGTGTCCCAGTGGGGGCACGATTTCCGCTCCGACTACCTGGAGCTAAGCCGGCTGGCCCATGAATTCCCGGGCGTACCCCGCATAGCCCTCACCGCCACCGCGGACGAGCGCACCCGCAAGGAGATCGCTGAACGGCTGTCCCTGACCGAAGCCCGACACTTTATCAGTGGTTTTGATCGCCCGAATATTCAGTACAGAATTGCTCCGAAAACCAATGCAAACAAACAACTACTGGATTTTATTAAAGCGGAACATGATGGCGACTGCGGCATCGTTTATTGCCTGTCCCGCAACAAAGTCGACAGCACCGCGAAGCTGCTCAGTGACAAAGGCTACACCGCTCTGCCCTACCATGCGGGCCTCAATGCCGGTGATCGCGCGCGGAATCAGGAGCGCTTCCTACGCGAGGACGGCGTCATCATCGTGGCCACCATTGCTTTTGGCATGGGCATCGATAAACCCGATGTTCGATTTGTCGCCCACCTGGACCTTCCAAAAAGCCTGGAAGCCTACTATCAGGAAACCGGCCGAGCCGGTCGTGATGGAAAGCCTTCGACCGCCTGGATGGTTTACGGCCTGCAGGACGTGATCAAACTGCGACAGATGCTCGAAGGCTCCATGGGCAATGACCACTTCAAACGGGTTGAGCGCCAGAAACTGGATGCCATGCTAGGCCTGTGCGAAGTGACAAGCTGCCGGAGGCAGGTGTTGCTGCGGTATTTCGGCGACACCCTTGAACAGCCCTGCGGGAACTGTGATACCTGCCTGACCCCACCGGAAACCTGGGACGGCAAGGTTGCTGTTCAGAAGGCGCTCTCCTGCGTGTTCAGGACCGGGCAACGTTTCGGGGTCACATATTTAATTGATGTGTTACGCGGCTCTGAGAACGAACGTATCCTGCAGTCCGGCCATCAAACGGTTTCCACCTACGGAATTGGTACCGAGTTATCGGCTAATGACTGGAAGTCCGTGTTCCGTCAACTGGTGGCCAACGGTTACCTCAGGGCTGACCCGGAAGGCTACGGAGCGTTGCAGCTTACAGAGCAATGCCGCCCACTACTTAAGGGCGAGGTAGCTATCCAATTACGCAAGGATCCCGTGGTGAAGGCCTCCAGTGGCCGTGGGTCATCAGGGTCCGGCCGCCGCAGGATTGCAGACCAGATCACTGACAAACCCGGCTGGGAAGCGCTGCGGGCCTGCCGAAAATCGCTGGCGGATGAGAAGGGCGTGCCGCCCTACGTGATTTTCCACGATGCCACGCTGTTTGAAATCCTGGACAAGAAACCGAACAGCCTTGCCGAAATGGCTGAGATAAACGGCGTGGGTGCGGCAAAGCTCGAAAAATACGGGGAAACTTTCCTCGCCGCCCTACGGGAGTTGGACGGCGCTTGAATCAACCTCAGTTCACTGCGCCTGGAAGCCTTTCTTGCGAACACGATAGTGGGCCATCGAAGTGGCCACATGATGGCCGTCACTGTCGTACAGTGTGCCTTCTAACTCAAACGCGGCCCTGCCCGTAGCATCGGCCTCGGCCTTGATGGCTTCAACCGTGGCGGCGTCCAGTGAAAACTCCACAAACACATCGGAATTCGCCGGATGCAGGAACTGAAGCGTCATTTCCTTGAGAATCGGCGTGTAAGCCGGGCCGAGATCAAACAGCGTCAACACACCACCGGGGATCTCCGCCACCAGGAAATAGGCACCGGCGTAGAGGCTGCCAAAGTGGTTCTTATTGCCTTTCAGGCGTATTCTAGCCTTAACGAACCCCGGGCGAATCTCCTCAACACTGAATCGATTTCGCGGTGCAAACTGGATCGATAGGCCAATAATCCGGTTGACGGCCGCATAACCACTGGTTTTACGGAGCCAGGCCAGCGGTTGGGTGATTCGCGCCCCAGGATTCGATTCAGACACCCAATGGCCGGTTGCACCTATCAGATTGTCGATGAACGCCATGTTTTCTTACCTGTTGGTGATTAAACGCCCATGATTGCAGCCGTTTAAAAGGTATCGCAACTGTTTTCGGGATTTTTTACGGCAAATCCTTCCCGGAAAAGAAAATTCACCTAAACTGCTTGGATATCAAAACGGGCGATAACAAGAAACTCGAATGGACGCGGGAGTAAGTCTTCAATGAAAGTGAGGCGTGCGCGTGGCTGGCTGACGGCCCTGGCATTGTTTCTGGTTTGCCCGGGAACCGGTGTGTCTTCGGAATATCTGTCTGGAGAAACACAGGCAAGGGAATATCGCCTGTGGTACCGCAATTACGACAGCCCACCCATACGTGCCCTGGTTGCCCTCGCCTTCGACAAGACACCGGAATACGGTTCGTATCGAATCACTCGCACCCCGGAGATGGCCCAAGGCCGGGTTGTCCGCGAACTTGAGCGCCAGCAATCAAAATTGGTCGATCTCGCGAATGTCGCGACATCAAAACAGAGGGAAGAAAGCCTGCAGGCCATCCCCATACCTATCGATGGCGGACTTTTGGGGCTTCGGGTGTGCGTGGTGCTTAAAGAATCCTTGCCCAGATTCAAAGGCATCCGAAGCCTTGGCAATCTTGAGGAAGTCGGTATCCGCATCGGCCAGGGCGCACACTGGCCGGATTCGTCGATTCTTCAGGCCAACGGAGTCAGCGTGGTGACTCACTCGCGGTACGAAATTCTTTTCCGCATGCTGGAGAATCATCGTTTTGAATGCTTCGCCCGGGGAGTCAACGAGGTTCTTTTCGATCTGGAGCTTGAAAACAACGAAGATTTCGCCATCGAGCCGGACCTGCTGCTGGCCTATCCGATGCCCTCTTACTTCTTCGTCAACCGGCACGACCACGAAACAGCACATCGGCTTCAATTGGGCATGGAAAGGGCCATTTTCGATGGCAGCTTTGGCGCGTACCTCAACCAATACTACGGCCAGTCCATCGACGAGCTAAACCTGCACAGCCGGAACGTCCTTGTTCTGGAAAATCCCTATCTGACGGACGAGTCCCGGGCCATCGGCACCAGAACCCTCCTCGAACTCCGACGGCGAATCCAGATACTATCCGCGCCCCAGAAAACGTCTTACTCAAACCCTGAATCGTGACACGTTCTTACTAAGCGTGTGGCCGACCGATTCGATCTGACCGCTATAGACGTCGTTCTCGCTGGCAGCCTTGGCGGCCTCCTGGCCCTGGTCGGCAATCCGGGTGATGGAGGAGTTCAACTCTTCCGTCACAGAGGTCTGCTCCTCAGAAGCCGTTGCGATCTGGGAGGTCATCTGGCTGATCGACGTTATGGCATCAGCAATACGGTTAAGGGACTCCATGGCATCCTGGGCTTTCTCCATGCTCACATTCGAGACCGCTGTTGATGCCTTCATGACGTCCACAGCCTGGGTTGCACCGCTTTGCAGGCGCTCAATCATGTTGTTGATTTCTTCCGTGCTGTCCTGGGTGCGGCGGGCCAGATTGCGCACTTCGTCAGCAACAACCGCAAAGCCACGGCCCGCGTCCCCTGCCCTTGCGGCCTCGATCGCCGCGTTCAGTGCCAGCAGGTTGGTCTGTTCAGCAATCCCCTGAATTACCTCGAGAACCGAGGTAATGTCGGTAACGTCCTTGCCGAGTTTGTCGATGACTTCCGCAGCGGCGTTAATCTCTTTTGACAATTTCTGTACTGCATCCCGGGAAGCGGCAACGGTTTCAAGGGAAGCACGGCTGTCTGCATCGGCGGTGTTGGAGGCATCCGCGGTCTGTTGGGCATTCTGTGCAATTTCCCCGGCAGCGGCAGACATCTCATTGATGGCCGTGGCCACCATATCAATCTCGGCCTGCTGTTTTTCAACGCTGTCTCGGCTGGTGCTGGCGGTATCCCGCAGGGAGGACACGTTTTCGCCAAGCTCGGCGGTGCCTTGCTGGACGTCCCGGACCACATTCTGGATATTCTCAACAAAGCTGTTGAACTCCGCCGCGAGCTTGCCGAACTCGTCGTTGGCGCTATCGTCCAGGCGCTTGGTGAGGTCCGCCTCGCCACTGGCGATTGACGCCATGGCGGCATTAAGCTTGCGAACGGGAGCCATCAGCACGCGGATACCAAAACGCAGGATCACCAGGGACACCAACAAGCCAATTACTGCGATGATCAGCCCGGTTACGCGAGCGGCGTGGACCGGCGCATTGATTTTGTCCTCGTTGATAAAAGTGCCGAGATACCACTCAACACCACGGGCACCTTTGATGCGATGGAAACCGGCAGTCCAACTGGCATCTCCGGTGTCATATTCGTGAATTTCACCGCTGAGCCGAGGGGATTCTCCCAAAAGACTGCTGATCTTCTTACCAACCAGTTTCTGGTCCGGGTGAAACAACACGGTGCCATCGTCACTGATCAGGGCCGCATAGCCAGTGTTGGCCAGCGTAATCGTGGAGAGCGTCTGTTCTATGGTCTTCAGGGCAATATCACCACCGACAACACCCTGGTAGGCCCCACGTTTGACCGGTGCCAGCGTGGAAATGATGGTGCCTCCAGTGCCCGCGTCCACGTAGGGTTCGGTGAACGACGCTGAGCCCTTTTGTTTCGCCTGTTTGAACCAGGGCCGCGTGCGTGGGTCGAAATCCGCAGGCAGCGTGGCTTCTGAGGCATCGTCCTTCATCAGCATATAGCCATCATCGCGGCCAACATAGACGTCAATGAACCCGCCACCGGTTGTCGCAGCGGCCAGGATAACCCTCGCCTCGGCATCGGTTTCCACCGACTCCAGTGCTTTTGCCGTTGCTTCGGTCATGGCAAGACGGGTGTTGAGCCAATCCGCAATGCTGGACGTACTCTGAGCCACGGTGTCTTCAATCAGTGCATCAACATAGGTATCCGTAGTGTCCTGTAACCGGAGGTTGCCGCTAAGCGTAAACGCCCCCATAACAAGTAAAAGCAAAATACCAAAGGCGACGAGCAACTTCTGGCCGAAACTCAGGTTCATTTTCCGGGTCCTTTTCGAGACAGTCTATTCGGGGGGTCGACCAAACAGCCTATCGGCTGCCTATCATTCATAAACTGGTTTTCGGCGTGTGCTGCAAAGTCTTTAACTTTATGTGATAAGAAGTCTTTAGCTTTAGGTGATAAGAAGTCTTTAGCGCTCTCTGATAAAATACCGAAGCAATCGACAATTCTTGCCGTCATTTCCACACCCAACGGGAGCTGCCGTATATGGCCCACGAAGAACTGCACCTCAACCTTCGTAACCTGACCAGTGATGATTACCCACAGCTCCAGCGACTGATGGACAGGGTCTACGACGATATTGGCGGTGCCTGGCCAGAGGACACGATCGAAGCTCTGGTGCAACAATTTCCGGATGGTCAGATCTGTATCGAAGAGTCCGGTGACCTGGTGGCCGTAGCCCTCACGGTGTGCGTCAAGTATGAGCGATTCAGCAATCCGCACACCTACGACGACCTGATCCTGCGCAATGAAAAAATCTGGCACAACGCCAAAGGCGACTCGCTTTACGGCCTCGATGTGTTTATCCACCCGGATTATCGCGGCTACCGCCTTGGCCGGCGGCTTTATGAAGCTCGCAAAGAACTCTGCCGATCCATGAACCTGCGCGCCATCCTGGCGGGTGGCCGCATCCCTGGATATCACAAGTATTCAGACCAGCACTCCCCGGAAGAATACATCCAGCGTGTGGATCGCAAGGACATCTACGACCCGATCCTCAGCTTTCAGCTGTCCAACGACTTCCAGGTCACCCGGCTAATGCACAAGTACCTGCCGGAAGACGAGAAATCACTGGGCTACGCCACTCTGCTGGAATGGCGGAACATCCTCTATACCCCGCCGTCGCCGGTGCTTAACGTCAAGAAGACTCAAGTGCGCCTGGGTGCCGTTCAGTGGCAGATGCGTGAATTTACCTCTGTGGAGGAAGTGCTGGAACAGGTGGAGTACTTCGTGGATGCGCTCTCGGATTACAAGAGCGATTTCGCCCTGTTTCCAGAGTTTTTCAACGCACCGCTGATGGGCCTGACGGACCAAGTGGACCAGACACGGGCCATTCGCTTTCTGGCAGGCTTTACCGAGCAATTCCGCAATCAGATGTCGGAAATGGCGGTCAGTTACAACATCAACATCATTACCGGCTCGATGCCCCTGCTCGAAAATGATCGGGTCTACAACGTGTCCTATCTGTGCCACCGCGACGGCCGCGTCGACGAGCAGCGCAAGATTCATATCACGCCCCACGAACGCCGTGACTGGGTCATCGAAGGCGGTGAGAAGTTCCAGGTGTTCGACACCGACGCCGGCCGCGTGGCCATCATGATCTGTTACGACATCGAGTTCCCGGAACTGGGGCGCCTGGCGGCCATCGAAGAGGTGGATATTATTATGGTGCCCTTCTGGACGGACACCAAGAACGGATACCTTCGGGTACGGCACTGTGCGCAGGCACGGGCGATTGAAAACGAGTGCTATGTCGTGATCACCGGTAGTGTGGGTAACCTTCCCAAGGTTGAGAACCTGGACGTGCAGTACGCCCAGTCTTCCGTATTCTCACCGTCGGACTTTGCGTTCCCCCACGATGCGGTGATGGCGGAAACCACGCCGAATACGGAAATGATCATGTTTTCAGATATGGATCTGGAAAAGCTGAAGCTGGTGCGCAACGAAGGCTCGGTGACCAACCTGAAAGACCGGCGCACGGATATTTACGAGCTCAACACGCTACAAACGGGCCAAAATGATAAAAACAGTTGATGAACCGCCTGAGAGCTCTATCGTATGACACTGAACACGTTGCCAAACCAACAGAGTGTGGCTATTGTTTAACCATATACTTTCAGGAACACGCCCTCGGGGTGTCGTCCGGACCCCCTAGGGGTGCAAAAGAGATCACTTTTAGATGAACGAAGCACTACCGGATCTTGTCGCACATTTTCACATCAAGCGTGGCCTCTTTCGCCGGGAGCGTGTACAGGCCGCGCTGTTCGAGCTGGATCACTTCGGATGTGTGATGAAGACGGACAAGATATTTAACCCCGGTGATACGGTTATTCTGGATCTCGTGATGGAAATGCCGTTTGACGACATCAGGGCGGATGGAATTACCGGCCTGGTAACGGAACGCAGGAAACACTGTAGCAATTTCTTCTATTCCGTTGATTTCGTAGAACTCAATGACAACTCCTCGTCTGCCCTGAGCGAAAAACTCAAGCGCATTCGTGAGGTGGTGCTCAAGAAGCAGACGCTAAAATCCAGACGTTCCTCAGGGCCCGCCTCCAGCATTCGGCAACTGGCCTGAACTCACCAACGCCCCACATCAACTTGCACTTCAAGGAGAAAGTCCTCATGGCGAAGAAAGCCAACAAGCAAAGCGTTGATAAAGTCGTCAAGAAAGTGAACAAAGAGTTCGATAAAACGTCATCACAGATCGAAAAGCTGATCAACGACGCCCTCAAGCAGTTCGACAGCCTGCAGAACCAGATTCAGGAACCCGTCCGCAAACTGTTGAAGGAAGTGGATGAGCTTCGTGATCGTGAAATGAAACGTTTCAACGAAGAATTTGAACGTCGCTTGGGTGAATTCCACGATTTGCAGAACAATATCCTGGACCGCCTTGGTATTGCCAGCAAGGAAGCCAGCGAAGAGGCGAAGAAGGTCGCAGGCCAGGCCGCCAAGAAGGCCGGCCCTGCTGCCAAAGGCAAGTCAGCTCCGAAAAAATCCACCGCCAGTAAGACAGCGGCCAAAAAACCGGCCGCCAAGAAGCCCGCCACACCAAAAGCGGCAACTGCAAAGAAAGCCGCCAAACCCAAGGCGAGCACCGCCGCCAAAAGTCCGGCCGCAGCCACTAAAGCCGCTCCCAAGAAAGCCGCCACGGCCGCGCGGAAGCCAGCGGCAAAGCCGGCTGCAGCAACACGCGCTCCAAAGCAGAAGGACAAGAGCGACCTGACCCAGGTTAAAGGTATTGGGCCGGCCACCGCCCGCAAAATGAAGGAAGCCGGTATCACCTCGGTTGATCAGATCGCCAATCCGTCTGACGCGGACAAAGAAAAGCTTCAGGCATTTTCAAGCGTGAAAGGCTTTAACACCTTCAGCGACGAAGCCAAGAAAGTTATTTAATGCAACAATCCGAACAGCCTGTTTTACGGGACATTGTCCTGATTGGCGGCGGACACAGCCACGTAGGCGTTCTCAAGCGCTTTGCCATGAACCCAGTGCCTGGCGTCCGCCTTACCCTCATCTGCAGGGATACCCATACACCCTACTCCGGAATGCTTCCCGGGTACGTGGCTGGGCATTATTCCTACGACGACGTCCATATAGACCTCAGCAAACTGGCCGAGTTCGCGGGCGCGCGCTTCTACCGCGATGAAGTTGTTGGCATCGACCGCCGTCGAAAACGTGTGGTCTGCCGCTCCCGGCCGGACGTGCCTTACGACATTCTGTCGGTGAATATCGGGTCCGCTCCCAAGGTCGGTGACGTCAGCGGCGCAACTGAACATGCAGTGCCCGTCAAGCCTATCAACGGATTCAACAATCGCTGGCTGTCATTGTTGTCGCGGCTGGAAAACCATGACGGCCCGATGACCGTTGCTGTGGTCGGCGCAGGTGCAGGTGGTGTTGAACTCACACTGGCCATGCAGTTCCGGCTACGAAATGAGCTCGAAAAGCGCGGCCACGACCCGGACCAGTTGCACTTTCATCTGTTTGATGCAGACCAGCAGATCCTGCCCACCCACAACGCCAGGGTGCGTGCGGTATTCGCTGACACACTCGCAAGCCGTGGGGTGAAGGTTCACCTGGGATCCGCAGTCTCAGAGGTCGAGGCCAATCGTTTGACCACGGAGTCCGGCGACACCCTGTCGGTTGACGAAGTGCTCTGGGTCACCCGTGCCGGCGGCCCCGAGTGGCTGCGGGATACCGGCCTGGCCCTGGACGACGGTGGCTTTATCCGGGTGACGGACACCCTGCAGACAGAAACCGACAACGATATCTTCGCGGCGGGTGACATTGCCAACGTTGTAAATCACCCCCGGGAAAAAGCCGGCGTATTTGCCGTTCGTCAGGGCCGGCCACTGGCGGACAACCTCCGCCGCCATGCCCTCGGAAAGCCCGCGAAGCCATTCCGGCCGCAGAAAAAATGGCTGGCGCTGATCAGTACCGGCGACAAATTCGCAGTGGCCTCCAGAGGTGACCTGTCGTTGGCCGGTTCTTGGGTCTGGCGCTGGAAAAACAACATTGATAGACGCTTCATGGCGAAATTCAATGATCTTCCCGCCATGGAAGAGAACGCCGCCCTGCCCGACACCGGCGCCGCACAAAACCCCGAGGAAGCGTCCCAGGCCATCTCCGCGGTGGCCATGCGTTGCGGTGGCTGCGGAGCCAAAGTCGGCAGTACCGTGCTGTCACGGGCCCTCGGCGAGCTGCGACCAATAGAGCGGGATGACATCCTGATTGGTCTACACGCCCCAGACGACGCCGCCGTACTCACCGTCCCACCCGGAAAGGCGGTGGTTCACACCGTCGATTTCTTTCGCGCCTTTATTGACGACCCCTATGTGTTCGGCCGGGTTGCCGCCAATCACGCCCTGGGCGACGTGTTTGCCATGGGCGCCGAAGCTCAGAGTGCCACCGCCGTAGCGACCGTGCCCTACGGCATAGAGTCCAAGGTGGAAGACGTGGTTTACCAGATGATGTCCGGCGCCGTGGAAGTGCTGAATGAAGCTGGCTGCGCGTTGGTGGGCGGCCATACGGGCGAAGGCCGGGAGCTGGCATTGGGCTTTGCGGTCAACGGGTTGATTGATCCGGATGACGTCATGAGCAAGGGCGGCCTGCGGGCCGGAGACGTTCTGCTGCTGACCAAGCCTATCGGTACCGGGACGCTCTTCGCTGCCCACGCCAAACTTGCCGCGAAAGGCCGCTGGATTGATTCTGCCCTGGCCTCAATGATGCAGTCCAACAAAGACGCGGCCCAGTGCCTGCGCCGATATGGTTCACGAGCCTGCACCGACGTAACGGGTTTTGGTTTGCTTGGCCATCTGGTTGAGATGACGCGCCCCTCTGGCGTTGATGCGGAGCTCGATCTCACGGCAATACCGATTTTGCCTGGCGCTGAGGAAACTGCAGCAGCAGGTATCCTCAGCTCCTTGCAGCCGGCCAACATTCGTCTCCGGCGTGGTATTCGAGACCAGGAAAAGTGGGTCAACCATCCTCGCTACCCATTGATCTTCGACCCGCAGACCGCCGGCGGACTGCTGGCCAGCGTGCCCGCTGACCAGGCGGATGCCTGTATCAGTGAGCTGAAAGCAATGGGCTATCCCCACACTGCCATTATAGGGCGGGTGTTGCTGCAGGATGAGAGCGGCCCCATCGAGCCCATCACACTCAGGGATTGAGACGGTCGCCTTTGGCCCTGGCCTTCTCAATCGCAGTGAGCAGGGCCGCTTGCTCAGCTTCAGGAACAAAGCAAGAGGCGAGTTCGGTGACGCGATCGGTCAGTTCCCCGAGATATTCGGGGGATTGTTCCGCCCACAGTAACACCTTCGCAAGATCAGCCTCGTCGCCTACACGGAAGTACCCCGGGTAATCTTCACCCAGTAGGCCAATATTGCCGGAGATGTCCGACGCGATAACCGGCAGCCCTGCACGACAGGCTTCGGATACGACATTAGCGCCTCCTTCCATCACCGAGCTGATAACCATGGCACGGCAACGGTTCATAAGCTGATGGGTGGACGGGCTGTCAATTTCGCCGAGCCACTGAAAACGCGGATTGGCCTCCTGTTCGGCTATGGCTCGCCGAGCCCAGTCATGGCTGTGAGCCTTGCCTGCATTCAGCACCCGGATGGTCGAACCTGGCGGCAATGTCCTCGCCGCGATTGCGGCCCTCAGAGGGTCCTTCTCCTCGCGCAGGTGTCCGATAACACAGACATCGAAATGCCTGGTATCGACGCCTGCATTACCCCCGGGCCGATCGGCGGACTGCAACACCGTCACCAGCTTTGGCACGAAACGCTCGGGAATATCCCGGCCAACACGATGGTGGAGCCCCACAAGGCAATCCGCGAGGGCCATGGAATGGAGGGTTTGCTCCGGGTAGCGGTACTGGTGGTCGTATATGTCCGTGCCCGTAAGCACAACGATTATCGGCGTTTCCGGGTTACGGTCACGGAAGCGAAGAACGGCCTCATGGCTCCTCCAGGCGTGCAGGGCAATGTACAGGTCGCAGGGCTCGTTGTTGTATTCGGTCACAACGAAAACCCGGTGTCCGGCCTGCTCAAGCAACCGGCACCATCGGTCCGCCGTGGCCCGATTACCAGCCCTGGAGCCCGGTAGCGCCGGGGTATTCAGGATGATTTTCATGAGTGTCGGTTTCCATCAAGATTTTCATTTTTTGCCGGATACCCCTAACCTGATTGGCTCATAGAATCGTATAGCTGTTCAGAGTTGCAGTAAATCACGGTATTCTGGATAGCTTCGGGCTTCCCGTCCGGACATGTGACCCCGCTAAATTCAGCTCCAGACACAAGGAAATTCAAATGGCTTTGAAATTGATACGGAAATTCGCTGTCGCCAGCTTACTGACCTTGCTCTCTTCAGCAACCGTTTCAGCCCAAACACTCGTCTTCACGGCCATTCCCGATGAAGACGAAACCAAACTGGTGGAACGTTTCAGGGGTATCGCCGATTACCTGGCAGGAGAGTTGGACGTAGATGTTCGCTATATCCCTGTCAAATCCTACGCCGCCGCGGTTTCAGCCTTCCGCAACAACCAGGTCCAGCTAGCCTGGTTCGGCGGGCTTTCCGGCGTGCAGGCCCGCGAATTGGTTCCCGGCTCTGAAGCGATTGCCCAGGGCGTGGAAGACAAAGCGTTCTACACTCATTTCATTGCCCACAAAAGTACCGGACTTGACGAGATGGAAACCCTGTCCAACGAACTCCAGGGGAAGACCTTTACCTTCGGTTCCAAGGGGTCAACCTCCGGTCGCCTGATTCCGGAGTACTATATTCGCGAATCCTTTGAGGACAGCCCCGACAACGTCTTCAGCCGTGTAGGCTTCAGTGGCAATCACACCCGCACCCTTCGTCTCGTAGAGGCGGGCACCTACGATGTTGGCGCGATCAACTTCTCAGTGTGGGACAAGGAAATGGAAAACGGCAACATTGATACCGACGCGGTGAAGGTCATCTGGACAACGCCGTCGTACCCGAACTATCAGTGGAGTGTTCGCGGCGACGTCAACGAACAGTTCGGTGAAGGTTTCCAGAAACGGCTTCAGGAAGCCCTGCTTGCGATGGACGACCCTGAATTGCTTGAAAGCTTTCCCCGTAGTGGTTTCATCCCAGTCTCCAATGACGCTTACGAGCCGATCCGGGTAGTTGGAAAGCAGATCGGAATCATCGATTAATGTCGGGATTCGATCTGTCCGGCCTGACGGCGTCTTTTGGTGGAGAGCGGGTGATTGGCCCGCTCTCCCTCAGTGTCAGGGAAGGAGAGCGCGTTGGCCTGGTAGGCCGCAGCGGCGCCGGAAAATCCACTCTGATCCGGCTTGTCTATGAGCAGGTGGAGCGTCTGGCAGCGCTGGTACCCCAGGACCTGGGACTGGTCAACGCGTTACCGGTATTCCACAACGTGTACATGGGCCGCCTCGATGCCCACGGCAACTGGTACAACATGGTTACCCTGGTTCGGCCATTCACCCGGGACAGCCGTGACGTCAAAAGCCTATTGTCGGAACTGGGGATGACCGAGAAAGCCTGGATGCCCACCGCATCGCTGTCCGGCGGACAGCGCCAGCGCGTGGCCATCGCCCGTGCCCTTTACCGGCAGTCAGGACTTTTGTTGGCGGACGAGCCTGTCTCTGCGCTGGATGGGCCGCTTGCCCACCAGGTTATGACGTTATTGAGAGAGCGCTTCAAGACCAGCGTTATCGCACTCCATGATGTCGAGCTCGCACTGGAATACTGCACCCGTATCGTGGGTATCCAGGACGGGCAGATCGCGCTGGACGAGTCGAGCGAAAAGCTCACACCGGCCGACATTGCGCCACTCTACTGACTCAACCGGCCCAGATTCCACTCCTATGCTGTCTTCGCCAACCGTAAAAACCAGCCTGATCTTTATCGCCATCGCCCTGGTAGGCCTGGTGTTTGCCGATATCGCTATCACGGCAGCCAATCCCTGGAAAGATCTTGGCCGGTTCTTCCTGGGCGTGATAACACCGGATTTTTTCAGTACCGAAGGGCTGGCAACCGCCCTGCTTCGGACGGTTGCCTTTGCCTTCGTTGGCGTCGCTCTCGGCAGTATCAGCGGCTTTCTTCTGGCACTTGTTTATCGCTGGCTGCCCGTCAGAATCCTGTGCGCGTTTGTGCGAGCGATACACGAGCTGTTCTGGGCGCTTATTTTCCTTCAATTTTTCGGCTTCCATCCGCTGACAGGCGTTCTAGCCATCGCTATCCCCTACGCCGGTATCTTCGCCAAGGTCTATTCGGAAATCCTGGAAGAAGCCGACCCGGAACCCGGTCGCCTGTTGCCGCCCCGTACAGGCGTTATTTCTGCCTTTCTGTACACCAAAATACCGGATTGCTGGGTGCAACTGCGAACCTACACCGCGTACCGGCTGGAATGCGGCTTGCGCTCCAGTGCCATCCTTGGCTTTGTTGGCTTGCCAACCCTCGGCTTCTACCTGGAATCGGCCTTTTCTCAAGGCCACTATTCCGACGCCGGCGCCATGCTGATCCTTTTCTACGTGCTGATAGCCACCATGCCGCTCTGGGTAAAGCCGAAGCTGTTGCCCGTTTATATCCTTGGCGCTCCGTTTTTTCTTGGCGAAGGTCTCCCGATTGTCTGGAGTAACGTCGGCCGGTTTTTCACCCAGGACATCGTGCCGTCACCACTGCGTGGTGAAGAAGGCTGGGCCGGCATGGGCGCGTGGCTGGGGGACATGTTCGTCAATCAGGCCATGCCGGGCATCTGGAACACGGTAATCCTCACCCAAGTGGCCCTGGTTGCAACCGGGCTCATTGCACTGCTGGCCTTCCCGTTGATATCGACTCACTTCGGCGGGCCGGTTCGCCGTACTTCGGGGCATGTCTTCCTGGTGATCATGCGTTCCACGCCGGAGTACATCCTGGCGTATATCCTTTTGCAACTATGGGGCCCGTCCATGCTGCCCGCCGTTGTTGCGCTGGCATTGCATAACGGGGGCATCATCGGCCATCTGATTGGCCGGCAGTCCAGCACCATCCGGTTACGCCCGGATGCGCCGACTGGTCTTAATCGGTATACCTACGAACTGGTGCCCAGGGTCTATCGTTCATTCCTGGCGTTCCTGTTCTACCGTTGGGAAATCATCATGCGGGAGACTGCGATCCTCGGCATACTGGGCATCTACACCCTGGGTTTCTACGTCGACAGCGCCATCCAGAACATTCAGTTTGATCGCGCGATGGTGCTGATCCTGATCACTGCATCCCTGAATATTGGTGTCGATATATTAGGCCGCTTTATCCGCAGGAAACTCGCCCTGCAGACCATGCCTACCTGCTAGCTGCCTACCGCGTCACAGTTCCATGGATTCCTGCCGCTTTTGGCCCGGCTTCCCTTCGTGCTCAGAATACATTTGGTTACACTTCAGATACCGGATGTAACAATCTCCACCAGAACACCGCTCGGCCAGGATTTGAGCAGGATTTGAGCAAGAGGGAATACCTATGATTAGCAGCTTTATTATGCTGTTCGAAGTCGGGCTGATTGCGCTGCTGCTTTTACTGGTCTTTCGCATGCTTACCCTGGCCCGGAACGATCCGTTCGTGCCGGCGCCCGTGGTGACAATGGTGGCTGGACACCAACATTCGGCCCAGCCTCCACTACCAGAGGCTCAACAGAAACGCTCCGTTGCCGCTCCGCAACCAACCCGCTCAGCTCCCTCAGACACCTGTGGATTGATCACCCAGATGCATATCCTGCTGAGTCTCCAGGACCGGGATTGCCGGGAACATGGGCTGGTTCTGGAAACCGCGCCCCATGCGGTTCGGGAATACGCCGTCGTCTGGTTGTATGGCGCTGCCTGCGCCCTGTGTGAAAAACCGCAACGGCATTCAGATGCGCTGCTTGATCTGGTCAGCAAGCTGGCCAGCCGAAAAATCGGCATACGGCAACCCGAAGCCGTCCAGGCGCTATCAACGATGACCGGCAGTTCGACCTTGTTGGCCTTTTTCAGAAGTGGTGTAAGCGGTGCAGAGCACTGGAGCGGGCATCGCTATGTTCCGCTGGAACACAGCCTCTACTCAACGGTTACGTCGAACGCCTTTATCTGACGTTTACAGGAGGACCCGCTTAACCGCGGGCTTTTGGGCGGGTAGCAGACTCTTCCAGCGTCCAGTCAACGCCGAGGTTCACGGTGTCTGTGGTATCCGGGTTATCGGCCGGGCTGCCAGCCACCTCTGGCCGGGAAAAGCACCCGTCGTCCAGACGCTCCATCGACTCCACATCCACGGAACGTACTACGTAGCTTATGCCATTGCTGATGACCCTGGTGCGATGGCTGAGCCCAAAGATGAAACGGCAATAATCCAGTTTGAGCTGAAGCAGATCCTGTTCCGCTTTCTGGATCTTTCTTAGCAGAACTTTCTGTACGCTATCACCGTAATCCATATACTCTTCCCTGGGCGATGTGTGGTGGTCTGCTGATTTTACACAATCCTGACACACTGTCATCCCATCGTCAGACGCGGCCCTTGGCTACAAACGTCAGTTTTACGGGCATCACGAAGGCGTGATCCATCCCGGCCTGAAGGTCGATCCGCCAGGTCATGTCTGGGTCGGTGGTGCAGAAAGGTGCGGTAAATCGCGCTTCCCAGAGCTGGCCCTCACCATCGGGCGACATCCCCGCCTTGGTCATGGGAACCGGATACTCCCCCAGGTACATGGACTCGCCCCGCAGCACAGCCAGCATCCGGGGCTGATTCCCGTTGGTCTTTACCGTTAAATGGTATTCCGTGCCCTGGGCCTGAACACCGCTTTTTTGCAACCGCGCATGCCAGCTCTTGCCCTTTTGTGCCCAGTGGCACGTAGTATTGAGGAGATCGCACTCAACCGCGCCCTGATCGGCCTCGGCGACATCTTCAGACATCAACCAACGCGGGCCAAAAATACCCAGCGCAACGACGCCAGCAATGGCAAGCACAGCAACAAGCGCTTTCAACACATCCACTCCTCCACGGTTAAGCGGGCATTATGGGGATAATCGCTAACAAGGCAAAGCTTTCTAAATCATCACCGGTCATGAGAAAATACCGCGCTTTGATTCACCACCAACAGGACAAGCCAGTGCAACCGGACATCTCCGTCAAGCACCTCAACAAAGTCTATGCGGATGGTTTCAGGGCCCTCAACGACATCAACCTCGACATCGAACGGGGAGAGATCTTCGCCCTGCTCGGCCCGAATGGCGCCGGCAAGACCACGCTGATCAGCATTATCTGTGGCATTGTGAACCTCTCCGATGGCGAAGTGAACGCCGCCGGCTACGACATCGTGAAGGATTATCGCAAAGCCCGGGAGAGCATCGGCCTGGTTCCCCAGGAGCTCAACACCGACGCCTTCGAGACCGTTTGGGACGCTGTCTCCTTCAGCCGGGGCCTGTTCGGCAAGGCGCCTGCACCGGACCATATTGAGAAAGTCCTGAAAGATCTGTCGCTGTGGGACAAACGCAATAATCGCATCATGTCCCTGTCTGGCGGCATGAAGCGTCGCGTGATGATCGCCAAGGCGTTGTCCCACGAACCCCGCATCCTCTTCCTTGATGAGCCCACCGCCGGTGTAGACGTGGAGCTGCGCCGGGACATGTGGGAAATGGTGCGCAAGCTGCGGGAAAATGGCGTCACCATCATCCTCACCACCCACTACATCGAAGAAGCCGAGGAGATGGCTGACCGCATCGGCGTTATCCGCCAAGGTGAGATCATCCTGGTTGAAGACAAGTCCCGGCTGATGAGCAAACTGGGCAAGAAAGAGCTTCGCCTGCACCTGCAGAACCCGCTGGAGAAAATCCCCGGTGAACTCACGCTGGAGCCGGTGGACCTTTCCGATGATGGCTACGAGCTGATCTACACCTTCGACTCACAACAGGAGCAGGCTGGCGTAGCGCGCCTGCTGCGAACCCTGGGCGACCTGGGCATCGAATACCGGGATCTTCAGACCAGGGAAAGCTCCCTGGAAGAGATTTTTGTTGGCCTGGTGCATGAATAAAACCAACCGGTATGCGGGAGTAACGCAATGAACCTTTACGGTGTCCGAGCAATCTACAACTTTGAAATGGCCCGCATGCGCCGCACCCTGATGCAGAGTGTCGCCTCGCCGGTAATCTCCACCTCTCTGTACTTCGTGGTGTTTGGCTCCGCCATTGGCAGCCGCATGGGCGACATCGACAACATCAGCTACGGTGCCTACATCATTCCGGGCCTGGTAATGCTGTCGCTGCTGATGCAAAGCATTTCCAATGCCTCGTTTGGTATCTACATGCCGAAGTTCTCCGGCACGATTTACGAGCTCCTGTCGGCACCGGTCTCCTATCTGGAGGTCGTTCTCGGCTACGTCGGTGCCGCCGCCACCAAGTCGGTCATACTTGGCGTCATCATATTGCTTACCGCCAAACTGTTTGTGGACTACGACGTGCTGCACCCCTTCTGGATGTTCGCCTTCCTGGTGCTTACCTCCATCACCTTCAGCCTGTTCGGTTTCATAATCGGCATCTGGGCGGACGGGTTTGAAAAACTGCAGATTGTTCCGCTGATGATCGTGACACCACTGGTGTTTCTCGGGGGCACGTTCTACTCCATCGAAATGCTGCCGGAGATCTGGCAGACCATCAGCCTCTTCAACCCTGTGGTGTACCTGATCAGCGGCTTCCGCTGGGCGTTCTACGGCGTGTCTGACGTGCATGTGGGCATCAGTGTGGGTATGACACTGCTGTTCCTGACGTCGTGCATGGTCGCGGTGTGGTGGATCTTCAAGACCGGCTACCGGCTGCGTTCGTGAGAGCCCTGCTGGTTTGCCTGGCGCTGCTGTTCTCCGGTTGCCTGGCAGCACTCCCGGACAATGACGACCTGCCGGTGGAGAAGGCATGCCTGATCTCCGCCGGGCAGGCGGTGCCCATTACCGTTGAAGTGGCACGCACGCCGGCCGAACGCAGCCGCGGGCTGATGGACAGGAAGAGACTGGCCCCAAACGCCGGCATGCTGTTCGTCTATAACAACCAGCGCCGTGCCGACCACGGCTTCTGGATGTACCGAACGCTGATTCCACTGGATATTGCCTATCTGGACCGTGACGGCACCATCGGTGCCATTCGCCCTATGGTGCCCTGCCCATCGGACCAGGGCCGGGACTGTCCAACCTATGAGGCCGGCGTCCCGTTTTATCGGGCCCTGGAAATGAACCTGGGCTATTTCGAAAGCCAGGGGATTGGCGTGGGAGATCGGCTCTCCCTGAATGCATCAGACTGCCGTTAGCCGCCCTACTCGTCTTTCCATTCCGGTTTGCGCTTGTCCAGAAACGCACAGATGCCTTCGTGGGCGTCTGCAGCCTGCAGGTTCTTTGCCATCACTTCCGACGTAAAGTCGTAGGCCTCGGTCAGCCCCATCTCCAGTTGTTGATAGAACGCCTCCTTGCCAATCTTCAGGGTATGGCCGGATTTGCCGGCAATGGTCGCGGCCAGGCGGTAGACGGTTTCGTCAAGAACCTGCTCATCCACCACACGGTTGACCAGCCCAATCTGTTCCGCCTTCAGCGCACCGACCATCTCACCGGTCAACAGCATTTCCATGGCCTGCTTGCGGGATACGTTGCGGGACAACGCCACCATGGGCGTGGAGCAAAACAGGCCAATATTCACGCCCGGCGTGGCAAAACGCGCGGTATCCGCTGCCACCGCCAGATCGCAACTGGCCACCAGCTGGCAACCGGCAGCGGTCGCCACGCCAGCCACACGGGCAATCACCGGTTTTGGCAGGTTCACAATCTGCTGCATCACCTTGCTGCACTGGTTGAACAGTTTCAGTTGGAACTCATGGCTGTCGAGCTGCTCGCGGATTTCCCGCAGGTCGTGCCCGGCGCAGAACACCTGCCCTGCAGCCGCGATGACCACCACCCGCGTGTCCACGTCATCCGCAACAGATTCCAGTTCGGCGGAAAGCGCTTCCAGCATCGCCATGGACAGGCTGTTTCGGCGCTCCGGCTGGTTCAGCGTCAGTGTGGTGATTCCGTTTTCGGAGTATTTCTTTACCAACACCTCGGTTTGCTCGGTCATCATGCCCCCTACTTCGTTTTCCTGATGTATCCTTTATCCCATGAGAGATACAAAGAAACAACGCCGGGAACTGGAAAAGCAACTCACCGAAGCCTCCTCCTACAAGCACTGGCTCGCCACCGCCACAAACCTGGATGAACTGGCAGGAACACTGGCGTGGCGGGAAGAGGATGGCTGCGAACTGCTCCACGAAGCCCTGATTCGCGACCACATCACGGCCATGAAACGCTGCCGCGACAAAGGCGATACCCGAGCGCTGACGCGGGTACTGCAGGAAAGCCTTTATCGCCACCTGGGTGAGATTGGCAACCCTGACCTCTACGCCATCGCCTGGAGCGGCACCAAAGTTCTGGTCAGTGAGTTCCTTGATGAAGTGGAACGTTCCATGAACTTCCTCTGCGACAACCCCATGCCGGGCGTATCCGACCAGCAAAAGCTGCGCCTGTTCCGGGATGCTGAACGAGTGTATGGCCGCCCGGCCCTTATGTTGAGCGGTGGCGCCGCCTTCGGGATCTATCATATTGGTGTCACCCGCGCACTTTGGCAGGAAGGCCTGCTTCCCGACGTGATTGCCGGCTCCAGCATGGGGGCGATTGTCGCCGGCGCCATCTGTACCCGCAACAATCGCGAGCTCGAACGCTTTTTCAACGAACCCGGGGAGATCCACCTGGATGCCTTTCGCTGGCTCGAACCCAAACGCATCTGGCGAAAGCGTCATGCCATGGACCAGTTCCAGCTGCTCCACCACATTCGCACCAACATCGGCCGTACCAGCTTTCAGGAAGCGGCTGAACGAAGTGGCCGCACCCTGAATATCTCCGTATCGCCGACCCGCACTCGCCAGAAACCCCGCCTGCTGAACAATCTGGCTTCACCGGAGGTGCTGGTGGATTCCGCCATCCTGGCATCCTGTGCTGTGCCTGGCATCTATCCGCCGGTAACGCTCCAGGCCAGGGACAAGGATAGGGGTGACAACGGGGGCAAGCCCTATATGCCCACGGAGCGCTGGATCGACGGCAGCGTTCATGGCGACCTGCCGCTGATGCGCATGGCGCGGCTGCACAACGTTAATCGCACCATTGTCAGCCAGGCGAATCCCCACGTGTTGCCCTTTATCAGCCATCACCACCAGCGCGGCCCGGGCGCCTCTGCCAAACAGGCTGCCGCATCGCTGATGCACGCCCAGGTAGCGACAACGCTTCAGCTCACCCGCAACAACTGGTCATCAACGGTACTGCGGCCTTTACTGGAGCAAGCTCATGCCATGGCCACGCAGACCTATCTGGGGGACATCAACATACAGTTCCCGTTCAAGCCGCTGCTGTATCGCAAGATATTGTCCAACCCCAACAAGGAAGACCTGGAAATGTTCATCCGGCTTGGAGAACAGGCTACCTGGCCGAGAATGGCCATGATTCGAGATCAGACACGCATCAGCCGTACCTTCAGCGACTGCATCACCCGGCTTGAGAGAGCCTGCGCCGCCAACGACAACGCAGCGGAGTAGCGGCTTGCAGACAACCCGACTCAAAGGCCTGACCATTGCCGCACTGGGTGTGCTGTTCATCGTGCCGGACGCCCTTCTGGTGAAAATCACCTCCGTGGAGCCGGTGGTGTTTCTGTTCTGGCGCGGGCTGCTGCTTGCGTTCAGCTTTCTGGTGATCAGTTCGGTACGCTATCGCGCCCGCCTGGGGACGGAGATCCGTCGATGCGGCTGGAAAGGGGTGTTCTGCGCGGTCGCCTTCGGGTTAAGCCAGCTGGGTTTTGTGATGGGCATGAAGAACACCGCCGCTGGCAACGTACTGGTCATCCTCAACACCTCACCGGTCATTGCCGCACTCATCGCCTGGCTGGTCTGGAAAGAAGCCCTGCCGTGGCGAACCTGGGTGGTCATCCTCGTCTGCGTGGCGGGCGCCACCCTGATGGCCCTGGGCGAATGGGGCCGTGGTGACCCGTTAGGGCTGATCATGGCGGGCGTTGCGGCGACCGCTCTGGCGCTGAATCTCAACGTGGCACGCTCAAAGCCGGACAGCGATATGAGCCTTGTACTGATGTTCGGCGCGCTGCTCGTTGCCGGCGCAGCAGCCCTGGCGGGCGGCGCAGTGATGCTCTCACCCAGGGATGCCGTATTCATCGCCCTGCTCTGCCTGTTCTTCCTGCCGGTGGCCTGCGTGCTCATCCAGATTGGCCCACGCTACATACCGGCCGCAGAAGTCAGCCTGATGCTGTTGCTGGAAACCATACTGGGCTCTTTTCTGGTGTGGCTGTTCCTCGGCGAGGTTCCCACCACCCTGAGCCTGATCGGCGGCGCCATTGTCTTCTCCGCACTGATGATCCATGGCTGGATAGAGGTGAAACGGTATCGGCAACCCCGTTTGGCTTGACACATCCGTTGATGTACGGACATTCCCATCCGATTTGTAAGCCACCCAAGACGCAGGGCGGCAAAAACTGGATAATGGCCCTCCGGCTTTTGAAAGCCCGCTCAATTCTGCAAACCCGGTACGCTGTTCATGGAAATCAAAGTTAATTTTCTCGAAAACCTCAGGCTTGAAGCCAAGTTTGACGATTTCACCGTGGTCACGGACCAGCCCATTCGCTACAAAGGCGACGGCTCGGCCCCCAGCCCGTTCGATTATTTCCTGGCGTCATCGGCGCTCTGTGCGGCGTACTTTGTGCGGGTTTACTGCAAGGCGCGGGACATTCCCACGGAAAACATCCGCCTGTCGCAGAACAACATTGTCGACCCGGAAAACCGCTACAACCAGATTTTCAGAATTGAGGTGGAACTGCCGGAAAACATTTCCGACAAGGACCGCCAGGGCATCCTGCGCTCGATTGACCGCTGCACCGTGAAAAAAGTGGTACAGACCGGCCCCGAGTTCCAGATTGAAACCGTCGAAAACCTCGACGAAGACGCCCAGGCCCTGCTGATGGCCCCGGAAGGTGACACCAGCACCTACATCGAGGGCAAGGACCTCCCGCTGGAACAGACCATCGCCAACATGAGCGGCATACTGGCGGACTTGGGCATGAAGATCGAAATCGCCTCCTGGCGCAACATCGTGCCCCACGTGTGGTCGCTGCACATTCGCGATGCCGCCTCCCCGATGTGCTTCACCAACGGCAAGGGTGCTACCAAGGAAAGCGCTCTATGCTCGGCATTGGGTGAATTCATCGAACGCCTGAGCTGCAATTTCTTCTACAACGACCAGTTCTTCGGCGAAGACATCGCCAACAGCGATTTCGTCCACTACCCCAACGAAAAATGGTTCAAGCCAGGGCCGGACGACGAGCTGCCCGACGGCATCCTAGATGACCACTGTCTGGCCATCTACAACCCGGAAGGCGAACTCTGCGGGTCCAACCTGATCGACACCAATTCTGGCAAGACCGAACGGGGCATCGTGTCGTTACCGTTCGTACGCCAGTCCGACGGCGAAACGGTGTATTTCCCCTCCAACCTGATCGAGAACCTGTTCCTCAGCAACGGCATGAGCGCGGGCAACACCTTGCCAGAAGCCCAGGTACAGTGTCTGTCTGAAATCTTCGAGCGCGCCGTCAAGAAGCAGATCATTGAAGAGGAAATGGCGCTGCCGGACGTGCCCCAGAGTGTGCTGGATAAATACCCGCACATTGTTGAGGGCATCAATGCTCTGGAAGCACAGGGCTTCCCGATCCTGGTGAAAGATGCCTCCCTGGGCGGCCAATTCCCGGTTATGTGCGTGACGCTGATGAACCCGCGAAACGGCGGCGTGTTCGCCTCTTTCGGCGCGCATCCGAGTTTCGAGGTGGCGCTGGAACGCAGCCTGACCGAGCTGCTGCAGGGCCGCAGCTTTGAAAACCTCAACGACGTACCGGCGCCCACCTTTAGCACCCAGGCGGTGACGGAGCCCAACAACTTTGTTGAGCACTTTATCGATTCCACGGGCTTGGTGTCCTGGCGGTTCTTCAGCGCCAAATCCGACCTGGAGTTCTGCGAATGGAACTTCTCCGGCACCAACGAAGAAGAAGCCAGCACCCTGTTCGGCATTCTGGAAGACCTTGGTAAAGAAGTGTACGTGGCGACCCATGAAGACCTGGGCGCGCCGGTATGCCGCATCCTGGTACCCGGCTATTCCGAGGTCTACCCCGTAGAGGATCTGGTGTGGGACAACACCAACATGGCGCTGGACTACCGCGAAGATATCCTCAACCTCCACGCCCTCAGCGATGATCAGTTGGCCGACCTGGCCGAGCGCCTGGAAGCCAGCCAGCTCGACAACTACATGACCATCATCAGCCTGATTGGCATCGAGTTCGACGAGAACACAATTTGGGGCCAACTCACCATTCTGGAACTGAAACTGCTGATCTGCCTGGCCCTGCAATGGCACGAAGAAGCCCAGGAATTTGTCGACATGTTCCTGCAGTTCAACGACAACACCGTAGAGCGCAACCTGTTCTACCGTGCCGTTAACACCGTTCTGGAAATAACCCTGAGTGACGAACTTGAACTGCCCGACTACCTGCCCAATCTGCAGCGCATGTTCGGCGAAGACACCATGGCCGCCGTGGTTGGCTCAGTCAGCGGCGAAGTACGCTTCCATGGCCTGACACCCACAAGCATGCAGCTGGAAGGTCTGGAGAAGCATCAGCGGTTGGTTGATAGCTATAAGAAGTTACATGCTGCCCGCGCCGTGAAGGCCGGCTTGAGACAAGCCGAATAATATTCACAGGATTGAACCCCCGAAGGCATGGAAGCCTTCGGGCAATGGCTCACCCCAGAAAAGTAATCCTGCAGCCTCAGTGGATCAGCTACAGGTCGCCGTGAACTCTCCCCACAAACCGCCCCTGCATTCGTGAAATTACTTGAAGTGACCTGTCGTCGCCGAAAACAACCGGGATGAAGCTGGCTCTATTGTTCTTACAGACCATAGACAAACACCCATTAATTCTCTATTGGTATATAGTTATAACTTTTTGGCGCTAGTATGTCGGCATGACTTCTCCTTACCTGCCTGGCAGTTAACCTGATCGACACGTCAGCATTCGATAGGCTAGAGGCAATAAACGCCCTTGTTGCAGGGGAAAGCGCAATAACCAGATTTCTAAGAAATCTAAAGGAGACGAACTGTGAACACGATGGCAAATCTCTCCGGATTGGCTGGCGGTGTATTTATCGGTCTGTCGGCCGTGTTGCTGATGGCAACCATCGGGCGCATCGCCGGGATAAGCGGTATTGTTTCTGGCTTATTGTTGGAGCGTCCTACTGGTGATTCCGCCTGGCGATTGGCCTTTTTGCTCGGCCTGGTCAGCGGGCCGCTCGCCCTGGTGATCCTGAAACTTGATCTGGGCAATGTCGCGGCAGAGCCCGACGCGATCATTGGTGCGCCTGCGGGTGATGTAGGGTTGATGCTCCTGGCGGGGCTACTGGTCGGAATTGGCACAGGAATCGGTGGTGGCTGCACCAGTGGCCACGGTGTCTGCGGCTTGGCGCGCTTGTCCCACCGGTCACTGATCGCAACCCTGACCTTTCTTCTGGTCGCCATGGCCACGGTTTACTTGGTTCGTCACCAGATAGGAGGTGGTGTATGAAAGTAATCATAGGCTACCTTGCCGGACTACTGTTCGGTCTTGGTTTGGCGATTGGAGGCATGACCGACCCCGCTCGGGTACTGAATTTTCTCGATGTTTCCGGCGCCTGGGATCCAACCTTACTATTCGTCCTGGGCGGTGCGGTGGTTACCACCTTTATTGGCTATCAGCTGGCTTTTAAACGATCGAATCCGTTGTTCACGGAGAAATTTCAATTGCCCACACGCCGTGATCTGGACGGGCGACTGATGGGCGGTGCAGCGCTGTTCGGTATCGGCTGGGGATTATCAGGATATTGTCCGGGGCCAGCCTTCGCCTCCATGGCGGGTTTAACCACTCCCCTGGCTGCCATGCTGGTGGCGATGGTGGCCGGCTGGTGGCTCGCAAGGCGCTTTTCCACCCAATAAACAGATCGGCGTAAAGCCAATTCGGCTTCTTGCTTTTGAATTGGTGCCCGGAGCCGGAATCGAACCGGCACGACCGTGAGGTCGAGAGATTTTAAGTACCTCGATTGCCCGATGAATCAATATGGCGAACCCTCTGACGGAAAGCTGTTCGGCCTTTACGCTCATGGAAGGTATTGGCTAACGCGGTTTTTCAGGTGGGAAGTTCAGCGCCCCAAGCAAACCAGGGAATTGCACGACACATCTAACGATGCCTGGCTAGAGCGCCTTTCGCGACTCACCCAGATTCGGGAAGTGACACAAGCCGAAATCGACGCGTTGCCTGCCGATACCGCTTACACCTGGGAGAAACTGAACAGTGAGATTCACCCGCCACCTTGGAGTTCTGTCAATAACTGTACTCCAGAGCATTTTTTCAACACGATATAAGCTTTCAACATACTTTTAAGTGCGGGTCTCCATTACTTACAACCTCTGTGATACTAAATCACGCTTCAGACTGATAAGGTCCCGAAAACTAGGAGCTATGAAAAGGCAATTATTCAGCTCCCTCCCAGACCTCTAGGGGCTGGAGTAACGGCTCACCTTCGCCACCGACCATCCAGGTAGGCACTAGATCGGGCTCAGTAAACCAGACACTATCTTTCCCACAATTAGGAAGCCACGGCCCTACATGCCTCTTGAGCACCCCGGAAAACTCGTGCTGAGACCAAGGACGGAGGTGATACCCGCCAAATACATCTGTATAGGTGGTAGATCCTTTAGCATCCTGCTTTGAACTTACATATCTTATCGGCGAATGAAGCAAATAGGATTGATAACTAACCTTGGCATACAGTTCGCTGAACTGAATCGGGTGTAGCTTCGCGCCGTTGACCTTTTTCAGATATTGCCCGATAGTCTCAGCATTAATGGAGCCATCCTCGAAAGCTACAATCACCCCGATCCCTCCCATTCGTATTCCAGCGGTCATATAGTGGAAACTATCACCAAACCAGAAATCTCGGCGCGCGCCTAGATCATGCAAATTGCACAGAAGAACTGAATAAGGCGCTCGATCTCCGAATTGGTGGAGTTTTCTTATTCCTTGGAGAAATAGGTGCAGGCTAGAAAAGGAACTCAAGGTTTTAGGGGAAATGATTGGAACTGATGAACTCCTTGAACGATCCGCTTTCAGTCCGATCTCCTTTCTTAGAATCCCATAGAATAGTTTTCCTAGCCAAAGATACCAGTGCGAATCACTTAGACTGGAGCAAGCTTCATAGCCTTCTGAAACTGCTTTCGAAATTTTAGTTTCGAGGTCTGCAAGGTCTTCATTGTTGCACCTAGCGCAACAGGGAATCGTAAGAGTTCTATAAGGAATAGAGGTTCTATTCAGAAGAACAAGATTTTTGCTCCAGAGGTTATATCTTTTTTGCAGCCATTTAGGAAAAACGTGTTCCTGTGTTATTTCACCAACCTCTAACCCGCAAAGGAAACAAGAATTTCCATCTATTGTTATCTCGCTAAAACCCATAGAATTCTTCTCTCATTTCAAATACGTTTAATCTTAATTTACAAATGATAAACTATTTAACTGAGAAATTAATATATCATGCTATTATAGCTTCTTTAGATCCATCGACTCATTTATGAACCTTCCCTTCTCATCAAATAAAAAATGGTAGTTACCACTCAGGACGTTTTCCTTTGTGAACTTAAGGTCTCCCGATTCCACTACCTCCATATACTCTGAAACATTAGAGAAAATAATCTCTCCTAGCTCTTCTCGGGAGTGCGAATTTATCTCCATTTTCTCAGGTAGATCAGCGCAGATAAAAAACTCTCCACGGATGGCCTTAGTATAATATCTTGGACGCCATTTCAGCTTCAAATTCAGTAGGGTAAGATGAGAAATAACTTCTCGTAACTGTAAGGGAGATAAGGCGCCGGTCAATCGTTTAGAATGATCGGAAAAAAAATTCGATGCCGCACATGAGTCGTCAAGAACCGCTAAAAACGCAACCTCTCCTACTCTAAGAAGAATAGTGTTGGCGGCATACACGTCACGATAATCGAAGTTTTCTATGTGTTCGGCAGTTTTTGCTGGGAGCACTAGAAGGGTCCCAAAGCATTCCGGCTGGATGTGAACTCCTCCCTGAATTGCGCGAACCATGCAATGAATATGGTGAAGGAACCCCCAGTTATAATCGTCGGATATCTTCTCTGTACCTTTTCGTCTATCCAAGTGTTTGTGTAGGGAACTGTCCTTCAGGTGAGTCTTGAAAAAAACCAGGGAAAGCCAAAGGAATACATTCCAATATCCACCATTAACAATGAATTTATTAACCGATTCGAGGCCGCCATCAACCGCTTCCCTTATACCCTCCTCAATCTCTCGCCCTAAGAATGAGTTGCATGACACACAGCAAGGAACGGTATACCTGCTATATTTTATTTTTTCATTATTCGGCAACGTTATTTTTTGATCAAACCAATCTAGCTTCCTTAAAATCCATCTTGGTATTACGTGCTCATCATTAAACTCCACCTTATCGGGAGACGCACCGCACATGAAGCAATGAACTCCTTCGCATATATCGGAGACAAACCTTTCCATGCTGAAAAAAATAACATTCCCTTCCGAATCTTCTATAGATCCATCGCGCTGCCTAAAGAACTTCTTCAAAACATTCTCCTCATCCTTGGATCACCCTCTCTATTCTAAGAGGTTATATTAATATGTTAACGCACCATTTAGCGCCATTTCCAAACTTGGACGGTTAATTATCCGATAAATTTAAAGTAGCTTATTTAAAATAATAAAAATCGTTTTCGATTTTTCCATTTTTAACCGCTCCAGCATTTTCAATGACCTTCAGGTTTAAGCCATCAAGTATCCACATTAGCAACGTCTCAGAGTTACCTTATCACAAGGTTAGCCCATTCGATTGGTGGGCTTCATTCAGAAGTATCTCAGTTTCAGCGCTGCTGTAGATTTCTAGGTAGGAATTTTGGCACCTAAACGTACCGGCCGAGAAAAACCAAAAACTGAAAGCCATAGGAGCGGCAAAGCGATGCAGGTCTATACTTGCGGCCAAATGTCCATGGGGAGAGGATTTTTCTTGGAGTCAGGTGGAAGTATTTTCTGTCTACATTACGTCTACATATTGAAAAGGACAAATTCTTAGAATTGTAAATAAATCTATAACCTATTGATTATATTGGTGCCCGGAGCCGGAATCGAACCGGCACGACCTAACGGTCGAGAGATTTTAAGTCTCTTGTGTCTACCTATTCCACCATCCGGGCATTCGGAGGGGGCTGTGAGGAGCTTTTGAGGGGCAGGATTGTATAAGGCCGCGCCCGGTAACGCAATTGGGATTGCGGTGGAGGTGTTTTTAGCTAGGTTGCTGAGGCTTCCGCGCCCTGCCCTTGTAGATATAACCAGCGAATTTCGGGGCCTTGGGCACGTATAGGTTTTCCAATTCGGTGATCTCAAACCCCGCTTCCCGAATCAGTTCCGCAATCGGTCGGTTGAGATGGCAACCACCGGCGATTTTCTTCCAGCCTGGGGTGATGCGGTGTTGCCATTTGCACACGCCCTCGTCCGGCGATTCTCCGTGTTCCAGGAATAGCAATTCGCCGTCGGGCTTGAGTACCCGCTTCATTTGATCCAGCGCGGCTCGCCAATCGGGGATGGTGCATAGGGTGAACGTAAGCAGTACCGTGTCGACGCTGTTGTCTGGTAGCGGAATTTGCTCGCCCGGTAGGTCCAGCCATTCCACGGCAACGCTGGATTTGGCCAGGTTGGCCTGTGCCTTTCGCCGCATGCCTTCGGACGGCTCCAGGCCGTAGACGAGGCTAACGGTATCCGGGTTGTAGAACTCCAGATTAATGCCCGAGCCCATACCCACTTCCAGCACAGTGCCGTTTGCCTTCGGCACCACTTGGCTGCGCAGCTTCATTACCTGCCCTACTGAGCAGGAGTAATCGATCAGGTGTGGCAGTACTCGCTCGTCGTAGAAACCCATGGAGCCTTCCTATACTTGTTTTAAATCAAGGGGTGCGACATTCTGTCCCTTGGTTTTCCCTGTGCTACGGGTAGCATGGCTACTATCTGCCGGTAAAACAACACTACAATCCAGCCAAGGCAGCGGCCAAGCGGGCGCCAAGCTCGTTTATTCTGTTCACTGTAGTGTCCGGAGGTTCCGCATGGAACTTGATCCCGTCCTTCTGTCGCGAATCCAGTTTGCGTTCGTGGTGTCCTTCCACGCTATCTTTCCGGTGTTTACCATCGGGCTTGCGTCCTACATTGCAGTGCTCGAGGGCCTGGCATTTAAAACCAACAACCCTTCCTGGGCAAAACTCTCTGCCTTTTGGACCAAGGTGTTCGCGGTGGTGTTTGGCATGGGCGTGGTGTCGGGCATTGTGATGTCCTTCCAGTTCGGCACCAACTGGAGCAACTTTGCCCAAGCGTCCGCCAACTTCCTGGGGCCGATGCTGAGTTATGAAGTGGTTACCGCCTTTTTCCTCGAAGCGGCGTTCCTGGGTGTGCTGCTGTTCGGGCGCGACAAGGTACCTGCCGGGGTTCATCTTTTTGCGGCTGTGATGGTGGCCACGGGCACCTTTATATCATCGTTCTGGATCCTGTCAGCCAATAGCTGGATGCATACCCCCGCCGGTACGGAATTCAGGGATGGGGTGTTCTTTGTCACCTCCTGGAGCGAGGCGATATTCAATCCATCCTTTCCTTATCGCTTTTCCCACATGGTGGTGGCCTCGTTCCTGACTGGCTCGTTCGTGGTAGCGGGTGTCAGTGCCTGGTATCTGCTTCGCAAACGTGAGGTTGAGGCGAACCGACGCGCGTTGTCCATGAGCCTGTGGCTGATTCTGGTTCTTGCCCCCACCCAGGCGGTTATCGGGGATTTCCATGGCCTGAACACGCTGGAACACCAGCCCATGAAGGTCGCCGCCATGGAAGGCAACTGGGAAACCTCGCGTAATGTGCCGCTGCTGTTGTTCGCGATTCCCGATCAGGAAAACCAGACCAACCGGTACGAGGTAGCCATTCCCAGCCTGGCCAGCCTGATCCTCACCCATGAGTGGGACGGCGAAGTGCCCGGGCTGAACGAAGTCACGGTGGACGAGCAGCCGCCGGTCGCAATCGTGTTCTGGTCATTCCGGGTGATGGTTGGCCTGGGCATGCTGATGATCCTCTTTGGCCTGGCCGGCCTGGTATTGCGGGCCGGTGGCCGATACTGGCAAACCCCCTGGTTCCTGCAAGGGTTGCGTTTTATGAGCCTGACACCCTTTGTGGCGGTACTGGCCGGCTGGTTTGTCACGGAAATTGGCCGCGCGCCCTGGCTGGTGTATGGGCTGATGAACCAGAGCGAGTCGGTTACGCCGTCATTAACCGGCGGTATGGCGCTGTTCTCACTGATTGGCTACATCGTGGTCTATGCTTTGGTGTTCAGTTCCGGTGTCTATTACCTGATGCGGGTGCTGTACGTGGGCATGGAAGACGAAGACGCAGAGGAAGGCCATGAAGCCGAACGGCCGAAACGTCCCTTCTCGGCCACCCATGTGCCGTTTGAGATTGATGATAACGGTCGTCAAAAGCCACTGAACCAGGGAGGCCACTGATTATGGAACTGTTCGATCTGGCCCTGATCTGGGCGTTTATTATCGGTTTCGGCATTATTATGTATGTGCTGATGGACGGGTTTGACCTGGGCATTGGCATTCTCTTCCCCTTCGCGCCGAAAGAAGAAGACCGGGACACCATGATGAACACGGTGGCACCGGTCTGGGATGGCAACGAAACCTGGCTGGTGCTTGGCGGGGCGGGCCTGTTGGCGGCGTTTCCACTAGTTTACTCCACCATTCTGCCGGCGCTGTACATTGGTGTATTCCTGCTGCTGGCCGGCCTGATCTTTCGCGGGGTGGCGTTTGAGTTCCGCTTCAAGGCCAGAACCTCGCGCTATCTCTGGAACTGGGCCTTCGCCGGTGGCTCCACGGTGGCTTCGTTTGCCCAGGGCGCCGTGGTGGGTGCCTATATCCAGGGCTTTGAGATTACCAACCGGGTCTATACCGGCGGTGCGCTGGATTGGCTGACCCCTTTCACGGTGCTGACCGGTTTCGGTCTGATGGCCGGCTATGCGTTGCTGGGCTCCACCTGGCTGATCATGAAAACCGAGGGCCGCCTGCAGGACTGGGCGTATCGGATCACCATTCCGCTGCTGATCGGTGTGTTGGTCGTGTTCGCGATGATCAGCGTCTGGACGCCGTTTGTGGATGAAGCGGTGAAAAACCGCTGGTTCTCCAATCTGAGCATTATCTGGATATTACCCGTGCTCGCCCTGCTCTGTGCATTTCAGATCTTCCGGTCAGTTCGGAACCGGTTTGAAGGCATGCCGTTTGTCGCCACGGTGGGGCTGTTCATCTTTACCTACCTGGGCTTGATCGTCAGCCGCTGGCCCTATGTGGTGCCGCCGGAATACACGCTCTGGGACGCCTCCTCCGCGTACGGCTCACAGTTGTTCCTGCTGCTGGGGCTGCTGTTCGTGATTCCCATTGTGCTGGTCTACACCGCCTGGACCTATTGGGTGTTCCGGGGCAAGGTACGGGCTGGCGAGGGATACCACTAGGTGGCTGAACAAGCCGAGTCAAAGCGTTGGCTGGGGGCACTTGCCGCCCACAGCCGGCGGCTGATCCTGGCGACGGTATCGGCTGGCGTTGTGGTGGCCCTTGCCACCATCGCGCAAATGGCGTTCCTGGCGGGCATTGTTCATCAGGGTATTGTGGATGAGATACCAGTGGCGGAACTGTCACTGCTGTTCACCGGTGCCATTATCGCGATATTGATCCGCGGTGTGGCTCAGGGGTTACAGGCCCGCTACGCAGCCCGCTGCAGCCGTGAGGTGCGTAGCGAGGTTCGCCATAGTATCAACCGGTGCTGGCAGGCCAGCGGGCCGGTTTCGATGAGCCAGACCTCCGCCGGCACCCTGGCGCGGGAATGGCTTGACCACACCGATGCCCTGCATGGATATTTCGCCCGTTTCCTGCCCCAGATGATGCTCGCGGTGGTGGTGCCGCTGATGATCCTGGTGGTGGTATTTTCACTGGACTGGCTCGCGGGGATCTTCCTCCTGCTGTCCGCCCCATTGATACCATTGTTCATGGCACTGGTCGGGATGGGTGCCGCAAAGCTCAACCAGCAGCATTTCCAGACCATCGGTCGTTTGTCCGGCCAGTTTCTGGATAAGGTTCGGGGATTGACCACCCTGCAGTTGTTCGGCCAGACCGCTCCTGCCGCAGAAACCCTGCGCAAGCGATCTGACGAATACCGCCGCATCACCATGAAAACCCTGAAGATTGCGTTCCTGTCCTCAGCGGTGTTGGAGTTCTTCTCCTCCGTGGCCATTGCCGTCGTGGCCATTTACATCGGCTTCGGGTTGCTGGGGTACATCACCTTTGGACCGTCCAGCGACCTGACACTGTTCTCCGGGTTGTTGATCCTGCTGCTTGCCCCGGAGTTCTTCCAGCCTCTGCGATTGTTGTCCCAGCATTATCATGATCGCGCTGCGGCGATGGGTGCCAGTTCTGAAATCGTCGATCGGTTGCAGGGTGTTGAGAAACCACAACCGCAGGAAGAGCCCCGTCACCAGCCGGAATCTCCCGATATTGTGGCCATTCGTGACGTCGCTCTTGCCTACGATGCCGCCAGACCGGTGTTGGACGGCGTGTCTCTGGTGATCAACAAAGGCGATGTCATCGCCCTCACCGGGCCTTCTGGTGGCGGTAAAACCTCGCTCTTGCATCTGCTGGCCGGTTTTATGCGACCAGACCGGGGGCGTATTTCAGTGTTTGGAGAACGTGCCGGCGACGAGGCCTTTGGCTGGCTGGGTCAGTCCCCCTTCCTGGTGCATGGTACCTGGGCCGACAACCTGCGCCTGACCACGCCGGACGCGACCGACATCGCCATAGAAACCGCCTTGCATCACGTTGGCCTGGAAAGCCTGATAAAAGGTCGGGAACGGGGAATCTACAGCGCCATTACCGAAGACGGCCAGGGGCTCTCTGGCGGGCAGGCACGCCGCTTGAGCCTGGCGCGGGTATTTGTGGCCAGTTACGACCTGATACTGCTGGATGAGCCCACAGCGGGGCTGGACAGTGACAGCGAAATATACGTGCTGGAAGCGCTGCACAAGCTGGCGCTGGCCGGTAAGACCCTGGTTTTCGCCACTCACCACCAGGCACTGCTGACACTGGCCAACCGTACTTTGCTGGTGACGGAAGGAGGCGTTGCAGATGCGTGAGCTTGGCCCCTGGTTGGCATTGATTTTCCGTCGCCCCGGTCGCCTGGTGACCGGCGGCATTCTCATACTGGCCACCCTGCTTGCGGGTATGGGGCTGCTGGCATTGTCGGGCTGGTTTATTACCGCCACGGCGCTCTCCGGCATCCTGCTGGCAACCGGTGTGCAGGCGTCCATCAATCTGTATGTCCCTGGTGGTGGCATTCGCTTCTTTGCCGTGGCGCGAACGGTCGCGCGGTATGCCGAGCGGGTGTACAACCACGATACCGTGCTGCGCCTGCTGACGGATATCCGAGTGGCCCTGTTCGAGCGTTTATCCACCGCCGGCCGGGACCGGAGAACCCGTTTACGCGGCCCGCAATGGCTATCCCGCCTGACCAATGACGTGGATGCCCTGGACACGCTGTACCTGCGCCTGATCGCACCTACGGCACTCGCAGCCTTGGTAACGGCGATACTGCTGATCGCCGCATGGTTGATGTATCGCGGGGAACTGGCCGTCGGCCTTGCTCTGGTGCTGGTACCGGCATTTTTGGTAGCAACGCTGCTGGTTTACCTGCGAACCCGGCATCTGGTCTACCAGCAGACGGCGGCCCGCGAACGGGTAAGAACAGACGTCATCGAGCACATCGAGGGCTTCGGGGAACTCACCGCCGCAGGACGCATTGGCAAACATGCCGCCCTGTGCCTGCGCCAGGCGGGCCAGATCACCCGCAACGAAGCCCGCACTGACACACGCACCGGCTGGAACCTGGGGCTATCCCAGGTCATGGTGAACCTGTCGGTGGTGCTCGCGCTGTGGATGGGGCTAGAGCTGTTCCAGGCGGGGGCCGTGACAGGCCCGATGGTTGTGCTGCTGCCAATCGCCCTCCTCGGTTTACAGGAAATCTATTCGATGCTTCCGGATGCATTCGCGCGCCTGGGGGGCACGCTCGCATCTGCTGCGGCGCTCAACCGGGACTGCGCTCCAGAACCCTCCCAAGGTGCGCACGAACAACAGCCACATGGCAGTGACTGTGCCCTGGAACTCGAGCGTGTGACGATCCGTTTCAGCGACCATGCGCCGGTGCTCAGTCATTTCGATATGGCGGTCGCTAAGGGCGAATGGGTGGGACTCATTGGCCACTCCGGCGCGGGAAAATCCTCACTGGCGGATATCATCGCAGGCCTTGAGACGCCGGCAGTCGGGCGTATTCACGCGTTACCGCTGGCCTATCTGACACAGAAAACCGTACTGTTCGATGACACCCTGAAAGCCAATCTGCTGATCGGCCGCCCAGACGCCACGGATGCCGAGCTCTGGCGGGTTTTGGAGCTGGTGGCGATGGCAGACCGGTTTGTCCACGAACCGGCACAGCTGAACTCCTGGCTGGGCTCCATGGGTAGCCAGTTATCTGGCGGTGAAGCCCGGCGTATTGCACTGGCACGGGTGCTATTGAACAAAGCGCCGTTATTGATTCTGGACGAACCGTTCACCGGAGTGGACGCCGAAACCCGGAACAACATTGCGATGGGTATGAGGCAGTGGTTGGCAGGAAAAACGGTGGTGTCACTGGGGCACGCGCCGGAGGCCTTACCCGCCTCCGACCGTACCATCCGGCTGGCCTAGCGGCCTCAGCTGGTTTCCAGTACTTCGAAGGTCAGGCCAGCCTTGCTGGTCAGGCGCTCATAGAGCTTGCCATCAAGAAGCGACGATGGTGTCCAGAAACCGCCCTGTTTTTCGGCCGGTACATCAAACGCCAGGCTCATGCCTGCCTCGCCCAGCATCTTGCCGGTTGAACCGTAACCGGGGTCGCGGTCACCCGTGACTTTGGTCTTGATGATCTTGCCGTCGGTCGTCTTGCCCACAAAGCGCAGATCGTAAAAGCCATTTTTCTGGGCTTCCGGGCTTGGGCCCTCGCCCGGCTTGGGCACGAACTTTTCCACCACCCAACGAGTTGGCTTGAACGCAGACGCGGTGAAGAAACCTCCAAGCGCGCCGGTAATTCCGTAAGCCGCGAGACGACCTTTCACACCACGACCAGTCATCATGGCCTCATCGTAGGTGAACTCCTTGCCATAACGAGCGTTCTGCAAAGCGTTGGAGCGATGGACGATCCGGGTGTTGATGGCCCCCATGACGAACGGCGCCAGCCAAACGCCGAAGTCGTTATCGAACTCTGCGCCTTTCAGGTTCGGTTGCCGGGTTTTGGAGCGGTGTTCCGGCGGGCAGATCGAAAACGGGTTGGCCAGTTCCTTGCGCAGTTTCGGGTCGGCGGCCGCTTCCTTGGCGATGTTCATCATGCTGGCTACGGTGCCACCGGAGAACTCGCCCTTGGCAATTTTGACCCGCATCCGCACATCCTGGCACGGAGCGCCAAAGGTTTCCGCAGCTTTTTCCTGCAGGAACCAGACCCCCATGTCTGATGGGATGGAGTCAAAGCCACAACAATGGACGATGCGGGCCCCGGAGGCCTTGGCTTTGTCCTCGTAGGTGTCCACCATCTTGCGGATCCACTGCACTTCACCGGTGAGGTCGCAATAATCCGTACCGGTTTCGGCGCAAATCTTGACCAGCGGTTCGCCATACAGAGCATAGGGACCAACGGTTGAGATCACCACACGTGTCTGGTCACACATGGTTTTCAGGGCGCTTTCATCGGCGGCGTCTGCCACAATGACGGGCAGCTCAGACGCCGACGGGCCCAGGCCCTGTTTGAGGGTGGCCAGCTTGCTTTCTGAGCGTCCGGCGATGGCCCAGCGAACGTCTTTGCCGATACCATAGGACTCCAACAGGTAACCGGTAAGGATCTGCCCCACGAAGCTGGTGGCACCGAATACCACGATGTCGTAGGTGGTGTCAGTCTTTGTGCTCATTCGTTGTCCTTAATCCATTTGGATCAATTATGAATTGGTGGCGGTCGACCGCGACGCTTTTGCACCCATCAATACCAGGAACAGCGCTACACCCAGGCCCCAGAAGCCGTTCAGTATCAGCCCGCCAACCCAGGTCTGGGCGGTGACAGCGATGCCCTTCAGCGGGAAGACCACCAGCATGGCGACCGCTGTCGGCCCGATGGCGCCTACTATTACATTACCCAACCAGAACTTAAAGCCGCCAAAGCGGCCAAGGATCGCCCAGAGCACGATCCCCCAAAGTCCGCCAAAGAAAGCCAGCGAGAAAACAGCGGGAATACCCAGCGGCGGAACCGCAGCCATGTTAAAGGGTGCGGATGGCACCATTCCCACGAAATAAAACACGGCAAACAGCCCCTGATGAAAGATCAGGGTGGCAAGAAGGCCACTGACAAATGCTTTTAACCAGATCATGTCACTATCCTTTCGTTTATTTCCCTGGAGGTTGCAACAAAACGTCGCATCGGCCAATCGAATCATCGTACCGATACTGCACACTCTGTCAGACTCAATGAACCCGAATCCCGGAGGTTAACCCATTGAACACCCTGCTTCTGGTACTGAGCCTCATACTTGCCACTCTCAGCGCCTGGCTGTTCTGGCAGGTACGTCTCCAGCAAAGATCCATTGGCAAGGCGATGGCTGAGAGCTATGGCCCTGATAATACACGGGAACCGGAGCTGATACTTACGCTGCGAGTAAAAGATCCGATTGCCCTGGCAAAACGCGAATCGAAGTCAGCCCGCATGTTGGCAGACCGTCTTCCGGTGATGGTGAAACGGCTGGTGTATCAGGAAGTCATGAAAGAGCTCGAACTGGAACTGGCCGAACGGGAAATCGACGTGGAAATGAAGCTCGAATACCGATAGGAGGCGCCATGGACGTCGTATCACTGCTCAGTTTAAGCGCCATTGTGACCTCAACGGGGCTTATGGCGGTTGCGTTCCGGCAACACAGCCGCAACACCCGAACTCTCCGTATCCTTCACTCCCAACGGATTTCGGCCAACAGCCATATCCAGAAAACCCGTATGGACCTGATGGAAACCCGAAACCGGGCCCGCTTGCTGGAGGAAACCGTCAAGAATGGCACCAGCGCGGTAGAGAAGGTTCACAAGGCCATTACCACCACAACGTTCAGCCTGATCGACCGCTTTTCAAGCAATGAGGAGTTCCGCGAAAACGCCCGTCGGGCGCGGGAAACCCACGACCAGACCAGTGACCAGATCTATCGCTCGGTGCACACCACCAACAAGGCGTTGCATATACTGGCGGACACCCTGTTTTTCGGTAAGAAGGAAAAACAGCTGACGGCACGAAAAAAGCCGAAAGACGAGCAATAAAAAAGGCACCCTAGGGTGCCTTTTAAAGTAGAGTCAGAAAGTTACAGGACTTTCTTCAACTCTTCCTCAAGCTGCGGAACCGCTTCAAACAGATCCGCGACCAGGCCGTAATCCGCCACCTGGAATATCGGCGCTTCTTCGTCCTTGTTGATCGCAACGATCACCTTGGAGTCAGACATACCGGCCAGGTGCTGGATGGCACCGGAGATACCAACCGCGATGTACAGCTGCGGCGCAACGATCTTACCGGTCTGGCCGACCTGCATGTCGTTGGGCACGAAGCCTGCGTCAACAGCCGCACGGGACGCACCAACCGCGGCGCCCATCAGATCGGCAACCTGCTCCAGCATCTTGAAATTGTCGCCGTTCTGCATGCCACGGCCACCGGAAACCACGATACCCGCGCTTCCCAGGTCCGGACGGTCAGATTTGGCCAGCTCTTCGCCGACAAAGGTGGACAGGCCAGCGTCTTTAACCACGTCCAGCTGCTCAACGGCGGCGGAGCCACCTTCACCAGCCACCGGATCAAAGGCGGTCGGGCGTACGGTGATAACCTTGATGCTGTCAGCGGATTTCACCGTGGCAATGGCGTTACCAGCGTAAATCGGGCGAACGAAGGTGTCTTCGGACTCCACACGCATGATGTCAGATACCTGGGCAACGTCCAGCAGCGCAGCAACGCGCGGCATGAAGTCTTTACCCGTGGTGCCGGCAGCGGCCAGGATATGGCTGTAGCCCTTGCCCACTTCGGCAACCAGCTCACCCAGGTTCTCGCCCAGGAAATGACCGTACGCAGCGTTGTCGGCAACCAGTACCTTGTTAACGCCTTCGGCCTTCGCAGCCGCTTCGCCTACAGCGCCGCAGTTCTCACCGGCAACCAGCACGTCGATGTCGCCGCCAATAGCCTTGGCAGCTGCGACTACGTTCAGGGTAGCCTGCTTCAGGCTGCTGTTGTCATGTTCAGCAATTACAAGGATGCTCATTTAGATCACCTTCGCTTCGTTCTTCAGTTTGTCGACCAGCTCAGCTACGTCAGCGACCTTCACACCCGCCTGACGGGAAGCCGGGGCCTCAACCTTCAGGGTGGACAGACGCGGAGCAAGCTCAACACCCAGATCGGCCGGGCTCATGGCATCCAGCGGCTTTTTCTTGGCCTTCATGATGTTCGGCAGGGACGCGTAGCGCGGCTCGTTCAAGCGAAGATCGGTAGTCACAACCGCCGGCAGGTTCAGGGCCACGGTCATCAGGCCGCCGTCGACTTCGCGGGTCACGTTGACCTTCTCACCTTCGACAACCACTTCAGACGCGAATGTGCCCTGACCCATACCGGTCAGCGCGGCCAGCATCTGGCCTGTCTGGTTGTTGTCGGAATCGATGGACTGTTTGCCAAGAATGACGAGCTTGGGCTCTTCCTTCTCAACCACACTCTTGAGCAGCTTGGCCGCTTCGAGAGACTGAACCTCTTCGTCAGTTTCGATGTGGATACCCCGGTCAGCACCCAGTGCCAGAGCGGTACGGATTTGCTCCTGGCAGGCCTTCGGGCCGATGGATACCACCACGATTTCACTGGCAACGCCCTTTTCCTTCAAACGAACCGCTTCTTCAACAGCGATTTCGCAGAATGGGTTCATTGCCATCTTGACGTTGGCGAGATCAACGCCGGTGTTGTCCGGCTTGACGCGCACCTTCACGTTGTAGTCGATTACTCGTTTTACAGCGACCAGAACCTTCATAGATTCCTCGTTCTTCTACGATGAGTTTACAATTGAGAACAGCACATACTTGCAGGACCTGCTGTCTGTCAGGGCGTCATAATACTGCAGGCAAAGGCTACCGGGGTCAATAGTCCCTAAAGACGCTGCACCGCCGCGTCAATGGCCAATGAACACCTGTTGACTCCACCTGAGCGTGAGACGATACTAAAAAACGATTCAAAAAACACGTTTTGGCCCAGTGCCACCAAACAATGCCAAAGGTAGACCCAAATTTCAAACAAACGTTTGTTTGATTATTCAATTGCGGTATCCTTTTACTCTATTAAGGCAGGTGCTTTCGCTTTGAGGGAGTCGTCTATACGAGCTTTTACCGGTATGATGACGCCCCTAAGAATTTGCCTGTTGGCATCACTATAAAACAGATGAGGAGACCAACGTGGAACGCGAATCGATGGAATTTGATGTTCTGATCGTCGGCGGTGGGCCGGCTGGCCTCTCGGCAGCCTGTCGTGTCATGCAGATGGCCCAGGAAGCCGAGCAGGAACTGACCGTCTGCGTCGTTGAGAAGGGGTCCGAGATCGGCGCCCACATCATGGCTGGCACAGTGTTTGAGCCCACGGCCCTCAACGAGCTGTTCCCGGACTGGAAAGAGAAAGGCGCACCGCTGAACACGCCGGTCACCCGTGATGACATTTTCCTGCTGAAGAACCAGGAAGGCGCCACCAAGATTCCAAACGCCTTTGTGCCCAAGAACATGCACAACCACGGCAACTACATCATCAGCCTGGGCAACCTGTGCCGCTGGCTGGCCGAGCAGGCCGAAGGCCTGGGCGTTGAGGTGTATCCCGGTTTTGCCGCTTCCGAAACCATCGTAGAAGATGGCCAGGTCAAGGGCATTATCACCGGCGATATGGGTGTGGCCCGTGACGGCTCCGAAAAAGACGGCTTCATGCCGGGCATGGAACTGCGTGCCAAGTACACCCTGTTTACCGAAGGCTGCCGTGGTCACCTGGGCAAGCGCCTGATCAACGATTTCAAGCTTGACGAAGGCAAAGACCCTCAGCACTACGGTATTGGTATCAAGGAACTGTGGGACATCGATCCGGCCAAGCATGAGCCAGGCCTGGTTATCCACACAACTGGCTGGCCGTTGAACGAATCCGGCTCCACCGGTGGCTCCTTCCTTTACCATCTGGAAAACGGCCAGGTATACGTTGGCCTGATCAGCGATCTGTCCTACAGCAACCCGCACATGAGCCCGTTCGACGAGTTCCAGCGTCTGAAGCTGCATCCGGAGATCAAGAAACACCTGGAAGGCGGCAAGCGAGTGGCCTATGGCGCCCGCGCCATCACCAAAGGTGGCTTCAACTCCCTGCCGAAGATGAGCTTCCCGGGCGGCCTGCTGCTGGGCTGTGACGCCGGCACCCTGAACAGCTCCAAGATCAAGGGCTCCCACACCGCCATGAAATCCGGCCTGCTGGGCGCAGAGGCAGTGTTTGAAGCGTTGAAGGACGGCAAGAGCGGTGAGGAAATCACCAGTTTCGAAGAGCGCTTCAAGGATAGCTGGCTCTATAAAGAGCTGTATGCCGAGCGCAACTTCAGCCCGGGCATGCACAAGTTCGGTAACTTCGTGGGCGGCGCGATTGCCTACTTCGAGCAGAACATTCTTCGGAGCAGTCTACCGTTTACGTTCCACGACACGACTCCCGACTATGCCACGCTAAAGCCTGCGGACCAGGCCAAGAAGATCGATTATCCGAAGCCGGATAACAAACTGACCTTCGACAAGCTGTCCTCGGTGTTTATCTCCAACACCAACCATGAGGAAGATCAGCCGGTTCACTTGAAGCTGTCCAACCCGGACATCCCAATTAAGGATAACCTGCCGAAGTACAACGAGCCTGCGCAGCGCTACTGCCCGGCCGGCGTGTACGAAGTGGTTGAAGCGGATGACGGCAGTGGCAAGAAGTTCCAGATCAACGCGCAGAACTGCGTTCACTGCAAAACCTGCGACATCAAGGACCCGGCCCAGAACATCACCTGGGTGACGCCGGAAGGTGGCGGTGGTCCGAACTATCCGAACATGTAAATAGTTCCGGATAGCCAAAAAAAACGGCCCCAACAGGGGCCCAGATTGCTGACAAACCCTCGCCATTTTGGCGGGGGTTTGCTGTAATTGGGGTATCGACTTTTCAGAGGCTGCCCCATGCTCAAAGAGCCGTCCCCGCAACAACACGAACTCGAGATGGTCAG